>Ga0302319_10024419_pt1 | contig 10749 bp, 10 predicted proteins | sample Bog_T0_2_FD_203319 | JGI IMG/M metagenome (GOLD analysis project Ga0302319, IMG submission 203319) | Peat permafrost microbial communities from Stordalen Mire near Abisko, Sweden - Bog_T0_2 | ecosystem: Environmental > Terrestrial > Soil > Wetlands > Peat | place: Sweden: Abisko, Stordalen Mire... | reverse complement strand
CCGACTTGGCACAGCACGGGGTCGCCAATATCAGTCGTCTTTGAAGACAATTTGGGCTCGGAAATGGTGCATTGCACCATCGAACCCGCCGGGATCATTTGCTCAACCGCGTACCCGGTCAGTGGTGCGAAAAGCAAAAAAAGGACAGAGAGACTGCGCCTCATAGGAAGACCTCCTGACTTGAAAAAGACTATTTTCGAAAAGCCGTGGGCCTGATCGTTTGGCACGCCTCGGGGGCGGCTGACTATGCGGTAGTAACTACGACCTGCCACATATAGTCATATCGGACGTAAAATCGTAAATTCTAGTCCAATTTCAGTATGCAGCTTCTTTGCTACACCGTCAAGGTAGCAATACTCTCTTTCTTGTATTACTTCCCCTCCGCCTCGCCCAACGATGTAGGCCCGTCCGCAAACTCAAGCCTCTAGCTGAGCCCCGCACGAAGTAAGGGGTTGGTCCTACCCGTCACGCAAGCCGCGGTGCCACCTCAGCCCGACGAGACATTTCACGACGTCGCCTTCTCCCTCGCCTCTGACATGACCGCCTCGTAATCCTGAGGCCCAAAACAAAACGGACCCGCTTTCGCGAGTCCGTCTTCCAACAAGAACTAACCTGCTATCCCGAACTATGCCTTCTTTGCGCGACGACGGCCAAAGAAACCCAGTCCCAGAAGAGCCGAACCGAGCAACGCAATCGTTGACGGCTCCGGAGCGTTGACGCCCGGTCCAACCAAATCAGCCTGGTTGGCGGTTTGGCCTATTCCGTTGTATGCTTTCGCACCCGAGGCAATACTCACGCTCAGGCTGCCCGCATTCGTCGAATCAAAGCTGAAGCTCGGAAGAGAGCTGCCAGCGCTGATCGTGGCGGCGCCCGTGTAAACAACTTCGACCCACGCGCCCGTATTGGCAACATTCAAGCCAGCGTTGGTGGCCACCTGAGCGGAACTGCAACCCCCTGCGAGGCCCGAATAAAGCGCGAATCCAGGAGTAGCGGTAACCGACGCGCTCCCATTAGCGAAACCGCTAATATTCGACAAGCAATAGGCTTCCGAAGGCGCTCCGCCCGTGAAGAACTGGCTCGCATCCAGGCTGGCGGTATAGGTATAAGCATAATCGCCGTTATAAGTGCCACCGGTTACGGCCGCGCCGTCAACCGTATTGGTAATAATCACATTGGCGGACGCGAACCCTGCAAAAGCGAGCGCCATCATTGGTAAGGAAAGAATTGTAGTTTTTTTCATTTATTAATAAACTCTGTAATAATCTTGTAAGATCAACTAGTTCGAGCTTAGCAACGAACCGGGCCACTGTCCACACATAGCGCCGTAACCCCAGTACTGCAACCCCTTACCCCCAAACGACTTGTGGTGCAACACGAACTTTAGGATCTTCCACCCACCTACTCCCTCGCCTTGACATATCTATCCCGCCGCGCACACCAGTAAGTGGTTGTTTCAACCATAACGCAAAACGGACCCGCTTTCGCGAGTCCGTCTTCCAACAAGAACTAACCTGCTATTTCCGAACTACGCTTTCTTTGCGCGACGACCAAAGAAACCCAGTCCCAGAAGAGCCGAACCGAGCAACGCAATCGTGGACGGCTCCGGAGCGTTGACGCTCGGTCCAACCAAATCGGCCTGGTTGGCGGTTTGGCCTATTCCGTTGTATGCTCTCGCACCCGATGCAACACTCACGCTCAGGCTGCCAGCATTCATCGAATCAAAGCTGACGCTCGGAAGAGAGCTGCCGGAGGGAATCGTGGCGGCGCCCGTGTAAACAATTTCGACCCATGCGCCCGTATTGGAAACATTCAAGCCAGCGTTAGTGGCCACCTGAGCGGAACTGCAACCCCCTGTGAGGCCAGAATAAAGGGAGAATCCAGAAGTCGCGGTAATAGACGCGCTCCCACCAACGAGACCGCTAATATTCGACAAGCAATAGTCTTCCGAAGGCGCTCCGCCCGTGAAGAACTGTGCCGAGTCTAGGCTGGCGGTATAGGTATAGGCATAATCGCCGTTATAAGTGCCACCGGTTACCTTCGTGCCGTCAACCATATTGGTAACAATCACGTTGGCGGACGCGAAACCTGCAAAAGCCAGCGCCATCATTGGTAAGGAAAGAATTGTAGTATTTTTCATTTATTAATAAGCTCCGTAATAAGTTTGTAAGATCAACTGGTCTGAGCTTACCAATGCAACCGTGCAAGTGTCCATACATGCAGTGTTTATCCCGTACCGAGACACATTACTCCCAAACGGACTATTGACGCCGCGCTGTATCTTTGTTATTGACCCTTTCAAAGTCTGTAGATTTGTAGCGTCGTTCAAGGTGGTGCAGCGGCGATTGGATGGGTGTGCGCTTCATCGAACATGCCCGTTCCGCCTAAGTGCCCTCTCACCAGCACCATTCTCATCAGTGGGGGGCGGGCAATCTTGCCTGCGGCCGTCTTTTAGGCGGCGTTCTCTTTCGGTCACGAAACTCGACCCGGGTCGCTGTCTCCGCCTTCAAAGCAAGCTGCGAGCCCAAGCAGGTAGGTCGTCGGATCTATAGGCAAGAATTCCTGATCGAAACTCGAGGATCAGCTTCGGCTTGAGTTTGGAATTATCGTAGATAAGACTTTCATTTGCGATGCGTAGCAACTCCTGAACATTCGCCAGGCTCTGCTATATCGGCGGCGCACATCTTCGTCTGGCACATCGTGTCCACCTTCCGCCACCCGCTCTCGAACTCTCCAGATGCATCGTTCGGGGCTTTCGAGGCAAACATAGACCAGCCGGACGAAAAAGCTCCGCGCCAGCGCTTGCGTGACCGCAAGGCGTGTCCAATTTCCCGACAACGTGGTTTCAATCGCGAAATCTTCACCGGCAGAAAGGTATTCTTGCGTTCGCCGCAGGACTTCCCGGCCCGCCGCGATCGCCGCTAACTTCGGCTGATCGGGGTAAATTCGCAACGCGATCGCGTCGGCTTCGAGCAGATGATCGCTTCCGGCAAATGGACCACCACCGATAATGCTGCTCTTACCCGAACCGTTCGGCCCCGCAAAGATTGTGAGGCTGGCCACCGGTCACGCCATCGGTTCGCACAATTCACGCACGATCTCGTAATTCTGATCGCTCAATTCCTTGGGGACAAAACGGACTTCAAACTTGCGGCCACTTGGTTCCTCCATCACGTCGATATTCCGAGCGCCATCGAGATAAAACACAGAAACCCCAGCCGCCAACGTCTTAATTCTCGCCCGGGCCCCCGCAGCTACCACCCCAGCCTTAAAATCGTCGTCAAAGAACGCGTCTTCCGCCATAATACGATTATAAATGATGTCGCGAGCATGTAATTTCTGGAAAACCTTCAGATGCTAGAAGACCACTTCCGGCAATTTGTGAAAAAACCCTAAGTCCTAGCGGCTGCTTCGAAGATTTCAGTCAAGCGGTCCGCAATCAACTTATCCTCGCCGTCTTTCACCTGCCAAAGCGTGAAGCCGAACGTGTTCGGATCGCCACCATGGCTGCGGCGTTCCCCCCCACGATGAACCTCTGCCGGCGCATCCGGATCGCGTCCGCGCATGCCACTCGCGCCCGCTCCCATGCTGCCGATTCCTATGGGCCTTGTATCCGCTAGCTTTTGCATGACTTCAGGCCCGGTGATGTGAAGCTTGGCCGGATCGATTTTCCAAGTGTAGCGAGGCGTAACGTTGCCGAGTGCTTTCGGATTGAATTCGCGCGGCAGCGCTGTCACACCAAATTTTTGTACCGCCTCAGTGATGACTTTGGCGCGCTCATCGTATAGGTTGAGCGTCGTTTGGAAATCCTGGTTGACGAAAAGCTCAAGCGCCTTGAGTAAGCCGAAAATCGTTTCTTTGCCAACTTTACAGCAACGCCCGATTCGATCTTCTTGCGGGCTCATATTGAGTAAGGCGTAGTGAATGAGATCCTCTTTGCCAATTAAAACGCCGGATGCCTGTGGTCCGCAAATATCTTTACCGCCGCTAAAAGTGACCATGTCAAAGCCCATGGCAGGGTACTCCCACAGCCGCTCTTTGGGCGGAACGTCCGCGGAGGCATCATTGAATGTGTAAAGATTGTGCGCCTTCGCAATCTCAACCGTCTCGGCGCCGCTGATTTGTCCTCGATCCGACAATATGTTCGTAAAGTGAATTGCTACGGTTTTAGGGTTGATGGCGGCAATCATCTGTTCTCGCGTCTCTACCTCAATCAGTTTTGCGCCAGTCTGGCGGATCTGGTGGTCGAATGCGTATCGATGGCTCTTTTGGATGATGACTTCGTTTTTAGGGAAATTGCTCACATCCGGAATGTCGCGCATGCGCGGTTCCAGGTCTTCTGTCATCATGCCGGCGTAGCCCACCACCATCGCTGCCGCTGCGCCACCCGTTACCAGGCCCGTATAGCCCGCCGGAGACTTGCACAATTTTGCGATGAATTTGCCCGCCGCAATCTCCAGTTCGTCAATCAGCACGAAATGTTCATTGCCGCGGCGAATCAATTCCATCACTTCAGGCTTCATCACCGACCCGCCAATCACCGTTACGGTGCCATTGATATTCACCAGCGGTGTGACCCCAAGCTCGGCATAGATGTCTCCAGTGGAACCCAGGCCCGACGTAATAGGAACGATTGGATTGCCATCCCTGCCGGACATGGCGGGCTTATGTTTCTTGCCATGTAACCCCGCCGCGCTCGACTCGGCCGGAGAGACAAAGCTTCCTGCGGCAAGCCCTAGCGCGGAAAGAAAAGAACGACGATTCCAACCAAACTTGAAGTTCATAAATAAAGTCTCCATTCCTCTTTGAGAACTGAACGGCCGGAAGCGAAACGGCAACCGGACCAGTCCGGGTTCCTGCTCAAACATGCGGGTACAGCTTCTGAATACCAAGCTCTCACATCGCCCCATTAGGACGGGCACCCGGGGGCTCGCGGATGGTAATTCACGCGAATCGTCAAGCGTAGATCTACCCACATCGCCGACACCCACGATCAATCCGCCACCTGCTAACATGTACGGTTTGCGCGTTTATCCGGACATGTAGCGGGCAAAAAGATCGCAGCGTGCTAGCCGACATATCGGCGCTGATTTTGCTGAATCCGGAAAGTGGCGCTGTCTGCGGGCGTTCTTCGGAAGAGGCGAAGAATGCCAAACGCACGGACTTTTTCGACCAAAACACCCGCAGTCATCGATTAGCGCTGTCATCGCCCCAACCACCCTGCGCCTCTGTCGAGTTGCAGGGTTAGTGATTCGCTCGATCGTTGTGGATCGTGAATCCATGGTTGTTGCGTCCTTGTCGATCGGATCGTCGTTCGCCACCACCAGGCCATTCCAGCCTAATCTCCACCCTTCGCCACATTCGCGCCCCCGTTTACCGACCCTCCTTCTGCGCGATTCAACAATGCTGGCCTGCTCGCCGACCCACGCGAAATCAATGGATCCCAAGCTCCGCTACAAATCAGTATTTGCCGCCAATCGACACCAACCACCGGTCGCAAACGAACCCTCCCAATAACTATCTTTTTGATCCTTGTTTCCGCTTGCCCTTGTGACTAAACCCACATCCAGACGGTTTCAACCGGAGGCATATATGCTAGTTTCTAGATTCGTCTTGATTTCGCTCGGCCTCGTGCCACTAATAGCTTCGGGCCAACAACAATCCTGTTCGTTTATTTGCAACCAAACCGCGTGTATCAAGGCAGACATCGATAACGCCAAGCTCTATGCAAAATGCGTGTCGCAGTGTCTTGCGGCCTGCAAGAGCTGCGTAACCGCCGTAGACACGATATTCCCGAAATATTACGTGTTGGGCTTGCTCTACGCCCCACCCGGCTGTACCAGTACCGCAGCTTTAAGCTGCACCACACCCAGCACCGCCGATTACGGCAGCGGCAGCACCATGGGAACCAAAACCTCAGTCAGCCACGCAAACGGCAAATCGATTGATCTCAAGGTCAGCGCCACTTTTGGAGGCGGCGACGCTAAAGCAACTAGCTTCGGCGTAACCGCCAGTACTGGTTATTCAACTACCTCCACCGATTCGAACAGTACGACAATCTCAAAATCGAAGACGAGCGACATGAAAATCACAGGCAGTGCCGATGGAGTCAATCATGATCAAGATCAGTTCGTCCTGCTGCTAAATCCAGCCATCGCGGTTCAGAATGCTCCCACCTTCGATACGTCAGGGGATTGTGTCCCCCCCGCAAGCCTGAATTGGTACTTTGGCATTAACCCTGCCACCGGAACCGGCCCCACGCCATACATTGTTTCCGTCGGCGCACTGAAAAACCCTCAATCGAATCCTGTAGTGATCAACCAACTCAAAGCGCTCAACTTCACTGCAGCGGACTTCAGCACAATCCTCTCGCTAGATCCTTTCGCGAACGGCGCCACTACCATTGACCCGACCCGCTATTCGCCAACAGCACAAAATTTCCCGTATGAGCCTCCCGATTCAACAACCGACTGCAACAAGGGTGTCTGTACCTGCACCAGTTCCACACTCACGCTTAAGAACGATCTGCAAACCGATACAGGAAATTCGACGAAGGTCGATTACTCGGTGAGCCTCTCTGAATCCCTCACGGGAACCCTGACAAGCTGGCTCAAGTTAGGCGCTACTTCCGATCAGAGTCTCACCTGGTCAACTACTAAAACCACCGATGACACGACCGACTCAAGCCAGACCGCCACAGTAACCGTGCAATGTCCTTCTCCCGGCTACACAGGACCAACTGAAATGCTGGTTTACTGGGACAATTTGTTCGGTTCATTCTTGTTCGTCCCCACGCAATTGGGCTCCGCCCAGATGTCCACGCTCGCCCGAGGTTCAATCGTTTCGAAGACTGGAAAAACTGTGCGGCATCAGCCCGTGACACTTTCCATCGCAGGAAAAACTTACAGCACCTTGACTGACAAATCCGGGAACTATGTTTTCTGGACTCCTCCAGGCCTCGCCCACGCCGCCACCGGAACCGTGAGCGTCATGGGCATTACGCAGTCTGTGGCCGTAAGCTCATCACAACAGAACAAAATCAGTGTTCCTTAGTCAACTATGTCCTAGGCTGAGGCCGAACTTTCCAAATCTCCTGGGGAACTGCGTCGGCGCTTTGGGTCGTAAGGGCGCAGTTCCTCAGGGTGAAGCCGGATGTACGCCAGCACACGGTGGCGCTTCTGCAGGCCTCGGTATTCGTCTTCTCGGTCGTCACTGACTAAGTCGGGGATTACGCTATCAATGCGCGCAAAAATCGAACGCCAACGTGCCTTAATCGCCGCGGCCGTTACTCCCAGCTCGCTGGCCAATTCACTGTCTGTTGCACCGTTAACCGCCGCACCCAAGAGTTGCTGATCGGACTCACGCAGGCCGAATACCGGTTCTGTGTAACTGAAAATCACGTTTCCAATCGAGGCGGGCACCTCTCTCACTGATTCGCGGCTCATAACAAAAGTCGCTCGTCCAAGCTCCGGGAAGGCAGCAATGGCTTTGTAGACGACTGAGTCTCGTACGAATTGCTCCGCCGGCGCATCGGCCGTTTCATATAGAATTCTGCGAATTCTATATCCCCCCAAACATTCCGCAAAGCTCGATGCGTAAAGGGTTTGCATCTTGTGCCTTTCGTCGGAATTTATCTTCTCGTCATGCCAGTTACCGCAAAGCACCAGAACATCCACACCCTCACCCGCATTTGCTTGGGCCACTTCTTCGTAAGTGGCGAGCAAGGGGCGGCCCCCTGCGATGCCCGCGACGAACCGTGAATTGATGTCAGGCGATGTCTTCCTGATTTCGGCGTCGGCGAAGTCGGATTTGACGAAGATAGCGGCGCCAAATCCAATGAGTTCCGTGCCTTTATGGCCAGTCTTTCGTTCTAGAACCGCTGAGGCAAAGAAGGGGCTGGCAGTTATATACCGCCAAGCCTCTAATGCTGCCTGCAAACCCACCAGAGCATCCCCCCAATTCTTCGGCTGAATGGAGATACCCTCTTCAATGTCAGCCCAAACGGCACGTCGCCATGTGATCGGCATTCAGTTACCTTTTTTCTCCAGGGGATTATCTCATGGATTCACCATTCCACACCATGCACTTCGAGTCTCTCGATCGGCTCGGGTCATGAACGGAACGCCAACACTCCTGGATCGTCGGCCATCTGGGAGCAATACAACCCGGACGTATAGTCGGCATGTCGGACAAGTGAACCGGCCGATTGCCCGCGAGCAGCCGTCCAGGACTTACTAATCGTCAGCCAACCACCTACGCTCAACTAAGTTCACGAACGCCTTCCCCACCAATCCTTAGGATCGTCATTTCCTGTTCACAAATCTTCCTCACCTAAATCTCCCTTCTTTTCAACAACTTCCAAAATCCAATTCAATCCAGCCAGAAATCTTTCCCCGAAACTTAAACCGTAAGCCAGTGCTCCGCGCACTCCGCTCACAATCATTTTTCACTTTCAGAAAGCCGGTTCAAATTTATGTCTTCCGAATTACAACAAGAAGCTTCCCGCAGCAACGGCGCCAAAAGTCATGGGGCGCTATCTCCAGAGACCCAAGCCATCTGTGCAAAGAACTCCCTCAAACACGGCCTAACCGCCAAAACACTCTCCCTCACCGAAGAAGAACGAGAAGATTACACCAACCTCGTCAATATCACCTTCAACCACTATCGGCCCATCAGTAGCATGGAAAAACACGTCATCCAGTCCGTTGCAGATCTGGAATGGAAAATTGTAAAAGCCGATATCTATGAAGCCGGCATCCTCGCAAACGGTCACATGTCAAACAGGAAGACCTCAAAGATGTCGAACCCCCAGAACACCGTTTCCTCCTCATCGAAGGTCTCATCTATCAGACCTACGCGAAAGTTCTGCAGAACCTCACCCTCCAACGTTCCCGCATCCAGCGTGACCTCGAACGCCGCATCAAACAATTCGAAGCGATGCGCGCCGAACGGGAAGTCGTGGAAGTCGCTCAGCGCAACATCGCCGTCGACAACCCCAAGACCGCCGACCCTCACCCGAGCGTCGGGTCCGTTTTTTCAGGCGATTATATTCTCGCCGCCTGCAATTCGAAAAAGCCGCCACAAAGGAGGATAGGAAGAACATAGATCTCAAATTAGCGATCTTCGACCGCACCTGGGGGTGCAAATCCCTCAAATTCGGTCCCTAAACGATGCGAAACGGCCTCTAAAAACTATCCGGCGTCACGTCAACACCCGAAGTGTGTCTCGTGGGGCAGACAATCTTGCCTGGCAATCTTGCCTGCGGCCGTCTTTTTAGGCGGCGTTTTTATCAATCACACACACCTCGCCCAACCAAACCACATTCGTTTCAATAACTTAAAAGCATTCTCCAAATCCAGCTCTCGACACCAGTTCGAAGCTCGAACGGTAAGCCCGTGCCCCGCACAAATTCAATCACTGACTGGAGATCAATATGTCATCCGAATTACAACAAAACGCGTCCCGCATCAACGGCGCAGAAAGTCACGGTGCGCCGTCTCCAGAAACCAGGCCATTACCCCAGCAACCCCACCAAAAACTCAGTCAAAGCTTTTCAGGCATTCCGGGTAGCGTAACGCTTGCCTTGGACATTGCCGCACAAGAGCACGAAAGGTAGATCTACCCGCCGCCGCTACTCACAATCATTCGGCCGCCAGGTTCATATCTACGGCTAGCGCTTTATATGGTCAAATGAACCTTTCGCGCGAAACAGCCGATTACAACGCATCAATCCGCGACCGCACTATCTCGATGGGTAAGCTCGTCAGCTTCCAACATGGCCACTGGCGGATCACCGGCGCTTTTTCGCCTCTAGGCCTCCGTGAACCCTCGACGATCTTTGCGTTCAGAAACCTGCATGCGGAAAATATGCTTTAGGCGGATATTAAGCAGCTTGCAGCGTGCTGGAAAGCTCTTCTGCTGTCTGTTCAGGCGTGTCACGAATCAGGTAGCGGCGTAATCGAACGTCTAACGGCGGAGCACCTGGGTCCATGCCTTTAGGCACTATGGACACAACCCGCTTCCCCATACCAATAGCAGCTCCAAGTTCAAAGAAAAGATTGGCCTTCGACGAAGACTCCTGGTCCAGTAACGCGACGAGCACGTCGCTACCACGTAAGCCAGCTTCAAGTGCATCACGCCAAGATTCACCGGGCTTTACATCAAACTCATCGAACCATACCGGCACGCCGCGTTCCTTTAGCGCTTGAGCAAATAATCGCGCCCAATCAGCGTCTTTTGCGGAATGTGAAATGAAAACCTTTTGCTCTTCCATCCTTTTCATCCTCCATGCGCTGAAACGCGCACCGCCAACTGATCAAGATAAGTGTCGATCTCATTCAATTGTAGAAGGTCTCGCTTCTTGAGAAGTATTGGTACGCCCGGGCGCGCCTCCAACTCGGTGGCCGTCATCCCGAGCAGTAGAGCTACGATTGGGATTCGACGTCCCCACGCGGCTCCAATCTCAGCCCAAACATAGGGTCGCTCAAGAGCCCAAGGGGTGAGTAAGACCACAAGTTCGTGGGCTCTCTCAAGAAAGTTCAAAATGTCCTCCTCGAAGTCCGCGCCCGCATCGACCTCAGCTTCATCTAGGAATGGCGTTCCGCCACGCGCCTCGATTTCGCGAGCGATCTGCTTTGCAACCCAAGTGTCCGCGCTGCTATGACTCACGAAGATGAGCCGCCCCTTCGAAGTCAAGCTTTGATCCACTCTAGAGAGTCTACGCTAGTCTCCCAATATTTGACATTTTTTCGA
>Ga0302319_10024418_pt1 | contig 10749 bp, 11 predicted proteins | sample Bog_T0_2_FD_203319 | JGI IMG/M metagenome (GOLD analysis project Ga0302319, IMG submission 203319) | Peat permafrost microbial communities from Stordalen Mire near Abisko, Sweden - Bog_T0_2 | ecosystem: Environmental > Terrestrial > Soil > Wetlands > Peat | place: Sweden: Abisko, Stordalen Mire... | reverse complement strand
GCGTCTTGGAATCGTGGATCACCCTGACCAGGCACGCAAAGTCCACAAAAGTCCGATTCCTCGCCTTGGCGGAGTCGTCATATTCGCATCTGTAATAGGCGCATATGCTCTCCTGTTGACATTTAGACTAAGCTCCGGCGCAATTGTCTGGGATGGCATGCCCCTCATTCTCCGACTCTTTCCTGCTCTTGCAGTCGTATTTGGCATCGGATTGACGGATGACATAGTCGGTCTCCGTCCTTGGATGAAGCTCACTGCTGAAGTTGTTGCAGCAATCCTGGCATGGTTTGGCGGCATCCACGTTAGTACGTTTGTCGGGTATTCGTTTTCTGGAGTGATCATCCGTTTTGTGGCGACCGTCTTATGGATAGTGGTGTGCACAAATGCAATAAATCTGATTGATGGCGTGGATGGACTTGCTGCCGGAGTCAGTCTCTTCGCAACCATCACTATGCTGATTGGGGCACTATTCAATCACAACATCCCTATGGCACTCGCAATCGCCCCATTCGCTGGCGCACTTCTGGGATTTCTCCGTTACAACTTCAACCCGGCGAGCATCTTTCTGGGTGACAGTGGCAGCCTGGGTTTGGGATTTTTGTTAGGTTGCTGTGGAGCAGTTTGGAGCGAAAAGTCTACAACACTGCTCGGCATGACCGCACCATTGCTGGTGCTTATGGTGCCGTTACTCGATGTCAGTCTCGCCATCGCAAGAAGATTCCTCCGTGGACACCACATCTTTGATGCTGATCACGCTCATATCCATCACAAGCTTCTCGCCCGGGGCCTCACGCCACGCCACTTAGTGTTGGTCATCTACGCTATCTGTGGCATAAGTGCTACGGCTTCGCTCCTACTAACAGCCAATCACGATAGTAATCGAGGTTTCGTGATTGTGCTGGCCTGCCTTTCCGTATGGCTCGGGATGCAGTATCTCGGCTACAAAGAATTTTCCGTCACCGGAAAGATGGTTTTTGGGGGAACATTGCGCTCGGTGTTGAGTGCACAATTGGCTCTTGATGCCTTCGAGCACGAAGTTCGATCGGAGTTGACTCCGCTACAGCTATGGGAGGTGCTTGCGGAAAGGTGCCCACAATTTGGAATTTGCGGAATCGACTTTTGCATTGGCGACGTGATGCGCCGATGGGGCTCTAATCGAGGTTGGCAATCTCAAATCGATGTCCCTGGACATGGATACATCAAGTTGTGGCGTCAATCCGACATCACCAGTCTAGGATTTGTCTCGGCTCTCTTCATTGACTGTGTATCACGTGTTATCAACCAAAAGCTTAAGCCACTGGAATTGACGGCCTACAAGTGAGGAAGGATGCCTATGTTGAGTAAATCGTGGTTACGATATGTCTGGTGTGGATTTGTCGGTGGAGTCATAGTACTGTCGGCGTTTCCGGGGCGCGGGTGGATGCATATTGCCACCATTTCATTCGGTTCCAGCCGATGGGGGCACTTCCTGGTTTACCTAGTGATCGCTGTCATTCCGATAATCATTTGGAGGTGGAGAGTGGGAATCCTCGTCTGTTTTGCTATTGCCTTCCTCGGCTATAGCACAGAAATGCTCAGGGGACTCATTCCAGGCTTCATCGGAAGTCCAGAGAATGCAATTGCTAACATCTTTGGAGTGTCCGCAGGAATCCTTCTTGGCATAAACATCCGTATGACGTTGGGAGCAGGAATGGATTCTAATGAGCCCTCGATGGGGCGGAATTCCGACACTGTCAAATGGTTGCAAGGTTCGGATACCACAACGTCGGAGACTGAAGGCTAAGCCCCACGGCAACGATGCATTTCATCGTATAGTGCAACCTCAACTCCTTCAATTACACAAGACATTGTGACCATGAATGACACCACACGATAATGTCGTGATAGCTCTCGGAGAAGGCCCAACTCCGTCTTCAGATAAGCCGTCGCCGGGGTCTGAGGCTATTGAGCCCCACTATGAAGAGAGTTGGTCGCTAGTCCATCGGGTGACCGTATTATGGCGCATTGCGACCAACATTCGGACCCAGCGTGAAGTAGCGCGCATCTCCAAACTCCCTCCGTTTGTCGAAACTGCAAAGAGAGATCCGCGGTTTGCCTTTAAATATCTCTCAGACGATTATCTTGTCCATGGCTTTTCTTTGGGCGAACGCGCAAGCTGTTTCCAGCACCACTATAGACGATTGTCTGATAGTCTCTCACACCATATCCTTCGTGAGACATTGCATTCAGATATCACGATTCATGAAATCCGTAAAGGGGTCAACCGCTTTTCGATTACGATGGGGCTTTCCAGACCTTACACGAAGGAGGGAGAGCTTTCCTTAAGTCTGCAAGTGGATGGCGAGATCGTATACATTCTGTCTTTCACAATCATTCCTGGCTGGGTGGTGCATTCGAAGTCAGAGGAAGTTCTTCTGATATCCCGTCTTCAAGGAACACCCGGTTGCTATCCCCAGATCAGGCTCGCGACGAAGTCTCTACACGATATAGCTCCTCCAGCGCTTCTGCTCGCAGCGATTCAGGGGTTTGCAATGGCAGTCGGCATATCCGGATTGGCAGCTGTAAGCGCCTCAACTCATAGATATACGTGTAAGGAATTCGCGCCTGTACTCAAAGAGGCCTACGACGATTTTTTCACTGAAATTGGAATATGCAAGAACTATAAAGGATTCTTTCTCAGCTCGCTTCCGCTCCGGGAAAAGCCGCTCGAGCATATAAAACATGGTCACAAGCTCAGAACAAAGCAAAAGAGAGCATTTAAAAAGAAGGTTCTTTCCAGTTGCGCCGAATTTCTTAGATGTGAAACTAGCAAGGTTCTTTGAGCGTGGGCAGGCATGCCGTTGGACATCCTTTCGAATGGCATGATGGATCACAACCCAGTAAGTATAGATGAATATACAGGTAGATCAGGTGCCTATGTCAACTAAAGAAGGAATCCCGGCATTGACCGGTATCCGTTCGCTGGCATCATTCTGGGTTGTGTTCCACCATCTTCAACCTGAAATCGCGATGTTGTCGTTGACGCCATTGGTTGGAGATTTGGCGAGAGGAGGTGAAAGAGCAGTTGATCTGTTCTTCGTACTTAGCGGTTTCATATTATCACTCAATTATCACAAGCAATTCCGCAAGTTCAAATATGGTTCATACTTGCAGTTTTTGTGGCTGCGGCTAGCTCGAATCTATCCTGTGCACATAGCCGGCCTAGCCGTGTGGGCGCTTCTCTTGCTGGTCAGTTTGCTAGTCGGACGACTTGAACCTATAAGTGGCGGGTTTAGCTTCGCAAACCTAGTCGCCAATCTGCTCCTCATTCAGGGCTGGTCTGTCCCGATGAGGAATGGCTGGAATTATCCTGCTTGGTCGATTAGCATGGAGTGGCTCGCGTACCTATGGTTTCCATTCCTAGTCGGTTGGATTTCAGCAGTGCGGAAAATGGCCTTAATGGTTGGCGGCCTAGTCGTATTGCTCGTGATAACTGGCCCACTAGTGGTGCGTTATCCGACAGCATCCTCTTTTATACGGATTGGCTGCGAGTTTGTAACGGGGTGCATTCTATGGTCGGTGTGGCGGAGAATTAGGTGGGCCGGCACCTGGAGCTTGGGATGGATTACCCTGCCTTCGGTGGTGATGGCGATTGCCCTGTCCAATATATTCGGCTGGTATAGCATTCCTGTATTCGGACTGGTAGTGCTGTCACTTGCTCTAGATAAAGGAGCTGGATCTCAGTTGTTTGGATCTAGGCTGTTTGTCTATTGGGGTAAGGTTTCCTATTCGCTTTATATCATGCATGCTGCAGTGATCTCTATATGCCGCGCAGCGTTGCCTGTCGCGAGATACCAAGGAACTAGCTTGGCCGAACGGTTTGTGGTTCTGCTTGCCTATCTGCTCTGTATAGCGGGCGCAGGAAGTTTCACCTACCATTTTGTCGAGGAGCCACTGCGGCTATGGATGAGGAGTCGCAATCCTGGATACTTGAGGGCTTTGACTGACAGGTCTGAGAATGATGTTCCGATGGCTTGCGGAGCGCCGATCATGGAGGATGCTAGAACGGAGGGTTGATCGTATCCCCGTTACGGTTTCCGGTATGGTCAATTGACCTCTTGCCGAAGACAAAGAACGAGCAGACTTCCACCTACCTTACAGTAAACGTGCAGTCACATGGGGCAGCATTAGCTGCCCCATTTCTTTTGCGTTCACGAAGTCGTCATCCTCATGACCAGGAACATTCCTGATCTAGGCATACTCAAGCCTGCCCAAATGCGTATCCTTGCCCGAATGGATCATTCCTACCCCCCGCATTCGCTACTGGCTTCTTTAGAACCTCAAGGTCGCCAAGTCCAACTTCCATCGAAAAGCACTGGTTTACCGCCGCGAGGGTGATGACTACCTTGCATTCACGGCGGAGTTCAGTCACGATTCCCTCTGAACCTGCGAATACACCATCGCGTACTCGTACCTGTGTGCCCAGGGTGACACGCGCATGAGGTCGTAAGAGTAGACCACTGCTCAACCCGTTGCGAATTTTGTCAATCTCTTCTAAAGAGACCATCTGCTTTTCTTCATTGCCCAGAACACGGAGCACGCCGGGCGTTGAGATGACAGAGATCCTGTTCTCAGGCAGCAGCCGCACGAACAAATATCCCGAGAAGAGCGGCCTCTCCGTTACGACAGATCGGTCGCTCCACTTTACGCGCTCGGTATACAGCGGAAGATAGTGGTCCACGGTACGCGCCACAAGGTGCTGTGACACCCGCTTCTCGTGATTCGAAAGGACGTGTAGAACATGCCAGAAACTGCTCTGCATCTTTCGCTCCTAGTGGTGAAACCTGCTCGAGCAACAAGGGTCGGCCCTGTCGGCAAAGAGAATTGCCGAACACTCTTTTGAAACGATTCAGCTACGTCTAGTCATATCCGCTTTGACGCAACGATATTGATTCCGTCCCAATATGAAGAATAGATATTTATAAAATACACAAGATTCTCTGCAATCGCAATTAAAGTTCTGTCTGACAGATTGCAAAATAATCCCGAGCGAATAATGGGCGCCGCGCGAAAATCCCACACTGAGTCCAATAGGGAAATAACGCTGAAAGGTGCCGAACCATGTCAGTTAGTTATGGTCGCCAGAATGGGAGTATTTCACAACATAAATTGCTGTGTGCCGGGGACCCAGCCAGTTACGATAGACGACCGGGGCAAAGCTTGCCGGACCTCCGCATGCCGCTGGGTCATAGGACAGAGCATAGCGCGCCTTCACGTCGGGGAATAAATCGTCCATCTGTGCGTGACAGACATCGAACGGTCCGTGAATCGACATTGCGCGGTATCTTCCGGGCGGCTTCTTGATCTCTAGGAAAATCAAGACCGCACGCTGCAGAAGTGGAAACGTACCCGCCCAGGCGCTGGCTCGAGCCGCTAAAGTGTTCTCCCAAGTTTTGAAAAGCAGAGGGTTGCACGTTTAGGGCGGAACTTCATATGGAGCATTCAACGCTTACCGGCTCTAGTTAGGATGGCATAATAGGCCGCTGATACCTTGCCCATCGCAGGCGATGGCCAGAGGCATCGCGGAGAGGGTCAACGCCAAAGTGCTTCCTCAGTGAAGCGGCCCAAGTCTCCCTGGTTGGCTTGGGGCGCTTCTTCTGGCCGATTAGAGCGAATATGGTCGCTGAAGTCTGCCTCTTCGACCTTGGCGCCAGGAGTCCGAAGTAGCGCATGGAATGCCGGTAGCGGTCCAGGAGATGTGGCGACAGCAAGGCGACAAACTCGGCCGGCGTACAGCGTACTTCGACCATAGTCTTCGCGAGAGTGTCCTTGCTCTGGTAGACCACTTCCTCAGGGGAGACCTTGAGAATCCGCCTTTGGGAGATGGGCAGCCGGCGTATATAGCGGCCCGCATATCTTAGGAAGTGCTCCTTGGACATCTGCGGGGTGATGTGAGTATTCCACCACCGCTCCTCCTGTCGCGCGATGACGTCGTGGAATTGCGTCGGCACGAAGGACTCCTGTAGGAATCCTCGCTGGTAGGCCTTGCGAAGATACGATGTGACGGCAGAGCGCCAGAGACTCATAATCTCTGTTCGATCAAACTTCAGTGATCCCACCCACCTGGCCTCGGCTGGATTCAGTCCTCCCGCAGAGACCATCATGTGGAGGTGGGGATTGTGGTTGAGACGGCCTCCGAAGGTGTGCTGGATGACGATCACGCACAGACGCAACCGGTAGCGGTTCCAAGCCCATTGCTCAAGGACGGCGGCACCCAAAGCTGGTAGGTCGTGTTGTAGATGGCCATGGGCCTTGAAGACCGGCCAGAAAACGTTTGGCATGGTCAGCACAATACCTACAAAAGGGATGTCCGGCAGCGTCGCCCATTGCTCCCGCTGCCAGAGCAACGTCCCGCGGTTGCCACAGCTGGGGCAGCACTTCGACTTGCAGGTGTGGTAGAAAACCTTCTCCTCGGTGTCGGAGGCATATACCTCGCCGCCCAGGGCTGGCGTGCGGCACATAGTGACCCTGCGGAAGTTGTCCCGTACGGCTGGTCGCTCGGTCGGCTGATCCCAGTGTTCTCGGGTCAGCTCGAGGATCTGACGCAACTTGTGCTCTGGGGCCTTCATGGTTGCAACTCACTTTGGGTGGTCAGGTGCCGGCGTAGCTCTGAGGAGATGAGAATTATTTTGCCAGGAATATCCAGTTCTGATATCAGGATGGAACTCTTCCGCTCCGGAGCCAGTTCGGACAGGGAGTTGAGGACACGCTGCAGGTTAAGGTCCTGGCTCTGTCGCGGTCTGCTGTGTCTGTTCAAGAGCGAATCGATCCTTTGCGAGAGTCCTCTCTTACTCTGGTGCAGTCGTAGCTGATCGAGCTGCTTCGGAGGGTCTCGCAGCCAGAGTGAGGCACAATGGATGCTGACCTCACCAGTCCGAAGGGCCTCCTGCACCGAGGGATGCGCATTCGAGGCTAGATGGCGGGCCTTGCTCAGGTTGCCGGTTGAGACGCCCGCTACCACAGCGAGTTTGGCGCGGACATCCATCCGGTCAGCTTCCGTCAAATTTGACGAACCCTTCTGCTGGCCGCCGAGCTGCTGGTTGGAGCGCGCCTGTTCCTTGAGCCAGGGCTCCAGATCCAGGGCCAGGAGAATACGACAGTAGTCATTGAGGCCCTTCGAACGGCGATGTCTCTGGATCAGCCAATGCAGTGCTTCCGCCTCGGATAGGTCGAATTCGAGGCAGGGAAGCGCCTTCATCCCTTGTTGCCGGGCGAGCTCCCAGCGGGCATAGCCGTCCAGGACGGTGCGGTCGCGCGTGACGGTCAGAGGTTCGCGAAGGGCGACATCCTTCGCCTCCGCGATTTGGGAGAGATGGGAAGCTAGAACCATAAAGTGATGGCGGTTATATGCCGGGTGCTTCCGGAGATCCTCGAGGCAGCACATAATCAGCCGGCCCGGCTGGGATTCGGCTGGCGCCTCCAACGCAATCGGGGATGCCGCGCTCATAGGGATTTGCGGCTAATTTCGATTCGTTGCAATAGCCACGCTTCAACGTCGGATTCCAACCAGCCGACAGCCCTTGCACCCAAGTTGACAGGCCGCGGGAAGTTGCCTCGAGAGATCGCCAGGTAGATAGAGCTTCGAGACAGACCGACACGGATCTTGACCTGTGGAAGACGAAGGATGGTATGCGTCATCTCTAAACCTCTTGGGGCGATTCTGGCGACGAGGGGTATAGCGCGCAACGCGGCGTGCAGGCCGCGTGAGTGGAAATCACGAAATCGGCCAGTAAGGACGAGGCTTTGTGAGAGAAAAGAATGACTCGCGCCGCGCGAGTACGCGAGTGGGGTGGGTGTGTGGAAAGTCGATGGCACCCGGTAAGGGTCCGCGAAGCCCGACTTTGCCGTTTCTGCCGTAGCCAATTTCGGCGCGATCGCCGCTCAGAGGCTGGATGCTGTCTAGAAGCGCCGCGGCTTCTGCGCGATTGGCAGTTGCGCCTAATATGGAGTCTAGCTCCATCGCAACCTAACCAATCTCGCACCCGCAAAGATACTCATGAAAACCGAGATCGAACTCAAGGTGGAATTATTCGTAAGGAGGCGTCACAGCGCTGCCCGGGACATATTGAGCCGGGAGAGGGATGCAAAGCTGGGAGCAATACGCGAAAGCCTCTGTGCCCAAGGCTATGGAATTTTGTTTGATCCCAATGATTCCCGATTTAGCCAATGCAGACTTGAGTACTTCAACGCCGTCCTTTGCGCCAGGGCCGATGCGTTATTCGAGGCCTTTTCGGTCTACGGTCTATCGGTGAACGATTCTATCTGGAGAGATCTCAACCGGTTTAATGCCCAAACGGTGGCTGGCACGATCATGTCACTCAGGAGTGGTGCAATGGCAAGGGCAAATCGAACAGGCAGAAATTCCGATCCGTTTGTTGCGAGTGCGGAATCGTTCGGAAGGGAACTCACACGGTCTACACACGCGTGTTTGCAATCTCTTTGGTGTGAAATTGAGAAGAGGAAGCAATCCGCTGATTTGCACGCCTACATACCAGCGGAGTCAGGATCCAAGGGACCCGCAATAAAACTGAAGAACAACAGGATCGCAAGACGAGATCTCGCGATCTTTGCGGCGATCCTGCTGGGGCTCGAAGGACTCAAGTACTGTGGCTTTCTGCATGATCGCGGGATACGACCGAAGTGGTCTGATACTGGCCATGACACGTATCCCAAGAGCTACCAACTTGGGGAGCCGTGGCGCAAGAGGGTTCAGGACGAGAAAGCACGCGCAAAATTACGTATGAAACGCTACCCCCAATCTGAGCTAGCTGCTGCTTTTCAAGCGCATCTACCCGACAAACTCGATGAACTTCGTCTGAGACTCGCTTCTCGGCAAAATTAGAGACCGCTTCGCGTTAGGCACGTCTCGTGAAAGGTATAACGTCTGCTCCGGCTCTCAGCTTGTCCAGATAGTCGGCCCACTGCTGCATCATCAGACGGCGTTCAGGCAGGTGCGCTGTCCGGTTGTAGGCGCGCCCATTGGGATCGCGTACCGCGTGGGCAAGCTGATGCTCGATATAGTCAGGGCGGACGCCCAGCACTTCGTCAAGAATCGTCCGCGCTGTTGCGCGGAATCCGTGACCGCTCATTTCCGTCTTGTCGATTCCCATGCGTCGCATTGCGGCAAGGATGGCGTTATCGCTCATGTGTCTCTTGTTGCTCCGGGCCCCAGGAAAGACAAAGCGTCCATACCCAGTTAGCGGTTGCAACTCACGCAGAATGGCGACTGCCTGACGGGCGAGTGGAACGATGTGCGGAGTCTTGGTCTTGCTCGCCGTGTAACACCACTGCGCTGCGTCGAGATCGATATCCTTCCACTCAGCGCTGCGGAGCTCGCCAGGGCGAACGAATAGCAGTGGAGCGATGCGCAGAGCACATTGCACTGTCAGCATTCCCTCATATCCATCCAGTGCTCGGAGGATCGCAGCGAACTGCTTTGGCTCCGTAGTTGCCGCGAAGTGCTTTCCTCGTACGGGTGGGAGCGCACCGCGAAGGTCGCTCGACGGGTCGCGTTGGCAACGTCCGGTAGCAACGGAATAGCGAAAGACCTGGCCACAGTTTCCTAGAGCGCGATGAGCGGTATCATGTGCTCCGCGAGCTTCGATTCGGCGCAAGACCCCGAGCAGGTCCGGAGCTGTAATCTCCGAGATCGGTTTGCTTCCAAGCCAAGGGAAAATGTCACGTTCGAAGAGCCGTACCAGGCGTGTCCCGTGGTTCGGTGCCCAGTTTGGGGAGTACTTGGTAAACCACTCTCGCGTGATCAATTCGAAGCTGTTGGCGTTTCGATCAGTCTGTGCCGCCTTGGTAGCTTTGCGATACTCGCTTGGGTCGATGCCGTCAGCGATCAGTTTGCGCGCATCATCGCGCCGGCCGCGGGCGTCTTTCAGTGCCACGTCAGGATAGATGCCAAGCGAGAGCCGCTTCTCTTTGCCGCCAAACCGATATTTGAGCCGCCACCACTTTCCACCTGCTGGAGAGACTTCCAGATAGAGACCGCGATCATCGAAGAGCTTCAGGGCCTTCTTGCCAGCCTTGACGTTGCGAATGGCGGTGTTTGTTAGCGACATTTGGGGGCAACTCCTTTTGGGGGTAGCACAGTTGCCCCCAATGTTGCCCCCATTTGACCCCAGATGTCAATGGACGGGCCCGGACCCCAATGGACGTGAAAGTAGCACAAAGCCCCCATTTTCAATGACTAACGGGACTATATAGGATGAGTTGGGATTGAGGGATGGTGGCCAGAGACGGGATCGAACCGCCGACGCCGGCCTTTTCAGGGCCGCGCTCTACCACTGAGCTATCTGGCCTTGGCACTGCAACTCCAGCCGGGCGGCCAAGTCCGCCCTGCCGTGTCGTTTCGAATCGCCTGCCTGTGGAGGGATTTGACCTGCTGCGCTACCGCGCCTGGTCCTCGAGAACGTCCCGCTTAGTATAACAAGACCTCGCCATGCGCCAACTCGCGCCGGTAGGACCATTTGGCATCGCCGCGATTCGCAGTATGCTGGAACATCCAGAGTTGCATCGCGTCTCCCATGCAGGCAGAGGGCCCACTCCCATGACGTTTCCGATGGTCGAACGCAGCAAGCCGGTAAAATTCCTGGCCGCGCTCGCCCTCATCATCCTGTTCGGCGCCGTCCCGTTGATCCTGGCGCACCTCAACGCCGGCCCCGACTACTCCTTCTCGCGCTCCGCCGGCGAGGCCCGCGCCGA
>Ga0302319_10024415_pt1 | contig 10751 bp, 7 predicted proteins | sample Bog_T0_2_FD_203319 | JGI IMG/M metagenome (GOLD analysis project Ga0302319, IMG submission 203319) | Peat permafrost microbial communities from Stordalen Mire near Abisko, Sweden - Bog_T0_2 | ecosystem: Environmental > Terrestrial > Soil > Wetlands > Peat | place: Sweden: Abisko, Stordalen Mire... | reverse complement strand
CGCGCAAGCGCAACTGCTCCGGAAAATCCAGGCCATCTGCGCCGATTCCGGCCTTGTCGCCAACCTCCACAACCACACCTATGAAGTGGAAAACGGCATGCACGACCTGAAGGGAACCCTCGCCCGCATTCCCGATATCAAGCTCGGCCCCGATCTCAACTGGCTCATCCGCGCCGGAGTCGACCCCATCGGTTTCATCGACACCTACGGACACCAGATGGTCTACATGCATCTGCGCGACCAGTACCAGGACGGCGCCTGGACCGAGTATCTGGGCCAGGGCGCAACCGATTTCCCTGGGATCGCCAAGGCCCTCCGAGCCATCAACTTCAAAGGCCGGGCCGCAATCGAGCTGGCCTTCCCTCAGAATTTTGCGCCGAAGTATCCCCTGGCCGAGGATTGGAAGCGAAGCAGAGACTACCTCACCACCGTCTTCGGCTGGTGAGGCCAGCCTGCCGGCGCGGCCTGAGCACAAGATAAGTTCTAGCCGCGCAAACCCACCAAGTCCATCAGGCGGCTGGTCTCCCGGTAAGCCTCTTCCACCCATTCCACGATGCGCTCCGGATCGGGCGAGTATTCCAACTCGATCGAGACCACTCCATCGATGCCCAGTTCCTTGATGGCCTGGAGATACGGGCCGAACTTCACGATGCCTTTTCCCGGCGGAAGGTCGCCGTGCACCTTCCCGTCGCAATCGCTGATGTGAACATGGATTGCCTTGCCTCTCAAGCGCGCCAGCGATTCCGGCCCGCTGTCGGAGAGTACGCAATGGCTGATATCGATGTTGGCGCGCACGCGAGGATGAGCGCACTCGTCCACAAAGCGCGCCATCTCGCCGGCGCTGTTGAGAAGGCTCATGCGAAATGGCTCGAGCTCCAGCGCGATATCCAGGTTCTTTCCGCCGGCGTAGTCGCCCAGGATGCGGCAGGTCTCAAGCGCCCAACCCCATTGCGCCTCGGGCGCAATCACTTCGCGCTGCCACAAGTACTCGCCCAGCACCACCAGCACATTCCTTGCGCCGAACTCCGCCGCAAGGTCGATGTAGCGCTTGCAGCGGGTCACGTGGAAATCGCGCACCGGATCATTGAAATCGATCAGCCCGGTGGCCACAACCGGCAGTGACACGATGGGCAGGCCTGCCTTTTCGCAGGTCGCCGCGATCGTATGCTTCTCTGCGTCCGTGATCGTCATCGCCTCGGTGAAGATATCCACGCAGTCGAACCCGATCCGCGCAATGTGTTTCAGGCCGGTTGCAGTATCCATCCCAACCTGCGCGAAGGCGCTGTTGATGATGCCAAGTTTCATACGTCTCCTTTGCCGGAACTTGCTTGTGTTATCTCCCGCGGAGATACCATGCGGTGTTCCACGGCGCTGAGGGCAGCGGCCTGGACAAGCGCGATGGTGCGCAGATTATCCCGGCCGCCGATTGCCGAAGCCTGCCCGGTTTCAAGCGCGATGAGCAACTGGCCCATCGTCGCGCCGAATGCGTCAGGGAACCAGCTCTCCGCCGGATCAAAGTGATGAAAGCCCGCGTCGCCTTTGCGCGCAAAGCGCAGAGTCGATGGCGTGGTGAAAGGCTCTTTGCACCAGCCGATCTCCCCCACAGCAAGCCCTTCCATGCCCTCCATGCGAAAATCAATGCGAACGTCGCCGGGGCAGCCTTCCTTCACCGGGCCGCACCACACGTCGTCCGTGATCGCGCAACGAACCCCGCTTGCGTATTCCAGAATCGTTGTGCAGATTCCATCCGTGTGCGGAAATGCGGTGCGCGGATCGGCGCGGGTACTGCAAAATACGCGCTCCGGTTCGCCGAACCACAACCGCATGCAATCCAGATGATGAATTGACATGATCCACAGCGTCGCCGAACCGGTCTCAGCCTGCCATGGCTGCCAATGCGGAACCGCGCGCATATCGATCATGGTAAACACAGGCGATCCAAAATACCCCTCGTTCAGAAGCGTAGTCGCCGCGTAAACCGACGGATCGTAGCGCATGTTCTGGTTCACAGCCAGCTCAATGCCCGCCTGCTCGCAGCAGTGCACCGCCTCTGCGGCTTCGCGGTAGCTCAGGGCCAGCGGCTTCTGCGCCAGAATGCCCTTTACCGTGGCGCGAACGCAGGCGGCGCGAATCAAGGCGAGCTGATGCTGCGGGGGAACGGCGATGTCGAGAACCTCGATCGCCGGATCGTCCAAGAGCTCCTCGTAGCTCTCGCAGACGCGGGGAATCGAGTGACGAGCCGCCACGCGAGCCGCCGATTCCCAACTGCGAGATGCAATCGCAACCGGATTGAAACCGCAACGGCGATAGCTGACGAGGTGGCAATCGTTGACGATGAACCCGCTTCCAAGAACCCCGATGCGGAAGTCCTTCCTGCGAGGCATCGGCGGAGAATAGGTCAGTTCGAAGTTCGGCATAAGGAGTCACAGGCATTATAGGCCGCGACCTTTCCATGCGCGGGCCAGATCCGGACCGATTTGCCGGCAAGGGTCGCGGAATCTGTTGGATGCACTCAGGACGCCGGAATGGCCGGGAGCCGCGGCGTTTTCGGTAAGAACGAACTCAAATGGACGCCAAGTTGCTTCTTGGCAATGAGTTAGTGCACTGTGAATTCGCATCATTCGTTCTCGCCGATCTGAAGGATACTGCCCGCTTCAGCGAATGCTCCCTGGCACCTTTCGGCTCATACTGCCGGAGTGCAAATGCAACAGCAGCGGGTGTCAGTCCAAAGGCGCAGGCTCCAGGCCGATGCGATCGTCGATCGCACTCCGGAGTCGTTGGCTGCAACCCAAGTGCCGTTGAGATTCACATTGTCCGTTGGCGACAGCCGGCGTTTGCCCTGCTCGGCGGTGAGCCAAACGCCGACTGGAACGCCCAAGCGTTTGGCACCCTCAACCCGGCCGTTCCCGGCAGCAAAGTCTACACTGAGCAGGCCACAATCAGCAGCCTCATAAGCCAATCTCCGGACGGCAGCCGGCCGCAGATTCTTGGTAATTGACGCGTAGTGTCGTTGTTCGATGGAAATGCGGTATAGGGTGACCGCGGTGATAAACTCCCGGATCGTGTGACCAGAGGTCCGATGTGAAGTGCAGTCAAGCAGACAGATCCTCGTTCGGGAAGCTGCGAGAGAACCTGGTGTTCCGCTCAGCAAGAAACCGATTACGGAATCAGGTCTGCTTCTTGTGGACCCAGGATCAGAACTCCTTTGAAAATGCGATTGCTCAGTATCCCTTTCTTCTCTCCCGCGATGGGAATCCTCTTCTCTTCCTGGGTCGTGTTCACATACAGGGTTCGGCCATCCACTACGCGCGCGTAGACGCCATCGGGAGTCTGCGGACCAAGCTGAATGCCCGAGCTGCTGTATAGATGATTCAAGACGGGTCCGATCGTAGAGGCCTTCGACTCGGTTGCCAAGTAGACCGCGTTTCCCTTCCCGAATTTATTGACCGTCACGGCCGGAGAATGGGAGGCTGTGTTGGTGAACCGGCTAAGAACCGCGGCCGTTGACGGCTCGAGAACCTCGTAGCGATGTACATCCGTTTCGATGCGGGCCCCGTCCAATTCAAACTGCAATGCGGGCTCAACGTCATAAAATGCGTTCGTCTTCAAGCCGAAGACATCGCTCAGACGGCCCGGCAGTGGAGTGTCGAACCATTGCCCGTGTTCGTCCACTTTGGCCGAGAACGCGGTCATCAGTACGGTCCCTCCCCCACTTACGTATTCCCGAATTGCCTTGGCGCTTGCGGCGTCCATCACGTAATCGGCCGGCACAACGACCAGTTTGTAAGGCGATAGATCATCATGCCCGATGTTGATGATGGCCGTGTCAACGTTTTCGCGGAACAAGGGCTCAAATGCTCCTTGCACCTGCTCGGTATAGGAAGGTTTGAAGTATTGGAGCGTCGTACTCGAGGGACCGTTCGGGTGCGAATCGATGAAGGAGTCAAAGGAATAGGCGATGGCAACCTGCGGATGCGTGTAGCGCGGGAATCCAAGTTGCGCGAGCTGTTTGAATTCCGACGCGATGCGCGCGAACTCATCAACTTTCCAAGAGGGGGTCCCATCATGATCGACAAGCCCGAAAAGCGCCTGCTCCTCTCCGCCCAGGTGACTGTTAAAGGTCCACGCGAGTATGCCCTGAGCACCCATCTGGAGTGCCAGATAGGCGTACATGCGGCTTTTGCCTGGGGCGCCGTAGAAGCCACCGCCTCCCGCCGTGAACTCGTTGAACCAGATGGGAGTGGCGAGATCTCCCTTGGTCATGATTGCGCCGAATGCGCCGCTGATCGGATCGCCCGGATAGAAGCCTTCAGCGCCGTAGGAGACATAGGACTTGTAGGTGGCAAGATAATCGAAGCCTCGCCTGGATGCGGTGTCCCACAGATTGGAGATCGATGGAACCTGCGGCATATTGCGACGCCGGATGGCGTCGAGTTCATCGAGCCGCGCGACGGAGACATCGGACCAGTAGCGATGAAGATCCAGATAGCGTTCGGAGGGTCCGGGGCCATCGGCGAGGGGCAAGTCAACGTCGTCGAAACTGTTCAAACGGCGCGACCATCGTTGTGTCGCCCAGGCGCTATTGAGGTTCTCGATGGTTGCGTACTTCTTCTTGAGCCAGGCGATGAATTGCTGGCGGTCGGCTTCCGAATAGGACATGAAGCCGTTTCCAATCTCGTTGTCGTAGCCAACCGCAATGACTGCCGGATGATGCGCATAGCGCTTTGTCAGCGCATCGGCGAGAATTCCAACCTCACGCGCGTAATCCGGATCGCTGATGTCGTCCATGTAGCGTTCCGCTGGCGGAAGGCGCGTGCCGTTTTGAGCGACAAGATCCACACCGGGGTAGGCACGATGCAGCCATGTGGGGGCAGGTGTCCCCGGAATGTCCAGGATCACCCTGATCCCGTTGGCATGCATCTCGTCCAAGATTCTGTCGAACCATTCGAAATCGAACTTACCTTGTGCAGGTTCAAATGAATCCCACGAAAGGTCCCCCATGCGGACGACGTTGAATCCCGCATTCTTCATGATGGAGATGTCACGATGGATCTGCTCAGGCGAGCGGTCAACGGGCTGATAACAGGCACCCACAAAAAGCTGGCCGGGGCCGGGCCAGCCCGGGTGTGCAGGAAGCTCCTGAGCGACGGCGGTAGCGAAGTTCACAGCAAGTGTGAGTGATACACCGATTGCGAACCGCCAGAGGGCAGCGTACAGACCTGATCCAAGAACGCTGCCCGCTCTGTCAACGAATATCACCTTGCCCTCGACTCTCATCATCCAACCCCATTTCTACCCATCCGGAATCTTGTGCCTAATCGTCATTGCCGGGTTGCACGAAGGTCTGGCCATTGATGGTCGTCGTGAGTGTGCCGGTGGCTTGAAAGATGTTCTTTATCACGTCGATCGTCAACTTGAAGCCGTCCGGGCCTGTCCGTTTCGTTCCCTGCACCTTACCCGTCTGAATGATATCTGAATGCCAGTCGAGCGACGTTGTGGTTGGGGTGGTGCGCGTCTCCGACACGCTCTCGGTCCCGTTCAGGATGCAACCCTTCTGGTCGGAGTAGTTGTCGTACTTCACCGTCACTGTACGAATCGCTTTGTGGTCCGATGTTTGAACGATGGTTGCAGTCGCAGAGCCGGAGATGCTGCCGGGCAGTGAATAAGTCCCTTCCGGAATGAGCGGACGGGTTGGCGTCGGCGTGCCCGGCACATACGCTGTTCCCCATGGGACGCTGTCTGAGATTGGCTTCGTCTGCGGGATCGAAAGGGGCTTGCGGCTCGTGAAGCGAACAATCAGCATGCGAAAGCGGCGCCCACCTGGTTCGGTTGGGGGAGGACACGGCAACGGGTTGGAACCGCCGCACGCGGGGCTGACGACCTGCGCCTGCCAGAAGACGACGCGTGTACCGTCCGCGGACCATCGCGGGTCCGCCATGGCGTTCCAGTTGGGATCGCTCACGCTGCCGGGCTTTCCATCCCCGGCGGTCAGCAACTGGCCTTGGTAATCGCCTCGGTCGCCAAAGCGGTCAAGCAGATATGCCTGAAAGAACCTGCGGTCGTGGTTGTTGCGCACTGACGATACGGCGCTGGAGGTAAGAAGATCGGTGATCGGCGGAATGCCACTCATGGCGGAAAGGAACATCTGGCGCCCGGAGCCGCGTGTGTCTTCCACCACGATCCACTTGTCATCGGGAGATGCATCCAGCGGGTCGGCATACTCAGGGTTCGCCGTCAGGCGGCGCACTTTGCCCGTCCCAAGGTCTGCCGCGAACAGATCGATGTTCGAGGACTCGAAGGGATAGCCGACGTAGAAGACCTCGCGGCCATTCTTGCTGAAGCCGCGAAACTCGCCGATGTCGATGCCGTTCAAGTTGATGCGCAAATGACTCGGACGCTGCGGGTCCGGCGCCAGGACGCGCTGATGGATGCCTTCCTGAAACAATCGCGTGACCTGAGTCAGCTCATAGCGGGGGGCCAGTGGTTCTCCGGTTTTAGGAGATGGATTGAATTCGAGCCGACCGATGTAGCCGAACTGAGTGAACCGGTTGCTGGAAATGGAGAGGGAGTTGAATCCCAGGTGAACGTTGTCGGGGTGAAGCCGCAGTTCGCGGATGTTTCCGCTCGGGCCCGAGCCGTCCGGCCGGACATTCCACCGAATCGGGTAGATATGAACGCGCTCCGGCGTGCAGCGCGGATCCGTGAACAGGAACGGAGAACAGTCAACAATATTTGTGCCCTCGAGTATGCGCTTGCCATCGAGGAAGGCCTGAGGGTAGCTCTGATCGGGACCAACCCCAACCCGATGATCGGCCGGAACGCCGCAGGTTACGCAATGCCACGCATCGCCGTTCGGGAACCTGGTTCCGTCGGTCTTGACAAGGATGATCTGGCCGCCATCATAGGCACTGGCCGCGTCGGGCGGCAGCGGTGCGCCGATGAAGTGCACCAGCGCGAGGACGCGATGGCCATCAGGCAGGAAACTTCCGGATTGGAAGCTCAAGGGCGCAGGGTCAATGCAGCCTGTGCCGTGCGGATTAATGGCTGCGGTGCATGCGCCAACGCTGTTCCCTGGCGCGGTTGGGGGCAACGGCAACTCGGAGACCTCAATGGGCTCAGGCGCGCGCGGCTTGGGAACCTTGGCTGGTTCTGAAGCAACGGCAGCCAGGCAGGCGAACAGAAAGGTGAGCGAGTACACGGACAGAGTGAATCCGGCAGTGGTGCGTTTCCGGCTTTCGAGGATTTGAAGAGTCATGATAGTTCCTCAAAGAAACTGGCGAAGCTCATTGGTGACAAAATGTCGTGTGCGGTCTGCGCGGCCATACTGCACCGGTCTATTTCACGACGACCCGGACCCGCCCGAGGTTGCGGATGCGCCCGTAGGGTGTGTGCCGATCACCGTCACGCTGGGATGCCGCACGAAGCGCAGGAAAATACGTCCCGGTTTTCGAGAACACATGCTTGATGGTCAGGTTTGCCTTGGTTCCCTTCGCGGAGGTGTTCGAGGCATCGATTTCCTGCACAACGGGAAACGTCTTTTCGCCCTCGAAATCCCACTCCGCAGCGACGATCTTCCCGGCGCCCGGCGGTACCTCGATCACTGCTGAGAAAGTGACTGACTGGCCGGCAGAAACATCGGCGCGCGCCCGGCCATTCGCCGTAACGTGCACAACAGGCTGAACTCCCTTGCGCTCTGCGGCCGTTGCAGGCACAACGATTTGCCCAGCCACTACTTTGTAGTTTGTGCTGGGAGGAGGCGCAATGCCCTTTTCAACCCACGCGCTTACATCCCGCAGCGCCTGCTGCAGCACACCCACATAGCTCACCGTTCGGGTGGGATCCTCTTGCTGTTCAACGTCGCCATGAATGGCGTGGTCTGTGAACCACAGCCGGAAGTTATCGTCGAGGCGATCGCCCAATGCGGCCTTCACTTTGGACCGGTACCAATCGGCCTGCCAGGGAAAGGCATCCTGATCCATCATGCTTTCCAGCACAATCATCTTGCCCTTGAATATGCCTGACTGGAGCGAACCGGCGCCCGTCATGATGGCGCCAATCAGCTTTGGCCTCTGCGGATAGAGCGGCTTGCCATCTGGACCTCGGAACTGATCCCACACATAGAAGTCCGGCGTCGGAACCTGGTAGCGATGGTAGTACTGCATGGCGAGAAAATCGGAATTGTCGATCACGACTTCGTCACCGGCTTTAATCGCATTCAGAACCTTAGAATTATCTCCGGCGAACGGGTTGCTGCCGATGAATACGGTATTCCCGGAGACTCTCCCAACAAGAAGGTCCTTGCCTGCTGCATCGCCGCTCTTGATGAAGAGGAAGGCTTCGTCCAGATCGCCAGCGGGCACGCTCTGCAACTGGAATCCGACAGGGGCCTCCGCCTTCAACTGTTGCCATGCTGTATCGACGCCGCCCGATACGGTTCGCGCTTCAGCATCGCCGGCGGTGATGACCTTCTTCACGGTCGTCTTGTGCTGGACACGCGCACGCAACAGGGAATCCGGCGGATTGACACCGAGATAGCCGGGGACTTTCCAGAAGTCTTCAAAATAGGCGTGGTCCATCATGCGGATTCCGCCAAAGAGTATGGGAAAGGACCCCGGCCCAATCGTCTTATAGTTGAACCAGCCCAGCGGCGGGAATCCCAGCCGGGTCACTTCGCGGAGCGTGTCGCGCTCCTCAGGATTGAGGTCGTGGTACATATCGCCGCTGCCACCTGGTTCTATCGCGTCAAGGATGGAAGGGAACTTGTCTTTCAGATTGCGCAGGGCGAGCAGGCGCGCTGTGAAGACATTGGGGATCGCTTGCGGCGATCCAACGACATAGGGCACTGCGCCATCCCAGGTGCCGGTGTTCTCAAACCCGCTGATTGTTTTGAACGCGCCGCCGCTCCCTCCAAACACATATCCGTAGGGGCGCTGCGGCCCATACATCTGGGCCGCAAGAACGCGGGAGTACTCGGCCGCAGCGGCATTCACCCTATACCCCGGGATCTTTTGATTCCCGGCCAGTGCTGACATGCTGCCTTCATTGGTCTCAACGAGATATGCGCCGCTTGAGACTGCAAGGCCGATTCCGCTGGAGATGGCAAAACCTATCTTGTCTTCCGCGCCAGTGCTGGGCTGGGCCAAGTTCTCGCTGGTCGGCACAGGCGTGACGTACTGGAAGAATCGCCCCTGGTATTGCTCCTTGGGAGGGAAGTAGAACGAGAACCGGGCGTTGGTGCCCGTGAAGCCGCCATGAACGTACCGGTGCCGAACCGGTTTATCGCGCCACTCATCGAGATCGACGTAGGGTTGATTGAACAACGGGTCTGCCGGTTGCGCGGCAACTGCGGCCTGCGGCGGCACACTTTGCTGCGCGTGTGCTCGGTCGGCGGTGCCCATGGTGAGCGTGGCAAACGCAAGCGCCAACATCGCACACGATCCACGGAGAACTGCGATTTCGTTTTTCATGGATTCTCCCGTTCAATCAAATGACCGCAGAAAGCAGGCCGGACCCCGAAAACGGGTCCTGCCTGGAGACTCCGCTTGCTTCCGTCCAGGATGCGGCAAAACCCCGCAAAGCCTCGGTAAACTTCTCTTTCCTTGAAATCCCGTCTCAGAAAAGTGGCCGTCGTGCGACGCGGCGTCCACGGCAATCCGTGGCACTTTATGCCATAAATGGAGACTATATATGACATATTATGCCACTGTCAACATAGTATGTTCGTAGAAATTCGACGGGCCGACGAGCGGCGAGAAAGCGGAATCTTCGGCTCTACAGCGCCAACTGAATAGGAGGAAGCGACTCGGCAAATCGAGTCAGCGTTTCGCCAACTGGCGTACCGGGCGCTTGCGGAGCCCCACAGGGGATGCGGCGCCGCTTTCGCGGAACAAGCATGTCAGCCTTCTAAATGCGTTCCTCAAAGCTGTCGAGCTGTCCTTTGTTTCACCGGCGAACCAAGAGCTCCAAGCCAGATCGTCGGCCATGAGAGTCAGAAGGGAGAGCATTCTCGGCTCGAGGTTGTACTTGCTGGCGCTCTTCACGCGGACCGCGAAAGCTTCCGAGAGTCGGCTCTCAACTTCGACCATTGCCGCCCGATGCGCCTGTCTTGCCGCGGGATTCTGTGCCGAAATCTCGATGATCTGGAGTGTCCGAGGCTCCGACCGGGAGTATTCAATGCCGGCAGACGCGGCTTCACGCACTACTTCGAGCGCAGGCATCTCTGGGGGACAGGCCGCTACTGCCGAAACCAGCGCATCCCCGAGTCCGGATATCCTGTAGGCAAGCAGATCACTCTTGGTAGCGAAATACCTGAAGAACGAACGCTGGGATATCCCAGCCGCCTCCACAACCTGGTGCACAGTGGTTTCGTTGAAGCCATTGAGAACAAACAGTTCCATCGCAGCATCGAAGATTGCCTCTCGCACCATTTCCTGTTTTCGAGTCTTCAGGCTGATTGTCATCGAGACCCACCGCCGCTCCTGTTGTTGGGCGCTTCTTCTGTCAAATGTAGCACAATATGCCAACACATTATTATATTTGATGCCTTGAATAACATAGTATGCCACCATCCGACCCAACAGTATTCGTTTGCTCGAGCCAATTGGAAGTTGAATATCTGAAGGGTGAAAAGGGGATTAATACTGGGTCTCGACGAGAGATGCCTGCAGGCAAATCAGCGATCATGCAGAACCTGACCCCAGCCCTCGAACAAACTGAGGAAGCGTCATCGGAAGCGCCCAGGCTGGAGGATC
>Ga0302319_10024414_pt1 | contig 10751 bp, 5 predicted proteins | sample Bog_T0_2_FD_203319 | JGI IMG/M metagenome (GOLD analysis project Ga0302319, IMG submission 203319) | Peat permafrost microbial communities from Stordalen Mire near Abisko, Sweden - Bog_T0_2 | ecosystem: Environmental > Terrestrial > Soil > Wetlands > Peat | place: Sweden: Abisko, Stordalen Mire... | reverse complement strand
CACAACCAGCCCAGCGACCTTTTTTGACGCCCTCACACCAGTCACTTCTCTCATCTTCCTGGACCTGAATATGCCCGAGATTGATGGCATTGAGGTGCTGCGGCAACTCGGCCAACGCCAATGCAGGGTCGGCATTGTTCTCATCAGCGGCGTCGGCAGGCGCATTATCGAAGTTGCCGAGGAACTGGCGCAGGCCCATGGCCTCTCCACAGTCGGCTATCTGCAAAAACCCTTCCGTGTAACCGAACTCGAAGCTATCTTTGACGCCCAACTCAAGACTGTCGCCGCTCCGATTCCGTCATACAAACCAAAAATCATCATCACAGAGGATGAGCTGCGCACCGCCCTCGATTACCACCAGTTCGTCCTCCACTATCAGCCGCAGATCGACATCGCCACAGGCGCGGTGGTTGGGATCGAAGCTCTGGTTCGTTGGGAACATCCCGAGCGCGGGCTCGTCTCCCCGGACAATTTCATTTCGCGCCTCGAGGTGCTCGGGCTCATCGATCAGCTCGGCTGGATCGTCGCCAATCAGGCTCTGGTTCAGATCCGGAAATTCTCCGACGTGGGCGACTCGATTTCCACTCTCTCCATGAACGTCTCGCTCTCCTCGCTCAGAAACCTGAAGTTTCCCGACGTCATGGCCGCCTTGATCGCCGCGCATGCCGTATCCCCTGAAAGAGTGATTCTCGAAATCACCGAGACCTGCCTGATCGACGAACTGACTCGCACCTTGGACGTCCTTACCCGTTTGCGTATGAAACAAGTCCAGTTATCCATTGATGACTTCGGAACCGGCTACTCGATGATGCAGCAGCTGCGCAACATTCCTGCGACGGAACTCAAGATCGACAGGTCGCTGGCCGGAAACATCGAGCGTTCCGAACGCGATCGTGTGATGGTGCAGAAAACCATCGAGATGGGTCATCAGCTCGATATGAGAGTCGTGGCCGAAGGTGTCGAGACCCCCGAACAGCTCGAGTTTCTCCGCGCCAATGGCTGCGATACTGCGCAGGGCTATCTGTTCAGTCCCGCGCTGCCGGCTGAAGCATTGTCCGACTGGCTGGCAAATTACCGCACTGTGTCCGCCTGAAAGTCCGGGATCCCGATCCCCCGCTTCATCGAGCCCTAACTCTCCGCTGCATCGACCGTAGCGTTGTCATAAAAACCGCAATTGGCGGATGGGGCCCACTGCGGATGGCAACGGACCCTGTTGAGGGCGATCGCTTCGTCTGAAGACTGCTCCCAATCCTTGGATCCCCGACAGTGTCGGTGTGGTTAATACGGGCCGAAGATATCCAAATGGCTATAAGAGGGCGCGCACGGGCGACTTGACCTGCATCAGCTCCCGCGCCGCGACTTGTACCGGCTCGGAGAACTCGGTGAGCAACCTCTGGAAAGCTTGCTCGCCCAGGCGGATTCCGTGCTCTACGGGGCAAAAGCCGAGAGCCGAGCCCGTAATGTGTTTGCTTTTGTTTCCTCACCGTCAATCACCGCACGTAAAAACCCCTGATGGCGCAGTCACTGGTCCTCAAGAGCATAGATGTCTGTGGTCAGGTGCCAAAGCCTGGGTCTGATTGCTTTCCGTGTTTCGAGGGGTACGTTCGTCTCGTTCCGGGCAGGACGAACGTGGCATATGCGAAGCGACCGGGCCCGAAGGGCAGGTTGGGAAGACGGCGGCCCACGGTTAGCCCATCGCAGTGCATAAGTTGTGAGACGAAAGTCGTCACCGGGAATCCGGACCTCAGTCACAACAGCAAGTCAAACGTTGAGCGGCCGAGTTTGACCATGCGGCTTCAGGCGGCTGACAAACGCATTCTCGAAGAAGATCGCAAGTCATATGGCCGCAAATCGCACTCCACTTTAGTCAACTTGCCGCCTCCATCATACGGTCAACGTGACCCCGCGATGGAGGCTGGCCTGAGCGATCGCGTTCGGTCAGTCAAAGAACTGGTTTCTCGGTTTGACCGATCCCGAATGCCAATTAGTGGCAACACTTAGAGGAAATATAAGTTATAACTGTACACTTAATGGGTATACTTTCGTAACGTTGCGTTCTACAGGGGCGATCTGTCAATCTCCAAGGCACGTTCCCTTTTGAATCTGCGGGCCCGCCAGAGAAGTAGCCTGGGAGTGGCGGGCCTTGTCCCCGGGCGCTGCGGGAAATCAGGTGGGGCATGGTAGTCCTATGCTTCTTCATGAAGAGGAATTCGCAACCGCCCATCTGCGGCATCCACAACGTCGCGCTCGTTGAGAGAAAGATGCCGGTTGATCTGCTCGCCCAGCATCTCGGGTACGTCACCGTCTACGTATGCCCCGAGAGCGGACAGGTGGTCACAGAATAGTCCTCTTATTTTCAAACTGACCCACTACCCTGTGGTATAAGTCTGGTGGGAATCACTGGAGGATCTGCCCGCCACTCCCGCCGATTCCGCCATCATCCAGGAAGCAAATTAGGGCATCTCATTTTTTCCCCGGGGGATCGATTCGGAACCCTGGCGGATCGGCAACGCCAGTCCGTCCGGTGCGAGTGCATTCCAGTCCTCTGAGCGGGTGGCTTTTGGGGGTGACCTGCTCCCCTGGATCCGCACAGAACTGATTAGGATTTCTGGAAGCGGAGGGGAAGAAGATGGGCAGGAGCAGGCATACGGAAGCGCAGATCATCGCTGCGCTGAAGCAGGTCGAGGCTGGGCGCACGGTGGATGATGTGGCCCGGGAGTGCGGCGTCAGTTCGGCAACGATCTATGCGTGGAAGGCGAAGTTCGGCGGCATGGAGGTCAGCGAAGCGCAGCGTCTGCGTTCGCTGGAGGACGAGAACTCGCGCCTGAAGCGGCTGGTGGCCGATCTCAGTCTGGACAAGGAGATGCTGAAGGCGGTGATCGCAAAAAAACGGATGGAGCTCGTAGACCGAAGGACGGATGCCAGCTGGCTGCGCGGGCAGTATGCGGCCGGCGAGCAATCCCGATGAAAACAAGACGACGAATGAGTGCAAAAGCATCGTTCCAGAAGGTGTGGCTTCCGAAACGGGTCCTCAACAGCAACCCAGGCTGCAGCCCGGAAGAAACCGGGAACTTGAAAAAGTGCGATAGCCGACGTTTCGTCACTGATCCGTCCGCTGGTGAGCGACCGGACGATTTGGCTTGGCGTGGAGGACCTTCTTTCAGGATAAAGTCGGGTTGGCGCCCGGGTTTAGAAGGCGTACGAGAGTCCTACCAGGGGGACGACGCGGGCGACTAGGCCACCGCTGTCGACACGCGTTGCGACGTTGCCCGTGAGCACCAGCTCGCGAGCAAGGCGGACCTTCGCTCCGACTCCGATTGAATCGGAACTGTAATCGCCGACAAAGGACTGGATGTTGGGAAGCGGATTCTGGAAGTAATCGACATAAGTGCCCAGGGCAAGGCGATTGGCTCCGAGGACACGCTCACCGATCAGGTCGGCGTCGACGGTAAGCCTGTCCAGCACTCGTATGTCAACGCCACCGGAGTACAGGATGGCCGGGGGCAGGCTGGCCTTGGCTGGCCCGGTCGTACCGGTTGGATCTCCTGCCAGAATGGAGCTTCCGTTCCACTGATAACCGCCGCGGATATGCGGAGAAACGCGGCCCCGATAGGTGAATGCGCCAAACGGAGCGACGCCGAGGGTACCGGAGCCCAGAAAACTGTTGGCGTCACCGCTGGGTACGCGAAATGCAATTCCCACAGACGCCGCGGCCTTTTCTCCCTTGAGAATCTCACCCTTGGCCCGGAGGATGACATCGCCGATACCACTGGCGGAACCGCCATTTGTGAAGGTTGTATTCACGGCCGCAAGCGCCTGGGCGGGGCTGGTCGGGAGCGGGCCGAAGTAATGATATTCGCCCATGTAGGCCCCGCTGGCGTCGGTGCAGGACGCGTCAAATTCGCATTCAACTGTCCGCACGATGTGGTCGTTCGAAATGACGCGAAGGCGAACCTGCTCGATGGGAATTTGGGCCGAGACGTCAAGGCGGTTGCCGATACCGATTACGCCATAGAAGACGGTCTGATTTAGATGTATGCCGACACTATTCTGCGTACTTATATAGTCATTCTCGTAATTCGGCGTCAAACCGTTCACCTGGAACACGGCGTGTTCGAGAATCGCCGGGAAATGACGAAGCTGCAGGCCGTCAATTCCGTTGAAGTCGAAATACTGATAGGCGACGCCAACGTCGACATGGTTTTTCCCTATGACCTGGGCGCGTTCCGTCAGGATGGGCCCCAGGCTATCTTCGCTGGGAACCGGAACATGCTCGGGAGTGAAGGTAAAGGTTACGGCCGAGCCAGCGGAGCCCAGCGGCAAAATGGAGAGTTCTTCGCCGATGGAAGTACTGAGAGGTGAAAAAGTCGTCAGTGAAGCCGTTCTGAAATGAGCCTTATGGTTCGGCTGGTTCAGGGTTAGGCCACCGGGGCCGAAGAGCTGTGGGAATGTGCAGACCAGAGTGCTCGTAATTGTGGTGTTGGAGCACGTCTGCGCCGCCAGATGCAGAGCCAAACCTGAAACGATAGCAAGGAGAAGGAGAGCTCGATATTTCGTCATATTTCCTCCAAGACGACATTTACTTCGCAGTTCTGATCAGCCAGTGGCCCTGAATCTTTTCGAGGGAGAAAAGTATGGTTGCGTTGTTCTGGGAAACTGCCTTTCCGTGGACCACAATCACAATCCGCTGTCCGGAAGTAATTGTGGCGCTATCACCGTTGATCACAGGTGTCGACGGGGTTAGGGAGACTTCAATGCGATCGGCCAGCTTAAAAGTCTTTTGCAGATCAGGACGCGGCACGGTTAGCCAGACTTCAGACAGAGTATTGAGATCCTTCGCCTGGTAGGCGGTCCGATAGGTTTCGAGTGCTGCGAGGATCTGCTTCTCGTCCTGTTGGGCGTTCTGTTGTTGCTGTTGCTCCAGCTTCGCCTGGAGAGCGGCGATCCGCTGTCTGGCTTCGGTGGCGTGCGGACTGTCCGGATAGTTTTTGAGGAACTGCTGAAAATCGGATATCTGCGGGGAGTTGCTGATTGTAGTCCACGCCGCAAGGTCGGGCGCCGGAGCGGCGGGAGCGGGAGCTGGGGTTGCGGTCGCTGGAGCCGGATGCAGTTCTGCAACAGGAGCAGTCGTGGGTGGCTGCGTCGCAAGGACTGTGCCGGACGGCTGCTGGTTCGAAGCAGGAGCGGGCGTGGGCGGAGTCGAAGGCGGCTGTTGCGAGGTCATCTGAAGCGGGGCCACCGGCGCTGAGGGAAGAGCCCTGATGAGGATCAATGTCTGCCGCGAGTCGCGGGCCTGAAGTACTATATTCTGGCTCTGCCCGGCGTGGATCAGCGTCAGGCTGAACTGCGAACCAGCGACTGTGGGGATGCGGTAGTTGTTGCGCGCAGAGGGCCGAATTCGCTTCCCGTCGATTTGCAGATCAGCGCCACTGCAGCGGCAGAAAAGGGTGACGCCGGAGCCGGAGTTCGTTGCTGCTATCACTGCGTCCTGATCGAATCCGGTAGCGTTGTCGATCACGATGGAACCGTCTTTGGCGATGCGGACCGAGAGGCGGAGGTCATTGCCACTTCTGGCAATGACAAGCTGATGTGCTCCCGGAGTGAGCTGGCTGAGGTCGACGCGGCCGGAGACCAGATCGCCCGCAGGCTTGCCATCGAGCAAGACCGCGGCGGCGCCGACGTCGGCGAGAATCGAGAGCGCGGAGCCGGGAAGGACAGACGGCGCGGGCGGATTGGCCCCGATGACAGGTTCGAGGGCGAGAGGCACGACGCGATGGGCATCATTGGCGGCGAGGGTGAGCGATGTATGCAGCGCGACGTAGCCGGAGTGCTCCAGGGCGACGGTGTGGTTGCCGGGGGCGAGTTGCAGGGCGCAATTTACAGAGCAGTCCTTCGCCTGGCCGTCGACGGTGAGCGCGGCGTCGGCCGGAGACTTGATGACCGTGATCTGCAGCATCGGCGCGGGCGCGAAAAGGATTCGGAGCGCGAACCAGACGCCCGCGACGAGGACGAGAGCTGCGGCGGAGCCTGCCAGAGCGGCCGGGCGACGGAGAAGCGGGGCCGGGGCAGAAGCCACTTCGGATTGCAAGCCGGGCTTCGGCTCTGCGGCTGGAGCGACCGCAGATGCTGTGGGGAGAATCGAGGTCGCACTCGACTCTGCCTGTTGTGCAGCCGCCTGCTGCGCAGCCGCCTGCTGTTCTGCAGCCTGACGCGCGCTGGCCTCGGCGGCCTCTATCTCTCTGGCAGATTTCTCCTTGGTGACGCGTTCGATCTCCTTGCGCTGCTGGGCAGCCTTCTGTTTGGCGATGCGTTCAATTTCGGCCTTTCGGCCAGCGATTTCCTTCCGCGTCGTGTCGAGCGCGGCGCGGAGCGCAGGGCTGGCCGGGTCGCGCTCCATGGCGGCGAGCAGGGTAGCCAGCGACTCCTCGTCTTTTTCCTGAGCCAGTAACTCACGGGCCCGCTGGATCGCCTGTTCTGTTGCGTCCCGGCGCGAGTGAGCCTCTGCTTCCGCTTTCTCTCGGGCGAATTGCTCCTGTTCCAGGCGTTCTCGCTCCCGGCGCTCAGACGCGGCCCCGGCCTTCGCGATGCGTTCGGCCTCCTTGAGCTCGGCTTCGGCTTTCTCCTTTGCCAGGCGTTCCTGCTCGCCCTTCTCGCGTGCGATGCGTTCCTCATCCACACGCCGTTGTTCGGCGCGCTGGCGCGCGAGTTCAGCCTCGAAGGCCTGAAGCGTTGCCAGCAGCGCGGGGTGTTCGGGGTTGCGCTCCAAAGCGGCTCGCAAGGTCTGAATGGCTTCTTCAGGCTTGCCCTGGGCCAGCAGGCTCTGCGCTTGTTGTAGGTCCTTTTCTGCGGCGGCAGCACGGGCGCGTGCGTCGGCTTCGGTTTTCTCCCGGGCAATACGATCCTGCTCTTTGCGCTCCTGCTCGACGCGGAGCTGCCCGAGCTGCTTTTGCACCGCGGCAATTTTCTGGTGGAGGTCCGCGCGGTCCGGATTGCGAGCCTCCACCGCAACCAGGGTTGAGAGTGCGGCGCTCGGGTTGTTGGCACGAAACTGCTGGTCCGCCGCTTTGATAGCGGCATCGCAGGCGGCGGTGCGTTCGCGCAGCTCTGCGCGGTCCTGAATAATGCGTTCCACCGTGGTTTCAATCTCGGCGGAGAGCGAAAGGATGGTGGGGTCGTTGCGATGGAGTATGCGGCACTCGGAAGCGCGAGCCGTCGCGGCGGAGAGGTCGTCCTCGGCTTCCAGCGTGGGCAGGGTGGCCCGTGTCGACTCCAGTTCCTGCACGATCAGGTCGTGCTCAACGCGCCGGCCGTGGATCTCGGCGAGCAGGCGAGTCGCCGCTTCCTGCAGATCCTGGAAATCCGGCTGGCGTTCTGCGAGGGAACGGATCTTCGGGACGATCCTCTCTGCGTCTTCGATGGTCGGGGCGGCCGTCACGTTTCCGGCGAGGGAGCTCATCTCGCTCAGCAGGGATTCGAGGGTCGTGCGCAATCGAGAGGCGTCGCTCTGCAGCTGCCCGGCGCGGGCGGCGAGATCTTCGTCGCTGCGGTCGAGAGCCGCAATGGACCGGCTGCGGTCGACGATGCGGGCAAGTTCCTGCAGGGAACGCGACCGCGAAACATCCGCGAAGAGGCTCTCCAGGTCGCGCGCGTGTGCGGCTTGGTGCTCAAGACGCGTCGACACTGAGGATTCGATCTGCTGGAGCAGAACACCGATGCGAGCGTCGTCAGTGAAACCTGCGGCCAGTTCGCGGGCTTTTTCAAGCGTTGCCTTCAGCTCGCCCGTGCCGGTGGCGTTAACGCTCTGGGCCAACGATGTCAGCAGAGAGATCCGCCGGTCGTGTTCCTCCCGCAGTTTAGAGAGTGCGCTTCCGAGTTCACTACAGAGAGTCTGAATCCGTTTCTCGTTGGGAAACGTCGCCTTGATACTGCGCAGTCGGTTATCGCCGTCCGCCAGCGAAGCGACGTTCTGGACCTGTTCGATCTGGTGGCCAATCTGTTCCAGTTCAGCGACGGCCTGGTCGCGAGCGCGCAACCTCGCATCCACCTCCTCCAGCACGAGAGTCGCGGCGTTCTTTGCATGTTCATCGATATCGGCTAATTCGATGGAGCTGCGCAGTTGGGCCGCATCGATGGAAAAGCTGTCCAGCGCCTGGCGCCCGTCGAGCAGGCGTCGCATCTCGATGGTGGAGTTGAGGACCCGTTGCGAGCGCTGCGCTCGCGCCTCGTCTTCGGCCTGCTGCAACTCCTCGCGCCGCGCTGCTTCCTCCCGTTCCTGCCGCAGGCGCTCCGCTTCGGCACGGGTCAGGGCCAGCAGCGATTCGAGATTGGGTTCGCCGGGATACTTCTTCAGTGCGAGGGAGAGAGTTGCAATGGCCTCGGCAAGCCTGCCTTGATCGGTGAGGATCTTCACCGCGAGGCTCTCATCCTGTACGAAGCGGCGCCGCGCGGCGATATCGCGTTGCTTGTCGGAAATAGAGCGCAGCCGAGACAGCGTGGGGTCGTCGGGGAACCGCTGTAGCCCCATCTCGGAGATGGTGCTGGCGGAGACGAAGTCACCGTTGCGGAGTGCCTTCTCGATCTGGTCCGTGATCTCCTGGAGATCCCTGCGATGTTTTTCCTGTTCCTGGCCCCGTTCGGCCCACTGCAGCAGCTCGCGAACGTTGGAGTCGGCGGGATCCAGTTCTCCTGCCTGGTGCAGAGCATCGACGGCATCGGTGAAGTTTCGATCTGCGATGCCGCGGCGCGCCTGGTCGACATAGTCCTGAACGCGCTGCCGCCGGGACCTCTCGGCTAGCTCCTTATTGACGACCGAGGCCAGTGCCCGAGCCTCGGAGTCCGACGGGTCGAGGCGCAGCGACTCCTCCACAGCATCCTTGGCTTCGTCGAAATCGCCGGCAAACAGCGCGGACTCGGCCCGGTTGAGAGCTTCGCGAACGGTACGCGCGCGGGAGATGGCCACGCGGATTTCATCGGACAAGCGAACCGAAACTTTGTCACCGGGATCGAGCTTCAGGGCCTGGTCCGCGCAGGCGAGCGCTTCTTCGTACTGCCCGCCGGCCAGGGCCACCTGCGCCTGGGACCGCATTTGCACTATCTGCGACGACCGCTGCTCCTGCTGGATCGCTTTGCGTACGTCGCGGAGCAGGCGGTTGGCTTGTTCGTGCTGACGATCGAGACGGATGACCTCGAGGAAGTGGACGCGGGCACGCTCCAGATCGTGCCTCTGCATAGCCGCTTCAGCACGCTTCATACAGTCAGCAATGATGCCGGAGGTGAGTTGCTTCTGGACAGCGAGGATCTCGAAGCCGAATTCCTCGGCAGTCTGATACCGGTCGTTGACGTTCTTCGCCAGCGCGCGATGGATGACTGTCTGCATCGCCGGCGGAATGTCGTGCACGAACCGCGCGAGTGGCTGTGGTTCGTCGGTTAGGATTTTCACGAACGTGGAAGCGGCATCAGCTCCTTTGAACGGGAGTTGGTTGGTCAGGAATTCGTAAAGCAGGATGCCGGTGGAGAAGATGTCGCTTCGTCCATCAATGGGAAGGGAATTGATTTGTTCCGGCGAGAGGTAGTAGAGGCTGCCAACGAGTTGCCCCGCCTGAACGATCGTGCTCTCTCCGCCGACGACGCGGGCAACGCCGAAATCGACGATTTTGGCTGTGCCATCGGCGAGGAGGATCACGTTGGCCGGCTTGATGTCGCGGTGAATGATATTGCGATCGTGGGCATACTGGAGGCCGTCGCAGATCTGCACCACGACATCCAGCTTTTCGACCATGGGAATGGGGCGCCGCTCGGCGATGACCTTCGAGACAGCGTCGCCCTCGAGGTATTCCATGACGAGATAGGGATTGCCGTCCTGTTCGCCGCTGTCGTAGACGGTGACGATGTTTTTATGGTGCAGGTTCCCCGTGGATTTCATCTCCCGGGAAAAGAAGCGGTCAACACTCCCGGCGGTGGCAGCTGGATCGGTCTGCCGGAGCATTTTGATCGCAACGGTGCGCCCGATCGCCTGGTCGTGGGCGCGAAAAACGATGCCCATCCCGCCCGTCCCGATGACGTCGATGACCTCATACTTACCGATGCGTCGAAGCGAGGGCTGCACCCCCATATCGCCAACTCCAAGGACCGGCGGTCAGAAAGTCACAAGTTGTTGCAAACAAGAAGCGAGACGGGGGCCATCCGAGTTGGCGCGGCTGGGGCCACGGCTCGTCAGATCATCCAAAATAACACAGTGGCGTGTCGCGTCAACAGCCCTTGTGTGATGGCTTATTGGCGAAAACTCGGGACGGTTCCGGGTTCGACACCATCGCATCGGATGGTGACTGGGGACGCGCTGGCGTTTCAGCCAGAGGAAACTCGGGATGCCGGTGCCGCGGGCGGCTGGTTCTCGCAGAGGCCGTGCGGACCTCCCCCACGTCGATTCTCCGCTGCTGCAAAAGCCCTATCAGCGAGCCGAGTTTGGCGCGCTGGTCAGCGCCGTCATGGGGGGCGGCCGATGAGTCCCCTCCGCAGTATTCTCGCCATCGACGATGACAACGACATCTGCGAGTTGATCTCCGCCGCCGCCGAGTCGAGGGGATTGCGCTGCATCGCCACAACCAGCCCAGCGACCTTTTTTGACGCCCTCACACCAGTCACTTCTCTCATCTTCCTGGACCTGAATATGCCCGAGATTGATGGCATTGAGGTGCTGCGGCAACTCGGCCAACGCCAATGCAGTTCTCCGACGTGGGCGACTCGATTTCGGC
>Ga0302319_10024412_pt1 | contig 10751 bp, 12 predicted proteins | sample Bog_T0_2_FD_203319 | JGI IMG/M metagenome (GOLD analysis project Ga0302319, IMG submission 203319) | Peat permafrost microbial communities from Stordalen Mire near Abisko, Sweden - Bog_T0_2 | ecosystem: Environmental > Terrestrial > Soil > Wetlands > Peat | place: Sweden: Abisko, Stordalen Mire... | reverse complement strand
GCGATTTTACATCTACGCCCATGGCTTCGAGGCCGTGGATTTCTTCGAGAAGCGCTTTGGGGTCGATGACGACGCCGTTGCCAATGACGGCTTGTACGCCGGGGCGAAGGATGCCGCTGGGGATGAGTTTGAGGACGAATTTGCGTTCGCCGAGATAGACGGTATGGCCCGCGTTATGGCCGCCCTGGTAGCGGGCGACGGCGTGGAATTTTTCAGAGAAGAGGTCGACGATTTTGCCTTTGCCTTCGTCGCCCCATTGCGCACCTAAAACGATCAGATTGCTCATGGATATGGCTATTGCGGCCCAAAACTCCCAATTGTAGCGTAGCGAGGCAAAAGGTGCGTTGTGCTAACCTTTTCACGATGCAGATGTGTGGCGTCTTCAAGGCGCTAGGTCCTGAAGTTTTTCACAACCTGGTGTGTGGCATCTCCATAGGTAAGCTGAAAACGTATCAGGTTTACGAGCGGTTTAAAGCGCGGGCGCGGCTGGTGAAGCTGAATTCAGAGGCGTTGCGCAAGGCGGAGCCTAAATTCTGGGCGCGGCTTGACGCCGGCGAGGAAGATTTCGCCACCGATCTTTCGCAGGTGCTGTTGTTGTCACACCTGGAGATGATTGCCGCGATCTTGAATTGGTTGGGTATTCCGAACGAACAAGGCTTTTTCGATAAGGATCTGAAGCCGGAAGAATATCTCAAAGAAGACTGGCAGAAGCGCGTGTTCGACGAATTCGCCAGCAAATATCCACGCGATATTGTGTTGTTCTATATCAATCACCTGGATTGGGAATTGAATAAGACTGAACAGGTGTTCCTGCCGGCAGCCTAAGTCTGCCTGAGCAAACCATGGCGGACGTCAAAACATTTCATGAGCATGTGAAGAGCGGGAAGCTGGAGGAAGTGCAGGCTGATTTGGCCGCAGAGCCGGCGCTGCTCAACGCGAAAAATGATGTGGGGCAGTGCGCGTTTCTTTTAGCGAAGTACTACCGGCAAAATAAAGTTGCCGACTATTTGCTGAGTTTGAAGCCGCAGTTAGATGTCTTTACGCTGTGTGTGGCGGGACAGACCGCCGATGTTTTGGCGGAGATTGCGAAAGCGCCGGAATTGCTGGAAGCGCACAGCTGCGATGGTTGGACGCCATTGCATTTAGCCGGATTCTTCGGCTGGCCTGAAGTGGCGAACGCGTTGATTGACAAAGGCGCGGTGGTGGATAGCCGGTCTACCAATTCGATGAAGAACACGCCTCTGCATGCGGCGGCGGCCGGCGGCGTTACGCCTTTGGTGGAACTGTTGTTGAAGCGCGGCGCCCGGCCGAATCTTACGCAAGAAGGCGGTTGGACTGCGTTGCATGCGGCCGCACAAGCGGGCAACCGGGCTATGGCGGAAACGTTAATTGCGCATGGCGCGAATGTAAATCAGCGGGCTGATAATAATCAAACGCCGCTCGATATGGCGCTGCTCAAGGGCCATCATGATCTAGCGGAATTTTTGGAACAGGTGGGAGCGAAGTAGCAGGCTCGAAACCGCGATGCTCGAAAATCAACTTGAAGATTTGCGTCGGTCTACGCTGGCAGCGTTCGCGTCGGCGGGTTCACTCGACAGCTTGGAAGAGGCGCGGGTGGAAGCGCTAGGGCGCAAGGGCAAACTGGCGCAGATTAGCAAAGAATTCGGCAAGCTCACGCCGGAAGAGCGCGGGCCGTTGGGCAAAACGCTGAATTCCGTGAAGCAAGATCTGGAATCTGAGTATGCCGCCAAGAAGGAACGGTTTGAGAAAGCGGCGCTGGCGGAGCAGTTAGCAGGCGAGTGGATTGATGTTACTTTGCCAGCGGGCGGCGTGCGGCCTGGGGCGTTGCATCCAATTACGCAGATACAAGCGGAGATCGAAGACCTGTTCACGTCTATGGGCTTTGCGGTTCTGTACGGGCCGGAAGTGGAATCGGAAGAGCATAATTTCGACGCGCTGAATATTCCGCCCACGCACCCGGCGCGCGACATGCAGGACACGTTTTGGCTTTCGAATGGCCATTTGTTGCGTACGCATACATCGCCGGTGCAGGTGCGCGGTATGCGCAGTTTGAAGGCGCCGCTGCGGATGATTGCGCCTGGGCGGGTGTTTCGCAACGAAGAAGTGGACGCGTCGCACGAGCACACGTTTTATCAGTTAGAAGGCATGATGATTGACCGTGAGGTCTCTGTCGCTAATCTGATTTATTTCATGAAGACGCTGTTGAGCGGCATCTTCAAGCGTGATGTGACGGTGCGTTTGCGGCCGGGGTATTTTCCGTTCGTCGAGCCTGGTTTCGAACTGGATATCCGCTGCTTGATTTGCGACGGCGTCGGCTGCGCGGTTTGTAAACACAGCGGCTGGGTGGAATTGCTGCCGTGCGGTTTGGTGCATCCGAATGTTTTGCGGATGAGCGGTATCGACCCTGAAGAATGGGGCGGATTTGCCTTTGGCCTGGGGCTTACCCGTTTGGCGATGATGCGTTATGGCATTGACGACATTCGTCTGCTGCAGGGCGGCGACCTGCGTTTTTTGAGTCAGTTTTAATTTCCCGACAACATGAAGTTTTCCTATAAGTGGCTGCGCGAATTGGTTCCCGGTTTGAATACTGAACCGGCCAAATTGGAGCGCCTGATCACAATCAAGACCGCTGAGTGCGAAGGCATTGAGCCGGTGGGCGAGCACTTTGCCAAGGTAGTTGCGGCGCGGGTGGTGAGTGTTTTGCCGCTACCGAAAGGCAAAAACAAGCAGGTGGTGGCGGAGATTGGCGGCGGCCGGCAGATCAATGTGGTGTGCGGCGCGGCTAACGTCCGGCCGGGGATTATTGTGCCTTGGGTGCCAGCGGGTACGAAGCTGGGTGAGAAGCTCATTGGCGAGGCGACCATTGAGGGCGTAAGCAGCGAAGGAATGCTGGCGAGCGCTGCGGAATTAGGCATCAGCCGCGATCATGCGGGTTTGTTGGAACTGGATGCAGCGTTAAAACCCGGCGACCCGCTGCCTGGGTTAGAGCCTGATTTTGTTATTGAGATTGATAACAAAAGCCTCACGCACCGGCCTGATTTGTGGGGCCATTATGGTATGGCGCGCGAAGTGGCCGCCATTACAGGGCTTACTCTAGTTGATCCAGTGAAGCCGAATCTGCTGCCGGGTGGCGCGTCGCCGGTGAAGATAGAGATTGCCAGTCATGCGCTGTGTCCGCGTTTCAGCGCGCTGGTGTTTGAAAACGTTACGGTAGGCCCATCGCCGTTGTGGCTGCAGGCGCGGCTGGAACACCTGGACATGAACCCCATCAACAACATTGTTGACGTGAGCAATTTGATCATGGCGGAGTTAGCGCAGCCCACACACGCCTACGATGCGGAGAAGTTAGAGGGCGACACGATTTTTGTGCGGTCGGCGCACGAGGGTGAAAAGTATCAGGCACTTAATGGCGAAACTTATACCTTGACGCCGGCGGACTTAGTGATTGCCGACGGGGCGGGCGCTATCGGAATGGCTGGAGTCATTGGCGGCGGTCCGAGTTCCATCTCGGAAACAACCAAGCGGGTAGTGTTTGAGGCGGCGAACTTTCAGGCTTCGAATTTGCGGCTAACGTCGGTCCGGTATAAGCTGCGCACAGACGCCTCCATGCGATTTGAGAAGTCGCTCGATCCGGAAAATACTGTGCGGGCGCTAGCGCGGGCGGTGGAACTGTTTCCATTGGTTTCGCCTGGTGTCCGGGTAGTCGGGGGCGTGGCCGACAACTATGGATCCAAACCCGAGCAAAAGCAGATTGAGATGCCGATGTCTTTCCTGCGGCGCAAGTTGGGGAAGGACGTTTCGCAAACGGAAACGACTCAGCTTTTGACAGCGTTGGGCTTCACGGTAAATGAGATAGCACCGGCGGTTTTGTCAGTAGGTGTTCCCAGTTGGCGCGCGACGAAGGACGTTTCGCTGAAAGACGATCTGGTGGAAGAGATCGGCCGCATGGTGGGTTACGACTCCATCACCCCCACCGCTCCATTGGTGGCTTCCATCGTCCCGCCGGCAAATCCGTTACGGCTATATCTGAGGCAGTTGCGTGCGCAACTCAGCGCGCAAGGCTTCACGGAAGCTCATAACTATTCGTTTGTCACGGAGAACGATATAAAGCGCTTTGACGGCGACCCTGGCACCCACATTTCGGTGCAGAATCCGATCGCCTCGGAACTGACACATATGCGGCGCAGTCTGCTGCCGGGTCTGTTCAAGAGCATCGTGGCGAACGAACGGTATTTTCCTGAATTTCGCCTATTTGAAATTGGCAACGAGATACATCCCGGGGCGGGGCGCGACCTACCGCAGGAAATTACCCACGTGGTGGCGGTCTTCTACAGCGCACATGGCCAAGACCAGGAATTTTTCGAATTAAAACGGGTAATGGAGTGCCTTTTTCCGGGGGCTCGGTTGCGGGCGGCCGCGCCACTGATTTACGAACATCCGGTGCGAACGGCCGAGATACTCTGGCGCGCCACCGTCATAGGCCGGATCTTTGAACTACACCCGTCCTTGCTAAAAAGTGAAGGATTGGAAGGTCGGGCTATGGTACTAGATTGCGACGTGGATCTGGCTTTGTCTCTTGTTGCGAGCTTGGTACCGAAGTACCTCCCGCTGCGGAAATTTCCCACCAGTGGATTCGATCTGTCTTTTGTCACAGATTTACGGAGGCCGGTTGACACGTTGCAGGACGAAATTGTGACGCTAGCGGGGGCGGACTTGGCGGCGATCGAATTTGTGCGCCAATACGCTGGTCCACAGCTATTGCAGGGGCAAAAGAGCGTTTCCTATCACCTCAAAGTAGGCGCATTAGACCACACGATGACGGCGGAGGAACTAACTGGCATTCGACAAAGGATCATCGACGGAATGCAGGTTCTAGGTTATGAACTGCGAGGCTAATGCACAGTACTAGAGTACTAAGACATTCTTACGAGTTCGGTAAAAAAAACACGGGCAAAACCTGAGTCTGGTCTGGTATACTACCGTACAGTATCGTTCCAAGGCAAGATTTCTGGTTGGTGCAGATTTGCGGAAATTTTCGTTTCTGGAATTTTGCGGATTTTAGGAGAAAAAAGAAATAGCGATGAAAAAAACACTTTACTTCTTAGCAGTTTTTGTAGCTGCAGGCGTGACACTTCCTGCGGCCAATTTAGTCATCAATGGGGACTTTTCTACAGCCGGTTGCGTGGGCAGCACGACAGTTCCTGGTTGGACGATTAACGGCACGTATGACACAGCCATGTGCCAAAGCGGTAGCGGTTCACTGGGCGCAGGCAATCCCGGCGCGTGGGTCGAGTTGAACTCGGCTCCTGGCGTGCCGGTCTCGATCAGCCAAGTGATTACGGGTCTGACCGTGGGTGCGAGCTATACCCTTTCTTTTGACATTCGCAACGGTTACGGCTTCATGGGTAGCGCGAGTCCGGTTGCCGGCGTTTCAATCAATGGAGCTACCGATCTATTGCCTCTCAGCACCAGCATGGCATGGACGACCAATACGTACACGTTCGTTGCTTCGAGCTCGACAACCACGTTGAGCCTGTTGTCGCAACAGAACGGCTCGGATGTGGATGCTGGCTTTGACAATATCAGTCTGACGCCGAGCGCCGTCTCAATAACTCCAGAACCTTCCACGCTCTTGATGTTGGGCGCGGGTTTCGGTCTGATCGCCATCCGTCGTTTGCGCCTCTCGTAAGGCAATCATAGCGAATAGATTACGAAGGTAATCTAGAAAGTTTTAGTATCGAAAAAGGGTCAGGACTTCATGTCCTGGCTCATTTTCGTTTTAGCGGAGTACGTCTAGTGCTTACCCGCAAAACAATCTGAGCAATCTCCCCAGATTGACCCCATGAGTTAAGAGGTGATATAGTTTACCCAAGCAAAACCTCTAGTACTTTTAGGGGATTTGCGAGTTCTTACAGGGCTAGAATATCGCGATGAAACAAAAACTTAACCTCTTAGCTGTTTTTATCGCCGTAGGCGTTGCACTTCCTGCGGCAAACTTGGTGACGAATGGTACTTTCGCCGGTTGTACGACCAACTCAAACGCTAGTACCGCCATTCCTGGCTGGATTGCATCTGGAAACGACTCTAGCCTCTGCCAACCGGGGACTCCGAACCTGGGAGTAGGTGACCCAGCCGGTAGCAATTGGGCCGAACTGAACGCGGGTCCTGGCGCTCCTGTCACTCTCACCCAGACCATCTCGGGTCTCACCGTAGGGACCGCCTACCAGGTGGATTATGACATCCGGAGCGGTTTTAGTTGCTGTGGGAGCACAACTATACCCGGTGCTGGTATATCGATTGCCGGCGGTAGTCAATTGTTTGCGCTGGGTAACAACACTACCTGGACACCGGAGGTCTATTATTTCACAGCAACCAGTACTTCAGCGGTACTCACATTAGAGTCGCAGCAGAATGGTAGCGATACAGATGCCGGCTTCTCTAGTGTTGTCGTGACGCTCGCTCCGGAGCCTTCTTCAGTGCTGCTGCTAGGTGCGGGTCTTGGCTTAGTGGCGTTCCGTAAGTTACGTTTATCGTAAAGTTGAAAGCAGTTTTTTGTGTACAGGAAGGCCTGGGCCAGACGGCTTGGGTCTTTTTTATTTGCTTCTTAACTTAAGAAAAGAGTCCGTACCTCTTGCCAGTCGTTCACGCGCCGGAAGCGGGTTTCGTTCACATTGTGCGGGGCCGTAAAGAGGATACCTTCGCCGTGAAACTTAGTAAGTTGGCGGAGGTTGTCGTCAATCAGATAATCGGCCAAGATGATGCTTTTGTCACCACAGAAGACGATGTTGCTGGTGGGAATGAAAGGGAAGTGGCGTTGTAGCCAGTCAAATTTGGGAGTGAAGGAACAAGGCACATCCATCGCCGCCGTGGTGATAAAGACCTCGTAACGTTCGGTGAGAGCCTGGATCACTTCAGCGCTGTCCGGCATGAGCGGGATGGTGGCAAAGAAGGCTTCCTGCTGAAAATAATCGCGCGCTTCGGGTCTATGCGCTTCGTCGATCACCTCAAAGACATGCCTGCCTTGAAAGTGCTCTGTCTTCAAGCCGACGCCGAAGTTAGCGTTATATTTTTCCAGGAAGTGAGCCATGGTGTCGGCCATGACTTCATCCATATCAATAGCAATGCGCTTCATCTACTACTAGGCTAAACGACGGGCGCCGTGATGAGCGCTCAGGCTTCGATTGCACCGTGTTGGCGCAGGAGAGCCGCAGCCTCTTGATTCCCTTTGCTGAGCATCCGCGCCAAGGGTGTCTGCCAATCGTCGGGCTTTGGCTCCCTGGTCAGACATTTCGCGAAGGGCCGTTCTAGTGCGTCAGGGTCGCGACTTAAGATTGATGGGACGCGATCGAGACGGTTGTAATCGAGAGCGTCAAAGAGACAGATGCCTGGCTCGTCCAGCAGCTTGTCGCGGAGAGCGGTTTGATCGAAGAAATCGGCCCAGCCAATGGCGGTGGAATCGTAGAAGGGCTCGCGCAGCTTCAGATCGGCACCGCGGTCAAGAAGAAGGCGTAGGATTTCAGGGTGCTCAGCCAAGATGCCGGTGGTGTGCAGAGCCGCGCTGTCGTCTTGGAAGTTGGGATCGAAGCCTAATTCCAAGACCAGCTTTACGGCGTCTTGGTTTCCGGTGTTCACAGCACGGTGAACCATGTCTTTGGGCGCTTGACGGAGTAAGCGGGGAGACTGGGCGAGCAAAGAGCGGGCTTGCTGTTCATTACCAGTCATGCAACTGGAAACAAATTGGTCGATCTCTTGGAGCTCAAAAGTACGTGCGCCTGCTTTTTGCAAGAGTGCGGCGCTCTCCAGATCACCACGTTCCATGGCGATTTGCCAGGGTGTCTTACCATCAGTGAGTTCTTCGGTGTAGGCGTGGTGATCGAGCAAGAGCTTGACGCTTTTGGGGTCTCGCGTAAAAATGACGCGAGCCAGCGTGCTGCCAAGAAGTTCTCCTTTGAGGCCATGCTTCAAAAGTAGTTCCAGCTTGCGGTACGTGATTTCGCGGGTTTGCATAATGCGGAGCGCGGTGGCATCCATTGGGTTGGCGCCATGCTTGAGAAGCAACTCGGCCAGTTCGCGCCAATGGGGATGGGCGGGTTGATTCGCCATGCCGGTGTCGCCGCCGCCGAAAACACCAGTGAGCACGTTAAAGCGTAGGCTCGTATAGTAGTTCTTAGTGACGTTGGCGTTTGGATTGGCGCCACGTTCGAGCAGGAGTTTGGCCGCTTCAAATGTGGAATGGGCGGCGTCAAGCGGCTGCACGCGGGAGTAACAGGCGCAGAATAAGGGAGTCCAACGGTGAGGCCCGGGGCGATTGAGTAAGTCACGGTCTTCTTCGAGCGAAGCACGGATCGCTGCGGTATCTCCGGCAGCGGCGGCCGCCCAAATATTGCCGGCAGACAGGCGGGGTTGAGTGCGCAGTAAATGATGGGCCTGTGCATGAAAAGAGCGGTGATCATAATGCGGATCTCCGTAACACAGGCAAGCTAGTGAGATGAATTCTTCAGCCTTCTTATTGTGGGCTGATTGGGAGGCGGCCTTTGACATGGTCTTGACGTTAGTATGTCGCGATAATGTGGTTTGAGCAAGATCGAGCTATTACTTTCTGGGATCAGCGCGCATCCTTCGGGCGCGTTGTGGCTGGCCGATTCGCGGACGCTGTTGGTGGCGGATTTGCATCTGGGCTATAGCTGGGCGCAACGGCGGCGTGGTGAATTGGGACCACTGGCAGATTTTCGGGCGCGCGATAAGTTATTGGACGTTTGCGGGGAACTCGAACCGAGGCGCGTGGTGTTTGTGGGCGATCTAGTGCATGCACCGCGGCCTTGCGAACCGGAGCGGCTGTATATCGAAGAGACGCTGCGCGCGCTGGCTGAACGGGCGGAGATTGTGGCCGTGCGCGGGAATCATGACCGAGCCTTCGCGCGCGAGTTTGGGCACCTGCCTCTTTCGACCGTGGAAGCGTGGACGAGCGACAGTGGCCTGACTGCGATTCATGGTGACCGGCTGGAGCGGGCGGCGATTCCGGAGACGGGAACGCTGGTGATGGGACATTTGCATCCGGGGTTGGGGATCAGAGAGGCATCCGGGGCAGGGCAGCGATTGCCGGTGTTCCTGGTGAATCAACGATGCATTGTGATGCCGGCGTTTTCACCATTTGCGCGTGGATATGACATAGCGGCGGGTTTGTCAAAAGAGCTTCTGGCGTGCTTCCGGGGCGAGGTGATTCAGGCCTACGCGGTGACGCCGACGAGGGTGAAAGCGTTGGGCGATCTACAAGAGGCGCTGCGGCGAGTGGCCGAGATAGAAGCAAGTGACCCGGGCCGGTTTCGGAAGTGGCGGCATTGATTTTCGTCTAACGCTACCATCACAAATATAAGTGACTAGCGAACAGCAACTACGAGAGAAGCTGCGGAAGATCACGGCTTTGTATGAAGGGGCGGCGACCCCGGGAGAGCGGCAAGCGGCGGCAGCCGCCATTGAGCGCGTGCGTCAGGTCTTGAAGGAGGCAGCCCAGGAGAAGAAGCCGCTACCAGAGACGGTGTTCCGGCTGGCAGACGAATGGCAGCGGCGCTTGTTTCTGGCGCTGTGCCGGCGGTATGGGCTTTCGCCGTTTCGGTACAAAGGGCAGCGGCGCAATACGGTGATTGTGCGAGCGCCAACGGAGTTTGTGAATTCTACCCTGTGGCCGGAGTATCAGCAGTTGTATCGGGAATTGAACGCTTATTTGAGTGAGGCGACGGAGCGGATTATTCGGGAGGAAGTGTTCGGCGATGTGCACGAGGCGCGGGCGAAAGCGCGGGGAAGGTAGGAGAAGGAAGAACGGAACACCACGATGCGATCAGCCGAGCTTCTCCCAATCATCCGTTTCGATGTGCTTAGGGTTGCTTTCCGTTCTCAAGGTTTTCGATGCGGGATTGATGGGCGGCGGCGATGTTCGCTAGACTGCGGATGTTGGCCGCGTCCAATTCCAGTTGCTTGGTGTGCTCCTGGATCTGTCCACTCACACGCGCTATCTGCCCAGTCATCGGCTGGACGGTGGCGTGCAATGATTCGGTAGACAGCCGTAAAGATTCCAGACGTTCATCGACGGTCATTTTTGCGGTTCTCTCCTTTAATGGTTGCACGGCGGATGGATTTTGGGTTGCCGCAGAAGGGGTCGGCATGCCGTAGCGCGGCTTTCACAAGTGCTTAGTCGAGCTTGTCCCCGTCTTGCCGTTCCAGGTGCGCTTGCCGCGGAACACTGAGAAGCGTTCCTACAGGGATCTCGGATTTCTGGTGAGCAAGCACCGTATCGACTACCCCGCCAAAGTGCCGGACGAATTTGACGTTTTAGCCGCCGCTTGGCGGTATTGGTGAACTCAACGCCCCACACGGAGTTCTTTTCTGACATCGGCCAGCTTCGTTCGGGGCTCCTTTTTCCCTAGGGCAGCGATGCCCAGCCGATAGTCTTCACGGTTTCCAAGGCATTCGCGATTCGACTTTGCCAAAGCCGGGGACACCTTCGCTGTTTTGGAGAGAGGTAGTTGATCCCAAATATCGGCAACCGAATGCGTGTCGAAATACTCCGCAGCCTGTTTATCTGAGCGGAACTTCGGAAGCGGTAATTCAGCGGAAGGGAGTTTTTTCTTCATCTCTTGTCCCTACTTGCGGCGGAATATCCGCCGGTCCTTCTCGTCAATAGCATGTGCTAGTCGAGTTAGCCGAGCCTCTCCCAATCATCCGTTTCGACGTGC
>Ga0302319_10024409_pt1 | contig 10752 bp, 12 predicted proteins | sample Bog_T0_2_FD_203319 | JGI IMG/M metagenome (GOLD analysis project Ga0302319, IMG submission 203319) | Peat permafrost microbial communities from Stordalen Mire near Abisko, Sweden - Bog_T0_2 | ecosystem: Environmental > Terrestrial > Soil > Wetlands > Peat | place: Sweden: Abisko, Stordalen Mire... | reverse complement strand
TACGGGCGTGACCGATCAGGCGGGTTGGTTCACCGGCGTCGCGTTATGCAGGCACTCAGGCTAAATTAGTCCTTGGCGCAATTTACTCTTCCTCCCGTTTACCCGATTCTCGATACTGCCACGTTGGACCGGCTTGGCCTTGATTGCTTAACCGCGGCTGAGGCAGTGATCGAAGGCGGGGCGCGGATTCTGCAGATCCGGCATAAGGGTTTTTGGTCGCGTGAGACCGTCGCTCTTGCGGGGAGGATCGACGCGCTCTGCCAGGCTGCCGGTATTCTGTTCGTCGTGAACGATCGGGCGGATTATGCTGCGGTCCTCGGCGCGGCTTTGCATGTGGGGCAGGAAGATCTGTCGCCCGCGGATGCGCGGCGGGTCATTGGGTCGGCGTCGATACTTGGGTATTCCACGCATAGTCCCGAGCAGGTTATCGAGGCTGAGGGTTGGGGAAGCACTTCGGGGTATGCGTACCGCTCCTTGACAGTCGCGGCTCAGAATTTGGGCGGGTGGTACGGGGGCGGTGGGCGTGATGCCGGCGGCGACGTGCGTGAGGGCGGGGAAGCCCGCATCGACTATCTCGCCTTCGGGCCCGTCTTCCCGACTGTCTCCAAAGAACGTCCCGATCCCACGGTCGGGATCGCCGGCCTCAAGGCTATTCGCGCGCTGACGAAGAAACCTCTTGTTGCTATTGGAGGCATCACGCGAGACAATGCTTTCACCTGCTGGAATGCGGGGGCGGATTCGGTGGCCATCATCGCGGACCTTTATCCCACCCCGTGCACCAAAATATCGCTGAGAGATCGGATGACGGAATGGCAAAACCTGACGGCTTCGTAAAAGGACTGGGACTGCTGGACGCCACCACCCTGGTGATGGGGTCCATGATCGGTTCCGGCATCTTCATTGTGAGCGCGGATATCGCGCGGCAGGTGCAGTCGCCGGGGCTGCTGATCGTGTGCTGGCTGCTGGGCGCGATGCTCACGATCATAGCCGCGCTGAGCTACGGCGAACTGGCGGCTATGATGCCGCATGCCGGCGGGCAGTACGTCTATCTGAGAGAAGCGTTCGGGCGGTTGTGGGGATTTCTGTTTGGCTGGACGATGTTTGTGGTGATTCAGACCGGCACGATTGCCGCGGTCGCGGTGGCGTTCGCCAAATACACCGGTGTATTTGTGCCTGGCGTTTCGGCCCAGAGTTACCTGATCGGTTCGGGTAAGGTCGGGCTGACGACTCAGCAACTGCTGGCGATCGCGATCGTGCTGGTGCTGACGTTCGTCAACACGCGCGGCATTCGAACGGGTGCGATCGTGCAGAACGTTTTTACGGTGGCGAAGGTGATCTCGCTGGTGGGCCTGGTAGGTTTTGGTTTCCTCCTGGGGCGGAATCCCTCGGCCATCGCGGCGAATTTTCACGATTTCTGGCGCGGGGCTTCGTGGAGCTGGAGCGTTGTCGCACTGGTAGGAACCGCGATGGTGGGCCCGCTGTTTTCTTCCGACGCGTGGAACAATGTGACGTTCACGGCGGGCGAAGTGCGGAATCCGAAGCGCGATCTGCCGTTGTCGCTGGGGGTGGGCGCGGGCGTGGTTTCGGCGCTCTACATTGCGTGCAATTTTGTTTACCTTTCCGTACTGACGCTGCACCAGATCCAGACGGCTCCGGAGGATCGCGTGGCTACCGCAGTGGTGGCGGTGATGTTCGGGCCGGTTGCGACGAAGATCATGGCGGCGGCGATCATGATTTCCACGTTCGGGTGCGTGAACGGGCTGATTTTATCGGGAGCGCGCGTGTATTACACGATGGCGCACGACAAGCTGTTCTTCCGGCGCGCGGGCGAACTGAACCCGGCGACGAAGACCCCGGATTTCGCGCTTTACATCCAATGCGCGTGGACAATTCTGCTCACTCTGAGCGGACAGTACGGCGATCTGCTCGACTATGTTATCTTTGCAGTTCTGCTGTTCTATATCCTGACTATCGGCGGATTGTTCCGGCTCCGCCGCACGCGTCCGGATCTGGAGCGGCCCTACCGAGCCGTAGGTTACCCCGTTCTGCCCGCCCTGTACATCGTCGTTGCGGGCGTGATTGAAGTGCTGTTGCTGGTGAACAAACCCGCGTTTACAGTGCGCGGATTAATTCTGGTTCTGCTGGGGGTGCCGGTCTACTTCCTCTGGCAGCGGAAAGAGGGTACAACGACGTGAGTGTTTTTGCGGTTAAGCCGCTATCCAGGATTTTTGCCGAGAGCGAAGGCGGGGAGCATCAGCTCAAACGCACGTTGGGGGCATGGCAACTGATTGCGCTGGGCATCGGCGCCGTGATCGGGGCCGGCATTTTCGTGCGCACCGCCGCGGCCATTGCCGAACGCGCGGGGTCTTCGGTCACGCTGGCGTTTTTGGTGGCGGGGATCGGTTGCGCCTTCGCGGGCCTTTGTTACGCGGAATTCGCGTCGATGATTCCGGTGGCCGGGAGCGCGTACACCTATTCCTACGCGACCATGGGTGAACTGGTGGCGTGGATTATCGGCTGGGATCTGACGCTTGAGTATGCGGTGGGCGCGGCTACCGTGGCTATCGCGTGGAGCGAGTACTTCAACAAAGTGCTGGAGTTTGTGGGCCTGCGGATTCCCTTCGAGTGGTGCCATTCGCCGTGGGAAACGATGACGGGTTCGGCGGTGCACGGCATCATTAATGCGCCGGCGATTTTGATTCTGTTCCTGGTAACACTGCTGCTGATTCGCGGCATCCAGGAATCGGCTTTCGTGAACAGCATCATTGTGATTACGAAAGTGGTGATTGTGATCGCGATCATCGTGATCGGCTGGGGCTTTATGAATCCGGCGAATCATACGCCGTACATCCCGGCTGCGACTACTTACACGACGCCAGAGGGCGTGACGCATCCGTTCGGCGGAATCATGGGCATTCTGGGCGCGGCGGGCGTGGTGTTCTTCGCGTTCATCGGGTTTGACGCTGTGTCGACGGCGGCGCAGGAGACGGTGAATCCGAGCCGCGACATGCCGATCGGCATTCTGGGGTCGCTGGTGTTCTGTACTACGCTTTACGTGCTGTTCTCGCACGTGCTGAGCGGCGTGGCGACGGTGGAGGATTTCCGCACGGCGGGTAAGGAAGCGTCGGTGGCGTTCGCGATCACGAAGTATATGACGGGTTATGGATGGCTGGCCAAGTTCGTCACGGTGGCCATCCTCGGCGGCTTTTCATCGGTCATCCTGGTGATGTTGCTGGGGCAATCGCGGGTGTTCTATTCGATGAGCCGCGATGGGCTGATCCCGGCCATGTTCTCCGACGTGCATCCGAAGTTTCGTACGCCTTACAAGAACAATATGCTGTTCTTCGTGGTGACCGGGATTTTCGCCGGCTTCATTCCGGGGGATATTGTGGGCGAGATGACCAGTATCGGGACGCTGTTCGCGTTCATTCTGGTGTGTATCGGCGTGTGGATCATGCGCAGGAAGCGGCCGGAGATTGTGCGGGGGTTTACGGTGCCGGGGTTGCCTGTGGTGGCGGTGCTGGGCGTGTTCACGTGCGGCGCGATGATCTTCGGGCTCGGCTGGACAAACTGGTTGCGGCTGATTGTGTGGATGGCGATCGGGCTGGTGATTTATTTCACTTATAGCCGGAAGCGGAGCAAGCTGATGTTGAGTGGCGAGGGCGAGTAACGGCGGCGGATACTTTTGCGGGATAATGGAGCCATGCGGATAGCGCTTCCCGATTCTCAAATGTCGGCGACGGTGATACTCGACCGCGAGCACCCGCTCACGGATGCGGGGTACTTCGCTTTCTGCGTGGCAAATCCGGATCTGAATGTGGAGCGGATGCCGCGGGGAGAGATCGTTATCGTGCCACCAGCCGGAGGGGACGCGGACTTTCGTTCAGCGGAGGCAATGGCGGAGATTCGTGAGTGGGCGAGGAGAGACGGGCGCGGAAGGTGGTTAGGATCGAGCGTCCAGTTCTTCTTACCCAATGGGGCCGCACTATCGCCCGATGCGGCCTGGGTGTCCCATGAGCGGCTTGCCGGTTTGTCGAAACGGGAACGGGCAAAATTTCTGCGCGTTGTTCCGGAGTTTGTGATCGAAGTCCTGTCTCCCAGCGATCGGCTTCGCGCGGCCCAGAAAAAGATGAGCCTTTGGATGGCGAACGGCGTAGATCTGGGCTGGCTCATCGACGGCGATAACCGCCGGGTCTACGTCTATCGCGGCGCCGCCGAACCTCGTGTCGTCGCCGATGTCGACAGCCTCGAGGGCGAGGGACCGGTTGAAGGTTTCGTGATGCCCCTCGACGCGATTTGGGCAGGACTATAGAAACCCTGGAGCGAACCCATGGCATCCGTACTGCGAGTTGATGGAGCCGCCATGCGAATCGCTTTTTCCGACTTCGATTCGGCTGTGCCCCTCGTGCTCCACCCGAAGCATCCGCTCACGGACGATGAGTACATTGCTTTTTGCATGGCGAACCAAAACCTGAATCGGGAGCGAATGCCGGGGGAGAGGTCATCTTTCGGCCACCCGTCGGAGCGGAGGCCGATTACCGCTGTGTAGAAGCGATGTCGGAGCTTAGGCTTTGGGCCCGCGAGGATGGCAGGGGGAGAACATGCGGGCCGAGCGCTCAGTATTTCCTGCCGGACGGCGCTGCCCTTTCGCCCGACGCGGCGTGGGTGTCGAACGAACGCATTGCTGTACCGAAGCGCGAACTGCGAGAGTTTCCCCATCTTGTGCCGGAGTTCGTGATCGAGAACATGTCGCCCAGCGACCGACTGGCGGCTTCGCAAGAGAAGATGCGCCTCTGGATAGCCAACGGCGTGGATCTCGGTTGGCTGATCGACGGCGATAATCGCCGCGTCTACGTCTATCGTGGGACCGCCGAACCCCGCATGGTCAGCGATGCCGAAAGCATCGCGGGCGAAGGTCCTGTCGAAGGTTTTGTTTTGCCCCTGGAGCGGATTTGGGCCGGGCTATAGCCGTGGTGCAAAATAGAATTCGTGTCTCCTGTAAAATCTAATTCCGTCATCACCCATACCGATCTGCCCGGCATCCAGCGCGTCGCCCAGGGCAAAGTGCGCGACGTCTACAGTATCTCGGACAAGATGCTGGGCGATCCGCTGCTGATTGTCGCCACCGACCGCATCTCGGCCTTCGATTGCGTCCTGCCGCAGGGCATCCCCGGCAAGGGCCGGGTGCTTACCCAGATGTCGCTGTTCTGGTTCGACTTCCTGAAGAATCTGGTGCCCAATCATCTGATCAGCGCCGATGTGGACGATTACCCCGCGCCGCTGCACGCTTACCGCGATCAGTTGGAAGGGCGTTCCATGCTGGTGAAACGCTGCCGCATGGAGCCGGTGGAATGCGTGGCCCGCGGTTATGTCGTCGGGTCCGGCTGGAAGGACTACAAGAGCAGCGGCGCGATCTGCGGGATCTCGCTGCCGGCGGGACTGCTGGAATGCGCGGCGCTGCCGGAGCCGATCTACACGCCAGCGTCGAAGGCCGAGACAGGCCACGACGAGAATATTTCGTTCGAGGCCACGGTAACGACTGTGGGGATCGAGACGGCCACTCGGCTGCGCGATCTTACGCTGAGCATCTACAGCAAGGCCTCCGCTCACGCCGCCACGCGCGGCATTATTCTGGCCGATACCAAGTTCGAGTTCGGCTGGCACGATGGCCAACTGCTGCTGGCGGACGAAGTGCTGACGCCGGACTCCTCGCGCTACTGGCCGGCCGATGGCTACAAGCCGGGCGGCGCGCAGCCCTCGTTCGATAAGCAGTTCGTGCGGGATTACCTGGAAACGCTGACCTGGAATAAGCAGCCGCCGGCTCCTCCGCTGCCGGACGACGTGATCGCGAAGACCTCGGAGAAATATCACGAGGCCTATCGGCGCATTACAGGCAGGGATCTGTAAGGTAGCCGTCAGCTTTCGGCTTTCAGCTGTCAGCCCGGTGTGGTTGTTCCTGTGAACTGGCTCGATTATCTTCTGATCGCTATCCCGGCTTTCTCCGCGCTTCAGAGCCTGCGTCGCGGCTTCACGCGTGAGGTGATCGGGGTGTGCGCGGCGATGGCGGCGCTGGTGCCGCGGATGTGGTTTTGTGACGCGGCACCAGCGCTGTAAGGTAGCTGTCAGCCTGGTGCGGTTGTTCCTATGAACTGGCTCGATTATTCTTTGATCGCAATCCTCGGTTTCTCCGCGCTCCAGAGCCTGCGGCGCGGCTTCACTCGTGAAGTGATCGGGATGTGTGCGGCGATCGCGGCGCTGGTGCTGGGGATGTGGTTTTATGGCACGGCAGGCGCGTTGATCCGGCCGTCGGTGAGTTCGGATCGGGCGGCGAATTTTCTGGGATTTGTGGCAGTTGTGATTGCGGTCTTGATCGCCGGGGCGATTGTGGGCGCGATCGTGCGGCGATTTGTGAAGGCGATCGGGCTTTCATTTTTCGACCGGCTGCTGGGAGCCGCTTTTGGCCTCGTTCGCGGCGCCATTGTCTGTATTGCATTGCTGACAGCGTACATAGCGTTCGGCCACGGCGCCGACGCGAAAACTGCCCCTTCGGGAGTGGTACACTCGCAGATTGCGCCGTATCTGATGGAAGTTTCCAGCGTGTTGGTGAACGCCGCTCCCACGGAACTGAAACGCAGCTTCCTGGAAGAATACGACGAAGTGAAATCGGAGATCCGGAAGCTGGCGCAGCCGGGTAATAAAAACGAAAAGAATTGACGAGGGCGGGGGAGAGATGAAAGAAGGGTTTGAAGGGCTGATCGACCATCTGGTTGGTGGCGGTTTTTTTCTGGAGGAGGCTGTTGAGATCCTGGAAAAAGGCCTGATCGGCAGAGCGCTGGCGAAGGTGAATAACAATCAGTCGGAAGCCAGCAAGGCTTTAGGGATTCACCGTAATACGCTGCAGAGAAAGATGCTGCAGTATGAGATCGATGGCAAGCGTCCGCGCCGCAAACCGGTGGCTCGGGCGGGCAAGACAGTCGGCAAGACCCAGACCCGTCGCACGCGGAAGGCGTCTTAAGTGCCGGTTGCAACATCATTGCTGATTTTCGATCTGGATGGAACGCTCATCGATTCGCGCCTGGATCTGGCGAATGCGGTGAATGCGACTCGCGCCGAAATGGGCAAGTCGCCGCTGGAACATTCCCTGGTATTTTCTTATGTAGGCAACGGCGCTCCGGTTCTCATCCGAAAGGCTATGGGACCGGAGGCGTCGGACGCCGATGTGCAGAAGGCGTTGGAGTTTTTCCTGAGCTACTATCGCGACCATGCGGTGGATGCCACTGTGCTGTATCCGGGAGTTCGCGAATCGCTGGAGCAACTGCATGCAGCGGGGATGCGCCTGGCGGTGTTGACGAACAAGCCGGTGCGCATCAGCGAGGCCATCATGAGTACGATGGGGCTGACTTCGATGTTATTCCGGATTTACGGCGGCAACAGCTTCGAGCAGAAGAAGCCGCATCCGGTGGGCATCGATACCTTGCGGGCTGAGGCCGGGATCGCGGCGGAACTGACCTGGATGGTGGGCGACAGCATTGTGGATATGCAGACGGCGCGGAATGCGCGGGTGAAATCCTGCGGCGTGACGTATGGGTTTCAGCCGGAAACGCTGGCGGAGTGTCCGCCGGATTTGCTGGTGGACCGGATGGAAGAGTTTGTGGAGAGCGTTCTCCGTTAACCGTACGCCGTTTACCGTTAAAACGGCGCTACACTTACGCTGTGCGTCATCCTTTGTCGGTTGGGCTGTTCGCGATTTGCGCGTTTGCGCAGGCTGGCCCGAAGTTTGAGGTCGCGTCGGTGAAGCCGGCGGGTCCCGATCACGATGGGCCTCCGCAATTTCATAACGATCCCGAGCGCATCGCTATCGACCGGGCCACACTGCTCGGCATGATTAAGAGCGCCTACGATCCGACGTCTGGCTACGATGCTGTCCATATGCTGGACTGGGACCAGATATCCGGGCCTGCATGGATCGCAACCGAGCCTTATTCCGTCGAGGTGAAGATTCCGCCGGGAACCACGAAAGAACAGCTTCGGCTCATGTGGCAGAACCTTCTCGCGGAGCGGTTTCACTTGCAGGTTCACTTTGGCAGCAAGGAGTTCACCGTTTACGAGTTGACATTGGCGAAGGCCGGGCCGAAGTTCAGGAAGGCGGGTGAGGGTGCGTGTCCATCTGAACCCGGTTTTCCCGCGCCGACTTCGGGTGCAAAGCGGGCTATGTCATACGGCCCTCCGCGCAATACACGGCAGACGTTTTGCGATTCTTCGATGGTAGAACTCGCGGAACGTTTATCGTGGCCGCTCAGCGAGATCAGCGGGCAGGTTTATGCCGGCCACTTCACGTTGGGGAAAGTGGTCGACCGCACCGGTCTCGAAGGGTATTACGACTTCACCCTCGAATACGCCGGTCGTCCTGCGCAAGGCGGCTCGCATCCCGAACCGCTGCCCGAAGGCGAAGTCGATACGGCGCCCAATCTCTTCGACGCGCTCAGGCAGCAATTGGGATTGGTGCTGGTCGAGAAGAAGACGAAGCTGGATGTGCTCATCGTTGACCACGTCGATCGTGTCCCGACCGAAAATTAACGGCTCGCCCGACCCGAGTACTTCTTCCAGATCTCCGGATCAGTCAGCATTTTGATAAATAACCCGCCGACTACCGATCTCGCCTCGAAGCTCTGCTGCTTGCCCGTGACCGTGTCATACCAATCGGTCAGTGGTACGCGCGATATCGATTCATTCGCCCAAAGGTATGCCGGGCCGATGATCTTGTCGAAGTCGACGTTGTTATCGGCCAGGGTCGCGGTCCAGACCAGCCAATCGAGCTTCGTGTAGTCTTTACGATTGTCGAGCGGCAGTCCGTACTTGTTTTCCTTCGTCTCGTAGAACGCGATTTCCTTTTTCACCACATCCGTGGGAAACAGGTTCAGGCCGAGCAGTTTATCCCACACCAGGTTGTACTTTTGGCTCCACGTTCCCGCCTGGTCGAACGCGAGCCGATAGTGATCGCCCTCCGCCGCCAGACCCACCCATTTTTGCGCGAATTCCTGCGCGATCTTCAGATAGAGCGCGCCTTCGGTTGCATGGCCCGTCAGCTGCGCCAGCTTCCCATATGCGCCTAGCGCCAGAATGGCCTTGATGGAAAGGTTGGCGTTATGTGCAAGATGCCCGGCGAAATCGTCTGTAGAGAGCTGGTTTTCGGGATCGAGGCCTTTGTCTTTCAGATACTCGGCCCACTTCGTCAGCTGCGGCCAGTATTTCTGTGCGTAGGCGGCATTGCCTTCGATCTTCGCGAGCGCGGCCACCATGATGATCATGTTGCCGCTCTCTTCGACGGGCATCTGATTGGTCTCGGTCAACTCGCCGCCGCCGTAAACCTGGCCATTCGCCTGCGGATATGTGCCCAAATCGTGCGGCGCGAATGGCCACTTCCAGCGCGGCATCGAAGCGTAGTCCATCACAGGCTGTAGCTGCGCCTTCAGCAACGCCGGGCTGAAAAGCATCGTGAAAGGCGAACTCGGATAGATTACGTCCACCGTGGCAATACAGCCGTTACTGTTGTTTTCTTTCGGGAAGAACAACGCGGTGCCGTCGGCGCTGTCCGCTACCAGCTTGTGCGCCGCCAGCGTCTGGCGATAGGCGAGCGCGGCAAGGCGCGCATACTTCTCGCCGCCTACCTTGCGCATGTCCGTCATCAGTTCGTTGTCGAAAGCCACGCTGCGGGCGAGCAGGGAATCGTGATCCTTGCGGGCGCTGCGCAGCAGATCCGTAACCTCGGCGCCGTTACGACGCCACCAGGGCTGTTCGCGGCGCTGGAAGTATTCGATCGAATACTGGTCGTCATAGGCGAGCATCAGGGTCCGGGAAACAGGGTTGGTATTCAAAGAGCCCAGATCGATGCTGAACGCCAGCACGGTCGGCTGAGTACGGCGGGCGGGCAGCACGATGTGCTCGGTGAGATCGTCCGAATCCGGCAGTTTGCCGGTGGTGTTGAATGCCGTGCGCGCGGTCTGGTGCGAAACCGCCGCCGCCGTGACGCCATCGGCGCGATCGGCCTGGAGATACAGATAGCCCCAGTCGATCCGCAGGTCGTCGCCGCGCTTGGCGAGGATCGCTTGTTCGCGCGAACCCATGCGCAGCACGGGCTGCCCATCCAGCATGTAACGGCCCCATGAGACTTGCTGATCCGAGGTGTTGACCGTGAGATCGGCGTTGGCGTCGAGGTAGAGTTGCACCTGATGCGGCGCGGAGTCGCTCGCGAAAACCTTCCAATCGAGGTAGGTCACCGGACGCGAGAGAACATCCAGATCATCGGGCAGCGCGGGCGTGAGGAAGGTTAGTTCCAGTGTGACGCCCCCACCGGTGAAGGTGTAGATGGTGCGCGTGGGCAGCACTTCCACTCTGGTTTGCGGCAGCGCCGGTGTGCCGTTCTCACGACCCATGACCTGCCATGCCTTGCCATCGATGCGAATCGCCGCGGTCAGGGTGTTGGGCTTGCCGGTCCAGTGCTTCGTGCCCTCGTCGTTCAGGTGATCCGCCATGGACCAGATGCTGAGATAAGGATCGTGCGCGACCAGAGGGACTGCGGGCGGACGCATCGGAGCCAGTTGCTGCTGCGCGAGGGTGGCGAGCGCGCAGGCGGCTCCCAGGGATGCCAGACGAAGGGATTTCATGTCACTTGGTAGGGTATCGCAGATTGTGGTATCGTCTGCAAATGGCCGTTCACGGGCACCTCCGTCCGGCCAATTTCAAGATGTAGAA
>Ga0302319_10024405_pt1 | contig 10753 bp, 12 predicted proteins | sample Bog_T0_2_FD_203319 | JGI IMG/M metagenome (GOLD analysis project Ga0302319, IMG submission 203319) | Peat permafrost microbial communities from Stordalen Mire near Abisko, Sweden - Bog_T0_2 | ecosystem: Environmental > Terrestrial > Soil > Wetlands > Peat | place: Sweden: Abisko, Stordalen Mire... | reverse complement strand
GCATGTCCATCGTCGAGAAGGGCCAGGTGTCCACCCTCGAGCAGCCCCAGATGGCCGAGCAGCTCGAGGTGCCTGCGCGCTCCCTGGCGCCCCTGACCGCCCTGCGGCCCGGCAACAACGGCGTGGCCGCGGCGCCTCCGACCCTGGGCGGATCGGCCGAGGCCGTTCAGACGGCACAGGGAATCCTGGCCAACAAAGGGGCGGTGCGCATCACGTCCAATTCCAAGGGCTGGGTCGTCGAGCTTGCGGGCGACGAGGTCTTTTTCGACAAGGACAGCTCGCTGCTCACCCCGGCCGCGCGGCTGGCGCTGCTGGCCCTGGCCCCCGCGGTGGGCGGCGCTTCGCTGGTGGGCGTCGAAGGCTTCAGCAGCGGCACCCCGGCGGGCGGCTTCGGCCTCTCGGCGCAGCGGGCGCTCGCCGTGCTGGCGGTGTTGCAGGAGGGCGGGCTGCCCGACGACAAGCTTTCGGCCACGGGCTTCGGCGTGCGCGCGCCGGGCGGCCTGGGCGGCAGGGACTACGTGCGCATCACCTTGAAGCGCTGAGGAGGCAATCATGGCAGAGGAAGCGGCGGCCGCCGCTGCTGCGGGCGGCGAAGTCAAGAAGAGCGGGTCGGGGATCGCCGGGGTGCTGGCCGGGTCCCTGCTGAGCGGGGCCCTGCTGCTCGGCGGCATGGCCTACCTGATGCAGGCCCAGAACAAGGCCATCAAGGACACCCTTGAGGCGGCGGCGAAGCGTGCCCCCGAACCCGCGGGCGCCGGAGCCGGAGCCGGGGCCGAGGCGAAGGGCGGCGGGGAGTCCGCCTTCTTCGACCTCGACGAGTTCCTGGTGAACCTCAACAACAACGGCGGGGGCCGCTACCTGCGCACCACGATCAGCCTGCGCTTCCACAACCCGGCCGCCGCGGACGCCATCAAGAAGGCCCTGCCCCAGGTGCGCGACGCCATCATCGAGGTCCTGACCAGCCACAGCACCCAGGAGCTGGCCACCGCCTCGGGCAAGGCCCGCCTCAAGGACGAGCTCCTGGCGCGGGTCACGCGCGTCAACCCGGAGGCCGGCTTCGACGGCGTCTTCCTCCAGTCCTTCACCGTCCAATGAGCCCCGCCGCGCAGGTTCCCGAGGCCCGCCAGTTCGACCCCCGGCTGGAGCAGCAGGCCCGCCTGGTGGATTCCGCCCTGTCCGTGGGCACCCGGCTGGCCGAATCCATCAGCGCCGCCATGGACTCCTGGCTTGGCGGCGGCCTGGCCCTGCGGTTCAGCGCCGCCGAGATCGCCTACGGCCCCCGCCCTCCAGAGCCGGGGCGCATCAGCGTGGGGGCCCGCCAAGGGGCCTGCACGCCGCGCATGACCGCCGACGCCGGGCTCTTCTTCCGCTTCTACGAATGCATGCTCTCGGGCTCCGCCTCGGGCGAGCCGCGCCCCCGCCCACTGGGGCCCACGGAGGCGGCCCTGGGCGCCGCCCTGGGGGCGCGCTGGTTCGCCTGCATGCCGGGCCTGCAGGCGGGCCCCAAGCCGGCGGAGCTTTGGGTCCTGGAATCCGAGGACGCTCCCCCCCTGCAGTCCACGGCCTGGCCGCTGCTGCGGCTCGTGCTCTGCCTGGCGGACAGCCCCGAGCGGCGCCTCGAGATCCTCGCGCCCCTGGCGATGGTCGAGGGTGCCTCGGCGGCCGCGGGCCATGCCGGCGCCGCGCCCTCGCGGCGCCTGGGGCAGACGCCGGTTCCCCTGCAGGCCGTGCTGGGCACCGTGCGCCTGCGCCTGAAGGAGCTTTACGAGCTCAGGCCCGGCGACTGTGTGCTGCTCGAAAACGGCCCGGCCGACGAGGCCGTGGTGCTTCTGAGCCGTGAGCCCGTGTACCGGGCCCGGCCCGGAAGGAACGGCCGCCACCTGGCGGTGCAACTCTTGGGACCCATCGACCAGAAGAGCGGAGGCTGACATGGAAGAAGCGAAGACCCAGGCGCCAGACGAGGCGGCGCCCAAGGACGAACGGATGCATCCGGCGGATTTTCAGCCCTTGCAGGCGCCCGCCGAGGCCCTCGACGGGCCGGGGCGCCGCGACGAGCGCCTCAGCCATCTCATGAAGGTCGACGTCGAGGCCCAGGTCTGCCTGGGAAGCGCCCACCTGCGCCTCAACCAGGTGATGGACCTGCACGAGGGCTCGGTGGTCACCTTGGACCGGGAAGTCGGCGAGAACGTCGACCTGCTGGTCAACAACCAGGTCTATGCGCAAGGCCAGATCGTCGTGGTCGGCGACCGCTACGGCCTGCGCATCCTGAAGCTCGCGGAGGGCTGACGTGGATCCCGACCTGATGCCGCTGGGGCTGGCCGCCAAGCTGGTTGGAGCGCTGGCCCTGTGCTTCGGCGCGCTGGTCTGCGCCGCCTGGGCGCTGAAACGGCGCTGGCCCGGCCTCGCCCGCCTCGCGGCGTCCGGGTCCGGCTCCGGCGAGCTCACCATCATCGAAACCCGCGGCCTGGCCCCCGGCAGCGCCCTGCACCTGCTTGAGGTGGACGGCACGCGCATCCTGCTGCTGCAGACCCGCGAGCGCGGCGACGTGCTGTGGACCCGCGAGAGCGGCGAAGGGGTTTTTGAGGAGCCCGACGGCGGCGCCGGGCCCGCGGCCAGGAAGCACACGCGGGCGGAGCCGGGCCCGGCAACGGCCGCGGCCGCCGCGTCCAAGGGCCCGACGGCCAAGGCGGCCGCGGCAGTCCTGGACACCGCGACCTGGCTGGACGGCAGCAATGACGAGGCCGCCCGGCGCCTGCGCAAGGAACTGGAAGCCCATGCCGCGCGCGCCCGCAAGGGGCCGGTGAAGGGTCCGGCCAAGGGCCGGGCGAGCGGATCGCGCGGAGCCGCCGGCCCACTCCGGAGTCCAGGGGCCGAAGCTCGGCGCCTGCGCACGCTGTTGCAGGCCAAGGAGCGCCAGCGGCGCTTCCGGGAGCGCGCCCGACGGGGCGGGACGCCCCGTCCAAGGCCGGCCTCCGCCGGAAGGCGCCCATGACCTCCGTGGCGAAGGCGCTCTCCAAAGCCCTGCCTCTGGCCTTGACCCTGCTGCTGGCCCTGCCGGGCCGGGTCCTGGCCCTGTCCCTGAGCCTGAACAGCGGGGCGGGAGGCACCACCCTGGACCTCAACCCCGGGGCGGACGGCAGCGCCGGCGCCGTGCAGATGCTGGTGCTGCTGGCGACCCTTTCGCTGGTGCCCCTGGTCCTGATGCTGTGCACGTCCTTCACCCGGATCCTCGTGGTGCTGTCCCTGCTGCGCCAGGCCCTGGGCCTGCAGCAGGTGCCGCCCACCCCGGTGCTGGTCGGGCTGGCCCTTTTTCTGACCGGCTTCGTCATGGCGCCGACCTTCTCGCGCATCAACGCGGACTGCCTGAAACCCCTGGGCAGCGGGCGCATCAAGGCGGCCGAGGCCTTGCGCAAGGCCGAGCCGCCCCTGCGGGAATTCATGCTCAGGCAAGTGCGCGAGCAGGACCTGGCGGCGTTGGCCGACGCCGCCCTGGCCAAGGCCCCGGCCTCGGCGCAGGACGTGCCCAGCTGGGTGCTGGCCCCCGCCTTCCTGCTGTCCGAGCTGCGCATCGCCTTCAAGATCGGCTTCCTGATCTACCTGCCCTTCCTGGTGGTGGACCTCATGGTGGCCGCCGTGCTCAACAGCATGGGCATGATGATGCTGCCTCCCATGCTGTTCTCGGCGCCGCTGAAGCTGCTGCTCTTCACGCTGGTGGACGGCTGGGGCCTGCTGGCCCAGCAGCTGATCCACAGCTTTCACTGAGGCCGCCGTGGGCGACTGGGCCCTGCTCGGGCTGTTCCAACGCGCGATCCTGCTGCTGGCGCTGCTGGCCTCGGGCCCGCTGCTGCTTTCCCTGGTCGTCGGCGTGGCCATCGGCGTGCTGCAGGCGGCGACCTCGGTGCAGGAGGCGACCCTGAGCTTCCTGCCCAAGCTGCTGGCGGTCCTCGCCCTGATGGCCCTGGCCGGCCCGCTCATGGCCCGCATCCTCGTGGCGTTCACCAGCGCGATGTACGGACTCATCCCCGCGGTCGCGCGGTGAACGCCGCCGCCTGGGGCCTGGCCTGGATGCGCTGCGCGGCCTTCCTGGCGGCGTTCCCGCAGGGCCTGGGCATGGCCGTGCCGCCCGCCATCCAGGCGCTGGCCGCGGCCGCGTTGGCCCTGGCCCTGGCGCCGATGGCCCACACCGCCCCCCATGGCCTGACGGTCACCGCCGCCCTGGGCGAGCTGCTCCTGGGCGCCGGCATGGGCTTTTGCCTGCGCCTGCCCCTGCTGGCGGTGCAGGCCGCGGGCCAGGCCGTCGGCTTCTCGACCTCCGCCGCCATGTTCCTCATGCAGGGCCTGCCCGAGGAGTCCGGCGGCGGCGGCAACCTGTGGAGCGCCGCCTACACCCAGCTGGGCGTGCTGGTCTACTTTTCGGCGGGCGGCCCGCAGGCCCTGATCGCCACCCTGGCCGGATCGATGCGCTTGGCCCCCCTGGGCGGGGTGCTCAACCCCGCGGCCGCCACGGCCTCGGACCTGGCCGCCCTGGCGGCCCGCCTTTCTGCCCTGGCCCTGGCGCTGTGCCTGCCGCCCCTGCTGGCCTCCTACACCGTGCAATGGGGCCTGGGCCTCGTCTTCAGGGCATCGGCCCGCATGCAGCTCTATGTGTTCGCCCTGCCCTTCGCCAGCCTGGCGGCCGCGGGAGCCCTGGCCCTGGCCCTGCCCAGCTGGCCCGGCCTGCTGCAGCGTTCGATGGACTTTTCAGCGCGGGCAGCGGCCGGTCTCGCGGCCGCTGCGGCCGCGGGAGGCCATCCATGAGCGACCGCAGCCTTCCGGCCACCCCGCGCAAGATGGACAAGGCCCGCCGCCAGGGCCAGGTGGCGCGCTCCCCTGAACTGCTGTCGGAGGCCATCCTGCTGTGGGGCCTGATGGTCCTGAGCCTGGTCCTCGGCGGAGGCGGGGCCCTGCGGAATTGGTTCGGCGGCTGCCTGCAGGCCAGCCTGCAGGCGGCCTCGGAACCCGTGCCGGGACCGCAGGCGGCCCGCGCCCTGGCACTGGGGCTGGTCCCCGGGCTGGGGCTGCTGGCGCTCATGGCCGGCGGAGGCCTGGCGCTGAGCGCGGTCCTCAGCCAGTTGGTCTCGGGTGGGATGCATTTCAGCGCCGACGCCCTGGCCCCCAATTTCGAGCGCCTGGACCCCGCGGCCGGGCTGCGCCGCATTTTCAGCGGCAAGGCCTGGGGCACCACGATGCTGGGCCTGCTCAAGCTCACGGCGGCCCTGGGCGCCCTGGCGCTGCTGCTTCCTTCGGCCTTCGCCTCGGCCCTGGATTCGGCCTCGGCCTCCCCCTCGGTTGCCCTGGGCCTGGCCGCCGGTCGCCTGGTCACGGTGGGCTTCTCGGTGGCCGGCGTCCTGGCCGCCTTTGCCGTGGCCCAGGCCTTCTGGTCCCGGCTGCGCTGGATCGACGAGCTGAAGATGTCCCACCACGAGGCCGTCGAAGAGGCCAAGGAAAGCGAGGGCGACCCCCGCAACAAGCGCCGCCACCGCCTGATGCACCGCAAGCTGGCGCGCCGCCGCACCCTGCAGGCGGTGGCCGCCGCCGATCTTGTCCTGGCCAACCCCACCCACGTCGCCGTGGCCCTGCGCTACAAGCGCGGACGCATGCGCGCCCCGAGGGTGCTGGCCAAGGGGGCGGACCTGGTCGCCGAGCGCATCAAGGCCGCGGCCCGCGACCTTGGCATCCCCGTCGTCGAGCAGGCGCCGCTGGCCCGGGACCTCTACGCCAGCGTCGAGGTGGGCCGCGAGATACCGATGCGGCTGTACCGTTCGGTGGCCAGGGTCATTCATCAGTTGCAGAAGCTGGGGCAGGCCCGCACGCCGGCCGGGCCCCCGAAGGAGCGCCCATGAAAGGCAAGGGAAGCCAGGGCTCCACCGCCATCGGGCTGGGCGTGATGCTCATCGTGGCCTTCATGCTCATGCCCGTGCCCGCGGTGCTGCTGTCGGGACTGCTGGTGCTCAACCTGTCGGCCGCCATGCTGCTGCTGGTGCTGGCGCTCACCGTCGAGGACCCCCTCGACTTCGCGGCGTTCCCGATCTGCCTGCTGCTGGCCACCCTGCTGGACCTGGCCCTGAACATCTCCGCCACCCGGCTGATCCTGCTCGAGGGCGACGCCGGGGGGGTGGTCCACGCCTTCGGCTCGCTCATGGCCGGCTCCTCGCCCCTGGTCGGCCTGGTGATCTTCCTGATCCTGACGGTGGTTCAGTTCGTGGTCATCACCAAGGGCGCCGAACGCGTCGCCGAGGTGGCCGCCCGCTTCACCCTCGACGCGCTGCCCGGCAAGCAGATGTCCACCGACGCCGACCTGTCCGCGGGCCTGATCACGGCCACCGAAGCCAGGGCCCGGCGGGCCTCCGTGGAGCAGGAGGCCGACTTCTACGGGACCATGGACGGCGCCAGCAAGTTCTCGAAGGGAAACGTCATCGCTTCGCTGATCATTCTGCTGATCAACCTGCTGGGCGGCATCATCACCGGCGCCGTGCAGGGGCGCATGGGCTTCGCCGAGGTGCTGCAGCACTACACGATCCTCACCATCGGCGAAGGCCTGGCGGCCCAGGTGCCCGCTCTGCTGCTGTCCACGGCCACGGGCATCATGGTCACCCGGGTCGCAGCCGGCGCGGACCTGGGCGACAGCCTCAGGCGCCAGCTGCTGGGCCGGCCCGCGGCCCTGCGCGTCGTCGGCTTCGTGATGCTGGGCATCGGCGGCCTGGGGCTGTGGCTGGACCTGCCGCCCCTGCCGTTCCTGCTCTTCGGCGCGGGCCTGATGGCCCTCAGCCGCCTGGCGCCCATGCCCGACGAGGCGCCGGCCGAAGCCGCGCCCATGGCCAAGGACGAGGACGTGCTCAGCTCCATCGACCTGCCGGCGGTCGAGCTCAGACTGGGACTCGCCCTGCTGCCCCTGGTGGACCAGGGACCAGGGGGCGGGCTGGCCAAACGCATGCCCCTGGTGCGCAAGAACCTGTCCAAGGAGAGCGGCCTGCCCATACCCGAGGTGCGGGTCCGCGACGGCGCCGACCTGCAGGGCCGCGAATACGTGATCCTGGTGCGCGGGGTGGAGGCGGGCCGCGGCGAGCTCCAGCCCGGCCAGTTCCTCGCCATGAACATCACCGAGGCCCAGGCCCGCAGCCTGCCCGGCATCCCCGCCCGGGACCCGGCCTTCGGGCTGGCCGCGAAGTGGATCCCCGACTCGGCCCGGGCCCACGCGCTCCGCCTGGGGGCCACGGTGGTGGACGCCGGCAGCGTCCTGGCGACCCACCTGACCGAGTCCCTGCGCCAGAACCTGCACCGGGTGCTGTCGCGGCGCGAGGTCACCGTCATGGTGGACCAGCTGCGCAAGCGCGCTCCTTCGCTGGTCGAGGAGGTCGTGCCCGCCCTGCTGTCGCTGGGCGAGGTGCAGCGGGTCATGGCCCTGCTGCTCGAGGAAGGCGTGATGATCCGCGACCTGGCCGCCTTCTTCGAGGCGCTGTCCCTGGCCGCGCGCGACGGCAAGGAGCCGGAGCGCCTCGCCGAGGCCTGCCGCATCGCCCTTGCCCGCATGCTGCTGGGCCAGCTCAGCGGCCAGGACAGCGTCGTCAAGGCCGTGGGCCTGGAGCCCAGGCTCGAGGAGCTCATGGAGAACGCCGAGAAGTCGCCTCCGGCGCCGGAGCGCGCCCTGCGCATCCGCGCCCGCCTTGAGGAGGCCCTGGGGCGCTGGCTCTCGGACGCGCCCCGGGGCGTGCTGCTGACGAGCCCCCGCGCCCGCACGGCCCTGAACCGGCTCTGCGAAGGCCTCGAGCCCCGGCCCCTGGTCCTGTCGACGCGCGAGATCCAGGCCCCCTACCGGGCCAAGTGCCTCGCCTTCGTCTCCGGGGAGTAGGCCGCCATGGATTCCGGCAGGGAGCGCCGCATCGACACCCGGGTCCCGGTGGACCTGGCGGCCCACCTCGAGCTGAAGGGGGCGCAGGTCCCCGTGCGCGCCGTGGACCTGAGCGTCGGCGGCGCCCTTCTGGAATGCCGCAACCTGGACTGGCCCGAACCGGGCGAGGCCGTGCTGGTGAGCCTGGCGCTGGACGGACGGCGTTTGGACCTGCTGGCCCGCATCGTGCGCCGGTCAGGGGAGATCCGGGCGGCGGTCGCCTTCGAATCCATGGATGGGGCCTGCGAAAGCGCCCTCGCGCGCTTTGTGCGCGCGAGGGACCGGCAGCGCCTCCGGACCCACCTGCACCTGCTGGGCTGACATGACCGCCCTTGAGCTCGGTCTTTGGCAGCTGCTGCGGCGCCCCGAGACGCCCGCGGACGAGCGCGAGCGGACCCGCCAGGAACTGCTGGGGCAGTACCTGCCGCTGGTGCGCCTGGTCGTCGGCCGCCTGGCGCTCAGCTTTCCCAGCGCCACGGTCGAGAGCTCGGACCTGATTCAGAGCGGCGTGCTGGGCCTGATGGAGGCCGTGGAGCGCTTCGACCCGGGCCTGGGCGTGGAGTTCCGCAGCTACGCCCAGGCGCGCATCCGCGGCTCCGTGCTCGACGAACTGCGCGCCCTGGACTGGGCGCCCCGCTCCGTGCGGGACAAGGCCCGCCAGCTGAACCGGGCCACCGAGACCCTGAACCACGCCCTCAAGCGGCCGCCCACCCGCGACGAGACCGCGGCGGCCCTGGGCATGAGCCGCGAGGCCTTCCAGCGCCTTGCCGGGGAAGCCCAGACCCGCAGCCTCCGTTCCCTCGAGGCCCTGCTCGAGACCGAAGGCGAGTCCGCGGCCTGGCCGCGGCACGAGCCTGACGTGGAGGGCGCCGCTCAGCAGCAGGACCTGGTCCAGGCCCTGCGGGGCTGCGTGGAGGAGCTTCCGGACCGGGACCGCCTGCTCTTGAAGCGCTATTACGAGCATGACCGGACCCTGCGCGAAATCGCCGAGGAGCTTGGCATCACCGAATCGAGGGTCTGCCAGATCCATGCGGCGCTGCTCGGCAAGCTGCGCGCCTGGCTGGCCGCCCGGGCCACGGAACAACCCTCAGCGACCTCTTTGTACCGCCTGTTGGCACGCAGCTGAAGCCCCGGACCCTTACGCCCCTTTACAATTCTACGCACACGGACCGTGGAACAAGTGGCACAATACAAGCGTACCTTTGAGCAGGGGCGTTTGCCCTGCCACACAGGGAGCCACGGAGACGCCATGGTCAGCATCGCCAAATGGACGCTCATCGCCGGTTTTTTGGCTGCTTTCCCCCTCGGGGCCGGTGCCATGGCCTTGGGCCAGGAGGACACCGTCACGCTGAAGGACGGTCGGGTCCTGCACGGCCAGGTCATTGAGGAAACCAAAGACCGACTCGTCCTGGAAATACAGGGGGCCAAACGCTCCTACAACCGGGACTTCATCGTCAAGGTGGCTTACGCCCAGCAGGCCGGTGACGAGCTTCAGGACTCCATTGCCCAGGATCCGGCCGAGCCCCGCACGCCGTCCCCCTATGCCCAGGGCCAGTCAGGGGACGAGGAAATCGAAGCTGCAGCGCCCCAGGCCCAGATCCCGGCAGCCCCCGCGGGCAGCACCCTGGACTCCGAGCTTGCGGTCCGCTACCAGGTTCCCCTTGGCGACGTGCACTGGGTGTCGCGCCAGGGCATCTCGGACGCCGACCTGCCGCTGGTGTTCCTCGTGGCGGCCACGGCCAGGGTCACGCCCCGCGAAGTGGTGGAGCTGCTGCTGCAGGGCTTGAGCTGGGCGGACATCGAGGCCCATTTTGGAATGGATGGGCGGTACATCTATTATGAGCCCGGCCCCTGGGTGCCCTACCCCTTCTATTGGTATGGGGTGGACCTGCCCTGGTGCTGGTACAACGGCGTTTGGTGCCATTGGGGACCGGGCTGGGGCAACCATTACAACCGTTACGGCACTTTCAATGGCTACCGGGGCCGCGGAGTGTATGGTTCAAACCGTGGCTATGGTTCGGCCCGCGGCTTCGGTTCAGGCCGCGCCTATGGCTCAGGCTATGGCTCAGGCCGGGCCTATGGCTCAGGCCGGGCCTTTGGCTCTGCCGGCGGCAGCCGTTATGGCGCCGTGCCCTATGGATCCTCACGGGGTAGCGGCGGCGGCGGCGGACGCGCCCGCGGCGGCTCCAGCAGCGCGGCATCCACCCACGGTGGCGGCGGCATCAGCCCGGGGTCGGGCGGCGGCGGCGGCGTGGGCGGTGGAGGCGGCCGCGGACATTGATTACGGACGCTCCGTTTGAGAACCATGGTCAAGCTCAAGGGACCGCCGCCACCGCGGCGGTCCTTTTTTTCACCTCGATCCTTCCGCTTTCAGCATTCCACTAGGAGTCAGCATGCAATTCACCCAGTTGGGCCGCAGCGGCCTTCAGGTCAGCCGCCTTTGTCTCGGAACCATGAACTGGCCCTGGCTCACCACGGAGCCGGAGGCCTGCGCCGTCATGGATCGCGCCCTTGAAAAGGGCATCAATTTCTTCGACACCGCCGATGTCTACGGGGGCAAGAAAGGGGAAGGCCTGACCGAGCAGGTGATCGGCCGCTGGTTCGCCCAGGGAGGCGGCCGCAGGGAAAAGGTCGTCCTGGCCACCAAGGTATACGGCAGCATGGGCGACGGGCCCAACACCTCAAGGCTGTCCGCGCTGCACATACGCCAGGCCTGCGATGCCAGCCTCAAACGCCTGCGGACCGACCACATCGACCTGTACCAGATGCACCACATCGACCGGACCAGCCCCTGGGAAGAGATCTGGCAGGCCATGCAGCAGCTGG
>Ga0302319_10024404_pt1 | contig 10753 bp, 6 predicted proteins | sample Bog_T0_2_FD_203319 | JGI IMG/M metagenome (GOLD analysis project Ga0302319, IMG submission 203319) | Peat permafrost microbial communities from Stordalen Mire near Abisko, Sweden - Bog_T0_2 | ecosystem: Environmental > Terrestrial > Soil > Wetlands > Peat | place: Sweden: Abisko, Stordalen Mire... | reverse complement strand
TGCAGATCGACCAGCCCATCCACCACGTCGGGGCGGTGTTGGAGGCAACCAGCTTCCATCCTGCCCGCCGGGCGGAGGACCACCTGAAGATGGTGGCCATCGGAGCGGGCATCCCTGTCTCGCGGGTGCGAGAGACCCTCGAACTGGTGGGGATGGAGGAGGTTGCCCGGCGTCGGGTGGGCAAGTTCTCCCTCGGCATGCGCCAGCGCCTGCAGCTGGCCACTGCCTTGTTGGGCGACCCGGACGTCCTCATCCTCGACGAGCCGGCCAACGGCCTCGATCCTCAGGGCATCCAGTGGCTCCGTAACTTCATCCGCCACCAGGCTTCCACCGGACGCTCAGTGCTCGTCTCCTCACACCTGCTGTCGGAGATGGAAGAGACCGTCGACGACGTGGTCATCGTGTCGCAGGGGAAGCTGGTGCTGCAGACGACACTGGCCGAACTCGCCAACCGGACCGGCACCACCACCGGCATGCGGGTCCGGGCCCCTGACCTTGGCCACTTCACCAACATGCTGACCGCCTCCAACATCCCCTTCCGGTCCGTGGCGCCGGACACCATCGTCATCGACGGTGCCACCCCTGAATGGCTCGGGCCCATCCTGGCCCAGCATCAGATCGTGGTCTACGAGGTGATCCACGAGAAGGGCAGTCTCGAGGATGTCTTCCTCGAGCTCACCCACGGCTTCGATGCCACCGTGCCCGGTGGCGCCGCCCCGGGTACCGGCCCGATGGGTGGCACCCCTGACGCCGCTGGAGTTCCGGACCCCACTACCCCGACACCGGGAGGACCATCGTGATCCGGGTCATCCACGCCGAGTGGGTCAAGCTCCGCACCACCTCGGTGCCGTACGTGCTCACCGGCATCGCCCTCCTCATCAACGCCCTGCTGATTCTGGTGATCTTTCTCCATCAGAACATGCGCGGTGGCGACACCGTCCCCCACACCACCCAGCAGCTCAACAACCTGGTCGGTTCGGGCTTCCAGGGCTACCTCTTCGCCCTGCTCCTCGGAGTGCTCTGCATCACCACCGAGTTCCGGCACAAGACGGTGACCACCTCCTTTCTGGTCACCCCCTTCCGGCCGGTCTTCGTGGTCGGGAAGATGGTGCTGGCCGCCATCGCCGGCGCGGTGCTGGCGGTGATCATGCTGGTGGCCACCTTGATCGGTGGCGGCATCACCCTGGTGGCCCGGGGTGGCTCTTTCTCCGACATGCTCCATCAGGTCCCTTCAGTGGCACCGGGGATGATCCTGGTGTTCGCCCTCTTCGCCATCTTGGGCGTCGGCGTCGGCTCGGTGCTGACCAACCAGGTGGCCGCCATCGTCGTCGTGCTGGGCTGGTTCATCATTCTGGAGGGGATTCTGGTCAGCCTGGTCAGCGGCGCGGCCAAGTGGGTCCCGACCGGTGCCGCCCTGGCCGCCTCCAACCTCACCCGGGGGGAGGGTGGCAACAACTCCGGTTCCCCGATCCACCTGTTCAACCAGTGGCAGGGCACCCTGCTGATGCTCGCCTACGGCATCCTGTTCGCCGCCGTCGGCTCCTACTTCCTGACCCACCGCGACATCACCTGACCGGCGTCCTGATCCTCCCCGTAGGATCCGGGCATGCCCGACGGCTTCCCTGACAACCGACTCCCCGACCACGGCCAGGACCCCGACGCCGTGTTGGCCCGGATGGGGGAGCTCCGTGCTGACGATCGTGACTGGCGGGGCGGTCGGGTCTTCAGCCTGGTGTACTCGGCCGGTGACGAGGTACACGATCTGCTGGCCCGGGCCGCCGGCCTCTACTCGGCGGAGAACGCCCTCAACACCATGGTGTTCCCCAGCCTCGGCTGGATGCAGCACGACATCGTGACCATCACCGCCGGGCTACTGGGAGCCGAGGCGGTGGCCGCCGACGGGAGCGGTGACGTCCGGGGGTTCCTCACGTCCGGCGGAACCGAATCGTTGCTGCAGGCCACCAAGACCGCCCGCGATTGGGGACGCGCCGAGCGGGGCATCACCCGACCCAACATGGTGCTGGCCACCAGCGGCCACGCCGCCTTCGAAAAGGCTGCCCACTGGTTCGACGTCGAGTCCCGACGGGTGCCGGTGGGCGCTGACTTCCGGGCCGATGTGGACGCCATGGCCGATGCGGTCGACGACCAGACGGTGTTGGTGGTGGGTGCAGCGCCGGCCTACCCCCAAGGGGTGATCGACCCCATTCCCGAGTTGGCGGCCATGGCGTCCGACCGGGGTGTCCTCTGCCATGTCGACGCCTGCATGGGCGGATTCATCCTGCCCTTCCTCGGGCAGCTGGGACACGTGTCGGCCACCTGGGACCTGTCGGTGCCCGGGGTGACGTCCATCTCCGCCGACCTCCACAAGTACGGCTACGCCTCCAAGGGCGTGTCGGTGGTCCTCTATCGGACCCCCGAGCTGGCCCGATTCCAGCCGTTCATCACCTCCAACTGGCTCGGCGGTCTCTACGGCTCCCCCGCCATGGCCGGCACCCGGCCGGCGGGGCCCATCGCCGCCGGATGGGCGGTCCTCCAGTCGTTGGGCAACGACGGCTACCTCCGGCTGGCCGAGGACACCTGGGAAGCCGCCGTCACCATCCGGCGGGCCATCGCAGCGGCACCGGGCATCGAGCTGCGGGGTGACCCCGACCTCACCGTCTTCGCCTTCGGCAGCGACAGGTCGGCGAACGCCATCGACGCCTTCGCCTTCGGTGATCGGCTGGCCGAGCGGGGCGGCTGGTACTTCGACCGCCAGTCGCCCCCCGACAGCCTCCACGCCACCGTCCAGGCCGGTCATGCCCCGGTGGCGGCAGAGCTGGCCGCCGACATCGCGGCAGTGGCCACCGAGTTGGCGGGTTCCGGGACCATCGCCGCCTCACGCGGCACCACCTACGGGACCGTCTGACCGGATCGGGCGGGCGCACCCGGCATCACGTTGACATAGCACTCATTGCCATGTAAACATTCCGGCGTGACCAGCCTGGCGGACACGGAAGTGGGCTGCGCCGAGCCCATCCCCTTCTACGAGATGTTCGAAGAGGAGACGCCTGCCGACATCCGCGACACCATCGCCGGCTTCCTCAACCTCTGCTTCGCCCGGTCGTTACTGGAGGAGAGCCTCGACCGCCAGCTCCGGAGCGCCGCCGGCATCACGCTGGCGCAGCACGAGGTCCTCTACCGCCTCAGCCTGGCGCCGGGCGGCCGCCTCCGGATGGCCACCCTGGCCGACCTGCTGCTGGCCTCCAAGAGCGGCGCCTCCCGGCTGGTCGACCGCATGGCCGGGGCCGGACTGGTCGACCGCCAGTCGTCGGACACTGACCGCCGTCTGGTGTTCGCCGTCCTCACCCCCACCGGACGATCGACCCTGGTCCGGTCGAGCCCGGTGTTCAAGGCCGGGGTGGTCGCCGTTTTCGGTGATGTCCTCGACGATGACGACCACCGGGCCCTCCGCCAGGTGCTGAAGAAGCTGCTGGCCAGCCAGGGGGCTTGGGACATCCGCCGGTGCGAGCCGCCGGTGATGCCTGCCAGCCAATCGATGCCACAAGGAGCACGCTGATGGACAAGAAGTGGTGGACCCTGATCGCCGTCTGCACGGGGACGTTCATGTTGCTCCTCGACATCACCGTGGTGAACGTGGCGCTCCCCGACATCCAGGCGTCGTTGCACGCCACCTTCAGTGACCTCCAGTGGGTCATCGATGCCTACTCCCTCACCCTGGCCGCCTTCCTGCTCACCGCCGGCGTGGTGGGCGATATGTACGGCCGCCGTGAGGTGTTCGCCATCGGCCTCGGCGTCTTCTCGGTGTCATCGCTGGTCTGCGGGCTGTCGACCACCGCCCTGATGCTCAACCTGTCGCGGGCAGTCCAAGGAGTGGGTGGCGCCATCATGTTCGCCACCTCGCTGGCCCTGATCGCCCAGGCGTTCCAGGGTCGGGAGCGGGGTACCGCCTTCGGGATCTACGGCGCGGTGGTGGGCGGGGCGGTAGCCATCGGACCCCTGGTGGGAGGAGCCATCACCAGTGGTATCGGGTGGCGATGGATCTTCTTCGTCAACATTCCCATCGGCATCGCCGCGGTGGCCGTCACCCTCACCAAGATCAACGAGTCGAAGGATCCGACCACCCGGCGCATCGACTGGGTCGGCTTCGTCACCTTCTCGCTGTCGCTCTTCCTGTTGGTGTTCGCACTGGTCCGGGGCAACAACCTCGGCTGGCACAGCACCGCCGTCGTCTCCATGCTGGTGGGCGCCGCCGTCCTGATGGCCATCTTCTTGGTGGCCGAGTGGAAGGGTCGGGACCCCATGCTGGACCTGTCGCTCTTCAAGCGGCCGGCCATGGTCGGGGTGTCGATTGCCACCTTCTGCGTGGCGGCGTCGATCTTCGCCATGTTCCTCTACCTGACCCTCTACGTACAGGACGTCCTCGGGTACGGACCGTTCAAGGCAGGTCTCATCTTCCTTCCCCTGACCATGATGGCGTTCGTGGTGGCTCCCTTCGCCGGCCGACTCACCGTCCGGGTCCACTCGCGCTACCTGATGGGAACCGGCATGCTGTTGGTGGCCATCGGCTGCCTCCTGATGTCCTCCATCCATGCTTCATCGGCTTGGACGGTGCTGCTTCCCGGCTTCATCGTCTGTGGCATCGGGATCGGCACCGCCAACCCGGTGATCGCCTCCGCCTCGGTGGCGGTGGTCCCCCACCAGCGGAGCGGTATGGCGTCGGGATCCTCCAACACCTTCCGCCAGGTGGGGATCGCCACCGGCATCGCCGGCTTGGGCGCCATCTTCCAGAGTCAGGTGCAGAGCAAGACGTTGGCCGCCCTGCACACCACCACGTTGGGCCAGGAGGTCATCGCCAAGGGCGGGTCGCAGCTGACCGCCGCCATCACCGGCGGCGGGGTCCGACCGGCGGCGGCGGCCATTCCGGTGCCGGCCGCCCGGCAGGCATTGCTGCAGGCCTACCGGCTGGGGTTCACCACCACCTTCAACCATCTGATGGTCATCTCCACCATCGTTGCCCTCATCGGCTCCATCGCCGCCTTCGCCCTGGTCCGCCAGCGCGACTTCGTGGCCGCCCAGGGGCCCCCACCACAGGCGCCGGCCGGCAACGACGAGACCCCGGCTCCCCAACTCGACCCCACCCCAGCCGTCTGATCGGGGCGCCATCGGCGCACTGCTCCCCGGGAGATAGCCTGTCGCGGACCGGAGGACCGGCCAGCGGACACAAGGGGGATGTCGGTGCAGTTGTGGGGTCGGTCTCGAGCACGTACCCAACGCCTTCGGCGCCTCGGCATCGTTGGCAGCGCGGTGGTGGTCGGACTGTTGCCCGCCCTCACCGTGCTCCCGACTCCGGTGTCGGCCGCACCCGTGCAGGTGAACGCCGACGACGCCACCGGCATGAACCTCGATGCCGCCTGGTCGAACTACACCACCGGTGACCCGAACGTCACGGTCGCCTATGTCGAAGGTGGCATCAACTGGCACCTCGGTGACGCCGCCTCCCTGGCCAGTGTGGTGTCGGTCAACTGGCGTGCCGTCCCGGTGCCCTGCACGGGAGCCACGGTGCCCACCGCCACCATGGTGGTGGGGGGCGTCACCGAACCCTGCGCCACCCACTACTCGTCCTCGGAAGCCGACTACGACCCCGACAGTTCCGGTGTGGTCAACGCCGCCCAGTGGGCCAACGACCCCCGGGTGCACGACAGCAACCACAACGGGGTCATCGACCCCGAAGACCTGATCGCGGCCTTCTCCGACGGCGTCGACCACACCGGGCTCGGCTACCCCAACGACATCTCCGGCTGGGACTTCTACGACAACCAGAACGACCCCGCCACCATCGATACCGCCTACGGCCACGCCAACAGCCAGATGGATGTCATCCATCACGAGTGCCCGCGCTGCACCATCCTGCCGATCAAGGCCGGGGACGAAGCCCTCGACCCCACGGACAACCTGGCCAAAGCCTGGCAGTTCGCCGCCGATGAGGGTGCCCGGGTGATCGTCTCGGTGACCGCCGACCTCGGATACTCACCCTTCGCCCGCCAGGTCATCGACGAGCTCCACCAGAAGGGGATCATCGTGGTGGAGGCCTCCAACGACTTCGACTCCACGGACCACCAGGGCGGCATGTTCTGGCCGTATGTCATACCCGGCAACGGAGCGGTGGCCAGCCCCGACGGCACCAAGTGGGTTCGGTCAGATCTCACGTCGTGGGGCACCCACGCCATGTTCACCGTCGCCACCGGTGGCGGCAGCACATCGGAGTCGTCCCCCACCACCGGCGGTGTCCTCGGCCTGCTCCTCTCCTACGGCGATCTCGCCTACCGCGACAATCTCATCTCCCATCCGCTGACCGGACCCGAAGCGGTGCAGGTGATGGCCGAGACGGCCAACCCCTTCACCGACCCGACGCTCGGGTGGCCGGGGACACCGGTCACGGCCGGCGCCCCCGACGATTGGAGCGAACAGTACGGCTACGGCATGCCCAACCTGGACGCCGCCATGTCCCAGGTGGCGGCCGGCAACGTGCCGGCGGCCGCCTCCATCGAGTCTCCCGACTGGTACTCGACCTTCGATCCCACCACCACCTCGACGGTCCCGGTGACCGGCACCATCACCGCCGCCACGCCCACCACCTCGTTCACCTGGTCACTGGAGGCGGCCACCGGCGGGCAGCCGGCCAACAGTGCGTTCACTTCCATCGGCACCGGCTCGGCCACCGGCTCGTTTTCCGGCACCCTCGGCACCCTCGATCTTTCGACCATCCCGTCCTCCTTCTACCAGGCAGCTGCCGCCCTCTCCACCGACAAATCGCTCTCCACCACCGACCAGTACACCGTGACCTTCCGGTTGGTGGTTACCCAGTCCGGTGGGCTGGTCAGTGAGGACCGTCGGGCGGTCGATGTCACCCACGACCCGTCCTTGTTACCGGGGTATCCGAAGGCCATCGACCCGGGGAGTGCGGGGGCCGGCTCGGCGGGGCCCACCGGCACCGACGCCCGGGCCAGTGCCGAAAGCTCCCCGCAGCTGGCCGACCTGCAGGGCACCGGGCAGCTCGACGAGATCTTCGGAGACACGTCCGGCACCGTCCACGCCATCGACCCCTCCACGGGCCAAGAGCTCCCCGGCTGGCCGGTCACCGTCCAACCGGAGGCCGGGTTCGTCCCCCACACCGGCATCGACCCGGGAAGCCAGCCGATCATCGGCACCGTGGCGGTCGGCGACCTCGACCACACCGGACAACTGTCGGTGGTGGTGACCACCCTCGACGGCACCGTCGACGTCTACGACAGCACCGGCCACCTGCGGCCCGGCTGGCCGCAACGGATGAATACCGGAGTCACTCCACCGGCCATTCCGCGGCCCGAGGAGCCCAACGTCCGCGTCCCGGTGACCGAGTCCACTGCCAGTCCCACCCTGGCCGACCTGCAGGGGAACGGTGACCTCGACATCGTGGAGGCCGGTGGGGACGGCTACCTCCACGCTTGGCAGCCCGATGGGCAACCGGTGCCGGGCTGGCCAGTCAAAGTGGCGCTCCCTTCGTCGTTCACCGTCAAATCGGGATACACCCTCGAGAACGATCAGCGACTGGTGGCCACCCCCACCGTGGCCTGGTTGGATGGGAAGGTCAGCGGGGACGGGCCCCAGGGAGCCGACACTCCGCCTGACATTGTGGAGCGGAGCCAGTTTTCGGAGATCACCTCGCCCGGCACCCAGCCGCTTCCCTACTCGGAGATCTTCGCCTACGGGCCGAACGGCCAGCTCCTGTCCGGTTGGCCGGTGACGGTGGCCGGACTCGTCGAGTACTACGGCTCCGCCCAGGACGCCATCACCGAAGGGTCCAGCTCCCCGGTGGCCGCCGATGTGGACGGCAGCGGCAAGGACGTTGTCGCCGACAGCCCGGTGTGGTCGACACCAGTGGAGATCAACGGCAGCGGCAAGGTGGTCGGCACCTACGGCAACAGCTTCCTGGCTGGGGTCTCGCTGCTCGAGACCGAGTCGGCAGGGGGTGGGTCGGCGACGTCCTGTGACGACTCCGAACCGCCCGACGTCCCCATCTCCTTCACCTCGTCCGGGGCGTTCGGCCAGGTTGGCGGTTCGCTGGACTACACCCAGTCGGAGATCGGGGCCGGCTCCTTCGGCTGCCTCCAGTACCCCAACGCCGAGCTGCCACTGGACGACTACCAGTCGGCCTACCCGGCCAATGCCGCCAGCGATCCGAACGGTACCGAGGCACCCGGCTTCCCCGGCAAGCGACAGGGATTGGGGTTCCTCTCCTCCCCGATCATCACCGATGTCACCGGTGACGGACAGGCGTCGGTGGTGGAAGGCGGGGACTCCTCGTCCATCACCGCGGTGTCGGCCTCCGGAGCGGAAACTCCGGGCTTCCCCAAGTTCACCACCGGATGGGATCTCTATGCCCCCGCCGCCGGCGATCTGCTCTCCAACGGCAAGGTCGACCTGGTCGCCACCACCCGGGAGGGGTACCTCTACGCCTGGGCCACCCCGGGCAAGGCCACCGCCAACACCCAGTGGTGGAGCGGCCGACACGACGAGTACAACACCGGCAACTACGGCGTGGACAGCCGACCCCCCGGCGCCCTGCGACATCCGCAGTGGACCCCGGGTACAGCCGGTGTCGCCCCGGTCGCCACCTTCACCGCACCGGGCGACAACTGGTACGACGGCGAGGTCTCCAGCTACCTGGTGACCTTCGGCCCCTCCGGCCACCAGGAGAGGATCGCCCCATCAGGTCCGGCTGGGACCACCGAGACCATCACTGCCCCGATCGGAACCACGGGTATCCGGGTGGTGGCCGCCGACGCCTCGGGCAACATCAGTCCGCCGGCGGAATTCGGCATCTCGCCCCCGACGCCTCCGGCCGATGGCGGGGGCTACCTGCAGGTGGCCTCCGACGGTGGAGTGTTCGCCTATGGCAGCGAAGCCTTCTACGGGTCGATGGGCGGCAAACCATTGAATGCCCCCATCGTGGGCATGGCCTCGACCCCGGACAGTGGTGGCTACTGGCTGGTGGCCTCCGATGGCGGGATCTTCGCTTTCGGTGATGCCTCCTTCTACGGGTCGATGGGCGGTAAACCGTTGAACGACCCCATCGTGGGCATGGCCTCGACACCGGACGGCAAGGGCTACTGGCTGGTGGCCTCCGATGGCGGCGTCTTCGCTTTCGGTGATGCCGCCTTCTACGGGTCGATGGGTGGCAAGCCACTGGTCAAGCCGATCGTCGGCGTGACGTCGACACCGGACGGCAAGGGCTACTGGATGGTGGCCTCCGATGGCGGCGTCTTCGCTTTCGGTGATGCCGCCTTCCACGGGTCGATGGGTGGCAAGCCACTGGACAAGCCGATCGTGGGCATGGCGTCAAGTGCCGACGGCAAGGGCTACTGGATGGTGGCCTCCGATGGCGGCGTCTTCGCCTTCGGTGACGCCGCCTTCCACGGGTCGGCCGGCGGGACCACCCTGGCGGCGCCCATCGTCGGCATCACCGCCACTGCCGATGGCAACGGCTACTGGATGGACGGCGCCGACGGTGGCGTGTTCAGCTACGGCGACGCTGGCTTCTACGGTTCGCAGGGGGGCCAGAACCTGACGGCCCCGGTGGTGGGCGGCACCGCCCCCTGACCTGCCGGCGCCCCCGCCGTTCGATCGCACCACCCGACACCGAGGAGCAACCATGAAGACACGCCTGACCGAGATCTTGGGCATCGAGCATCCGGTGATGTTGGCCGGCATGGGAGGGGTGTCGTACGCCCCATTGGTGACTGCCGTTTCGGAGGCCGGCGGGTTCGGCTGTCTGGGTGCCTCCACCATGAGCACGGACCGCATGGTGGCGGAGATCGACGCCGTGCGCCAGGCCACCGACCGACCGTTCGGCGTCGACCTGTTGACCGCCATGCCCGGTGACCTGGTGGCCCAGGTGGAGCAGATCATCGAAGGCGGAGCCACCGTGTTCGTCGCCGGGCTTGGCGTCCCCAGTGAGGTGGTGGAGCTCTGTCACCGCCACAACGTGCTGGTCATCAACATGTGCGGCAAGGTCGACCACGCCCGCCGGGCGGTCGACGCCGGATGCGACATCGTGGTGGCCCAGGGGACCGAGGCCGGCGGACACACCGGCACCGTGGCCACCCTGCCCCTGGTGCCCCAGGTGGTCGACGCGGTGGGAAGCCAGGTACCAGTGGTGGCGGCCGGAGGGATCTTCGACGGACGGGGGCTGGCCGCCGCCCTGGCGCTCGGCGCCGACGGGGTGTGGATGGGCACCCGGTTCATCGCCACCCCCGAGGCTCACGGAGTGACGGGCTACAAGGACGCCCTCATCCGAACGGCCGAGGACGGCACGGTGGTGAGCCGGGCGTACTCGGGCAAGACCATGCGAGTGGTACGCAATCAGTACACCGCCTTCTTCGACGAACACCCCACGGAGCTGGCGGCGTTCCCGACGCAGCTGGCCCGGTCCGTGCACGACGGTGCCTTCCACCTGGGGGGGAGTGAGGAGACGGAGGGGATCGACACCGATCGGGAGTGCTACCCGACCGGGCAGGGAGTGGGCGCCATCCGGACCCTCATACCGGCCGCCACGTTGGTGGAACAGATCGTCGCCGAGGGCACCGAGATTCTGGCCGGGCTCGGCCGCTTGATCGACGCCTGACGTCCCACCGTCGGATGGGGACGGGAAGTACGGTGCAGCAGAGCCATGACTGATCCGAACACCACCGCCGCCAGCGATCGACCGACCCGG
>Ga0302319_10024403_pt1 | contig 10753 bp, 10 predicted proteins | sample Bog_T0_2_FD_203319 | JGI IMG/M metagenome (GOLD analysis project Ga0302319, IMG submission 203319) | Peat permafrost microbial communities from Stordalen Mire near Abisko, Sweden - Bog_T0_2 | ecosystem: Environmental > Terrestrial > Soil > Wetlands > Peat | place: Sweden: Abisko, Stordalen Mire... | reverse complement strand
ATCGCATAAACAATCCGGGTGCCCTAGGTCCCGATTTTGGGACCTGGGAGTCGACTCAAATCAAAGAGGAACAAAGGCATGGCCGCTACCGCCGAACCGACCACCGAGCGTACCCACGAACAGAAACTCGACCTGCTTGCCGAAGTCGCCGTGAAAGTCGGCCTCGGCCTCGCACCCGGCCAGGAACTCGTCATGACCGCCTCGCTCGATGCGCTGCCCCTCGCCCGCCGCATTACGGAGCAGGCCTACCGCGCCGGCGCTTCGATGGTCACCACGCTCTACACCGACGATGAAGCCGCGCTCATGCGCTATCACTACGCGCCTGACGAGAGCTTCGACCACGCGGCCAAGTGGCTTTACGACGGCATGGGCGCAGCCTTCAAAAGCGGCGCCGCCCGCCTGGCCATCGCCGGCGGCAATCCAGCCCTGCTCTCGAATGAAGATCCCGGCAAGGTTGGCCGCGCCAACAGCGCCGTCTCCAAGGCTTATCGCCCCGCTCTCGAACTCATCACCCGCCACGCCATCAACTGGACCATCATTGCCAGCGCTACGCCGGCGTGGGCGGCGTCCATGTTTCCTGACCTTACTCCAGAGGCAGCCCTCGCCAAACTCTGGGAGGCCATCTTCCAGACCACGCGCATCAACACCCCCGATCCGGTGGCCGCATGGAAGACCCACGACCGAGGCCTGCACACCCGAGCCGCGTACATGAATGAAAAGCGCTTTGTCTATCTGCAATATCGCGGCCCCGGCACTGACTTCCGTCTTGGACTGGCCGACGATCATTTATGGCTCGGTGGCGGCACTACTGCGGGCAACGGTCTCTATTGCATTCCCAACATGCCCACTGAAGAAGTGTTCACCACGCCCCACAAGGATCGCGCCGACGGCACCATCACGGCCACCAAGCCGCTCTCGCATCAAGGCACCATGATTGAAGGCATCCAGGTGCGGTTTGCCGAGGGCCGCATTGTTGAAGCGCACGCCAGCCGAGGCCAGGAAGTATTGCAACGCCTGATCGACACCGACGACGGCGCGCGCCGCCTGGGCGAAGTTGCCCTGGTTCCAGCTTCCTCGCCCATCGCCGCCAGCGGGATGCTGTTCTTCAACACGCTGTTCGATGAAAATGCCGCGTCGCACATCGCGCTCGGCCAGTCGTACTCATCGTGCCTGCGCGAGGGCGACACGCTGACCCCCGAGCAACTTGCCGCCAAGGGCGCGAACGAAAGCCTGATCCATGTTGATTGGATGATCGGCTCCGGCAAGCTCGACATCGACGGCATCGCCGCCTCGGGCGCGGTGGAACCGCTGATGCGCCAGGGCGAGTGGGTCTGAAACACGAGTTTCCGGCGCCTCAGATCTTGGCCGCTATAACCCTTGACAACCCGCTCCACACTGCATTCTGATCAGAGGGCTGAGCCGCCTTTATCCAGCCAGCGCCCAGCAGTCCAATTGAATCGATGCTTCCTCAACCGGACCCTTCCCGGTCCAAACGGATCTTTGCCGGTTGCTGCTTCCAGACCGGCTCGCAGATTTACGTTGTTCAACCGAAGATTCATCCCCAAAGGAGCTTTGCCATGGGACTCGTCAAGTGGGAAACGCAAAATCTTCCCTGCCAACACCCAAAATTCTGCCTGAGCGGCGTTCACCCGGACTGGGAGATGCACCCGTCCTGGATTGCGGGCATCGAGGCTCTCGATGCCTATAACCACTGGGTTGCCGAGGTTGTAATGCCCATTGCCTTCCAATGGATCGAGGAGCATAAGCCGGACGTCTACGCCTCCGTGCCAGATCACCTGAAAGACGATGTCGGCGTGGTCATTGCTGCCGCCTTCCAACTCATCAAAGAGCTCCCGGCCTACAAGAAAGGGCTGAAGCAGTATGAAAGATACGAAGCAGCCGTGGCCGATGGAACCTGGGATTCGTCCAGCATCAATCCAGTATGGGCGGGCATTGCAAAAAAGGTGAGGGCGGGCACAGACGCAGCGTTTGCCGCGGAGGAATCGGTTCTGAAAGACACCGTCCGTTAAGCACGCCGCAGTCTGCCGCCTGTATTTCCTTTGCTCTCGCGTTCAGCCTGCCTGCTTCACCGCATGCAGCGCGGGAGTCTCCGCGGCAACGGCCACGCGGGTCAGGGTGACGACCGTAATGTCGTCATCCTGGCCAAACTTTACCGCGGCGCCGGCGGCCTTGGTGGCAGTGGGCTGTGTGCTCAGCAGACGCCGCAACCGGTCGAAGCCAAACAACTCGCCGTCTTCGTTGCGTGCCTCCAGCAGCCCGTCCGTATAGAGAAAGCAATGATCGCCAATCCCCAGCGGAATCGCGGTCTGTTCGTAATTTGCTGCGGCCACGACCCCCAGCGGCAACGCTCCCGGCAGCTCCATCTCAACGCGATTCAAAAACGGAGCCGGATGACCCGCGCTTGCGATCAAACAATTGCCGTCGCGGTCGATCCGCATCGCGAGGCAGGTGGCAAAGCCGCCCTGCAGCCGGTTGACCAGCCGCCCGTTCAGCTCTTCAAGCAATTGCGCCGGGCTGGAAACCAGGTTGGCCAGCGCGCGCACCGCACCCACAATAAACGAGACCGCCATCGCAGCCTTGAGCCCCTTGCCGCTCACATCGCCCATCACCACCAGCGTCGATCCGTCTGCCTCCATCGGAATCAACTGGAAAAAGTCGCCGCCGACCTCGTGCGCCGGCAGGTACGCGCTGGTCAGCGCAAATCCAGGCAGAGGAGGCAGCGTCTCCGGAATCAGGACCTGCTGCAACTCGCGCGCGCTTCTGAACTCCTGTTCCATTGCGCCCTGTCTGCGCCTGCTCTCATCGGCACTGCGATAGACCGCGTACACAATCGCGACGAGCAGGAGCACTCCGGTCAGGGTTGCCACGGTGACCATGTTGCCATCGAGCGTAAGAACGGGCGCGCCGAGCTTGTCCGCCAGCGTCCAGTGCGTGAACCGCCGTCCTTGCGGAGCGACGCCTTCGGCCACCTGGATCATACCGGTAAGAAAGGCGAATGCGGCTACAGTCCAGCGGGCTGTATCGAGCTTGCGATCCCTGAGATAGGCAACCACCACGAGCACCGCCGGCAATCCAGCAATCAGAACATACACGCCGGTGACCACCGCATCCGCAATCTGCGCCGGCAGGGTCCACCGGGGAATCCAATCCACCAGCACGGGCACGCCGTCCAGCGTTGTGGACGCGATGCTGACCCACGCGCAGATTTTTGTGAGCCGGACGAGGGAGCGGATTTCGTGCAGTTCGAGCAGCCACAGCAGCAGAAACCACAGTGAGATATCGCGCGCCGACGATATGGGTTGCCAAAGCCCGTTCGCCACCTCGAGCGACCACGGAATGCGCAGCCCGTAAAAGATCATGGCGATGATGGGCGCGGCTGCAAACCCCGCCATCCAAAACAGCGGCCATTGATTGCGGTCGCGCAGCCAGGCCAGCAAGCTCAGCAGCGCCACCATGCCGTAGAGCAGGTTTACGCCGAAGTAGAATTGCCGGCTCCGCAGCCATCTGTAATCGAGCAGCGTCATGCGGTTTGCAATGGCCTCCGGTGAGCCAATCATCGGCGCTGACTCGAAGCCCCCGCCTTCACCTGAATCGTCGGAGAGCAGGGGCGCCTTCCACACGCGGAACGCCAGCACACCGCTTGGCGCCGGCCTCAGGTCGAAGGTCTGGGGCGGCTGCGAGGCAAGGTGATAAGAAGGGTAGGGCGGCAGCTTGCCGTTCTGTCCTACGAGCACGCCGTTCCAATAAACTTCGTAGGCATTCTCGACAGGCGGCACCATCAGCGTCAGCGGGGCGTCGCGCCCCCCGCCTGTGATCGTGATGTTCAAGCGATACCAGGCGAACCCTGCGTAGTTTGCGTGTCCCTGCACGCCCCACGGCCGGTCCGCGGTCATCTGCTCCCAGTCCGAGTCGTCGAACCCCGGCGCAGCCCACGCCGCATCGTCGCCGGTATGAAACTTGCACGGTCCATCCAGCGGGATGGCCGTTCTGCTCAGCGTTTCCTGTGTGAGTTGTGTGCTCGCGCGCGGCTGCTCCGCTTGAATTGGAAGTGCGGAGTAGACAATCAACACCAAGGCAAGCAAGCTGGGGAAACGCGCAAGTCGAGCAGGCATGAGGTCAGAATACTCCGGGACTGGCGCGTGCTGAACAGCTTTATTCCATTGTTGTTATGTTGCCGTCATGCCTCTTCTTCCATGTCTGGTTCGGTCCACAACAGGATGCACTGCGGCAACGTGAGCGCGACCACGATGGCCGCAAGCACCAAGCCGTAGACCACCAGATCAGGTGACATGGGAAGCCATGCCAGCAACTGCGGCTTGAACGTATTCCAGCTTGTCAGCAGCCAAAGAAGGGCAAGCACGATGACCAGCGTCTGATACGCCTGGTAGTGCGCGCGGTCCCGTTGCTGCAACTCCCGCTCGTCGCTGCGGTATTCGCGGTCCCCCGGTTCCGCATGGTAGATACGTAGAGCCAGCAGCAGAAAAGGAGGGGCCTCGGAACGCCGTGGCGGCTTACCGCTGAAGGGCTTCACCAGGCCGCCGAAATTGTATCCGCCGAGAAAGAATCTGTTGATGAGACCCGTTGCCAGCACCAGGTAGTAGCCCGTAACGCGCCAATGATCGGCGAAGAAAAGCCCCACCATCATCACAGTCAGAGTCGCATAGATCAGCACCACCAGCGCGCGCCGGTGAGCTTGCGGAGCCATGTCAACTCGTCTTCCCATCAGTACAAGTTCAGCTCTCATTAGGGTCCCTCGAATCGATCTTGTTCTTTGGCGCGGACTTTATCGCGAAAGTCCCGTAAACCTGTTCGCTCAGCGGCTGAAATGGCTCTCTCGAAAAGATCGCCTCCACCGGCAGCCCAAAATACTCTCCCAGCGCCAAGGCCAGCTTCAGGCTCGGACTGTAGTCGCCGCGCTCCAGAAAACCGATGGTCTGGTAGTTCACATCCATCGCGTCCGCCAGGTCCTGCCGGCTGATTCCGCGCTCGGCGCGCAGCACGGCAATGCGGTTGTAAAGTCCGCTTTCTCCCGGCCCTTTTTGCGGTGTATTATTCATTTACAAAACTAATTGTTATGTAATTCAAACATTTTGTCAAGTACGAAAATACCCGCATGGTCCGTGGGGAGATTGGGAAACCGGCCCGGACAGCAAACCCTTCGGCACACAGAGCCGTGGATCAGCGTCTCGGGACCACTGACGCGGCATTCTCCCCGCTTTCTTCCCGATCCGTCTCCACTTCGCGCGAAACCAAATTCTTTTAACTGCAAGTCAATAAAGTCCCTTGACACTGACTTCCCCGTTTGGCACTATGGCGAATCTGTTTTTCTCAACCAAACGGAGGGAGGAAATATGACCGAACACGATGCTGTCCAAGCGCTTGAGGTCCGCGTAGCACGTTTAGAAGCGGCCCATGCGCAACCATCGGCAACCCCCCACATCCCGGTTTATGCCGATCCCCCGGCTCCGCCCTACTGGGGCGGCGGATACGGTGGATACCGTCCGCCTGTCCATTGGCCGGTCGGCGATCCGGCCCCCATCGACTACAGCCGGATTTATGCGGATCCGGGTCCATACCCCGGCTACGGAGGAGGTGGCTATCGCCCGCCTTACCATCGGCCCATCGGCGATCCGGCTCCCATCGACTACAGCCGCATCTATGCGGACCCAGGACCATGGCCGGTCTACGGTGGCGGGGGTTATCGCCCGACGCCTTTCCCCGTCGGCGATCCGCCTCCCATCGACATCACCCGCATTCCCGTGGAACAGCTGGAAAGCACGCTGCACTCGATCAATGCCGAAAAGGCTCGGCTTGCCTCCATGGAGGAGCAGATCACGGCGCACCTGGCAAAGGTGAAAGAGAAGAAGACTTAGGTCACAGGCAGGGCTGCTAAAGGGTCGCGCTGACGACGATGCCGGCTGCCCCTGAGCAGGGAGCACATTGAGCAGCGCGTCATTCGCGCGACTCAATCCTTGCTTGTCGGCCGCCCTGCCTTTCACCCTGCCGCTCGGCCGGCTTCCTCGCGGCGTGTCTTTTCATCGCTGCGCCGGTATTGTGTCTCAACTTCCCCTGGCTCTGCGCATGTGCACGTCGCAGCGCTTCAAGTGCAACCCCGTCAACTCAGCAAGGATGGTGCGCGAATGCAAATCCTCTCAACAGACCCAGTCAAGATACCGGTGATCGCTCCCGGCGCTCGCCCGCAGAAGGTGCTTCTTCTTGGCTTTCAAGACCAGGACAATCTCGGCCTGCGCTATCTGATGTCGGCGGTCAACGAGTCGGGCCATGAGGCCTCCATCATGACTTACGGCGCCGACCCGGAGATCATTCTGCGCCGTATTCGCCATGAGAAACCGGATGTCGTGGGCTTCTCGCTCATCTTCCAATACATGGCGCCCGACTTTGGCCGCGTCATCAAGGCGCTGCGCGACGGTGGCGTTACCGGCCACTTCACCATGGGCGGCCACTATGCCAGCTTTGAGCCGACCGAGATTCTGAGCCAGACACCCGGCCTTGATTCCGTTGTCCGCTTCGATGGCGAGATGACCCTGGTCAGAATCCTCCACTGCCTGAGCACCGGCGCTGACTGGCGCACCTTGCCGGGCATCGCCTTCCGTTCCGACGATGGCCAAGTCGTTGTTGCCTCGCTCGCCAAAGTTGTTGAGAATCTCGACATCCTGCCTCGTCCCGATCGCCGCTCCATTGACTACGAAAGCCACCCCATGCCCACGGCCTCCGTCCTGGGCAGCCGCGGATGTCCCTGGGACTGCTCCTTCTGCAGCATTCGCCCCTTCTATGAAAGCCAGGGAGGCCCGCTGCGCCGATTGCGCAAGGCGCGCGAGGTGGCCGACGAGATGCTCGATCTGCATGTCAATCGCAAAGTCCCCATCTTTCTGTTTCAGGACGACGATTTCCTCGCGGGCGGCAAGAGCGCCAAGCTCTGGGCCATGGAGATTGCCGACCACATCGCGGCTGCGGGCTTTGCCGGAGAGCTGGCCTTCAAAATAAGTTGCCGCTCCGACGAGATTGACGAAGAAATCCTGCTGCGCCTGATGGCCGGCGGCCTCACGCACGTCTACATGGGCGTCGAATCCGGCGATGAAGATGGCCTGGCCGACATGCACAAGCGCATGAAGCCCGAGGCGCACTTGCGCGCCGGACGGATTTTGAAAAAACTCGGCCTCTCCTTCGACTTCGGTTTCATGATGGTCGAACCGTATTCAACCTTCACCCGGATTCGCAACAACATCGCTTTCCTTGAAGAGTTCATCGGCGACGGCTGGACCGTGGCGCCCTTCTGCCGCATGCTGCCCTATGCCGGAACTCCCGTAAAGCGCCGGTTAGAAGCGGAAGGCCGCATGCTGGGCACACAATTCGAGCCCGACTACAAATTCCTCGATCCCAAGCTCGATATTTTCTACGAATGGATGATCGCCACATTCTACGAGAGGAACTTCACCAACCAGGGACTCTGTCACATGTTCCGCGGCCTCAACTTCGAGGCCAGCCTGCGTCTGCCGCGCCGCAATCGTGTGACGCCTGCGCAACACGCTTACCTGCGCCACCTGACCGCCGTGTGCAACCGCGTGGCATGTTACACGCTTCGTTGCGCGGTAGACCATCTCGAGTCCACGCCGCTTTCGGTGCTGGAGAACGACCGCCGCTACCTTGAAGGACTGACAGCCCACGAGAAGCGCGAAGAGACCCGCCTGACCAACGAAGTGGGCCAGTATTACCACTGGGTTCATCAGGATCTGAGCCCGCTGCCCGGCCCGGTCGGCGGATTCGACAAATCATGGACGTTCTACGAAGGAGACCGCGAAGCTGCCGGGGTGGGCGCGGCGTAGTGTTTCTGGCCTGGGGTAGTCGCGCCTCACTCCCCCAGTGCAAACTTTCTGGCCGACTCGAGCAGCTTCGCCACTGACTCCTTCGAGCACGACTCCGTATAGATTCGCAGCAGCGGCTCCGTTCCGCTTGCGCGCAACAGCAGCCAGGTTTCGGCTGCCTTTGGCTTGGTCGCGGCTTCTGGATTGTCGAGATAGAACTTCACGCCGTCCAGGTCTTCCTGGCAATAGATCGGCATCCCCGCAAACACCGGGTCTCCCGCCTCCAGTGCCTTTGCCCGCGCAATCGCGTCGGTCTTCACGGCGTCGGGAATATGCAGGTCGATCCGCCCGTACTGGTGCTCGCCGAACTCCGCCTGCAAATCCGCCACCAGCGTACCCAGCGTTTTGCCTTCCTCGGCCATCACGTTGGCCAGCAGCAGCGCATTCAGCAGCCCGTCGCGCTCGGGCAGGTGGCGCTGAAATCCAATGCCCCCCGACTCCTCGCCGCCCATCAGAATCTCGCGCTCAAGCATGTAGTCCACCACATACTTGAACCCGATCCCGTGTTCAATCAGCTCGCGCCCGTATTTGTGGCAGATCCGGTCCAGCATCTTTGTCGTGTTGAACGCGCGCGTTACGGCTCCCGGCCATCCCTTGCGCCGCAGTACCCAGCTCAGCAGCACTGAGAAAATCTTGTGCGGATCGACAAACTCGCCATTTTCGTCCGTAGCCCCAATGCGGTCCGCGTCCCCATCCGTGCACAAGCCCGCCTCGCACTTATTGGCCACGACCGCCTCGCCCAGTGCACGAATATGCGGCTCAATCGGCTCCGGATTGATCCCGGGAAACAGCGGATCCACGTTGCCGCGAATCTGCACATGGCGCACGCCCAGCCGCGTAAAAATCTCGGAAAGCAGCGTCCCACCTGCCCCGTACATTGAGTCGATGGCGACGCTCAAACCCTCGCGCCCAGCCTCCGCAATCAGCTCCAGGTCCGCGAACTCCTCAATGGCCTTCAGGTACGAGGGCAAAAAATCCACTTCGGTAATCGCCGCCGGCTCATCTGGCCGGGCCACCGGCTTCCCCAGAAAACTCTCAATATCGGCGATGATCGAAGGCTTGCCCGACCCTCCATACCAGGCCTTGTACTTCACGCCATTCCACTGCGCCGGGTTGTGCGATGAGGTGATCATGATGCCGCCTGCTGCCCCGCGCTCCCGCACGCCAAAGCTCAGGGCCGGCGTGGGTGTAATGTCGTTGGCCAGCATCACCGGAATGCCCGTCGCGGCAACTACCTCCGCGCACGCCTGTGCAAATGCCTTCGAGCCGAATCGCGTGTCGTACCCAATGCACAGCCCTTTCGCGGGCTCTTCTTTGGCGAGCACGTACGCAGCCACCGCCTCGGCGGCCACGCGCACATTGGCAAACGTAAAGTCGTCGGCGATGAGTCCCCGCCAGCCGTCCGTACCAAACTTGATTTGAGGATGAGGCATCGTAGAGTTTTATTTTCCTTTTGAACGAGTGTACCCAATCGCCGCCGCGCGTGTCTTTTCCGCAGCCTCACAATTCCAATGGGAGAACCACAGCCATTTCCGAAGGCGCCAAGGCGTGGTGCATGCGCCGCACGTTGGAATGGGGCATTGCATCAGAGCATCTGAGGGTCTACCGTTTCTTCTTAGGCGCGCTGTTGTGGGCCACCGCGGCCTTCACCAGCGCCTTGAACGCGCCCGCGTCCACCTTCTCCCCTTCGTGAATATCGATCGCCCTGCGCGTATTTCCTTCCAGGCTGGAGTTGAAGAGGCGCGATGGGTCGGCGAGGCTGGCGCCCTTGGCGAAGGTGAGCTTCACGACACTCTTGTAGGTCTCCCCGGTGCAGACAATCCCGTGATGCGACCACACAGGAGTGCCCATCCACTTCCACTCCTCGATGATCTCGGGGTCGGCTTTCAGGATCAGCTCCCGCATGCGGGCCAGGGTCTCTCCGCGCCATCCACCCAGTTCGATGATCCGCACGTCGATGAGCCGGGAAGCTTGTTCGCCGGTGGCTTGATCGCTCTTGCTCATATCGATTCTTTCCTTTCGAAGAGAGTACGACGTTGGGGAGGAAGTGCCTCCCCAATGCTATGCGTCGTGTTACCAATCCAGGTGGGTTATCTGAATGAGATTGCCGCACGTATCGTCAAGCACCGCGATGGTCGACCCCGTAGTCTTTGTCGGCTCTTTGGTGAACTTCACGCCGTGTTGCTTCAGCCTCGCGTGCTCCGCCTGGACGTCTGCGACGAAGAAATTAGCCGCGGGCGTGCTTTGCTCAAAAATCGCTTGCTGGTACGTCTTCGCGGCCGGATTGTCGTTCAGCGCTAACTGCAACTGCATGCCGTCCGGCTCTTCAGGAGATACCACTGTGAGCCATCGGTATGGACCCGCCGTGAAATCCATTTTCTTTGCGAAGCCAAGTACGTTGGTGTAAAACTTCAAAGCGTTCTCCTGATCGTCCACAAATACGCTGGTGAGTTTGATTTTCATTGCTTATCCCTCCTTTGTTTCGATTTGTTTCCGCGTACAGTTCTGTTTTTCGAGCATCCGTCTGCTTTCCCTTGAGTGAAGGCTCGGCTTTGTTGTTTATGCCGGCGCGCCGTTTTTCGCGGGAATGAGGACGCCGATGGTACGGCTTTGTGGTCGCAGTGCCCACGATGCCATGCAAAGACCAGTGATGATGAGCGGGGAGATGACGTGAAAGGCGTAAGCGCCGTAACCGCCTACCCAGGCGCAGGAAGCGGCCGCGCCTGTGAGGTCAAAGAAGATGCCGGCATAGGCCCATTCCTTGAGCCGCGGAAATCGCGGCGCCAGGATGGCAATGGCTCCAAGCACTTTCCAGAATCCCAGGATAGCGAAGAAGTACATTGGGTAGC
>Ga0302319_10024402_pt1 | contig 10753 bp, 10 predicted proteins | sample Bog_T0_2_FD_203319 | JGI IMG/M metagenome (GOLD analysis project Ga0302319, IMG submission 203319) | Peat permafrost microbial communities from Stordalen Mire near Abisko, Sweden - Bog_T0_2 | ecosystem: Environmental > Terrestrial > Soil > Wetlands > Peat | place: Sweden: Abisko, Stordalen Mire... | reverse complement strand
AAGGGAAAGGGAATCCTTGCATTAACCGATCCGGGCTCCATCTTCGTTGAGTCGATGAGGTCCATCCGAACTGCATTGCTGCTCTCGCAGACTGACTCTCCTCCGAAAGTAATCCTGGTTACAAGCGCAATCGCGGGGGAAGGCAAGTCGTTTTGTGCGCTGAACCTGGCGGGGCTTCTTGCCCAGGGCGGCCGACGGACGCTGCTGATAGACACTGATCTTCGTCGAGGCACGGTTAACAAGCGGCTGGATATTCAGACTCGTCAGGGCTTGAGCGAACTTCTCGCCGGGCAATACACAACTCCACCGATCCAGCCAGTTCCCGGGGTTGAGAACCTGGACGTTCTGATTGCGGGCAGAAGGCCGCCGAACCCAACTGACCTGTTGGAGTCGGAGGCAATGAAGAAGTGGTTGTCGAAATTCAGAGAGGATTATGACTTCGTCGTCCTGGATTCCGCACCAATTCTGCCAGTTACTGACACGGTGGCTTTGAATTCGCAGGTGGATGTAACGATACTGATCGTGCGTTCACGTGTAACCGAACGCGCACAGGTTCTGCGGAGTTATGGGCTGTTGAACAGGGACGACAGACATTATGTAGGCATTGTGCTGAACGGACTGAATATCAAAGACAGTTCCTACTATGGTTATCACGGCTATCGCCAATACACATCTCCTTATGCGGAGGGTAAAGATGGCTCTAAAGAGTAAGTGGTTTCTGCTTAGTGTATTCGCCGTGCAGCTCATGCTGGTTGGTTCTCTGCTCGGTCAAGAGGAAAGCCTGCTCATTGGACCAGGCGACGTAATTCACATCTCATTCTTCGACACACCGGAGTTGGAGCAGCATGTACATGTGACTGATGCGGGTGATGTGACGTTGCTACTGGGCGCGAAAGTCCATGTTGCGAATCTCACACCCGCTCAGGCGGCCGCGAGCATAGAGGAAGCCCTGCGGAATGGGGGCTTCATGAATCACCCGAAGGCTTCAGTCCTGGTGGAAGCGTATGCCACCGAGAGCGTGTACGTTTTGGGTGAGGTGAGGTCACCGGGACCGCATGCGGTTGGTACTCCTCAGTCCGTGCTCTCTGTGCTGAGCATGTCTGGAGGACTGACGGAACTTGCGGATCGCAAGGTTCTCATCGAACGTCGTGGAACGAAGGAGAAGGTTCCTTACTTCCTTTCGAATAATGCAGACACAGCTGTGGATTCCGAAATCAAGATTAATCCCGGAGATACGATTATTGTGCCGAGGGCCGGCATCGTCTATGTGCTTGGGGATGTGGCCAAACCTGGTGGCTACACGATGACCAATAACGATGGCCAGTTGACGGTGCTTCAACTTGTTTCTCGCTCTGGGGGAACCAATCACTCGGCAGTGCCATCGCATGCAAGGTTAATGCGCAAGAAGGATGGGGCATACGTTGAAATGCCGCTGCCTTTAAGCGCGATGCAGAAAGGCAACCTTGCAGACTTGCCTCTTCAGCCAGACGATATTGTCTGGGTGCCGTTCAGCTACCTCCGTAACTTTGGTACGCAAGCCGCTGCCGCCGTTGGGGAAGTGGGCAGCGCGGCCGTATATAAATTCTGACCGGCCACAGTTAAGCTTGCTCGAACTATTAGCAGGGAATCGGGAGAATGAGTCAGGTGGCCGGTTCGGCCGCCGAACCCCTCAAACTCCCGGCCCTATTGTGAGCGTGCCGGATCGAATTCGGCGCATAGCTACCACCCGACCCAGGATATTAAGCGCCGGCTGCGCGTCCAATCCACGGCAAGCGCGCAGTCTGGCGCCGCTAGGGTCGGAAATCTGTGTGCACCGCGAGCAAGCTACCACTTAAAAATTTATTGGGGGATGAATGACCAAGACAGCATTGATTACTGGCGTGACAGGGCAAGACGGATCCTACTTGGCTGCGCTGCTCTTGCAGAAGGGATATATAGTCCACGGAATCAAACGACGTTCCTCTTCCTTCAATACCGGCCGTGTTGATGCTTTGTATGAAGATCCACACGTCCCCAGCGCCCATTTCAAACTCCATTATGGAGATGTGATTGATTCCACGAATTTGATCCGACTGGTGCAGGAAACACAGCCGGATGAGATTTATAATCTCGCAGCACAGAGTCATGTGCACGTCAGTTTTGAAACGGCTGAATATACCGGGAATGCCGATGGCCTCGGGGTCTTGCGGTTGCTGGAAGCGATCCGCCTCTTGGGCCTCACCGAGAAGACCAGATTTTACCAGGCGTCAACCTCAGAGCTCTTTGGCAAAGTGCAGGAGACACCGCAGCGCGAGACGACACCATTCTATCCGCGTAGCCCATATGCGGTCGCCAAGATGTACGGCTACTGGATCACGGTGAACTACCGCGAAGCGTATGGCATCCATGCCTCGAACGGCATCCTGTTCAATCACGAGAGCCCGGCACGTGGTGAGACGTTTGTGACTCGCAAGATCACCCGTGCTGTAGCCGCAATTCACCATGGGTTTCAGGACAAGTTGTACCTTGGAAATTTGGACGCCAAGCGCGATTGGGGCCATGCGCGGGATTTCGTCGAGGGGATGTGGCGCATCCTGCAGCAGGACACTCCGGACGACTATGTGCTGGCTACTGGCGAGACTCACACCGTCCGCGAGTTCGTTGAACTTGCCTTTGCAGAAGTGGGTGTTGAGATTGAATGGCGCGGCAAGGATGTTGAAGAAAAGGGATTTGATGCGAAGACCGGCAAGGTGCTCGTGGAAGTCGATCCTCGCTACTTCCGTCCGACCGAAGTAGAGCTTCTATTAGGGGACCCTACAAAGGCACGCACGGTACTGGGCTGGCAGCACAAGGTGGGCCTGAAAGAGCTGGTCCAGGAAATGGTCCAGAGTGACTTGAAGGTGGTGTTGAAGGAGGCGGGGCGCTCGAATGGGTGAGATATTTTCACTGTCCGGGAAGCGCGTACTGGTTACCGGCTATGCCGGTATGGCCGGGGGAGCGATCTGGCGCCGACTCCAAGCAGAGGATTGCGAGCCTATTGGCGTTGGGCATCGAGATTTGGATATGACCCGGCAGAAGGAAACTGAAGACTACATGGCTTCGGTCAAGGCCGATGTTGTGTTCGTCGCCGCAGCCAAGGTGGGCGGCATCCTGGCTAACTCGACCAGGCCTGCCGAGTTTCTCTATGAGAATCTCGCAATTCAAACCAATCTGATCCATGCGGCAAAAGTGGTCGGCGTAAAAAAGCTGATCTTCCTTGGCTCTTCGTGCATTTATCCAAGGCTGGCGCCACAGCCGATGAGTGAGGACGCGTTGTTGACTGGCGCCCTTGAGCCGACAAACGAGGCCTATGCGATTGCCAAGATTGCCGGCATCAAAATGTGTGACTCCTATCGCAAACAGTACGGATGTGACTTTATCTCGGCCATGCCGACCAATCTTTTCGGCCCCGGCGACCGCTACGACGCAATAAACGGACACGTAGTTGCGGCGCTGATCATGAAGGTGCACGACGCCAAGCTGAGGGGCGATTCCTCCATAACGCTGTGGGGCAGCGGGACTGCACGGCGGGAGTTCCTGTACACGGAAGATCTTGCCGATGCATTAGTGTTCTTGACAAAAAACTATTCTGACACCGGACATCTGAACGTTGGTACCGGCGTTGATATCACCATCCGCGAACTGGCGGATACTATTGCAAACGTGGCTGGCTGGGCCGGGGAGATTGTCTATGACAAGTCCAAACCGGACGGGATGCCACGCAAGGTGATGGATGTTTCGCGTCTATCGTCCCTTGGCTGGACTGCGAAGACCAACCTGTCGACGGGCCTCAAGGCTGCGTATGACTGGTACGTGGCCAATGTCGCATCATCAGCGAAATAGCCAATTTGCAGAGGAATCGAAATTGGATAATCCAACTTCATACGTAATAACCGATACAAAGCGCCGTGCTTCTGCGGCCTTCGTAGACGGGCTACCCATCAGCGGAGAATCTCCGGCCGAAGTATTGAGTGGAATCGAGCGAGGGATCAACAGCCGGGAACTCGGGCACTATGTCTCGATTACCAACACAGAGTCCATGTACCACGGTCTTCGCAGGCCTGATCATGGTAACTACATACGGAACGCGGACTACTCGTTGTGCGACGGCGTCGGCGTGATTGTAGCCGGGTGGGCCTGGGGACAACGCATCAAGCGGTACAACGGGCCCATCCTTCAACTTGACTGCTCGGAATACGGCCAGACGCGGGGTTGGCGCCACTTCTACTACGGCGGCAAAGACGGCGTTGCCGACGAGATGGGCAAGCGCCTTAAAGAGAAATTCCCTGGGCTTATCGTGTGCGGGACGCTAACGCCCCCATTCCGCCAACTCACGGCAGAAGAAGATGCTGCCATCGTGGCGCAGATCAACGATACCAAGCCGGACATTGTCTGGGTTGGCCTGGGGCTACTCAAACAGGAACGATGGGTAGCCGAACATCTCGGCCGCGTCGAAGCACCGTGGATGGTGGCGGTGGGCGCGGCGTTCGACTACCATGCCGGAGCGGTGCCATGGGCTCCGAAAGCAATCCGGGCGCTTGGGCTGGAATGGCTTTTTCGCCTGATCATTCAACCGCGGATCCGCGCCAAGCGGTATTGGTGGTCCGCAGTCTATGTCATCCAGGCGTTCTTGAAGGGGCTATTTACATTTCAATTCTTAAGAAAACCACAGCCGGCAAGTTTGACTACGGCCAAAGAGCACGCAGAAGTGCAGGGGAAAACTAGATGATACGAGCGGTGTTGGTCGGGCTAGGGAAAATGGGGCTATCGCATCAGGCGCTTATCAATGCGTCTCCTGATTTCGATCTGGTGGGGGTTTGCGATAAGACGGAATACCTGCTCGGCATCCTGTCTAAGTACGCCAAGGTCACGACGTATACCGATTACGCGAAGATGCTGGCAAAGGAGAAGCCGGAAGCTGTATTCATCGCGACTCCTTCAAAATTCCACAGCGACATGGTTCGAGCGGCACTCGATGCTGGATGTCATGTCTTCTGTGAAAAGCCCTTGACGCTGAATCCATCGGACGGACTGCGGCTGGCGGAGTTGGCGGAACAGAAGGGGCTTGTCAACCAGGTGGGATATCACTTTCGCTTCGTCGCCACGTTTCAGGAGGCTAAGCGGCTACTGAATCTGAATGTGCTGGGGCCGGTGCATCACATCCGCGCGGAAGCTTACGGGCCTGTTGTGCTCCGGCCGAAGGGCGGAACCTGGCGTTCGGAAAAGTCCGAAGGCGGCGGTTGCCTCTATGACTACGCCAGTCATGCGATCGATCTCGTCGATTACCTGGTTGGCAAACCGCAGGCAGTGGGCGGCGCAATCATGAACTCGCTTTTTTCACGCGATGTCGAGGACGAAGTTTACAGCACGCTCTACTTTGGTCCAGGAATGACGGGACAGCTCGCAGTGAATTGGTCCGATGAGAGCTACCGCAAGATGTACACGAAGATCACGCTGTGGGGCCAGAATGGACGGATGGATGTAAATCGCCAGGAGATCCAGATATACATTCGTGACAAGGCGAAGGCGGGGGATGGGCTGGTCGAAGGCTGGAACATGCGGTATACGACAAGCCTGACGGAACCTGTCTGGTATTACCTGCGTGGCGAAGAGTATTCCGCGCAGATCGCGCACTTCGCGGAAACAATCAAGGATCGTAGCAAGGTTACCGGCAGTACGTTCCGCAGCGCGGTTGATGTTGATCTTGTAATTGATGCGATGGTTCGCAACGCGACCGATGCAAGTGGGCTCACGCCAATTGGAACCAAATAGCAGGCGACATCCGGCGCAAGTCAACCACGATAGAAACGAAAGGTGAGTTTAGGCGATGGCATTGGAACGAATTCTCTTTGGGGACAACCAGTTCTTCGGTGTGAATCACATGTCGGAGGAGAAGGCGCGAGCGCAGTCAATCCGCTTCAGGGATACCGAGGAAATCATCCATGTGCTGAAGATTGCGTATGACGAGGGCATCCGCGTCTTCATGTGCACAACCCATGACCGAATTGAGGAGGTGTGCGATTATGTTCGAGCTCACCAGGATCGCTTCGCAAATCTTCAATTCTACCCATGCATGCCTTACGCGCATAAGTACGCCAATGCGGTTACCGATCTGGGTATGCTTGGAGCGCTCAAGAGCTTCCTGCCGGAAGAGAATAAGATCGCTTCGCTGTTCCGTGGGGGCATGTCTGTGGCCAGGCGCGACATTGAAGGCATGCTGACGCTATTCGTCGATGCCGAAATGAAGATGTTTCGCGGGCTCGAAACGCCAGTGATTTTCCTGCAGAACGTGTTCACCGACCTCATCCTGGGTTTGGGAATGCACGATGTTTTCCGGATGTTCGCCGATCATGTGCGCAGCAAATACAAGGCTGAACCCGGATTCATTACTATGAACACTCCAATGCTTCTTGACTCGCTGGAGGGCAGCGGGCTGAAAAACCCGATCATATGTTCTGACATCAACAAGCTGGGCTTTCGGATGTGCGGCGGCATGAAGAAATACGAAGAGCTGATTGCGTCAGGGCGATTCCAGCCGATTGCGATGTCAGTGCTGGCGTCTGGAGCTATTCCTCCGCGGGAAGCGATCGAATATGTGTGCGCGCAGCAAAAGATCAAGTCGATCGTGTTCGGCGCATCCAGCCGCGCCAACATTCATCAGACCAAATCTCTGATTGAAGAGTTGACCCGGACAGAGGATATTGCCGTGGGTGTCGCTTAAGAATCCATGATAGAGACGCCGGTTTGTATGTTGCATTGAGCGAATCCGGCGGTGGTCAGAGGATATATCAATGAGCAATAAATACTGGTTTCTAGCCAGGTACTACGCCAAGAATCTCTTTCTGATGAAGATCTGCGGCAGATTGTACGGTTTCTTCGTTGAGAGGACCAGGGATAGATGGGAGAAGCTACATGAGTCGATCAAGGGGCACGACACGTGGCTGGTTGTTGGCAATGGTCCTTCGCTGCAACTGACCGACCTGGAAGCATTCTATAAGCTGGGCATTCCATCAATCGCCTCGAACAAAATCAATCTCCTTTTTAACCGGACCGAGTGGCGGCCGAAACTGTGCACGGTCGCCGACCCGATCCTGTTGATGAAACTTCCGGCTGAACACTACAAAAACATAAGTCTCACTTTACTTCCTCATACTCATGTGCTCATGGCTCGGACAAAGAACAAGCTCGCATGGCGACATATTCTGGACCCCCAGGGTGAGCAGGAATATAACGGCACCGGGAAGGCTGTGGCCCCGCTCAACGGCTTGTTTGTGGGCGGCACAATCACCTGCTCAAATATACAGTTGGCAATGTGGGCGGGCGCAAAGACTATCTATGTAATCGGCTGTGATCATTTTTATGCGAACGAGCATAGTACCGACGCATCAAAGAAATCGGGACATGCCGGCGCTTCCAATCACTTCGACCCCAATTATCGCAAGCCGGGAGAAATTGTTAACGAAGCGGCAGTCGATATCATGAATTACAACTATGCCGTGGTGCGAAAGATTGCTGATCAGCGAGGTGTGAGGATCGTTAACATCACCCGCAGGACCGCGCTTGAAGCGTTTGAGCGCGACACTGTCGAGAATGCGTTGGCCTCGATCTCCGAGACTAAAGGGCAACCAGTACAAGGGTGAGTTCAAGCGCAGGTTTCAAATCAGGCTTGAATTCCAGCAGTCAGGTAAGTTGTACATCCATCGAATCGACAGGTGCGAAATGCTGAAGATTGGAATTGTTGGCTACGGGAAGATGGGCATGTTGCGGCGCGAGCGTGTGGAGCGGTCCGGGCGCGGCAAAGTTGTTGCAGTATGCGACCCATACATGAAGCCGCAAGGTCTGCCAAGCGAAGTCAAGGTCTACGAGCACTGGCAAGACTTGGTTGTAGACCCGCAGATCGATGCAATATTTATCGCCACCGCGAACGCCTATAACAAGCCGGTTGCGATCGCCGCGATGCAAGCTGGAAAACACGTTTTCTGTGAGAAGCCGCCTGCGCTGACCGCATCAGATGTGGCGGAGGTCAGGGTGGTTGAATCCGAGACGAACCGAAAGCTCATGTATGGCTTTAACCATCGGCTTCACGGGGCAGTGAAGCACATGCGCGAGATCATTGAAAGCAATCGCTTCGGGCGCATTCTGTGGATGCGTGGGCGCTACGGCAAGTCGGTGGATGCTAATTTCCTCAGCACATGGCGAGCCAATAAAGAACTGTCCGGCGGCGGCATCATGATCGATCAAGGGATTCATATGCTGGATCTCTTTTTGTTCATGGGCGGAGAGTTCGATGAAGTGCAGGCCATGGTTTCGAGCCTCTACTGGAACCAACCCGGGATCGAAGACAACGTCTTCGCCAACTTCCGCAATTCGAAGACTGGCCTGGTGGCGTCGCTTCACTCGACCATGACGCAATGGCGTCATATCTTCTCGCTGGAAGTCTTTATGGAATGCGGGCACATGGCTCTCAACGGCTTGAAGACATCGAGCAACAGTTATGGGTCCGAGCAACTGTCAGTAGCCATGAACCGGTCGAAGGCTCCGGCCGCCACCTGGGAAGATGAGGAGCGGCTCACCTATGAGACCGACACCTCCTGGGATACTGAGATCCGCATGTTCTGCGATGCGATAGAGAAGAATGCGCCGATTACCTCAGGTAACTCCCGCCAGGCGCTCGACGTGATGCGCCTTATCGATCGTATCTACGAACATGAGCGTCACGAGGCGGAAGTTCTTTACACAGATCTGAACGCAGTTCGCGCCTAGAGGACTTGGAATCTGAGTCTTGCACTGACGGAGTCTGATCCACTTTTTTGAGGAGATTATTTTGAGCAACGATAAGGCGAATCCATTTCTTACGTCCTATTTCGAGGAGTATCAGCGGCTTGCATTTGGCTCGGAAATCCACTCGGCCATCGAGTCATTTGCTGAGTTGGCTGGAGCCGTGCGCGACCGTGGCGGCAAGATCATGTTCGCCGGAAATGGAGCCAGTGCGTCGACGGCCGAGCATGGCGCGGTGGATTTCACCAAGCAAGGCAAGACGCGAGGAGTTACCTTTCACGACCCTAACCTCATTACATGTTTTGCGAACGATTTTGGCTACGATCACTGGATGGCCAAGGCGATTGAGCATCATGGTTCGCCGGGAGACGCAGTTGTTCTGATCAGTGTTTCGGGCAATTCTCCGTCGGTTGTCAACGCGGCAAAATACGCCAAGTCGATCGGGCTGCCGGTAGTAGGCTTTACCGGGCGCAAGCCTGAGAACGCTCTGAGACAGTTGTCCGACATCGACTTCTTTGTGCCTTCCGATGCCTATAACGTTGTCGAATGCATCCACACCATCTGGCTTACGGCAGCGATCGATTTGTTGATCGGCACTCCGGTGTATGAGACTCGCGCGGTTCTGCTTCCCTAGGGCCTGTTAACACTACTGGGGCGGGCGGCGCCGGGGCCTATTTTTTTCGAGTTCAAGGAGCGACGAGCGACGGATACCGGGTGTCTCCTAGCGCGGAGCAACGCCGAAATCGGGAAAATCGGCCCCGGCCCGAAGGGTTGCGGTGAAAATCGGCCCATACTTCGTTGTCGTCCTCGCCTAGGAATAGCCTAAGCCCTCGTCCTCCGCCTAGTCTGGGCCGATTTTCATCCACAACGCCACCCACCCCAGTAGTGTTAACAGGCCCTAGTTAGGAAATAGTCAGGAAATCATGTCCGAAGTTATTCGGCCGAAAGACCTCATTCATCTTCGCCATCATTCGATGCGAAGAACATTTGCGGGGTCAGAGTTGCCGCAGACGCTCGAAGCGGCCTACGATCTAGCGGCAGGAACCGTTGGACTTCTCGGCACGCGCGTGGCGGGATGGAAGCTCGGCGCAACAACAGCCAATACCCGCCGGATCTTCGCAACCGAAGAAATCTATTTCGGTGCTTTGCTTGCGGAGGAGGTCTGGACCTCAACTGAGAGCGGGCCGCTACCGTCACCACCCGTCTTGCGGGGAGAAGCGGAAATCGCGTTCCAACTCGCCACGGATATCTCGCCCGAGGAAAGTGAAGCCGTGTTAGGCAGCCCAGCCGCGGAAATCTTCGATGCATGGGCGCCCGCAATCGAAGCTCCCTATTCCTGTGTGGATAACATTATCGAATTGGGCCTTCGAGCTTTGCTGATGGACCGGTGTTCGGCAGGTGCGCTCTACCTTGGAGTACCACGAACCGACATCGATGATCCGTCAATCGACGGGCTCCTTGAAATTTTTGCCGATGGTGTCAGCGTTGCGCAAGGCTCGGCGAAAGCATCGCTGCTGATGCCGCCTGACGAAGCAGCGCTTGGATTCCTGAAGCTGGCAGCGGCGCATGGCGTATACGTGCGTCGCGGGCAGTGGATTTCGACGGGCGGAATTAGTCCATGTGTGACTCTGCCGTTCCGCACTCCGATCAGGCTTGTCTTGGGCGGTCAAAGTGAATTCGAAATCCAGGTGCAAGGGCCAATTGAATGACTAACGCATTGGCGCAATTGGCAACGATTGCCGAACGGGCTGCCTCTGCTGCACGCCACGCAACTCCGACCCTGGTGGACGAGAAGAGCCTGCACGACTTTGTCACCGACATGGATCGGCGACTGCAAGAGGAGATTTTCTCGGCACTGGCGCGGGAGTTTCCTGGTGTGCCAGCATTCGGCGAAGAGGGAATCGCTGCGGAAGTTTCGTTGCCGGAGAAAGCGTTCCTGGTCGATCCGCTTGATGGT
>Ga0302319_10024401_pt1 | contig 10753 bp, 9 predicted proteins | sample Bog_T0_2_FD_203319 | JGI IMG/M metagenome (GOLD analysis project Ga0302319, IMG submission 203319) | Peat permafrost microbial communities from Stordalen Mire near Abisko, Sweden - Bog_T0_2 | ecosystem: Environmental > Terrestrial > Soil > Wetlands > Peat | place: Sweden: Abisko, Stordalen Mire... | reverse complement strand
AACTTCTGTTGAGCGACCTTCGTGAAGTCTACAGCAAGGCAGACACCGTGGCGGTGGAAGAACTGATGATGCCTGCCATCGAACAAGTGTCGAACCTTTCTCGTTTGCTCGGACGGCTGGCAAAACAAGCGTAGGTTCCTTCGCTCGCAAAGCGGGTCGGCGTGCCCGCCTATGCCGTGTCGCGGATGAACCTTCGGCACGACGAGTAGTTGGTAATCTTCATCGTCCATCGGCACGACCTGAACCAGAAAGGCGGAATGATGGCAACGACAATCGTTATATTCCGTACGTTCCGCGAGGGTATTGTCTTCGCCCTCTTTCCCGAACTGCCCGCCGACAATTACGGGGTCTTTTGTACCTGCTACGAACACGTCGGCCAACACGGCAGCGCGGACTACCGCCTCTGCATGGCCAACAGTCACCCCGCCGCGCCTGAGCAATATGCCACGCTTTTCAACGAACTCGAACGACGCGGCTACCATCTGCAAGTCCACCATCGGGCCACGCCCATCATGCACGAACGGCGGCGCTGGCTGGCAACTTTGGTGAAATGTCGCCCTTCAGCCTGACCTTGGCGGTCTTTTCCTGAAAGGCCACGCGGAACCGCAAGAAGACACGATGAAACGACCACGCTCACCCAAAATCGGTATCCAACTTGTCGGACGCCAATTCCTCCGCTTCGTCATCAGTGCCGATGATGGCACCTATTGGACGGGCAGCGAATGGAGTGCGAATCGTCGCGATGCCTTGCTCTATTACCACATTGAACTCGTCCGCTCCGACCTTCGGAAATTGAAACGCAACCGCCGCAAACCCCAATAAGGATGCTTCCGTGTCCGAATGCCACGAAATCAACGATGTAAAGCCGACGAGCATTCGCCATATCGTCGGGCAAACCAGCGTCGTCAAACAGGTCGGCGTGGCGCTGGATGCTGCCTTTGCCGACAACAGGAAGTTCGATTCTGCCCTCCTTGTCGGGCCACCAGGCGTGGGCAAGAGTGCGTTGGCGGGTGTCATCGCCCAGGAAATGGCAACTGATTTCCACGAAATACTCGGGCAGTCCATCAAAACGCCCTCCGATCTCAACGCCTTGCTCCTCGCTGCCAAGCACAAGGATGTTCTGCACATTGACGAGTGCCACCAACTCAAGAAGGAATACCAAACGGCCCTCTACTTGGCGATGGATCAGCGGAAATTCGTCGTCCAAAGTGGCTGCGGTGCGGCTCCGTACAGCATTCCCATCGAGGATTTCACGCTGCTGTTGTCCACGACGGACGAATACTGCCTGTTGCAACCCTTGCGGGATCGCATGAAACTCACCCTCCGTTTTGAGTTCTACGATGAAAAGGAACTCACCACGGTCGCCTTTCAGCGGGCCAAGAGTTTGCAGTGGGATGTTATGGAAAGCGTGTTCCCGCAGATCGCCCAACGCTCGCGCGGCACCCCACGCCTCGCCCTGCGCCTGCTCCAAGCCTGCCATCGGGTGTGCCGTAGCCAAGGGGAGCAGACCATCACCATTGACCATCTGACGGTGGCTTGCGACCTGGAGCAGATCGACGGCATGGGCCTCGGCCCCACGGAAAAGAAATATCTCGCCATCCTCGCCCAAGGACCCGTGCGGCTGAATGTGATCGCCTCACTGCTGGGCCTGCCGCCACGGACAGTCAGCCAAGTTACGGAACAATTCCTTGTTCGTGCGGGATTCATCGTGAAGGACGACCAAGGGCGGCGGCAGTTGACGGCAGAGGGTCGAACGCATGTTCAAATCGCGTCCAATTCGTGAGGAAATGATGTCAACAAACGAAACGAAGATGATCGTCAGCATCAGCGAAATGGCGCGAATGGTCGGCCTCAGCAGAGCGAGGTTCTACCAACTCGTCGGCACCACCTTCCCGTGGCCGCTGTACGACATCGCTACGCACCGCCCGTTCTTCGACGAGGATCTTCAGTGCGTCTGCCTCGACGTGCGGCGGCGGAATTGCGGGATCGACGGCAAGCCGCTGATGTTCTACAGCCGTCGCCCACTCACTACCGCACCTACGAAAAAGCGCACGACCGTGCGCCTGCCCAAGAAGGCCGACGACGACAATTACGGCCAAGTGACCGAGGGCTTGAAGTCGCTCGGCATGGTCGTTGCCCCCGCCCAAGTGGCGGCAGCGATCACGGAACTCTACCCCTGCGGAGTGGGCGAAACGGGGCAGGGCGTGGTTCTTCGAGCCGTGTTTCTCCATCTCAAGCGCCAGGATCAGGCTGATAGTGTCGGGCGATAACTGCCCTTATCAGACGAGTAAACGGGTTTCGGTGTCTACTTCGTGTCCAATTCGTGAGGATAAACCGTGAAGAATTCGGGTGATAGTGTTTTCAACAGTATTCCTGTGGTGGACGGCCAAGCCGCCTTGGCAACGGCCTTCCTCGACGGCCAAGATTTCTCCCCCCACACACGGCGGGCCTTTGCCAGCGACCTTCGCAAGTTCGCGTCCTGGTTCACCATGGCCAATCGTGAACCGTTTTCCGTGGGCCGCGCAACGGTCAGGGATGTTGCCGACTTTCGCGATCATCTTCGCCGTGTGGAGAACCAGGCTGTGGCAACCGTGAATCGCTGCTTGGTGACGATCCGTTGCTTTTTCGATTGGCTTCTGCGCCAGGGCCATGTCAGCGCCAACCCCGCTACGAATGTCAAGGAACTTCGCCGCCAAATGCTGGCCCCCAAGGGGATGGATCGCAGCGACGTTCGCAAGTTGTTGCGGGAAGCTGAGCTTCGTGCTGATGTGCGGGCCAATGCGATCTTCACCTTTATATTATGCACGGGTTGCAGGGTCAGTGATGCCGTTGATCTCGAAATGTCCGACATCATGCTCTCGGAACGCAGTGGGGCGGTCGTGTTTCGCAATGGCAAGGGCAACAAACAACGGTCAGTGCCTTTGCCACTGCTGGCCCGTCGTGCATTGGCCGCATATTTGCAAACCCGCCCGCCCGTGTCCACCATCAAGGTCTTCGTTGGTGAACGGGGGCCGCTCAGTGATCGTGGCTTCAGGAACCTGTGCGACAAATACAGCGCAATCACGGGCGTCAAGATCCACCCACATCTGCTCAGGCACACGATGGCGCACCAATTCCTTGCCGACAACAACAACGACCTCGTTTCCCTCGCCCAAATCCTCGGGCATGAAAACCTGAACACGACGGCGATCCTCAACCGCTTCGGCCCCGACACCTACGAGGTCGTGACCGACTACGGGATCGAGGTTTGGCGGAAGGCCGACATCCAAATCCTTCATTGTGAGAAGTTTGGCCCCTCGACCGACACGGCCTTCACGGAGTAGATGGGGACACGGGGTTCCGTCGCCTGGGATATATCCTCATCACCACGACCGCCGCCGTGGAAGATAATTGACTTATTTCTATTCTGGGCGGCTCCCAGGCCGTCCTGACCTCTCCGATTATGCGTATAAGGCTCTGGGAGCGTCTGGAGCAAGGATTTAGGGCCGATCCTGATTCCGCTGTCTCATAATGCGGAATTCGGTTTCTCAATCCAAAAACCTGGATTTCGGTTCCATACCCCGCCCCGTTGTGGCGAACAAGACACCCCTTCGTCTTTTCAAAGGCGGCGATGAGAAGAACGTGCCGAACAGCAATCGAATGGCGGGGAGATTGCCGCTACTTGCCCAAGCCTATTTCGGCGGCGGTATCTTGCCCGCCTCGACCCTTTTCCAAAACTCGGCCACGGGCAGGTCGTTGATCTTCTCAAGCGTTTTGATCGAACGCAGGATTTCGGTGTCGCGTTTGGGATCGAAGTCGCAGCGGAGTTCGTTGAGCGGAGCATTCCTGATTGGCGACAAGTCCGTGACCTTTGTTTCGCCGAAGTCCGCTTTAGTCAGCGGCATACCCTTGAGCGGAGACAAATCGTTCACACTGGTTCGATGACACAGCAAGATGTACAAAGACATGCCATGCAGTGGCGTTAGATTCACGATAGGGCAACCATTGCACTCCAAGTCCTTCAAGGGCATGCCCACCAGCGGCGACAGATCGCTCACCTTTGTTTGGCTACATCGCAAACCCTCCAGGGGCATGCCACGTAACGGTGTCAGGTCCGCAACAGGGCAATCATTGCACTGAAGGAACGTCAAGGGCATGCCTACCAGCGGCGACAAGTCGCTTACCTCCGTGTGGTTACAAGTCAGTTTTGTCAACCGTAGCCCCCGCAGCGGAGACAAGTCGGCCAGCGGCGATAGGGGTGAGGGATGGGCTACCCGCGCCCGCTCGTCAGAACAGGTGAGGAGTTCCAGCGATTGCAACGCGCGGACGGGCGAAATGTCTTTCACTGCGCAGACCGAAAATCCCAACCTCGTCACCTGTTCCGTGAAAATCGTGTGCGTTTCCTTCCCATCATAGCCTGGATTTAGTTCCTTCAGCTTTGCCACGACGCGGGCGACCTGTTCTTCGGCGGGCAGGGCGGCAACTTCTTTCAGGAAGGCGGGGTCAATGGCATTCGTCTTTACCGCACCCCGCATGAACGTCCCCTTGCCCGTGACCTCGCGGACTTGGATTTCATGGAAGACTACCTTGCTCAGGCTGCATCCGACTCCCAGGAGCGAATCGTCCTTGAACTTCCAGACACGGAAGGGACTCATGTCGTGATAATCGGTGGCCCATTGGGCCATAAGCTCTCCGTCGAGCCAGGCTTTCAAGCCATCTTTGCGGACCTCAACAAAGACGGTATAGCGGCGTCCCAGTTCCAGGTGTGGGAAACGACGGGCGGTTGGCCCGCTGGCGATTATCTTGCGGTCGATGCACTCGAATCCCGAACAATGGTCGGAAGAATACCGCTTCATGTAGAAGACGAACGACCGTCCTTTTGCTGTTAGTCCAACAGCCACGTCCGCATTGCCCGCGATGGGCGTGAAACTGACGCGGTAATCGTACTCTTCGGCAGGCCGATACGGCGGCTGGATCTTCTGCGACATGCACTTGATGTCAGTCGCTTCCAATCCGCTCGTCCCCGCGACCCAGGTTCCCCCTACGGTGTCTTTCTTCGGATCGATCAGCGGCATCAGGTCGATGGCGGTGTTCCACTCGACTTGCTCGTTGGGGGCAATCTCGCAAACCACCCGAAAACCATTATTGAGGGAACGGGAGGCGGGTGGGTGGTAGGAGCGAGAAGCCGAGCGGCAGTAGGACGAGTTGAAGGAGCAGGCACCGCCGCGCAACACACGGCAGGAGCCAGCGGCGGGTCCAATAGGGTCACTTGGAGGGAATTGCTTGTAGTAATCCGCGCTGAACCAATCTGAGCACCACTGCCACACATTCCCGTGCATGTCGAACAGACCCCAAGCGTTCGGACGCTTCTGCCCAACTTGGCACGTCATACCACGCGAATTCTTGCTGAACCACGCCACATCAACCACTCCCACCTCGTCATCGCCACACTGCCAGCGGGTCGTCGTTCCCGCACGGCAGGCATATTCCCATTCCGCCTCTGTTGGCAGACGATAGACTCGCCTGGTGGTACGTTCCCCACGCATTGCCGAAAGTGTGCGGCAGAACCCCATCGCTTCTTCCCAACTGACCGTTTCCACTGGGTGGCGGCTGGTGTCCTTGCCCGCAATCTTCTTCATATCCGCTTGCCTGGACTTAACGTCGATTTCCGACAAAGGCGGCTTGAATGTGGAGGTGTCCACCTGTTTCTCGGTAAAAGCGCTCGGGTTCACTCCCAGCAGCTTCTCGTATTCCCCTTGCGTCACCTGATACATCCCGAGGTAAAACGGCCTGGTGATTTTCACATGGTGGCGAGGGGCTTCGGTCGGAACATGCTCGAAATAGTATTTGTCCGTGGGGTTCTTCTGCTTCCCCTCTGCCATCGCCCATTGGATTTCTTCGTCCGTCGATCCCATCTCAAACTCGCCAGGCGGGATCAAAACGAGCTTCATCCCAATGGAATTAGTTTGTTCGACAGGGATGCCAAGATGTTTGGCCCACGCTTCTTGATGCTGCTTGGCTTTGGCCGCGTCGAAGGGGGCGATGGCGGGAGGTGGAGCGTTGGACGGAGAAGCAGGGGCAAGCGGAGCGGTTCGCGCCCCCTTTGGGGCAACCTCGTAGACGATACGGAAACCAGAGTCGGCGGCGCGGTGGTCGGGCGGGTTGTGCGTGCGAAATGCCGAGCGGCAGAGAAGCGGCTTGCAGCCAAACCCGCCGCCCCGACTCATGTGGTCGCCCCAAGATGGGCCTCGGGGGTCAGTGTCGGGTGATATGGCGTAGTAGTCTTCGCGAAACTTATCGCCGCACCACTGCCAAACATTTCCGTGCATGTCGAACAAATTCCAGGCGTTGGACTGCCGATCCCCCACGGGATGTGTCACGTTGCCCGCGTTCTTGTTGAACCACGCGAATCCCCTCAAGGTTTCTTCGCGGTCGCCGCAATGCCATCGTGTCGTCGTTCCCGCGCGGCAGGCATATTCCCATTCGGCTTCCGTAGGCAGTCGATACCTGCGACCATGCTCCCCTGGCATCGCGGAAAGCCTACGGCAAAACTCCGTGACCTCATCCCAATTCACCATCTCTACAGGAAGACGGCTGGTGTCTTTGCCAGCTACCCTCTTGACGAGACTGCGCCGATATTCGATGTCAGCATCGGAAAGCGGTGGGTTGAAAATGGACGCATCGGCCTGTTCAGTGGTGAAGGAACTGGGGTTCACGCCCATCACGGTCTTGTATTCGCTCTGTGTGACGGTATACGTGCCCACATAAAGGGGCTTGGTAAGCCGAACATGATGCCGTGGGACTTCGCTGCGCAATCGCCCAAGAATCGAGTCGGGTTCGTTGTCCTTTTTGGTTTCTTCAGTGGCCCACGCAATTTCCTCAGGTGTGGAACCCATGTCGAACTCACCAGGAGGAATGAGCGTAAGTTTCATCCCGATGGAATTGGTTTGCTCGACGGGCACGCCCAAATAGTCGGCCCATTGTTTCTGAACCTGGGCGGCTTCAGTCGAAGACATCGACGGCTTGGCGAGTGGCGGGGCACCAGGACCATAGCTTGCCTGCTTCGCCGCCGTTTTGCCAGCGTCGTCCTTTGTAACCGTAACCTTACTGTCGTCGGGTACCTGGATTACCATCTTGGAACCGTCGGGACGCTCGACACGGATCGTGATAGCGAGATAAACAGAAATAATACCAATTAGGCCCAGCAGTCCCGCCGCCACGGCGATAATCAGCGTCTTTTTCTTTTTTGGAATCGCAAGTAGTTGCTCGTCCTTCGGCAATTGCCTACTGGTTTCCGATGCTGCCGCCTGTTGCGAGAGAGTCACCTCCGAAACTTTCTCGCCTTTCTTCTTGGCAGCGGTCGTCATGCTGCGGGGAGCAGTCGTCTTTAGGAACGAAAGATTCTCAGCCCCATAGTCAGCCGTGGCCTCTTCGTTGACCGCCGAAACGGTTGTTTCCCTCTTGCCCGCGCACGATTCCAACTCGGCAATCACTTCGGTCATCGTCTGTTGGCGAGCTTCGGGCTTCTTAGCCACCATTTTCTGGAACACAGCATCCAACTGCGGCGGCACGTCCGAGCGAGCTTGGCACAAAGAGGGAATTGGGGACTGTTGGTGCGAGATGAGGATCTTTACCAGTGTGTCGCCCTTGTAAAGCACCTCGTTGGTCAAGAGGCGGTAGAGCGTGCAACCCAGCGAATAGATGTCAGCCCTTGCGTCGGCGTGGTGAGTATCAACTGCCTGTTCTGGAGCCATATAATCGACCGAGCCCATGACTTGGCCGCTGGCGGTCAGCCGATCCTTGTCCTCCTCGTCTACGGCCCCGCCCACACGCGCTAGCCCCATGTCGAGAATCTTGACCGTGCCTTCCTTATCCAGCAGCAGGTTAGCGGGCTTGATGTCGCGGTGGATAATGCCTCGTTTGTGAGCGTATTCCAGCCCACGGGCGGCTTGGATGATGTAATCGACGGCCTTGGAAACGGGTAGGGGGCCATTGTCCTTGACGACGGCGGAGAGATCCTTGCCCTCGACGTATTCCATCACCAAGTAGTGCCCGCCTTCGTGCTCACCCGCGTCGTGGGCAGCAACGATGTTCGTGTGCATCAACTTGGCGGCGGCTTTAACTTCCCGATAAAACCGTTTCACGGCATCGGGCGATTTGAGGGCCGAACCCAGAATCATCTTCACCGCCACGATGCGATCCATGCGGCGATGCTGGGCCTTGAGGACGATGCCCATGCCGCCCTGGCCGAGTTTGTCGAGGACGACATACTCCCCAAACACCAATCCCTTGGGCTTGCCCTGGTAGACCAACTGGGCCTGATACTTGGTGATCTTGTTGGCGCGTACCAACTCGCGGGCCAATGCCTCGCCATCCTTCGGGCGTTTGTCGGCTGGGAGGGAATCTTCAAACGAGGCGATGTCCGCAGCGGACATCAGGCCGCTTTGGGTGAGATGCTCAACGAATTGTTCGAGCTTGACGGCCACGGTGTCGCCCTCATACACCCCCCAACGGGCATTGCCTACGCGAAAGTCCATTATAACCGCCCCTCGGAAGCGCCGAAAGCAAGCTCCCGCAAGGAAGGGGGGTGGCGAATCTCTCCGTGGCCGACCTGCCGCATGGCAACGAACTGTGCTCGGCTGTTGCCGTCGTTGGGATACGGTGGTGATGTGGCACCGCCATCCAAATCGTTCATTGTGAGAAGTTTCGCCCGCCCGCCTTGAGGATCGATACTACCTTGATCCAAGCGGAGCCGAGTGGCGCACCGTTCGACTGCACGCAATGCTCTGGGAACCGAGGCGTGGAGTGGTTTTCATCTTCGACGGGGAAACCTACAAGCGAGCCGAGTGCGAAGAACTGCTCGCGGAGATCCTGTACCTTATCCTTACCGAGCCACGACTCGATGGGCTGCATGATGCAGATGGTCGGCTCTGGCCGTTGTATTGGCTCTTGGTCGACGTTCTCAATGCGAGGGCCTTCGTGTTGCGTGCCGAGGTGGTCAGAGAAACTGTGATCGAACAACGGCCAATTGGTTGGGTGCCACCCGAAGACTTGTTCTTTCCGTTGAAGGACGACGGATCTGAGGCGGTATGGGATTTTCCTGTTTCAAGGTGAGAATTGCAGAATTGCGATCCAAAAAAGGGGAAAGTGGGTCCCCCTACCCGCCCTTGGCAGACAACATGACACCCCTTGCCTCTTTCACACAGGCCCGACCTTATATATCTCTCACGGACCACAGCGAGAGAACCACGCTGATTGCCATGCCGACTCCGAGCATCGTTCGGAATTCCCATCCGAGCCAGCTTCCGACAAAGGCGATTACGTAGGCGCTGATCGCGATCCAGATAAGTGCTCGCGCGGGGGTCATTATCGTTTCCTCAGCAAAAGCCAACTGATGATTCGCCAGCCCAGCTTTTCCATGCCGAGGCCGCAGAGAAAACCAAGGCCACGGGCGACCCTCGGGTTGTCCTTCATGTGGTCGGGCAGCCGCTCGCGGATTTCCAGCCAAAGCTCGTCGATCCACTGATCCACGGCACTCTCGTCGTCGTCCATTGAAAGTCCTCCCATCTCTTGCCCATAGGAACAGACCGTCGAGATCGCAATGAGGGCGATTGTCAGCGGTGGAATATGGTGGGAGAATGGAGGAGAACTGCGATCACCCCGCCCGCAGAGGGAGAACCGTCATGGGCCGATCCGCCTTTCCAAACCGCAGTTGGCTCGGCGTGCTCTTGCTGACGGCCACGTCGCCGCTGCTCCAAGCGGCAGATGAGAAAGAGGCCGCGCGAACGCAAACGGCGATTGCGCACGGCCTTGAATGGCTCGCAAAGACTCAGCAGAAGGACGGGAGTTGGGTTCTCGCTACCGAACCTAATCTTGTCGGGGGCGCTGTTGCCGTCGTTACCAAAGAACCCAATCGTCCTTCTTTCGCCAGGAGGGTAGCTGGCACCACGCTCGCTGTCCTGCCGTTTCTTCTGGCTGGCTACACGCACCAAGAGGGTGCATTCAAGGAAGTAGTTTCCAAGGGGCTGAAGCAGATTACCGATGCGATCAAGATCGATGGACACGGACCTGACACCGCTGATTGGGCGGGTATGTATACGCACGGGTTGAGCACAATTGCGCTTTGTAAAGCCTACGGACGCACGAAAGACCCGAAGCTGCGTGGTGCAGGTCACGCGGCAGTGGATTTCATTGTCTTTTCGCAAGACCCGCGAGGCGGTGGTTGGCGCTATTTTCCTGGGGATGCGGGCGATACCTCGGTCCTCGGCTGGCAGTTTACCGCCTTAAAGATGGCTCAAGACGCTGGGCTCAAGGTGCCGTCGAGCACGTTTGCGGGTGCTACGAAGTTCCTAAACAGTATTCAGACCGACGATGGTTCAGCATACTACTACCTCCCGTACCTAAAGAAACGGGGAGACACTCCTGGGCCAGCCACCACTGCCATCGGTCTTTTGTGCCGAACCTACTTGGATTGGGATCGCACGACCCCTGCCTTGCGAAAGGGTGTTGACAAGATCCTGGCCTCGGGGCCATTGGACAACATCTATTTCAACTACTACGCCACGCGGTTGATGCACCGCTATGGTGGCGACGAGTGGAGGAAATGGCGCGGCGTGATGATGGAAAGACTTATCGTAACGCAGGACAAAACGGGGCCAGCGGCAGGCAGTTGGTTCAGCACCAAGGATGAGTGGAAGTATTATCTTGACCGCCTTGGGATCACCGCATTGTCGCTGATGACCTTGGAAATCGGCCTCGAATGAGCGTGTGTGGC
>Ga0302319_10024400_pt1 | contig 10753 bp, 7 predicted proteins | sample Bog_T0_2_FD_203319 | JGI IMG/M metagenome (GOLD analysis project Ga0302319, IMG submission 203319) | Peat permafrost microbial communities from Stordalen Mire near Abisko, Sweden - Bog_T0_2 | ecosystem: Environmental > Terrestrial > Soil > Wetlands > Peat | place: Sweden: Abisko, Stordalen Mire... | reverse complement strand
CGACCAGGGTCATAAGTTCGTGACCGAGACCGACACAGAGATCATTGCCCACCTCATTGAGCAAATTCAAAATGACGCGGAGGCTGCCGGTGCACCAATCCCCCTTGAAGTAGCAGTCCGTCACGCCGTCAAGCGCCTCACCGGGGCCTTCGCCTTGGGCGTTCTCACCGCTGCCGAGCCCGACAAAATCGTCGCCGCCCGCTCTGGCCCGCCCGTAGTTATCGGTGTCGGCGAAGGCGAATCGTTCGTAGCCTCAGACGTCCCCGGCATCCTCCACCACACCCGCGACATCTACTTTCTCGCTGACGGTGACATGGCCATCCTCACCCTCGCCGGCGTCGCCCTCACTGACTTCGACGGCAACCCCATTCATCGCGCCATCACGCGCATTCAGTGGGACCCCGTCCAGGCTGAGAAGGGCGGCTACAAGCACTTCATGCTCAAGGAAATCTGGGAACAGCCCCGCGCTGTTACTGACACCACGCTCGGCCGGGTTTCGCTCGACTCCGGCAAGGTCTACCTCGGCGAAATGAAGATCAACGACGAGGAACTAGCCAATGCATCCAGCATCAACATCGCCGCCTGCGGCACCAGTTGGCACGCAGCCCTGGCAGGCAAATACATGATCGAGCGACTCGCCCGCATGCCCGTAGATGTCGACTATGCCAGCGAATACCGCTATCGCAATCCCATCCCCGATCGCAACGCCCTTGGCCTGCTCATCACCCAATCCGGTGAGACCGCGGACACCCTTGCCGCGCAGCGAGAGATGATCGCCCTAGGCTCCAAGACCGTCGCCATCTGCAATGTCGTCGACGCCATGGTCGCCCGCGAAGCACATGGCGCTATCTATACACATGCCGGCCCGGAGATCGGCGTTGCCTCCACCAAGGCCTTCACGTCGCAACTCACCGCACTCTTTCTGCTGGCCCTCAAACTGGGCCAACTCCGTGGACGCATCGACCCTGAGCGCTCCGTCACCCTCATCGGCGAACTAGCCAAAATCCCCGGCAAGATCGAGGAAATCCTGCGCTCGCGTTCCGCCCAATGCGAGCAGCTTGCCGCCAGCTTCTCCAACGTCCGAGACTTCCTCTATCTCGGCCGCGGTATCCATTTCCCCATTGCTCTTGAAGGCGCACTGAAGCTCAAGGAAATCTCCTACATCCACGCCGAAGGCTATCCCGCGGGTGAAATGAAGCACGGGCCGAACGCTTTGATTGACGAAACGTTACCCGTCGTAGTCCTGGTCACTCGCGACGAAGCGGACCCGGCCTCAAAGCTTCGCTACGAGAAAACCCTCTCCAACATTCAGGAAGTAACCGCACGCTCCGGCCGCGTAATCGCCGTGGCCACAGAGGGCGACACCACCATCGGCTCCCTGGTCGAGCATGTCATCCACATCCCCCCGGCGATTGAGGTTCTATCTCCGCTCATCGAAATTGTCCCCCTGCAACTGCTGGCCTATTACATCGCTGTCCGCCGCGGCTGCGACGTAGATCAGCCCCGCAATCTCGCCAAATCTGTCACTGTGGAGTAGATTTTCGAATTTGTGGAATCTATCGCCGGTTGACTTTGATGTCTCTATTCACAAGTTTTAAACCAACATCTTTGACCTTGACTTCTCAATCCCGCGCGATGAGAATCACTTCCAAATGCTGTTCGGTCTTCGGCCTTTATAAATGATGCAACGAAATATCTCCCCTGATGAGCGTCTTACAGGTTTATAGAGAGTTTCGCGGATTCTAAGGTCGGCCATCTTCAACACCTAAAAGGGGAAATTCCGAATGTTGAGACTGCGGAAGTGGTGGCCACATCTTGCCTCGTGTTTGGCCGTCATTCTGGTTTTCAGCGGAACAACCCGCGCTCAAACTCAGTATGTTGTCACCAACGACGACCCCGGCGTGAGCTTTTACACGGTGGCACCAAACGGTGTTTTGACCCTGAAACAACGAATGGAGCTCGGCCTTGGCAGCGTAGGTGGTTTTTTTGGGGCGAACCGGATTCAGGTTCTCGACAGCGGCAACCAGCAGTGTGTTTATGCTTCGTTGGCTTCGACAGGGGAAATTTTTGGGATCCTCGTAAGTAAGTTAACTTTGGTTGGCAGCGCCAGTGGATCTCCCACGGATAATGGTGCGTCGAATGGCATTGGCTTGGCGGTGAACAGCCGGTATTTGTATGCCAGCTTCGCGGATTCGAATACGATTGGAACGTTTGTGGTGGAAGCGGGATGCGGCCTGGCATTTGTGGACGATGTCTCAGTGAGCGGGCTAGGGGGGGGCATGATCAACGGGATGGCGATCCATGGCAACATGATGATCGCTACGTTCACCGATGGCTCAATAGAATCCTTCGACATTTCAGCGGGAACGCCGATTCCGAATGACGACGAAAGGTATTCCACCGGAACGCTGACATCGCAGGATTCCACCTATCCGAATTCGATCGATATCACAAAAGATGGACACTATGCGATTTTTGGGGACACTTCATCATCGATCGTGGTTGAGGTGTCCGACATATCAAAGGGCAAGTTGAGACCGACATCGGTCTTCACATCTGCTGCGAGCATTAGCTCGAGTAATTTGATTCTCAGTCCGGATGAAAGTGTGCTCTACGTCGTCAACACGCAAGGAGCGAGCGTCAGCGCTTTTCTGTTCAATAAGACTACCGGCCGGCTCACGTGGGGATGCACCTCTGAACCGATCAGGGGGCAGTCCTCCAAGTGGTCGTATCTAGGAGGGGTTGGCTTGATCAGCCAAAATGGAACCGGGGGGGGAGTATATGTGGCGGAGTTCGGCGCTGAGTCGGGGATTGCCATGGTAACGCTGGCATCCTCTACAACCGGGAATTGCTCGCTACGCGAGACTGTGCAGTCGCCGTTCCCCGTCGTTTTACCCTTTGGGGGACTGCTCTCCATTGGTACGTTCCCCCCTCGCAATTTTTAGGAACCTTCTAGAATCTAGCCAACCTGGCTGTGTGTTCGCGGCTTATCGCGTGTGAAGGAGTTTGAAATGCGCTTAGTACTAATTTGCGTGCCGGCAGTCATGCTGTATGGGCTTCTAAATTCCACTTCGGCCGTTGCGCAAGATTGCCCTGCTCGCCCGGCGCAAGGCAGCTTGGTGCAGAACCCTTATAGCATCTCCTCCGTCGACGGAGTGCTCACGGCCGCATTCAACATGGCTCGATCCGTGGATAGTTCTGGTTACACCCACTACTGCTATAAGTACAACGCCGGCAGTCAGGTTATCGAGGCTCCAACCTTGCGCCTCAATCCCGGAGACAAACTCAATCTGCGGGTCGTCAATCGCATCGTGAACAACGACGCAATGAAGATGAAAATGAAGCCTTCAGCCGTGCTCGGGAAGACCTGCGGCGATGGCGGTGCAGAGACCCTCGATTCGACGAACGTACATTTCCATGGCTTGAATGTTCCGCCGATATGCCATCAGGACGATGTGATTAATACATTGATTCAGCCCGGTACTCCTGGGTTCGATTACAGCATTCAGATTCCCCCGAACGAACCCCCGGGCCTATATTGGTACCATCCGCATGTGCATGGCTTCACGGAGTTTCAGGTCAACGGCGGCGCGGCAGGTGCGATTGTTGTTGAGGGAATGGAAAAATACAGACCCGAAGTAAAAGGCCTTACTGAACGCATCCTCGTGATCCGCCAACAGTATCTTGTGCCGTGGGTTCCCGGGCCGTACCAGCTCACGCTTAACTATGTCACGGCTCAATCCTTTCCACTTGTACCGTACCCGCCGGTTATTCAAATGCAGGCTGGACAAAAGGAATTCTGGCGTGTGGCCAACGCTTCCCTCCAGGACTTCTTGCAATTGCAGGTGATTGAAAACAACCAGCCCACACCACTCGAAATGATTGCCCTCGACGGCTATCCGCTGGCTCAAACTCGAACCGAGACCACGATCTCAATCCCCCCCGCTGGCCGAGCCGAATTTATCGTGGCCGCTCCGGACGCTGGAGTCAATGCGTATTTCTACACGCAGGCCTACTCCACCGGTCCGACAGGAAATGCCGATCTCGCTCTAAATCTCGCGAATATCCAGGCTGTTTCAAGTTCCAACGCCTCCGCACAACCCAAAAAGCCGACTGCTTCGGCGCCACCCCTCAAGTTTTCCGACGTGGCCACCCAGGCGGTAACGGCGCAGAGAAAGCTCTATTTCTCAGAAGAATTCGGCGGAACCAATGGACCGATCCAGTTCTACATCACTGTCGACGGGCAGAAGCCGAAGGTCTTTCAACCCGATGAAAAACCAGTAATCACCACCAGAGTCGGAGCGGTTGAGGATTGGACGATCGAAAACCACGCGCTGGAGACCCACGCCTTCCACATCCACCAGATCCATTTTCAACTCCTGGAAGTGAATGGAAAGCCGGTCACAGATAACGACCTGCGCGACACCATCGAAATTCCGTATTGGTCGGGAACAGGCCCATATCCCAGCGTGAAAGTGCGAATGGATTTTCGAGACCCCGCGATTGCAGGCACGTTTTTGTTTCACTGCCATATCCTGCTACACGAGGACCTTGGCATGATGCACAAGATCCTGGTCGAACCCTGAATATTGCAGTAAAACATCTGCTTGGCCATTGAAGGAGGACACATCATCATGGGAAAACGAATACTGATCATCGCTGCGGGCGCATTTTTGATAATGACTGGGTACGTGTTTGGAACCCGCAACGTCATTCGGGCCAACCCTGGTATGGAAATGCAAGCCGCGGTGCCCAAATCTTACGGCCGGCTTGCGAGTGTCATTCCGGACTCGATCGGCACCGGCCTTGTCTTTGAGGATACGGAAGGCACAATCCGCTTCGTTAGCGTCACCGGCATGAAGGAAGGCGAACTGGCACGCTACGATGAAACCCCGGTGCATGGAGGCATCCCCAGAGCCTACGGTCGTCTCGTCAGCGCAGTTGTAAACCATGGAGCGACCGGCCTCGTCTTCGAGGACGAGAAAGGCGTGATTCGCTTTGTTACGTTGGCCGGCGTAACCGAGCGGGAACTAACCCGCAATTGAAATCAGGAGACTGGCTCCCCGCCAACTGAATCTTTTTGTGGATTGAGGTTTAGAAGAGGGCGACACCATTTTCAGAATTGGTGGAATCCGAATGCACGCATTCAAGTGGCTTTTTCCTCAAGAAGAAGCTGCCATCTTTCAAGGTTCTAAAATAGTTCACGTTTATTCCATAATGAAAAGTAGATACGCGGCAGGATGCGTCAATATCGCTTGTAATTTCAATTATCTTAAGAATGGTCGGCCCTAGGGGACGATTTTAGAACTTTTCTGCTTTCCCCGGCAGCCTGATATCGGAGTCCTGCATTCCCATGTCGATCGAGACATCGGCACCCGCGAGCATTGAATAGATATTGGCCTGTCCCCTAATTATCGTGCCTCACTTCAGGGGTTCACTCCAATTTATTCCAAAGGGAGCATCGCATTTAGCCTGACCACCCGCAGGATACTGTGCGATGGCGTCCAGCACGTGGTTACTTTATGCCTCGCTGTCGAGCGGATCGAAGACCGCTTGTTGTAGGGCACTCCGTATGGACTCGCAGCGCGCCGTCCCAATGCGCGAGAAAGCCTACCGGGTAATTTCCACTGTGATCGTGTTTGACGAGACATCTCCGCAGCGCAACTGAATGGAATATTTTCCCGGACTAGTCATGTCATAGAGGGTGAGCGCTACGCGAACCCCAGTCTTCAGTTTTCCGATGATGAAAGCGTCGTAGTGACTGTTCGGGCAGCGTGCGACCCAGTTTCTGGAACGGAGCCAGTCTTATCCAGCAGAGGCTGCAGGCGAAGCATGATCGAGCGCTGTAGCAACACCGGGTAGAGATGAACGACTACGCCCGGCAACAGCATCCAGAGTGCAGCGCTCCACGGGTGCCTGCTCAAAAGTGCGAGGATGGCTAATAGCACGTGGATGGCAAAGCAGGTTCCGTGGGCGCTGACATTGCCTCGCACAGACTGTTCCAGCGAGGGTAAGCCGGCCCTTTTGCCCGAGAATCCCCGCATAGGTTCGGCCAAACGGCGATTCCATCCGGAGACATCGAGCAGCCAACCGAAAATTCCGACTCCAGCGATGCGGTGGAGCACGCGCTCGTACGTAGGAACGCGGAACCATTGGCGAGGCACACGTCGCATCACGGGAGCGGCCACTGCGGGCCCAAGGGCGAATGTTCCTGCGACCACCCCCGCCGAATACGCCGGACTATTCGGCCCGAGGACGAACCAGCCCACGGCTGGCAACATGGCCAAAAACAGCAAAATGAGGCGGTACCTGGCGCTCTGAAAGTCGTCCATGGGATTTGGTTTCGGCGATGGTTCAGCTCTCACAAGACGTTCCTCTCGCCAAACTTAATCGTTAGGCTAACACATGTTGTCTTGGCTCAGCCTGAAATGGAGAAGCGACGTTCTCCGTTAGTGTAGATTCCGCCCCTGCGGGGCGGGGATTTTCAAGGCATGAGGGTCTATCGTCCGATGACTTCCTCCGTCAGCGTGCAGCGCGAGAGAAGAACCTCCCGCGCTGCTGAGCATCGGCTCGATGAGCCCTCCGGGTTATCCCTCAGCATGGTTGCATCCCTGTAGTGCCTGCTTCCGTTTCACCCGGCAAGTTGATTTTAGCTCCGCCGCGCCCTGCTGTTCTCAACTTCCTTCGTGAGAATCAGGACTACCGACAGGGAAACCCCTCACCATGTGGGCTGTTGCTGCATACCTGCCTTCATTCTTAAGGTTTGGGTTGCGAGGACTGTTGTTGTTGTGGCCGCGGGCGGCTTGCGGGCGGGACGATACCGTTCATCCGCAGGTACTCGACCATCTGACCGTAGTGATCCTTCGGATGGAAGGCGCCGATAATGGCGATTGCGAGACGCGTTGAGAGGAATGGGGATACGGGCTTGGGTAGCGGCGTGACCTCGTTTTCGGAGGTGATCCCGGATATGGCCCAATGGCCGAGCGCGAAGGAGTCTTTAAGATACTGGACAATTTCGGCCTTGGTTTTCAGCGCCGCGGGGCCGTTGGCATTTTCTTCGATGTAGTTAGCGTCGATCGTCTCGCCCATGAGCGGGCCAAAATAAAGGTGATTGGCGAAGCCGATGTGTTTCACCTGTTCAGCGAAAGTGCGTACGCCTTTAAACTCGCCATTGGTAGGCGCGAAGGAATACTTGTCTTCGGGCATAGCTTCAGCAGCGGAAACGACTTCCTGCTCGACAACACCATAGAGCATGTTGAGGACAGAAGTGACGGTGGGCGGTTGTTGCTGGGCCGTTGAGACGACCATCAGACGCTCCTTGTTTTATGAAGTAAATACCAAAATCTTATGCTTCTGTGGCCAGAAAAGTCATCCGCAAGTTTTTACTGGCCCCTCGCTGCAGCAGCTGCTCCACCAATTATGCCAGCGACATCACGGCGTCTGGCCGCTTGCTCTTCACGGTGCTTGCTGGCGGTGACTCTGGCGCTGCTGTCTGGCGGCTTCCAGTTTGCGGTCGCGTTCCGCGTGGATTTCCTGCTGACGCCCCGCCAGCACATCCTTCGGCGTGACGTAGCCGATGGCACTGCTCAGGCGGACGTTGTTGTAATGCTCGACGTAAGCCTGCACCAGGCGCAGCGCATCGTCCAGCGAGAGCGGTGTTCCGGGCCGGATACACTCGCTCTTCTGCGACTTGTGCCAACGCTCGATTTTCCCATTCGATTGGGGATAGTAGGGGGAAGTTCGGACATGCGTCATGCCAGAGATGCGAATGAACTCTTTGAAGTCGCGAGCGATGAACTGCGGCCCGTTGCCCGAGATGATCCGCGGCTTCGCCACCGGGTACTTCTCCTTAGGAATACGGCGACAGGATACCTATTCCCACTCAGAGTAAATTAAGCGGCCTTCAGCTACTGAAGGAACAGTTTGCCTATCCCGCGTGCGTTGTCAATTTTGCTCGATGGCATTGACTAGAGCAGGAGAAACTCCGCGCGCCGCTGCCTTCATCCACTTGGCCTGCAAGGTCAAGCAATAGCTTTCATCGTGATATGGCTCTTACTTCTGAGCCTGCCGCCTTCCGCGGTACTTTGGATTGCTCCGCTGGCCTTTTGTCCTCATTAGAAGTAGTTAACAGTCGATGATCCGGATGACACCAATCGATTACTACTTCTTGCTCGGACGAAAGGTTAAACGATGCATATACTCGTACAGCGCTGCAAGTCTTTGCGCGTCAACTCTCTTCTTTGGCTATCACTCTTCCTGTTCTTGTTGATGCTAGCGCCTTTCGAAGTCTTCGCACAGAATCGATTACTGTCGCGCCAAGTCCCCTCTGCAACCTCTCAGTCTCGTGCGATCGAACACCTTAGTAATGAGACCCATTTAAACTTGGCGATCAGCTTGCCTCTTCGTAACGCAGAGGAACTGGACACTCTTGCAGCAGACGTTTCCAACCCGACGAGTCCGCACTATAGACATTATTGGACCGCGGCTCAGTTTGCCGCCGAATTTGGGCCCACGCCGGAGGACTACCAGGCCGTCACGGATTTTGCCAGATCTAACAATTTAACCATCATGGGAACTCACTCGAACCGAGTCGTTCTCACTGTTTCCGGTACCACTGTAGATGTCGAACGCGCATTCAATGTCAAGATGATGGTTTACGAGCACCCAACCAGGGGTAGGTTTTATGCCCCGGACCGCGAGCCGACCGTAAATCTGGGAGTTGCGATTGAGCACGTCGCCGGCCTGGACAATTTTGAACCGCCAAGACCGATGGATCTGAAGCTGAAGCCCTTGACGAATATGCCACTCGGCCTGACAGGAAGTGGCCCTAACGGATTGCTGCAAGGCACGGACTTTCGTGCCGCATACGCCCCTGGTGTTACACAAACCGGGCTAGGACAGACAGTAGCTCTTCTTGAGTTCGATGGTCTATTAATCGACGACGTGAATTTGAACTTCGACAACGAAGGAGTTAACCGCATCCCGGTCCAGACGGTGCTGCTCGACGGTTTTGACGGTACCCCTCACGGCGAAGAAGCCGAAGTAGTACTTGACATTATGATGTCGTCCTTCATGGCCCCCGGTCTTCAGAGCGTTATCTCCTATGAAGGATATGTTCCCGACGATATTCTCGATCAGATTGCAACGGACGACAGCGCAAGCCAGATTAGTTCTTCCTGGCAGTTTGGATTCGACGCAACTACTGAGCAGATATTTCAGGAGTTCATTGTCCAGGGCCAATCTTTTGTCCAATCGTCCGGCGACTCCGGCGCGTATCCCGGCGAAGTCCAGAACCCTTCCGACGATCCAAACATTACCATCGTGGGCGGAACCGACTTATCGACGGCCGGGGCCGGCGGACCATGGAACTCCGAGTATGCGTGGTCAGGCAGCGGCGGCGGTGTCAGCACGGTTTACCCGATTCCAAGCTACCAGCAAGGCACGAGCATGGCTACCAACGGTGGTTCTACGACGATGCGCAACCTGCCGGATGTGGCGGCCGTGGCCACTGACATTTTCTTGATCTGCAACGATGATCAGGCCGTGTGGATCGGAGGGACCAGCGCTTCGGCTCCGCTGTGGGCCGGTTTTATTGCACTCGCAAATCAGGAAGCACAAACGAATGGACAATCGTCCGTGGGGTTCTTGAATCCCATCATTTACAGCCTGGGCAATGGCAGTACTTATACAACCGACTTTAACGACATCACTACTGGCAGCAACGGGTTCATGGCCGTTTCAGGATATGACTTGGCAACTGGCTGGGGTTCTCCGAATGGACAGAGCCTGGTGGATGCAATTAGCCAGGCCGGTCTGGCGGAGTTTCAAATTGCACTAGCGAACTCTGCCTTGACCATTTACCCAACCTATACTGCCAATACGACCGCCTCCGTTCAATACCTGAACGGCTTTACGGGCTTGGTCAACTTCACGGCCTCGGGGCTGCCCGCGGGCGTGACAGCTTCATTTGCTCCAGCTTCCACGGCCAGTTCAACATTGCTGACTCTTTCCGCGAACGGCGGAGCTGCGCCCGGAATTTATACCATTGCTGTTACCGGCACAGTGGGGATTACTACCTACACCCAGACCATCCAGCTTTCCATTGCTCAACCGGCACTAACTCTCGCTGCGTCCGTGACCACCGCAAACCTTCTGGTTGGTGGTCCCGGCATGACGACCACGATCAGCATTTCCAATGAGATTGGCTTGCCCGGGAATGTAAAGTTATCCGTCACTGGCGTGCCGAGGGGATTGAAGGTCTCCTTCAGCTCGACCTCGATCAGTGCTGCGGGGACGAGTGTCTTGACATTCACCCCGAACGCAGCCGTCTCAACAGGTCAATTTACGATGCTGATTATCGGGACCTCCGGGAGCGCAACTTCAACGGTTCCGGTGCAGCTGAATATTCCGCCTCCTACTCTATCCCTCTCACCTGCCACGGCAACTCTCAGCCTTGCCGCGGGATCGACAGTCAACGATTCCATCGTGGTCTCGGCCGGCAATCTTGCAAACAACGTCACCCTGAGCACTTCGTCGATGCCAGGGGGCCTTACGGCAAGCTTCAGCCCGTCCACAGTGATCGCGGCGGGTGGTTCCAGCAGCGTCACATTCGCTGCTGACGACACCGTCTCGCCTGGCACTTATTCGATCAATGTTGCAGGCAAGTCCGGCGCGACGACGGTATCGGCGCCGATGCAGGTCACGGTGACAGCAAGCTTTTCGCTTTCGGCTTCGCCCGCGAGTTTGGCTCTTG
>Ga0302319_10024399_pt1 | contig 10754 bp, 9 predicted proteins | sample Bog_T0_2_FD_203319 | JGI IMG/M metagenome (GOLD analysis project Ga0302319, IMG submission 203319) | Peat permafrost microbial communities from Stordalen Mire near Abisko, Sweden - Bog_T0_2 | ecosystem: Environmental > Terrestrial > Soil > Wetlands > Peat | place: Sweden: Abisko, Stordalen Mire... | reverse complement strand
CCCGCCGGTTCGGAGGGACCCGTTGGTCCAGCGGGCCCCGCTGGCCCTACTGGCAATGCCGGGGCGCAGGGTCCTGCCGGACCGGCTGGCAACCTCAGTTCCAGTGGATCGATCTTTACCGCGGCGTGGGTGAATCCAGGTTCGGGATCGGCAGGAACGGTGTATTACCTGCAACCCGACACCACGACGAGTCCATTGCCCGGCGACAATGTTTCCATCACCCAGGGGAACGGAAACTTTGTTGCGGTTCCCGCGCCTTGCATAGTGGTGGGGCTGAATGTCGGCGTGAACAACTTTTCCTCGCCATCGGGAGCCGATACCTCCACGGTTACGGTCTATAAGAATTCCGTGGCGACCGCGATGTCCTGCTCGGTAACTACGGATGGGAATGGGTCGAGTTGTTCCGACTCAACTCACATCTTCACCGTCAATGGAGGCGATACCTTGAGTCTCGCGTTCAGCGAAACCAACATCAATCCATTCAACAAGATCACAACGTCGCTGGTCTGCCAATAGACAGTCGCTAACTAAGAAGGAGATACATCCATGGATCCATTTATCGGCACCATTCTTGCGGTCGGGTTCAATTGGGCGCCAAATGGCTGGGCGCTCTGCAACGGACAATTGCTTCCGATCAGCCAATATCAGGCGCTGTTTGCGCTGATCGGAACTACGTACGGCGGCAATGGAACCACCAACTTCGCGCTTCCCGATCTGCAAGGCCGCGTACCGATTAACCAGGGCAACGGATCGGGCCTCAGTCCCTACGTCATCGGTCAGGTTGGGGGCTCGGAAGGGGCCAACTTGACCGTATCCAACTTGCCCGCCCACAATCACGCGGCCAACTGCAACAATACTCCCGGGCCCAATGTCGATCCCACCGGCAACTATTGGGCTGAGGCGAATCCAGGGGGCCGCGATCCCGCGGCTACACCTTCCTACGCCGCCAGTGCTACGGGACAGATGGCGAGCGGTGCGATTGGAATGACCGGAAGTAACTTGCCTTTCCCGATCCTTCAGCCTTACCTGACCATCAACTACATCATTGCGTTGCAGGGGATTTTCCCGTCGCGTCCGTAAACTGCAAACTGGATCCTGGCCGGAAGCTGCAACCTCATGGCGGTCAACTCTCCGTCAGAAAAGGTTCCAGCTTCTGGCTACCGTCGCGCTGCTTCACCAGCATCTGGACCTTACCTTCGGCCGCGTCCAGTTCCTGCTTGCAGGCCGCCGACAGAGTTACACCTTCTTCGAAGAGCTTCAGCGACTCCTCAAGCGCCAGGTCGCCCTCTTCCAGTTGCGCGACAATAGTTTCCAGCTTTTTCAGCGAGTCTTCAAATTTGGCCATAACGCGGTTCTGCTCCTCAGAAAAAGATCGCCTTAGACATTGGCTTGGGCCGTCTCGGGGAGCACCGACGCAATTACTTCGGCAGCCATCGCGTAACGCCCGAAAGGCGCGCTCACCTGTACTCCCTGGACCATAGGCTGGGCCTCGGCCAGCATCTCGCGTGCGATTTTTACGCCTTCGGCCCGCGCCGCTTCGGGCGATTCGGCCTGGGCCATGCGCAGCAACACCGATTCGGGTACCGAAACCCGAAGATCGTTGCGCAAAACCTCGGCATTTCGCAGGCTGGTCAGCGGCCAGATCCCGGCGATCACCGGGATGCGGAATTCCTCAATTCGTTTGAGAAAGCTCTCCAAAAGCCGCATGTCGAAGACCGGCTGTGTGATCGCATACTCTGCTCCCGCCTCGACCTTCCAAGCAAACCGCCGTAGCTCCTGTTCGATATCCGGCACGCCGGGGTTGGCTGCGACGCCGATGGTGAAATTCGTCGAGGCGCCGATGGAGTTTCCGCCAATGTCCAATCCATGATTGAGCCGGCGGACGATATTCACCAGGCCAATCGCATCCACGTCGAAAACCGCCGTCGCATCCGGATAATTGCCGAGCTTCGGCGGGTCGCCGGTCAGACAAAGCACATTGCGCAGGCCGATCGACGAAGCCCCCAGCAAGTCCGACTGAATGCTGAGCACGTTGCGGTCCCGGCAGGTATAGTGCAGCACCGTTTCGATGCCGGTATGCTGTTGAATCTGAATGCACAGGCTTTGCGCGCTCATGCGGGCCGAGGCCCGCGGCGAATCCGGCACGTTGATCGCGTGCACGCCGAGCGAAGCCAGCAGGCGTGCGCCCTCGATCTCTTTATGGCAATCAATTCCGCGCGGAGGGACAATTTCCACCAGCGAAACGAAGGCACCCTCGGCCAGCAGTGCTCCAATGCGCGAGCGCTCCCTGAGTGGCGACGGCGGAATCTCGGCGTGTGACGTGGCGGAGCTACCTGAACTCTCAACCGTACCCGGCGCCGTTGCCTCGTTCCGGTTTTGCGCGTCGATGGCCCGAATCGCGGACTTCATGGCGCGGATGTGGTTGGGTGTCGTGCCGCAGCAGCCGCCTACAAACTGCGCCCCGGCCTTGATCGCCTTGCGCGCAAAACTGGCCATGTACTCCGGCGAACAAAGGTAGATATTGCGCCCCTCCACCGCCCGAGGCATGCCTGCGTTGGGCATCGCCACCAAGGGCAGCGATGTGGCAGTCCGCATCGCCTCGATCGCCGTCAGGACCGTCGCGGGTCCGGTCGAACAGTTGCAGCCGATCGCGTCCGCGCCCCATTCCGTCAAAAGCGCAGCCGCCGTGGACGGCGAAGCACCGTCCAGGCAGTTGCCGTCCTCATCCACGGTGACCATGGCAAAGACGGGAAGGTGCGGCGCAGCCTCTTTGGCCGCGAGCAGCGCCTCGCGCGCCTCATTCAGCGCCGGCATGGTCTCAATCATCAGCAGATCGACACCAGCGTCGGCCAGGGCGATGATCTGCTCGGCAAAGGCGGCGCGCGCCTCGTCGAGGCCGGTTTTGCCCAGCGGCTCGAGATGCACGCCCAGCGGTCCTACTGATCCAGCAATCCACGCATCGCCCGCCTGCTTGTCTTTCAGGTGGGCAGCGGCTTGTATTGCCAAACCCACTCCGGCCGCGTTGATCTCCGCAACCTTCCCCGCTAATCCATGGCGCGCCAGGCGGAAGCGATTGGCGCCAAAGGTGTTGGTCTCCAGAATCTCCGCCCCGCTCTGCAGATATTCCTCGTGAATTGCCAGGATCAGGGCGGGATCGGAGAGATTCAGTTCGTCGTAGCAGCGATGGATGAAAACTCCGCGCGCGTACAGCACCGTTCCCATGGCGCCATCGCAGAGCACTGGCCGTTCCCCGAAGATGTCTTTTAAACTTTGCACGTCAATGACTATGCTATCGCGTTTCGGATCGAACTGTCCGCACCGGGCTTGGCGGCGGTTCACGTTCCCGATCCGGTTATTTCCGTCTGCGGGTCGCGCTTTCCTGTGCCGCCCGGCTGCGTCCAACGCCCAGCAGTCATCACTGCGACACAAAGCGGGGATGTGCACGCTGATCGGCGCTGCATCGCTTTGTTATACTTGGCCAGTCAGCCTGTTGATTTGAGGTAAAGAATTTTGAAGAAGAGAAGTCTCGTGATTTGCGCCCTGGCGGCAATGGTTACCGCGGGTGTACTGGCGGGCTGTGGAACCAGTTACTACTTTGCTGGACGCGTGCTTCCTCCCAGCGGAATCGCCAACCGGGTGCTCATTGCCATCCAGAACCCAAGTGCCGTGGCGCGAGGCCAACTCCAGTTCGTCGATGCCTACTACGATATTCGGCAAAGCTATAACGACAAAGTACCCTCGTACTTCATTTCCGGTTTCAGCGGCGCGCTCCCCAGCACCATTCAAAACATGCCGGAAGAACAGATTGGCGCCGTATATGGATCGGGAGACGGCAGCTTCACTTTGATCAACTACGCCAAAGAGACTACATCCGGCTCAGCTGCCACTCTCAGCGGCCTTTCTTCCAGCGTCTTTATCGCCCGCACCGGTACCTACGTCATTGCCGCCAGCCAGCAGGCGAACGTGCTCACCGTCATCAACAAGACATCGGGCGCTACGTACGGGCTTAGCCTGCCCGGCGTCTACCAAACTTCCATGAATGCCGGCGGCAGCGTCCTGCTGGCCTTCGTGCAGAATTCCAACTACGCCTACTACCCGCGCAAGCTGACTTCTACCGACTCGACTTCGCTGGCCGCCTATTACCTGACGCATCAGACCTGGCCGGCGCCGTACGTCGACTGCGAGCCCAAGAACCTTCCCGGCATGTGCCTGGCGCAGATGCAGGACCCTGGAACGGGCAAGCCGCTTAGCTTTGACCGGCCCGTCAAAGGTGTCTTTTCGGAGGACGGCAACTCGATCTTCGTTCTGAATTGCGGTCCAGAGTGCGGCGGCACAGCGTCCTCCGTGAGCATTTTGCCTACCGCGCCTTTCAATGTTCAGGACGGGGAACAATCCGGCACGGTGCCGACTCAGGCAGCGGTTACCGCCAAGACCATCAAGACCCCCGGCGGCGCCAGCAATGCCCTTGAGACTCCGGGCGGTCCCAGCAACGTTGACACCCTTTATGTGCTCGGCGAGGGTTCAACGACCGGCACCCTGGCTGCGGGACAGCTCTTTTCCGGCTACCTGACGCCGATCAACCTCACTAATGACACGGCTGCTGCGCCTATCTCGGTCAGCGACAGTGCCCCAGGGCAGCGCACCCGCATGATCCTGGCGGATGACAACACCCTGTGGCTGGGCGGCATCCGCTGCACCGAAGGCGAGCGCTACGCGACCGGACAGTCCTATGGCTGCCTCACGATGTTCAACATTGCCACCAACACGGTAACCATGATCGAGCCCTACCAGGGCGACCTCACCGGGCTCGCTGCGGTAACCGGACTGCACAAGCTCTATCTTGCCGAGGGCGGACAGGTCTATATCTACTCCACGACCGATGGCTCGGCGATCAACAATTTCTACGTGACCACCACCGGCACCGCCTACGACGTGGCCTATATGGACGCGATCACCGACGGCGACAACACGGTCTACTAAGGCGCATGCGCATGGAAGCCGGCACATTTTCTGAAGTTGATGTGCTGGCCATTGCCGCCCACCGCGACGACGTCGAGCAGACCTGCGGAGGAACGCTCCTCCGCATGGCTGTCCGGCAGCTCCGCACCGGTATTCTCGACCTCACCCAGGGCGAATCCGGCACGCGCGGCAGTGCCGCGGAGCGCGCCGCAGAGGCGGAAGCCGCCGCCCGCATCCTCGGCGTCACCCACCGCCGGGCGCTCGATCTTCCCGACGGCGCTGTTGCTAACACCCTTGAAAATCGTCTGAAAATCGCCCGCGTCCTGCGCGAACTTCGCCCGCGCGTGGTCATTCTCCCGTATTGGGAGGCGCGCCACCCGGACCACGCCACCTGCTCAACCCTGGGGTACGAAGCTTGCTTCCTGGCCGGCCTTTCGCGCCTCACCGGCTTCGGCGTCGAGTCCCTCTCGCCACATCGCCCCTTCAAGATCGTCTACGCCTCGCTCTACGCCGACGTCCGCCCCAGCTTTATCGTGGATATCACACCGTTCATCGAGCAGCGCCACGCCTCGCTGATGGCCTACCAATCCCAGTATGCCAACCAGCCGCAGGGCGGGGGATTGTTCGTTCCGGAAGAAGAAATCCGCGAACGCACCTTCGCCGAAGCCCGCCACTACGGCCTGCTGGCCGGCGTTCGCTACGGGGAGCCGTTCGTCCAGCGCGAAGTCGGCCTGGTCGACGACCTGACGCTGATTCCCGTTCAGTCCATTTGAAGGTGTCATTCAGATTTCTTATCGTCAGGCTAAGCAGAATAAATTTGTTTTATAAAGGTCAGTCGCCGAGAATCCACTTCAGGAAGTAATTCTGGAGGATTCATGACCCAAAGCTGGAACCCCGCTGCCTACGCCGAAGTTGGCGCATTCGTCCCCACGCTCGGCGCAGGCGTGCTTGAGTGGCTTGCGCCGCAGCACGGCGAGCGCATTCTCGACCTGGGCTGCGGAGACGGTCAGCTTACCGCGAAAATCGCCGCGTCCGGCGCAGAAGTTGTCGGCGTGGATGCGTCTGCGGCGATGATTGCCAGCGCGCAGGCCAAAGGCATCGATGCGCGCCCGTGCAACGCCGAGTCCCTCCCGTTCCAGGGCGAGTTTGACGCCGTCTTTTCGAATGCCGCCCTGCACTGGGTGCGCGACCAGGACGCGATGCTGGCTGGCGTCCGTCGCGCCCTGAAACTCGGCGGCCGCTTTGTCGCCGAAATGGGCGGGCACGGCAACGTCGCGGCGATCCTGGTCGCTCTGACGGCCGTGCTTGAAAGGCACGGCTTTGCCGGTCGCGAAGAGGGCGTGAACTACTATCCGACGCCCGAAAGCTATGCGGCCCGGCTGACTCGCCACGGTTTCCACGTCGAACAGATTCAACTCATCCCGCGGCCCACTCCGCTCTCCGCCGGCATGGCCGCGTGGCTTACCACCTTCCGCAGCGGGGTCCTCGCGTCTCTTCCCGGGGCCCTGCGACCCACGGTGGTCGACGAGACCGTCGCCCTTCTCGCCCCTTTTCTTTGTGACGAGCAGGGCAACTGGACCGGCGATTACGTCCGTCTCCGGTTCGTGGCCCGCGCCTGACGGCCGGTCCTTATACGGGCGGTAAAATCTGGTTATGGATTCAGGCGAGACACGGCCAAGCGGGAATGCGCCTGAATCGGAGGACTCGAAATCGCCGACGTATCTGCTGGTGATGACAGCTACGATCATTCCAGCCGAGAACGCAGGAGTTCGCCGCGCCGATCCGCGACTCAGGCTCGAAGACTATAAGCAGGCGCTGCGCTATTGGCTGCGCTACCCGCATTCCGTTGCGGATCGGATTCTGCTGCTCGAAAACTCCGGTGCGGACTTGAGCGAATTGCGCTCGATCGCTGAGGATGAGAATCCGCTGGGAAGGCAGGTTGAAATCCTGTCGATTCCCGGCAATCGCATTCCGGACGGAACCAATTATGGGTATACGGAGATGGAGTTGCTCGACCGTGGGCTGACTCAGAGTGAACTGCGAAAGCAGACCACGCACATGGTCAAAGCGACCGGGAGGCTGGTCTTCCCCGCGCTCGGCAAAGCGCTGGACCGCATCGGCGCCCCTCCGGAGCTGATGATCGAGTGCCGCAAACTCGGCTTTCCTCGACGCGGATTCGATGCCAGCGCACAGCTATTCGTTTGTTCCCATGCGTTTTACGACCGCGTTGTACGCGACTCAAAGGGTGAGATGAACTCGACCGATATTCGTCTTCTGGAACACTTGCTGTTTCGCAAAGCGATCCCATTCAAGGGTCAGCCCGGTATATTCCTCCGCTTTCCCTGCAATATCGATCCGGTTGGATATTCCGGTTTCAAAAGCCGCAGCTATCGAACTCCCGGGTTGGTCGTAGCCTCCTGGGTGCGGGCCGCACTGCGTAGGATCGCGCCGGCTTATTGGTTCTGAGCTTTTTCTGATGAAAATCAAGGGCAATCTGTCCGAAAGAGCTGAGCAAATTCATCAAACGTTTGCAATTTCTTTGCCCCTTCGTTCTACTCTGGAATTGACCCGGTCCGGCGGTCCGGCAGTTCTGCGCCGTACGGCGGGCATGGATACGCCTTGAAGGGCAAACCTTAAGGGCGAAAGAGGATAGCGCAGTTGAGCCAGACCGTTTTTGTGCTTGAAGACGACACGGATATCTCCCGTCTCGTTCAGCATCACCTGGAGGCGGCGGGGTTTTCCGCCCGTGTTTACCACACTCCCGCCAATCTCATCCCCGACGCCGAGCGTCAAGCTCCCGCGCTCTTTCTGCTGGACATCATGGTCCCCGGAGGCGACGGCCTGGACGTATGCCGACGTCTGCGCAACCATGCCGCGCTCTCGACGGTGCCGATCATCTTCCTTACCGCCCGCGCCGGCGAAAACGACCGTGTACTCGGCCTGGAACTTGGCGCCGACGACTACATCACCAAGCCTTTCGCCACGCGCGAACTGGTGGCCCGCGTCAAAGCCGTTCTGCGCCGCTTCGAGCGCCCCTCGACGCCGACTGTCATCAGCTTTGAAGAAGTCATCATCGACGCCAACGCGATGCAGTTGAAGGTCCGCGGCGAACTGACCACTACCACGGCGACCGAGTTCCGTCTGCTCGACTATCTCGCGCGTCATCCCGGCCGCGTCTTCAGCCGCGACCATCTGCTGGATGCCGTCTGGGGAGATGCACGATTCGTAACGCCGCGGTCCGTGGACGTTTATGTCCGCCGCATCCGTGAGAAGATCGAGGTGGATGCGGAAAACCCGCGCTACCTGAAGACAGTGCGCGGCGCCGGCTACCGCTTCGAGATTCCCAAGGGCGACTAGTATCGCATTAGTCGATTTCCGATTACGGTGGGCGAAGGGGGTTTAAACCCCCTGAAAACCGCGCCGTAGTTCGGGGGGCCTTTAGGCCCTGGCCCTTTCCGTCCAAGACCATGACGCGCAAAGTCTTTTACAAACTTCTCGGAGCTTTCTCACTACTGCTGGTCTTCCATGCGGTAGTGATGGAAGCTATCTTCCATCAATTTGTCGTCACCTCGACGATTTCCAGCCTGCCCGTCCTGGGCCGCGAGGCGCTCTTTTCCGGAGTTGCCGCCATTGTCGTCGCTTTCCCGTTGGCCGCCTGGTTTTCGCTCAGCATTTCGCGCCGCCTGCGCCGCATGGTCAAGTTTGCCCACCGCATCGCGGAGGGCGACCTGGATGCCCGGCTCGACGACCGCTTCAATGACGAAATTTCCACCATGGCCGAGGCGCTCAACGCAACTGCGGCCCGCCTGGAGCAGAGCTTCTCCGAACTCGAAAACCGACGCGCGGAACTTGCCGCCCTGCTCGACTCCATGCAGGAGGCCGTTGTCGCCATCACCCGCGAAGGCAACGTCAGTTGGTCCAACGCCGTCATGCGCCGCCTCACCGGTACGCAGATCAAAGAGGGCCGCGCACTAGTGCACTCGATCCGGGACCCCGATATCCTGGCCTGCGCCGAAATTGCACTGCGCGAACGCGAAGTCCGCTACGGCCGGGCCAGTTCGCTCTTGCCCGGCAGCGCCTTTGAGATCAACGCCGCGCCCATGCCGGGCGGCGGAGCCGTGGTCGTTCTGCATGACGTGACCAACGTCGAGGCCGCCGAAAAATCCCGGCGCGACTTCATCGCCAACGTCAGCCACGAACTGCGCACCCCGCTCACCTCCATCTCCGGATACCTCGAAACCCTTCTCGAAGATCCCAATCCGCGACCCGAGACGACCCGCGAGTTCCTCCAGATTATTCTCAAAAATTCGAACCGCATGAATCGCCTCACCGAGGATCTGCTGGAACTGGCGAGCGTGGAGAGCCCCGACTACCGCATTGCGCCCCAGCCGATCCGTGCTTCCTCGCTGCTCAATGACGCGATCGAGTCCCTGGCTGGCATGGTTGTCGATTCCGGAATCCTGCTGGAGTCGGGATCGGACTCGGGCGGAGCGCCCAGCGACCTTGTACTCGCCGATCCCGACGCTATGACCCAGGTCTTTGGCAATCTCATCGAAAATGCCATGAAATACGGGAAATCCGGAGGACGCATCCGCGTTTCTGCCAAGAGGCTGGAAGGCGAGTTCGAGCATCCAGAAGTCGAGTTCATCGTGCAGGATTTCGGCGCCGGCATTGCTTACGAGCACCTCAACCGCATCTTTGAGCGATTCTACCGGGTAGACAAAGCCCGTTCCCGCGACTCGGGTGGAACCGGGCTTGGCCTGGCCATCGTCAAACACATTGTCCAGGCCCACGGCGGTCGCATCTGGGCCGAAAGCGAATTGGGGGCAGGTGCGGCATTCCATTTCACCCTCAGGATTCTCCCCGCAGCGCAGAATGCAGGAGAAATCCTCGAGCCGCAGGCAGTTGCCCGGACATCCTCCTGACGCAGCTTCCGGCCTTGAGAGTGCAGAACGACTGAATTGGACGCTGAATCCAAAGGGAATTCAAACGCCAGTAACACGTGGAGTAGAGAATGAAAAACGGTACTACAACTTGTAAGGAGAAAAACGTGAGAAAAGCAATTGGCGCAGTCGGGCTGTTCATCCTCGCCCTGAGCACGGCGCAGGCCCAGAAGCTCACTGGTGCAGGGGCGACTTTTCCGTACCCCATCTACTCCAAGTGGTTCAGCGAATATAGCGCGGCCCATCCGGGCGTCGAAATCAACTACCAGCCCATCGGTTCGGGCGGCGGCATCAAGCAGGCCACTTCGGGTCTGGTCGACTTTGGCGCGACAGACGGCCCGATGAACGACGAGCAGATCGCTCAATCCAAGATCAAGCTGATCCACATCCCCACCGTACTTGGCGCCGTGGTTCCCATTTTCAATGTCACCGGTGTCACCGATCTGAAGTTTTCGCCCGAGGTTCTGGCCGACATCTTCCTCGGCAAAATCTCCAATTGGAGCGACCCGCGCATCGCCAAAGACAACCCCGGAGTCAAGCTGCCCAACGAGGGCATCCATGTCGTCCATCGTGCTGACGGCAGCGGCACCACCTACATCTTTTCCGACTACCTGAGCAAGGTCAGCAAGGACTGGTCCACCGGACCGGGCAAGGGCACCGCGCTCAACTGGCCTACCGGGGTCGCCGGCAAGGGCAATGACGGTGTGGCCAGCTTCGTCCGCCAGATTCCCGGAGCCATCGGCTATGTGGAGCTGATCTATGCCATGCAGAACCACATTGCCTTCGGCGAAGTGAAGAATGCCGCCGGCAACTGGGTCAAGGCCTCCATTGCCGGAGTCACCGAAGCCGCCG
>Ga0302319_10024398_pt1 | contig 10754 bp, 8 predicted proteins | sample Bog_T0_2_FD_203319 | JGI IMG/M metagenome (GOLD analysis project Ga0302319, IMG submission 203319) | Peat permafrost microbial communities from Stordalen Mire near Abisko, Sweden - Bog_T0_2 | ecosystem: Environmental > Terrestrial > Soil > Wetlands > Peat | place: Sweden: Abisko, Stordalen Mire... | reverse complement strand
TGTACATGGACAGTTGAACAAGGAAAAAAGTGAGGCGAAATGAAAAATAATTAGCCGAAACGACAAAATTATACCCGAAATTCTTGCAAAGGCAGCAATCACTCAACCTCCCAATACACCTCAAACTTCCTCACAAATCCCACCCGCTCTCCGACATAAAATGACCTGGCTAAATCTCATTTGAATCAGCATCTGTGCATTCCCATTTTCGTGACCGCGGCACGAACATCGCCTCAAGGGTGCGCGCGCAGTGCGATCGGGCGACGAACAGTTTCGCGCGCCAGGCCCTTTCCGCCACCAGCAGCAAGGCTTCCAAATGCGGTTGGATGCGAATTTCATGCCGCGCCACCTGGTCGGCGCGGCGGCGGGCGTGCTCGGCTTTCGCCGCCGCAAGCCGATCGGCGGACTTCACTTTTGCCGGGGTGTTCACGGTGCGGACCGTACGCGCGGACAGTTCACGCGCATAGTTTTCGAAATAATCGTCAATCCGCTCCAACTCGCGCCGCAGGCTGTGCTCCTGCCGCGCCCGGATCCGGGTGATTTCCCCGGCCAATTCATGCTCAAAGGCGCGCTGCAAGAGCGCGCGCCAGGCGGCGGGATCGGTCGCGGGCCAGATGATTTCGGGAGTGGCTTCGCGGCCCGTCTGATAAAAATCCATTTCTTGCGTGAGGTGCTCGTCGGCTTCGCCGCCGGGCAGTGAAAAGGCCACCCGATGGAGCGACCAATGCTGGTCAATGGCTTGCAGTTCGCAGCGGGCGAGCGCCACCAGACTGAAATGAAAGTCCGGCTGAAATGGCGCAGCCAACTGCCAGCGGGCGGTGTCAGGGAATTGCGACCGCCAAAGCTTCTCGACCACCGACGCCTCTGGCGGGCGCACCGCATCGTCCAGCCGGACGAATCGTTCCAGCGGCAACGGAGAAACCCGCAGTGCCTCCGCCAGGCGAAACGTGAGCGGGCAGCCGGGAAACACTTCGCGCGCGGCATCGCGCGCGACGTTCGTATCCGCCGGCGCAAACTGCAATTCAACTTCGTGCAGTGTTCCTTGCGGATTCCAACGCGCGGCCGCGCGGCCCTCGGCGACGACTTCCAGCCGGTCATGCCAGGTGCGTTCGCACAGCGCACCGAGCGCGCCCAGGCCTTGTTCGTAAAACTCCAGCAGCTCGCCGGGTTCATGACTGGCTCGTTGCAGTTTCATTCAAAAAAACGTTCAAGATTGTCCCCGGTCCATTTCATAAATTGATTTTCAGACCGATTCGTAGTCCTTGGCGAAGAGCGTTTCGTCCAGTTGCTTCACTTCACCATAGGCGGCGCGCGCGGCGGCCAGCTCGTCGCCGAGACCAGCGAAGGCTTCGGCCACGCGGCCATCACTTTCACGCCAGCGCCGGAAAACCTCCTCGGCAAACTCGTCGCTGCCGAAGCGTTCACCCAGCACCAGGCCGGTTTCGCCAACGACGAGCTCGAACAAATTCAATTTCTCCTGGAGGAGTTCCAGCAAATGTTCCTGGAGTGTGCCGGCCTGCACAAAATTATGAATGCGCACGGGACGCTGCTGGCCGAGCCGGTGCAGACGGCCGATACGCTGCTCGATTTCCATCGGATTCCAGGGGAGGTCGAAGTTCACCAGCTGATGCGAAAACTGCAAGTTGCGGCCTTCAGTACCACTGTGCGTGAGCAACAAGGCGCCGCCGTGTTTGCGGAATTCCTCAGTGATCGGCTGTCGTTCCGGCGCCGGCGTGCCGCCATGAATGAAATATGTGTTGACGCGCGCCTGCCGCAAAAATTCCACCAGCGCGGCCTGGGTTTCCAGAAATTGCGTGAAGATCACCACGCCGCCTTCCGCCGAGGTGAGCGGCAAAATCAGCTCGCACTTGCGCCGCCAGCTGTTTTCCAACGGGGCCTGTTCGCGCCAATTTTTGGCGGCGGCGGCGGGAAACTTTTCCAGCGCGGAGCGCCACGCGGCGGGACTGCTGCCGGCGGTTTGCAGCAGCAACCGGCCCCAGAGCGACGCTTGGCTGGGGGTGAGTTGCGTCAAGCCATGACGCAGTTCGGTTTCCCATTGCTGCCAGAAGGCGCGCTCGACCGCATCCGGCTCAAATAAAACGGTTTCGGCCCGGCGCGGCGGGAGTTTCAAACCGGCGTTGGCCCGCGTGTTGCGGATCATCACCTGGCCGAGCAACCGGCGCAATTCCTCCGGTTCGCGCGGCTGGCGCGGACGTTTTGGATCCACAAACCGGGCGCGGAATTCCTTGGGCGTCGGCAGTTGTCCCGGCTGCAGCAGCGTGACGAGATTGTAGAGTTCTTCGAGTGAGTTTTGCACCGGCGTGGCCGTGAGCAGAAGGAGAAAATGTCGCGGCAAGGCGTTGACGGCCTGCCACGCTTGTGATTCCCGGTTGCGCAAGTAATGCGCCTCGTCCACAACCAAAATGTCCCAGGGCACTTGCCGCGCAATTGCGAGCTGCGCCGGCTGCTTGGCCGTGTGCAAGCTGGCGATGACACATGGATTTTCGCCCCAGAATTTCTGGGGGTCGGTGCGGGCGAGGGGATCGTTGGTGGTGACGGCGGCCAGCCCGAATTTGTCGAGCAGTTCCTCCTCCCATTGATCCACCAGCGAAGGCACGGTGAGCACCAGAATTTTTTTCACCATGCCGCGCGTGAGCAATTCCTTGATGATCAGACCCGCCTCAATGGTTTTTCCCAAACCCACTTCGTCCGACAAAAGCGCCCGACCGCGCAGCGGACCCATTACGCGCAAGGCGGTGCGAATCTGATATTCCAAACGCTCGATGCGGCAGTTGGGCAGACACAGCAGATCATCCGACTGATTGGAAACCCACCAGCGGGCGGCGCGTTCGCGGAGAAAATAACCTTGCAGGTTGGCCAACGGAAACGCGGTTTCTTGCCAGGCGAGGGGCGGCATTTCGAAATGCACCGGGACCGGCGGTAGCGGCGGGCGCTCGGGTTGAAAGTTTAAGGCTGTGGATTTTACATTGGAAACGGGCAATTTGGACTCTGGTTGGCCGTTGGTTTTATTTGCCATCGCCGCTTTGCGGGCCAGTGCCTCGGCGGCTTTGCGCGCCATCGCCTCGCGCCGGTGAGCTTCTTCGGTCAGGCGTCTTTGTTCTTTGCGGGCCTGTCTATCCCGATAGCGCTCAAAATCGACCTGCAACGCCGCATCCATTTCGCTGGTGATCCGGCCCAGCGGCGAAAATTGAAAACGCAGCGCCTCCGCCATCGCCACCAGATTATCCTCCACCCAGTCGAAGGCGGCCTCGTTCGGGCCGAACGGCGGCTCCGGTTCGCGCCGCGGCGGTTTCGCACCGGCTGCGGGCTTGATCCAAAAAGCCATGAAGGTGCCGCGATTGGTCGGAAATTGTTTCATCCAGCGATTCATCGCCGCCCGAATGGAGTTGCGGTGATTGGTCGATACGGCGGATTCGCGCCGGTCCTCGCGGGCGAGTTCCCAGGTCAACTGATCGGCACCGGTGCAGCGGACGAAGCCGGTGGCGGCGACGGTTCTGGCCTCGGCCTGCCGCCAAACAAATTCCGCGTGATTTTTGACCTGATCGAACGTGACGCTCAAATCAAATAACAATTGTCTTGGTTCATCGGCGTCCACTCCAGGTAGCGACGGCGAAACGCCCAGGTGAGCGGCTGTCATCCGCTGCAAAATGGCCCGGCCATTCTCAACCGCACCGCCGGCGTTTGCGAAATCTGATTCCACCAGGCGCGCAAATTCGTGGATTTCGTTGCCAAGCCATTTCCATGAATCCATCCCGGCAGGTAATGGGAGCGGCAGCCACTGGGCCACCTGCGCGCTGCCATGGTTTTGATCCGCGAGGAGGCCAATGCGCACCGCGCCGTCGGCCAGGGGGAGGATTTTCCGGATGCGATTCAGCAAGGCCCGCGTGGAAGCCGGCCATGAATTGCAACCGTCTTTTTGGGTTACGCCGGCACTTTCAAAAACCCACTCCAGCACGCGGAATCGGAATAAAGCAAGCTTTGTGGAAACCAAACACCCGCGAGCTACCACCACTGACAAATCGTCAGCGCGCGTCCACTCAAACCGGAAAGCGCCCGCTGCCACATCCAGCGTGACGGTCAACCCCAACACATCGGTTGCCGTCAGCAAGGATTCCCCGGCGTTGCTTTTCAATGAGTGATTTGATCCAGCCATCGAGGAATAGGGTGCCACAGCACCTATCCCGTTCGTCAAGCACAGGTGTATTTTTATCGAAGTTCATCATTCCGATTGCCCCCAGCCTGCCCACCGCCAAAATCCCTCGCCGCAGCACCCCGCCCAATGTTAAGCGAGACTCTGGGAAACAATTCTGCGCCGGACGCAATTCGGCGTTTGGGGGAGAGGTAATCGATCTGGAAAGCTCCAGCTCATCCGGATTTCAAATATTGCCTGTGCGGCACGCATCTGGCTCCGAACTGAGCGATTGTGAATGCGGTCCGGATGCTCCCGCAGAAATTCCGCAAAGTCCGGTTGGATGCGTTGGATGACCGGATCAAACGGATAAATGACCCCATCCGCCGCCTGCATGGCGTTTTTGGGAAACAGGTCGTAGGGCAGCCGCCCGCCTAGTTTCCCGTGCGCTTTGGCCCGGAGAATGAGGCGGCGCTGCTCTGCTTTAATTCTTTCTGCGCGCTCGCGCTCAGAGGCATCGTGATCTGGAACTGGCGGAGTCCCTCCGCGCGTGAAGTCAGCGGATGCCTCAATCGCCCTTCGAGCGTCGGCCATGGTCGCTTTTCGGTTGTCATCGGGTTTGCCATTGATACCTCCACAATATTGCAGAACGCGCGACTCTTGCGGGATTTTTTCGGCCGGCTTTTCAACGCCGGCCGATGCTGCCAGCCAATGCCGGATCACACCTCCGCGGCACCAGGCACTTGGCCGGGTAGATTTGTTTAAGAGATGGCTTGGGCAGTTGGTTGGTGTAGCGCCTTCACGCTCGCCAGCCACCTGCTCATGTCATCTCCGACCCGGCTCTACCCTTCAACCCGGTAACCGCCGAATTCATAAACCGTGCTGCGCTTGGGGTTTCCCTTCGCGAACAGAACGGTCACCGGTTGACCTTCCACCGCTTGCGCCCAATCGTCGGCCTTCCAAACCTGGATTTCGGATTCGTAGTCCTGGCCGGAATAGGGATCCTTGAAGCGGTAACCGACGTAATAGGTCGAGGATTTTCCGGTGCTCATGCGTTTGCGCAATAATTTACCGGCGGTGGCTTCCCCGTTTTTGTAGAGCAGACGCGCCCGGATGGGTTTGACCCAGATTGCGTAAACGAAAAAGGAAAGAACCCCATTCCAAAAGACGGCCCAAAGCGTCAGGAAACCGATTTCAGACCAGGGGGAACCGGTTTCGCGCAGGGCGGCATGGTGCAGCGGACCTACGCCCAAGTAATGCACCGTGACCGGCGGGTTGGTCTGGCCAAAGGCTGGATTCAGGTAAGTCTGGTACACGGACCAACTGACCTTGGCCGAGTCGAGCCGGGTCTCGCCGTCGGCCTCAAAGCGGTAATTGAGGGTATAGGTGTCGCCATGCTTGGCGGAATGCCAGACTTTGGAGCTGACGACCGTCCCGGGATAATCCGCGCCCAACAGACCCCACAGCAGCAGGAAAAAGAGGTAACCCACGCCGCCAATGCCAGCCAGCATGTGCGGCATGATGAAGATACGGGTGAACCAAAGGCTACCGCCGAGTCGGCCATATACGCGCCGGGGTGGCGGAGGCAGTGATTTGGCCGGGGTGGTGAAGCGCGGGCTGGTTTGGTCCCCGCCAGCCATTGGTTCCTCACGTTGGGCCGACTGCTGGGCGAGTCTGACGGCATCATAGGCTTCGCGCGCGTGTTCCGGCAGATCCAGCACCGGAAAGAGCGACTGGCCGGCGCCCGGCATGCCGCCGATAGAGACCGACCGACCCATGCCGAAAGGGAGTTTCGGGCCGAAGTTGATGGTACCCCCGCCGTTGCCGCGTTCCACCAACGTGGCCTCGGGCAACGCTTGCCAGGGCAACGACCGGACGCGCCGCGAAAAGCTGCCGGAGACAATGACGAGGCGTTGGTTGGTGACCCCGTAAAAAGTGCGCCCTCGCGTGTAGGCATCCACAAAGAACCGGCCGACGACCAAATACAATCCAATCACGACGAAGGGGACGCCCCATAATTTCATGAGGAGCGGAGCATGTCCGTGAAGAACACTGGCTTCCCAAAAAATGGCAAAACCGCACCAAATCAGGCTGAAGGGCAATATGAAAGCGTCCGTGATATTCAGGCGCAGTCCCTGGCGCGGCTGACCGCTCCACAGCAACTTTTCGCCGGAACCCAGTTCACGCTGGATTTCTGCCTGGGTTTGGAAATAAACCGGGTCCATCGGTATTTGAATCGGCTGAATAGCCTTGCGGATAAAGGTTGTCGAGCCTTTTTGTGGGGAAGCATTCAACGCCGTTGCAAGCACGAGGCGTTGAATACAGCCGTTGAAGACAGATTGACGTTGGCTTTTTTTCACCGCAAACTCATCAATTAGGCGCACATAAAAAATTACTTCGATATCAGTGATTAAAACATCATGATGAAAGGCACGACCGCCAGGCATCCGCGCTGCATCGTCATTGCCGGACCGAATGGGGCGGGCAAGACCACGTTTGCCCGCGAATAATTGATAAATCCGATTATCGTCCGCTCGCCGATGCGTGGGCGGTGTATGACAACTCCGGGAAAATTCCCCGGCTGCTGGAGCGATTATCATGAGCAAAACCCCGCGAACCAAACCGGCCAATACCTTCGCTGCCGCCGTGGGCCGAGCGCTGCGGCGCGCGGGCCGGGTGGCGCGCAAAACGGCACGCGCCCACGGCACGCCTGTATATTACTGGCGCGACGGCAAGGTCGTTGCCGAGAAACCTTGAGCCCACCTGGCGATGGACCGCGCTGACCGCCAATGAATGGACATTATGCGCTGCACGCTTCCCTTAGCCAGAATTCTGTTTTTGATTGCCACCTCTGCCCGATGCCTTACGATTCAGGCTTAACTCGGATGCCAAACGAAGCGGATTCATGCCGGAAATTTGTCGTACCGAAACTTCCGCCGATATCGCGGCATGGGAACGTTGCCGAGATCGCGAAGCGCTTCGGCGGGGTTGAACAGTTGGGCACGACGGTTAACCCACTACAGGCTCTGCTCTATGCCGCGTAAGCCCCCCAACTGTTACATTATTGCGGGGGGGGGAATGGCGCTGGAAAGACAACCTTTGCCACGGAGTTTCTCCCGCTCTACGCCAACTGCCGCAATTTCATCAATCCGGATTTGCTGGCCCACGCCTATTCGCCTTTCGATCCAGACGCGGGCACGTTGCGAGCCGGCCGCGCGGTGTTCGGACGGATCGCAGAATTAACCTTGGCGCGGACTGATTTTGCGTTTGAAACCACGCTATGAAATCAACGAACGAACGAACCCTGACCCAAAAGGCGACCCGGGCATTGGTGAACGCCGTGGCCAAGGTCGTGGGCGACCACCAACGGCGCGGGCGTCCGCTGGCCGTCTGGCGCGACGGAAAAGCCGTCTGGATTCCGGCCACCGAAGCCGGGATGTTGCGAGAGACGCCGGTCCCTTACCGCACCAAACCACGTGGCGCAAAACCATGAACCGCAACCTTCAACGCGATGAAACGGAAACATGCATGAAATCGTACACAAATTCGGCGGCGAAGACCAACTCCGCAATAATGTGAACCAACTACAATCACTACTTTATAGCGCATAATTGCCTTATTTTACAACCTATGTTTAAGAGAAGGGCGTCTCCCAAAAAGCAGCCAGAGCAACAGGAATCCGCACCATCAGCGGCTCTAAAGTTTCAACACCCAAAAATACTTTTGGTTGGAAGCGTTGTTTGCGCTGGCCGAGCAGCGCCGTATCGTGGCTGAATTGGACGCCTTGCTCCCCGCCATCCTCGACCGCGCCTTCAAAGGAGAACTCTAATATGATCGCTCCAACACCATTTTCACTCCGCATCTTCGTTGCCGATGGGGATCCTGACGGCCTGCGGTTGGTAGAGCGGTCGAATTGGATCGGCAAAGCGGTCATCTTTCCGCGCGCCCTTTATCCTAAAGTCCGCGAGCGGGACGAATTTCAGCAAACCGGCGTCTATCTGTTAATGGGCCCACGAGAGTCGGGTACAGGTGATCAAATCTACATCGGTGAGGGTGACCCTGTGCGACCCAGGTTGGAACAGCACTACGCCAAGAAGGATTTTTGGACCAAGGCGGTCTTTTTCGTCGCGGGCCAGGGGCAATTGAACAAAGCGCACGTTCAGTATCTTGAATCGCAACTGATCAAGCAGGCCATCGCTGCCAAGCGCGTCCTGCTGGAGAACGGCAATACACCGACAGAACCCACACTGTCAGAAGCGGATCGAGCTGACATGGATGTATTTCTCGGCAATATCCTGGGCATGCTTCCATTGCTCGGTGTTCACGCATTTGAAAAGGCGTCACAAAATGTCGATGGCGGAGGTCCACTGCTGACATGCCGGGGCAAGGGCATTGTGGCAACGGGACGTGACACGGCGCAGGGCTTTGTCGTAAGGGCAGGTTCGCATGCCATGAAGGATACCACCCCATCACTGAAGGAGTATTTTCCCTCTACTTGCGATCTGCGAGTGCAACTCGTTAAGAATGGTGTGCTGGCGGAGGACAAAGACAAGCTTCGATTTACGCAGGATTATACTTTCACATCTCCCTCGCTTGCCGCACAGGTGGTGCTGGGCCGCTCGGCCAATGGACGCATCGATTGGAAGGACGCCAACGGGAAGACCTTGAAGGAATTGCAGGAAGCCCAAGCGGCAAAATGAGGAAAAATCAAAGAAATCACTCGGCTCCGCGACCAAAACTCGCTGTGCTGGGCGAGTTGGAAACGTCGCATGCAGATGTGATGCGGCCAAATACGAGTAAGCCGAAACCGCCAACCAATTGCCTGAAACGCCCCCGCCACGCACAAGGCGCCTTCAAAAGAATATGATGAACGACCATGATGACCAACGCCGTTTAAAAAGTGTATTCGAAATCCTGCGCAAGCGCCTGCGCAAATCGGCTGAAAGTAAGTTAATACAATGGGCTAATGTGTTCCCCTTAACAGACACCTACAAGACAGACGGGTGGCTGATAAAACTGGGAAGCCTTGGCAAGAACCAACCAACCCTGGAATTATGGCTAGATCATTATCCGAACACTGGGAGCCGCTGCTTTTGGTTTGGCTTTTACTCCAACAAAAAGCACGCAATCCGGGCGCCAATTAAAAGCGCACTGTCCCGGCTTTCAGTCAAGCGGGTCTTGACCAACAGTGATTTCAAGCTTTCAGGAGGTTCTTTCCGCTTGCGGAATCAACTCAGGCCATCTGAGTTCAATCGGCCCGTCCAGGAAGTTTACTACAAAAAATATTCCCACCTTGGAATTTTTGATCGAACCGATTCCTCCAGTCGGGCCGCGAATCGCGCGGTTGCCGAACGCGCGGCACATTTTTTTCTGGGAGTTTTGCAATCCGCCGCATCCATGGCCGATGCAGCTTCGGAAGGTATGAGCCCAAGCAAATGGTGCCCGTCGATTTGGGTGGTTAAATGCAGGAAAAAATTGGTCAATGGAAGGAAGGGAGGGAATTGGCACAGATATTTGGATCATATCGCGGGGCCACGGGATAAGATTTGGAAACAGTGGGGAGGTCCAGAATGGATTAGGAGTCATTTGAGCCGCAAGTTCATCCGGGAAGATTTTTGCAAGCATGACCTTGTTCTTTGTTATCAGAAGGAAGGCCGGCAGATACTCGGCTTCACACGTCTGGCATCCGATGCCCCCGGAGAGGTGGGCAGTGACAGTGCGTTTGACCTTGCGGCTCCCGCCACGGCATACGTGTTTAAGAAGCCGCTCAGCATTGAGGAATTGCGCACGACTGGCTGTAGTCCTGAAGCGTTTGAGCACAAATTCCGGGGAACCATCCTCAAGATGTCCAAAAGAGAAATGCTTGGCGTCGTTGCCGCTATCACGGCCTATAAACCTGACGAGGCGGAGGGGTTTCTACTCTGGCTAAAGTTCGCAGGCTTCGGCGATGGCAGCCGACCGGTGGTAAAGCATCTGGGTAATAACGAATTTAGGGCGGAAAACTCGGTTTTGGACCAGGGCGGGATTGCACGGGAATTGAGAGCCTTGGAACAAAAATTTACCAGAAATGACGATGTCTACATTGCTTCCAAAGTGAATGCGATCATCAGGAGGGACGGACCATTAATCAATGCCCTGAAAAGGAAGTATGCTTATCAGTGCCAATTCCCCGGTTGCGAGTCACGCATCCTCAAGAAAAGCGGGGGTTATTATTGCGAGGTGGGTCATATTCTAGCTGTCGCCAAAGGGGGCGGTGCCAGCCGAGTCAATCTGCTGGTTTTGTGTCCCAACCACCACAAAGCGATTGATTATGGGGCCACCGAGATCCTGGAAAACGCGAGCAAACGCCTCAAAATCAAGCTGAATGGAAAAGTCGTGATTATCAAGAGATAGGCGGGCGGCACGGTGCCACCGAAGCACCCAACGAAATCGGCAGCTGGCCGCCTGGCCGAGGCGGGATTTTTCGCCGCCCATCGCCGCACCAATTATAATTTTTGCCCGAAATTCTACTTCCCAGATTTCGGGTTTGAGGCAATGATGTGACGAAGAAAAAGAACGAACTTAACTTTTAATCAACCACCAAATTTATGGGTCTCATTGATTA
>Ga0302319_10024397_pt1 | contig 10755 bp, 9 predicted proteins | sample Bog_T0_2_FD_203319 | JGI IMG/M metagenome (GOLD analysis project Ga0302319, IMG submission 203319) | Peat permafrost microbial communities from Stordalen Mire near Abisko, Sweden - Bog_T0_2 | ecosystem: Environmental > Terrestrial > Soil > Wetlands > Peat | place: Sweden: Abisko, Stordalen Mire... | reverse complement strand
CCGTGAAAGTCTACGTAGGCAGCCAGCTCGCGCAGGTCAGCTATCAGGGCCGATCTGGCTGTTGCTCGGGTCTGGATCAAATTGTATTCACGGTGCCCAGCGGTGTCACGGGTTGCAGCGTACCGGTGGTGGTAGTCACCAACGGCGACACAGCCAGCAATACAACCACGATGCCGATTGGCGACGATGCCAGCCGCGTGTGCTCGGATCCGACCGGGCTAACCGCGGCTCAAGTGGGGCTGCTGCAGTCGAAAGGCAGCCTGAAATTGGGTTATGTCGACTTGACTCGGATTTCCAGTTCCAACAGCTTGCTGGCCGCGTTGGGAGAAGGCCCATCGACCACGGATTCCGGCAGCGCTACGTTTGTGGAGTTCACGCCCTCCACATTCGCGGGAGCGACCTTTGGCTTCCAGGTCGCCTCCGTAGGCTCCTGCCTGGTGTACAACTTCTCAAGTGCGAACACTGCGTCGACTCCGACGATTACCTTACCTCTGGGGCTTGATGCAGGCGCAAGCATCGACGTCAGCGGACCGAACGGAGCAAAACAGCTCACCGAAATACTGCAAACCAAGGGTTCTTATTCCGCCACGCTCTCCAGTGGAACGCCTCCGAACACTACTCTTTATCTTTCTCCGGGCGCGTATACGATCGACGGTTCCGGTGGCGCGGATGTCGGAGCATTCACCGTTAATCTCACCGTGCCGCAGCCCCTAACCTGGACCAATATGAATGCCCTGGTGGCAACGCCGATTAATCGCGCCAGTGGGGTTACCTTAGATTGGACCGGCGGCGCGCCGGGCAGCTATGTGAGCATCAGCGGGACTTCCCTGATGGTGGATGCAACGGGGATGTCGGGCGTATTTGCTTTATTTACCTGTCTGGCCCCCGTTGCTGCAGGTTCGTTCACGGTAGGTCCGAACGTCCTTCTGCAGCTTCCAGCGAGCAGCACTATCACCGAAGACGGCGTATCCTTTTCCTTTTCCGCGCTCAGCATCGGCAATGCTCCACTGCCGGTCCAGTTTACAGCGCCTGGACTGGATTACGGGTTCGCCACGTCCAACGTCAGCATCAGCACCGGCGTTACGTATCAGTAAAAGCGCATTACCCGCGCACTAGTTCCGCGCTTGGCACCGTCTGTGATGGTCCTAGTCACTATTTCACTAAGCGCGAAGCCGGTGGTGAAACGGGCGTATTGGTGAAGACGCCCCGTCCGATCCGAAAAATGATAAACGAAGGGGCTAGAAGGCGCCAGCGAGCCAAAAGTCTCCCGTAGCCCGGGTTTGCGAAGTGCCCTTAGAGAGACCGTGATGCCAGCTCGCATAACAAGCCATACACCTGGGGACGGCGAAGACCATCGTCAAGCCATGACGTGCTTTACCGCGCGCAGCCGAATGAGACTGGCTTTGACCATGAAACTGGTATTGGCCCTAGCGCTCACGGGGGCTCTGGTGGCATGGCAGTTGTTTGTTCCCCCGATTATTGGCCTCGCCGACCAGGGGGACTTCCTGCGCTTATTAGGACCGCTGGGGTTCGCGCCTGTCCCCAAAGGGCCCGAGCACAAGTACTGGTATGTCACCCGGAAATTTGCTCAAGATCCAAGCTATAGACAGCCGCGCTTTGAGCAAGTAACCTCCGGACTGATCATCGCACGAGCCGCGCTTGCGCTGAATAGATTTCTTGGGAACCCCAGGACCTTCGACGTCACCCTCTTCGGCTTCATCCATGGAACGCTGTTCATGCTAGCGCTCGCTAGGTTGTTTTATGTCACTCGGGCGTTGAGGCTGTACTGGCTCGTTTGGGCGCTGACACTCCTTGTAATGACCGACGTGGGTTATGTCGCCTACTGGAATTCGCTCTACACGGAGCCAGCGTCTTGCCTTTGGTTTCTGTTCCTTCTGGCCGAGAGCATAGACCTACGCGAGCCCTCCCCGCAGGGCCCGTCGACCCTGCAGGTTCTGCGCTGGTCCATTTTCGCTCTACTTTGTATCACCGCAAGAGCCCCGAATGCGGCATTCTGCCTTCCGCTAGGTGTGTACGGGCTGAGTCTCGCGCGGCGCTGCTCCGACCGCCAAGCACGGTTTGCCGCTATTGGTAGCGTTGCGGCAATTCTCATCGCGGGAGTGCTCATGTATCGCTCTCTTCTGCCCGCTACGCGGGTGACGGCGTTCTACAACGCGATCTTCTACGGGATTCTGCCCTCGTCGACCAACCCTCGATCGGACCTCAAGGCGCTTGGGCTCGACCCCGATTACGTTCGGTACTCGGGCACGCTTGCCTGGAGCGAGGGAACGGGCGTCGCCAATGGATACCTGTTAAACGCACTTCAAGAGAAGGTCAACTCGTTGGGAATGATTCTCTTCTATCTGCAACGCCCCGAGTGGAGCTGGCGGCACGTCGAGACAATGCTTCCAACCTACCTGTCACTGCGGCCTGAATTCTGCGGAAACCTCGACAGATCCGCCGGGCGCCCTCCGGGAGCCAGAAGCGAAGCCTATTGCCATCTGGAGCCGCTTTCACGAGCGCGGGCTAGCACGAATAGGTATCCCTCTCCTGGCAGCCTTAGTTCTGGCGATCGTTGGCGGCGGCTTGACGCTGATTCTCAAAAGAAGTCTGTCGGTTACTGTCAGGCGCTGGACAGAGCTGGCAATCTGCCTTTCGGCATGCTGCCTGGCAGCCTTCGGCTTTGCGGCCTTCGGCGACGCCTACGACAATACCAAGCACCAGTACATGTTCAACCTGCTGTTGGATACCTGTCTGGTGTTTGGATTTGTTGCCGCTGTTCACTACCAGACGGCGCTACAAGTGCCGACGGATCCGGCTCTAGCCCCGGCAGGACATAGCTACTGATACGGCAGCGTGCGTCACGCCAGCCGGTGGATGCGCGCGAGTCCTTCGTCGAAGATCGCCGCCGGTGTCAGCAAGCTGAGCACGAGATAGGCTTCCGATTCGAAGTCGTAGAAGAAACCGGGCTGAACCAGGACGTTCTCTCGCTCGAGCAATTGCAGCACCCATTCCTCTTCAGAGCGTACGCGAGCGGCTTGCAGGACCGCGTACCAGCCGCCTTCGACGTTCAACAGGCTGAACGGTGAATCGCGCACAACAGCTGTGCGTAGCGCTTCCAGATTGCGGGCCGTGCGCTCCCGTATCTGCTCCCGCACCGGACCACCGATATCGAGTAGTTTCGACGCGGCGACCTGCACCGGAGTTCCTACCGTAAGATAGGTGTCGGCGATGAGTTCCAGGCGTATCATGGCCTCTTTGCGCCACGATTCAGGGCCGCCCGTGACGATCCAGCCGAGCTTCATCTGCGGTAACCCGGCGATCTTCGAAAGTCCGCTCAGACAAAACACGGGCACATCCGCAACACCGCGCAGCGATAGCACCCGATCTTCGCCATCGCCGTAACCATAATCCGCGAAGACCTCGTCCGAAATTACAGCGATGCCGTGGGTCTTGCAGTGTTCAATCAGCAGACCCACTTCGTTGGAGTGTAGAAAAGAACCGGTTGGATTATTCGGGTTCACCAGCACGACGGCCCGGGTGCGCCGCGTGGTCTGCCGCCGAATCGAATCGAAGTCGATTTCCCAGCGCCCGTTATAAGAAAGCGAGTAGGGTGCGACGGAAACCAATTCCATGCCCGCCAGAAAATCGAAGAGCGGGTAAGAAGGGCGCGGAACCAGAACCTCGTCGCCGGGGTCAGTCAGCAATTTCAGCAGATAGCCATACGCTTCGCTGGTGCTGGTGGTCAGCAGAACCCGATTGGGATCCACGTCGCCCTTATAATACCGGCACACGGCTTCTCTCGCTTCCAGCGTGCCCGCGGGATTCGGATCGTAGCGCAGCAAGGCAGGATCGGCGAAAGCCTCGACGATCGCTTGTGTGGGAAAGGCCAGCTGCGCCTGTGTTGGATTCGATTGGCTGAGATCCAGGATCTCCGCACCGGCGGCTCGTTTGGCCGCCAGAAGTTGCGAGATCGGGTTCGGCTGAAGGTCCCAGATCAGCCGTGACGAAAACGCGGTTTTCAAAATCGATAGTCGGTCGGCTTGATGTTCTTTACTCTCAGGTAAACTTCCGTCTGGCCGCGATGATGCGCGGTGTGATCCATCGCAAAGAGAATCACCTCAAACCCGGTCATTTTGCCGTCCGGTGTGTCGTAGATACCGTGCAACTGTTCCGGGGTTAATTTTGGTAATATGCCGGCGCAATAATCGAAGGAATCGCCCAGCAATTTCATAACGGTGGCTTTCTCGTAATCCGCGGGCTTGGCGATCGGCGATTTTTCGCCAGTCAACACCGAGAAGAAATAAGCATTGGAGGTGGCAATGTGGGCCATCTGCTCGCCAAAGCTCATCTCGTCTTTATTGGGCTTGAACGAATAATCCGCTGCGGGCATCTGATCCGCCACCGCCAGCGTGAATTGTTTGGAGGTGTTCCAGTGACCGGCCAGCTTGGCCAGCATTGGATTCTCTTGAGCGAACACGGGCGCCACAGCGAGCGCCGCTAAAGACAGCAAAATTGTTTTCATATGAGAAATCCTACTCAAGGGTACTACGTAGCTCACGGCATTTCGTTAGCCTTTGATAGGTTAGTAGAGGATCGTTTTAATAATTATGAATGTTTGCATAATAGGCACGGGGTATGTAGGGCTGACCACAGGAGCCTGTTTGGCTTATCTGGGTCACAAAGTCACCTGCATCGATTCAGACGAGAAAAAAGTGGCGATGATGCGGGCCGGCAAATCGCCGATCTACGAGCCCAATCTGCCGGAGTTACTGGCCGAAGCAGCCGTTAATCTGCGCTTTACTGCCGATTATGCGGAGGGCATTCCCGGCGCCGACGTGATCTTCATCGCAGTGGGCACGCCGCCGACTGCCACTGGGAGCCCGGATCTCCGCTATTTGTGCTCGGCCGCCCAGGGGATCGGCGAGCACTTCGACGGCGCATTTACGGTGGTCGTGAACAAATCCACCGTGCCGATCGGCAGCGGCAACTGGGTGGGTTCGCTGGTTCGCGAATCGTATGAGCAGCATCACGGGCGAAAAGCAGAGAAGCGATTTTCCGTCGCTTCGAATCCGGAGTTCTTGCGCGAAGGTACGGCGCTTCACGATAGCCTTTATCCGGACCGCGTGGTGATCGGCTCCGACGACCAGCGCTCGCTCGAAACTCTCTACTCGCTGTACCGGCCCGTTCTGGATCAAACCTTCGCTTCTCCCACTTATCTGCCGCGTCCGGAGGATGTCGGCGCGGTGCCGCTGATTTCCACCGATCTGGCATCGGCGGAGTTGATCAAGTATGCGGCCAACGCCTTCTTGGCGCTGAAGATCAGCTACATCAATGAAATCGGCATGTTGGCCGAAAAGGTGGGCGCGGACATCTCGCAAGTGGCGAAAGGCATCGGGCTCGACGCGCGGATCGGCACGCGGTTTTTGCAAGCCGGTATCGGCTGGGGTGGATCGTGCTTCGGCAAGGACACTGCGGCGCTGGTGGCCACCGCCCGGGAATATGGGATCAGCACGCCGATTGTCGAGGCTGCCCGCGAGATCAACAAGCGGCAGCGGGAGCGCGTCGTAGAAAAGTTGTTAGGTGAATTGAAGATCCTGAAAGGCCGCACCATCGGTCTGTTAGGGCTCGCGTTCAAGCCGAACACCGACGATCTGCGTGAGGCCCCGGCTATCGATATAGCGCGAAAGTTGATCGAACGGGGCTGCAAAGTGAAGGTACACGATCCCGTGGCGATGGAACGCTTTCAGCACGAATATCCCGATCTGAATGTGGTCTGCTGCCGGGAGGCGAGCGAAGTCCTGGAGGAGGCCGACGCGGTAGTGTTGGTGACGGAGTGGCAACAATATAGAGAGTTATCTTGGGAGGATTTGGTAAGCCATATGCGCTCGCCCATCATATTGGATGGCCGTCATGTTCTCGATCGTGCGCGGTTGACTCGATTTGGATATAAATATCTGGGGATCGCGGGATAGGTCCATTCCATGGAAATTCAAGGCAAGACCGCGATCGTAACCGGGGGTGCGTCCGGCTTGGGCGCCGCAACTGTGCGGATGCTTCAGGAGGCTGGCGGCCGTGTTGTGATTCTGGATCTGAACGAACCGGGGCAAATCGGCGAGGCGGTCCGCTTTGCAAGGACCGACGTCTCCGATGCCGCGCAGGTGGAAGCCGCCGTTCAACTGGCAGTGGAAGCCTTCGGAGCCATTCATTTCGCGATCAATTGCGCCGGTATCGGAGATCCGCAGAAGATCCTCGGCAAGGACGGTCCGGCCAGTTTGGAACGATTTGCGAGGGTGATCAAGGTGAACCTGATTGGTACGTTCAATGTAGCTCGACTAGCCGCCGCGGCCATGGCCCGCAACGACGCCAACGCTAATGGCGAACGGGGAGTGATCGTCAATACGGCGTCGGTTGCAGCTTTCGACGGACAGGTGGGACAGGCTTCCTATTCCGCTTCGAAGGCCGGCATCGCAGGCATGACTTTGCCGTTGGCCCGGGATCTGGCGCAAACCGGCATCCGTGTGATGACTATCGCTCCTGGGTTGTTCAATACGCCGATGCTGGCGTCGCTGCCCGAAAACGTGCGGGCGTCGCTGGGCGCGATGGTCCCGTTTCCCTCCCGTCTCGGACATCCCGGCGAGTACGCCCAATTGGTCCGATCGATCATCGAAAATCCGATGCTGAACGGCGAGGTCATCCGCTTGGATGGCGCGATCCGCATGGCTCCGCGCTAGTGGACTTCTCGTTCTACCCGCTTCGTTTTCACTTTCAGGCGCTAGGGCCGATTTACTTCCCGCCGGGACAATCCGCCAACATACTTCGGGGTGGCTTTGGTTTGATGCTGCGGGAGCATTCCTCGAAAGAAGTGTACCAGCGCGTCTTTGAACCTTCTTCGGAGTCAGGACCCAGCGGGCTCAAAAACTGGCCCCGGCCATTCGTCTTTCGAACTTCCCATTTAGATGGACAGCGATTCGCGGCTGGGGAGAGGTTCCACTTCGAAATTAATCTTTTTGATACCCGATCGGAATCCGTTTTGGGGATCCGGCAAGCCTTTGAGGAATTGGGCCGAGCCGGATTCGGTCCTGGCAGGGCGAAGGCGGATTTGCTACACGAACCGGAACCGCAGCTAACCACAATTGAGCTCAATGCCGGGGGCGACGAAGTATTCGAGATCCGGGTCGACTTTTTGACGCCGTTGGAGTTAAAGGCTGACGAGGAGGTGACCAGCGACGTGAGGTTCCAAGTTTTGTTTGCCAGAATACGGGATCGGGTTAGCACATTGAGGACCCTGTACGGGCCCGGGCCGTTAACCATCGACTTCAAAGAATTGGGACATCGAGCTGCACAAATTTGCACAATCGGCGGCCAGCTAAGTGCGGTGCAGCGCCGGCGGCGCAGTTCGCGGACTGGCCAAGTGCATGAAATAGGGGGAGTTACTGGTTGGGCTGACTACGCCGGGGATCTCGGCGAGTTTGTGCCCTATCTGCGTGCCGCCGAGTACTGCGGAGTCGGCCGCCAATGTGTGTGGGGTAAAGGGCAAATCCAGGTCTCTGTGAGGAAACGTAAATAGACGTTAATGTTGGGTATCCCCGTGACGATATGGTGAATCTAACGAAACAGTTGAAAAAGCGGATCTATGGTTGGTAAGCTATGGCTGGTAAGTTAGATAAACGAGTATTCATAATTGAGGCTTTGAGCAGCGCTCCGGAGAGTTTATTGAGATTTGCATTACTATTTTGTGCAATTTTGTGCATCACGAGGGCCGGTACAGCAGGTGTCTCCGGTCCGCCAGAATCCGAGGATCAGATCGTTGGACGGTACCTGTCGGCCACTCGCGAACAGCAAACCGCGCTACGCGGCGGTTCCATGGAAGTGGACTTCGACGCCAGTGTTCCCAAGCTCAAGAGAAACGGGAAACTCCACGCGCTCAAAAGCATCTCGAATGTCGGGAAGGTGACGTATCACATGCTGGGCTTCAACGGCGACAATTCCGTGAAGAAGGAGGTGATCGCCCGCTACATGACCGCCGAAGTTCAGTCCGAAACGGGTCCCGACATTTCGATTACTCCTCAAAATTACAAATTCAGGTTTAAGGGTATCCGAGTATACGATGGGCACCCGGTTTACGTGTTGGCCCTGTCGCCCCGTAAGAAGGAAGTAGGCCTATTTAAGGGCGAACTGTGGTTAGATCAAGCGACGTGCATGCCGGTGCGGGAAGCGGGCCGCTTCGTGAAGAGCCCTTCGGTATTTCTCAGCAAGATGGAGTTTACCCGTTCCTACGATCTTCAAAACGGAGTCTCCATTCCCCAAAACATGCACAGCCGGACCAACACCCGGCTCTTTGGTCCAGTGGAACTCAGCATCGCATTCACGCATTTCTCCAAAGACGCTGAATCCGGCGCGGCATCGATCGCGTCCACCTTGGGGGATCAGTAAAGGACTGCCGCAGAACCGCGGGTGCCTGCGTTCGACCTGTCATAATAACTGTTTAGCCGGGTTCGAGAGCTGTTCCGATCGATCTCGCTCAGATGGGAGTTCATGAGAACCTTATTTCTAAATCCACCGTCGTTTGAGGGCTTTGATGGTGGCGCGAGTTCGCGCTGGCCCGCGTCGCGCGAAATCGAATCGTATTGGTATCCGGTGTGGCTTTGCTACCCGGCGGGCATGTTGCCGGACAGCAAAGTTCTGGACGCGCCGCCGCACAAAGTCTCCATCGATCAAACCGTGGCCATGGCCAGCGACTTCGAATTGCTGGTGCTGTTCACGTCGTCGCCCGGGTTCAACGTCGATGTCAAAATCGCCGAGATGATGAAGGATACGAACCCGAAGATGAAGGTCGCCTTCGTCGGGCCTCCCGTCACCATCGAGGCGGAAAAGTCGCTGCGGGCATCGAAGGCCATCGATTTCATCGTCAAGCGGGAATTCGATCATCAGATCGCCAGTTTTGCCAAAGGCACGCCGCTCTCCGAATTACCCGGAGTGAGTTACTGGAAAGACGGCCAGATCGTGCATAATGCGGAGGGCGGCGTTATCGAAAACCTGGATGAACTGCCGTGGGTGTCGAAAGTCTATAAGCGCGATTTGAACTTCCGGAACTACAACGTTCCCTTTCTGCTGAATCCTTTTATATCGTTCTACACCACGCGCGGGTGCCCGGCCATGTGTACTTTTTGCTTGTGGCCGCAGACCCATTCGGGTCACCGCTGGCGCCTGCGATCGTCCGACGATGTGGCGAATGAATGCCGCTGGGCGCTGGAGAATTTCCCCGGTTTGAGGGAGATTTTCTTCGACGACGATACTTTCAATTACCGCAAAGACCGCACCATCGAACTTTGCGGCAAGCTGAAGAAGTTGAACTTCACCTGGAGCTGCACGTCGCGCGTTACTACCGATTACGACACGCTCAAAGCGATGAAGGAAGCCGGCTGCCGGTTGCTGATCGTAGGTTATGAATCGGGCGATCAGCAGATTCTGAAGAACATCAAAAAGGGCGCCACCATCGACATGGCGCAGCGCTTCACGGCCAACTGCAAAAAGCTCGGCCTGACGATTCACGGCGACTTTATTGTTGGTCTGCCGGGTGAGACTCGCGATACCATCCGCAAGACTATCGACTGGGCGAAGAAGTTGGATGTCGAGACCATTCAGGTGTCCTTGGGCCATGCGTTTCCCGGCACTGAATTTTACGATCACGCCCAGAAGAACGGCCTGGTCAGCATCGAAGGCATGGCCGATGCCGGCGGACATCAGTTGCCCAACGCTGTTTATCCCGGCATGGACCGCGGCGAACTGATGGAGTGGGTGGAGCGCTTCTACTCCGAATATTATTTCCGGCCGAAAGTGGCCTGGCGCCTGATTCGGAACGCCATGTTCGACAGCAACGATCGCAAACGCTTGTACAAAGAAGCGCGCGAATACATGTCGCTACGCACCAAACGCGCGGAGTTCATCAAGGACGAAAAAGCGAAGGACCAAACCGCTCGCGCACTGAGCGGCGTCGAAGAAAGTGCGTCCTGATATAAAGACGCGCGTCTTCACACTCATCGTTATCCTGACACAGGTTCTTGGAAATTTCGCCCTTAGCTGGGGTCTGAAGCATGAGGCCGAGGGACTTTCGTCTTCCCCTCTTACGTTTCTGCGGGCCATCTTTACGCCCTACGTCCTGCTCGGAATCTCGCTGCTGATCGTTTGGCTACTGTCGCGCATGACGCTGCTAAGCTGGGCCGACCTGAGCTACGTTTTGCCGGTGACGTCCATTGGATACGTGCTGAACTCGGTGATTGGCGTCTATTTCTTCGATGAGAAGATCAGTCCGGCGCGCTGGCTGGGCACGTTCCTGATCGTTGCCGGAATTGTACTGGTGGGCACAACCTGTCCTCGCACTACGCCCGGACAGATGGCGGAGAAGGCATGATCCAGTGGTTGCTGGTCGGAGTGATCGTGATCAGTACCGTGATGGGCGACTTGCTTCAGACCATCGAGATGAAACGGATCGGTGAAGTGAACGACTTCCGTTTGGGACGGATCGGGGCGTTGTTAGCGGAACTCGCGCGGCGGCGGTTTTTGATCGCGGCGGTGTTCTTCATGGCCATCTCGTTCTTCGCTTTCATGAAACTGCTATCGGTGGCGGATCTCAGTTTTGCGGTTCCCGCCAGCGCCGCGACGGTGGTTGTTGAAACGGTGCTTGCTAAGCTGCTGCTGAAAGAACAAGTAGATGTTCGGCGCTGGGCCGGAGCGGGACTGGTGGCCTGCGGC
>Ga0302319_10024395_pt1 | contig 10756 bp, 17 predicted proteins | sample Bog_T0_2_FD_203319 | JGI IMG/M metagenome (GOLD analysis project Ga0302319, IMG submission 203319) | Peat permafrost microbial communities from Stordalen Mire near Abisko, Sweden - Bog_T0_2 | ecosystem: Environmental > Terrestrial > Soil > Wetlands > Peat | place: Sweden: Abisko, Stordalen Mire... | reverse complement strand
GGTGGCTGCGCAGGTGGCTGCGCAGCCTTGTGCGCAGGGGTCTGCTTAGGTCGGTTCCAGCGGGCTACTAGACTGGCGTTATACTTGTCCCACTCGTGGATTTCGATGCCGTCCGGGCGCTCGTGCAGCCAGTCGCAGTCCCGCAGCGCGGTAAACAGCTTCCCGCGCTGGCTGCTGCCCGTGATGACGACCTCGACATAGAGCGCGTCCGCGCCCGTCCACGTCTGCCCGCGCTTGCCCTGCTGGCAATGCGCCCACAGCCGCGCCAGATGCTCCAGCGCGATGTCGCCCACCAGCGTTTTGAGCTTGATGAACTTCGGGTGTCGGACGATGTCGGCTTCGATAATCATGGTGATGGAACAATGTTCGTCGTGGAACAGTTGGCGCACGCGCCCCGGCCATCGCGCAAAATCCCGGCGCGCATTTCCTCCTCCTGTTGCCGGTTGAACTCCCGCGCCTCCTTCGTCCAGCCCAAGATTCTGATTTCCCGGTGGGACAGGTGCGGGATGATCTTGGGGCGCGTCTCCTTGCCCCGTCCCGGCTCGTTGGCGAGGATGCGACACATCACCGAGCGGTTGACGCCCGTGAGGCTCGCCAGCTTCGCCTGCGTCAAGCCGCGTGCGTGCAACGACCGGTATAGAATCCAGTTCATAAGTGTCATCACCATTGCGCCGGGTGCGCCGGTTCGCGGCCTACCAGCAGCCATTGATTGCCCACGTCCGACGGCCGGGCCTTGACCGTCATCGGCTCGCCGCCCAGGCGCAGCTTCGGGCGGTATTTTTTTGAATGCACCACCCGCACGAAAACGAGTGTGCCGTTTGCTCGCCGGCACTGGATCACGTTCGGGTTGGGAAAATGCCGCCCGTCCGTCCCCCGGCTCGTGCTCACCACCACCAGCGTCTCCGTGGCGTCCAGCGGCGCGGATTTTTCCGGCAGCGTCAATTTGCCGCCCACGCTCTGCGCAAAGCTCTCCGCCAGCCAGCGCGGCCAGAACACCCCGTCGCCGGTCGTCTCCACGCCGACCGGGCGCAGCGCGCGGATTTTTTTTAAGGGGATGCTAAGTTGTTTTGCCAGGTGAAGCTCGTTCACCATTTCGGGTGCCGGCACCGGAAACGGCGGCGGCTGGATTGAATTTGTGTCGTCGGCCATAGCGTTAAAATTTTGAACCCGGTCAAACGGTTGAAGAATCGCCGGCACCCACCCCGTCCGACCCCCCCCCCGCCAGGGGAGTTCCTGCCGCCGGTGGCGCTGGTGCCGGTGTCATCGGTGGTGACAGGCTAGTAACGGATGGCGTTTCCGTGTTTGAAACGCTGAAAACTGCATGATTGCCAGTTGACTCGGAATCAATTGGCGTCGCCGATTCGCGCCACCACTTCTCAAATTCCTCACGGCCAGCCGCCACCCTTGTCTCCACAATTTCCGTCGCCTGACCGGTCAAAAGCTGATACTTCTCGATCTGGAAGCTGTGAACCTGCCCAACCGCCTTGACCATCGCGGCCAGTTCCAGCGTGCGTTTCCCGTCCTGCACTTCGTCCAGCAGCTCGCCCAAAGTCCGACCGGACTTCTCGGCCAGGACTGAAACCTGTTTCAACAACCTCTCTTTAAGTGGTGTTACTCGACCCGATTTCTCCAGCGCCTCCAGCAACACGGGAATTGTCCGCCGCGTCACGCCGCACGTCCGTTCGATCTCGCGGTCGGTGGCACCGAGCAGGTGCAGCGCGCCGACCATCAACAGGCGGTCATCGTCAACCGTGCTACGTTCTCCGGTGTATTGCTTGGCGGCACTGACGAGCTGTTGCGACTCCGGCAACGGCTGCTCCGAATCCAAAAACACGCCCGCCAATAAATCCGGCTGTTTCAACAGCTCCGCCGCCAGCGCCTTGCACTCGTTCCCCAGGGCCGTTGATGGTGTCAGCTTCATGTGGCCTCGACGGTTTCGGGCTGCGCCTTGGCTTTTCCAAAAAAGCGGCGCGAACGTGCCAGCGCCTCCACGTCTTTGGCGGGGATGCGGATTTCCCCGCCGGGCATCCGCCACGCGCCCGGAAAATACTCAAGATGCTCCCGCACATACTTGACGGAGCAATCCAGCCGGGCCGCGACCGCGCCCAACGACAGGTGTCGCGCCGGTTCAAAAACCTGCGCGCACTTCTGGAACAGCGATATGGCCTCGGCCTCACTCACTTGAACTTGGGGAAAAACCGCAGGACGTGGTTGATTGCCAGCAGCGCCGGCAGGGGATTGGTTGCGGGGATTGGATTTGAACCAACGACCTTCCGGTTATGAGCCGGACGAGCTACCAGACTGCTCCACCCCGCAAAAATCTTGCGCGCCGTCAATACGGTCAAACCCGTATTCGTAGAATACCCCATTGCGCCGACCACCGCAGGCAGGCTACTGATAGGCTGGGGGATTGGGTTCATCTCGCCTTGGAACCAAAATTAAACCTTACTTCCTTGCCATGCAGCGTCAGCGCGATCTCCACCACGCGCGCCTGCGTCATGCCCGGACGCTTCCCGGCCTTGCGGATGAAATCCGCAAACTCCGGTTGGAACCGGAGCGCCATCAGCACCTTCTTCTTGCGTCGTTTGGGCGTCACGCGAACGACTGTATAGCTAACGTATAGCGTCAGGCAAAACATTTTGATTGACCTGCTATACAAACGCACTTAATCTCTTGTTACTATATGGGCAAGACGACGCAAAAAAACTTTAGGCTCTCCAAGGAAGTCATTCACATCTTGGACGAGGTCGTGGCCGCCACCGGCAGCAACGACACCCGTATCACCGAACTGGCGCTCACCCTGTATGCCCAGGAAATCGGCGTGGAAATCAACCGCGCCAAGCAATTCCTTTACGACAACCTTTCCGCCCGCGTGGCGGCGCATCGGATGCACCAGCCGCGTTTGCCTGCTCCCAAACCACATCCGGTCAAAACGAAAGGCTGATTATGAAACTCACATTCGCGCACGCCGGCACCGAGCGCACGCTGGCCAAGCACAACGATGTCATGCGCCAACTCAAGGCCGGTGTCATCACCAACGAGTTGGCCGCGCAAAAGCCCTGGCTGTTTCGTCTCGTCGTCGAAGGCAAGCAACGCACCTTCACCTTGTCATCCAAAGACAAGGAGGCCGTCCGCGAAGCTAAAGACATTCTCAATGGTCAGACCCAACAGCCCACAGGTTTTGCTGCATTTCTCGCCGAGAAAGACGCCAAGCGTTCCATTACCATCGGCGAACTGGCAACCGACTGGCTTGCGGCCGGCCTGCCCTTCCGCAAGACCGAATCACGCACGCCCGAAGCCGCCGACCGTTTGCGCGCCACCATCAATCGCGCGCTCGCGTGGTGGGCAACCGTGCCCGTCGCCACCATCACCGCCAACACGCTCGAAGACTTCGCCGGCCATCGTAAGCCGGCCCTGCGCTCCGCTGATCTCGAAATGGCTGCCGTCAGCAGCCTGTGCCAATGGGCGGTGTTCACCGCCCGCATCAGCGCCAACCCGCTCGCCAAACGGCCCACCTTCGCCAAGGTCGGCCAACATTGCCATGAAGCCTGTCCCGACGACGACGAAACGCTTCACAAGCTGCTCGCCTATCTCTTTGACCCCATCGTGGACATTCACCACAAAGAGACGCTCACCCTTTCGCGCCTCGCCGCCGGCACGCTCGCCTTCTGCGCGCTCACCGGCCTGCGCCCAGGCGAACCCGCCGCGCTCTTGCGCGTGCCACCGCTCGCCGAAACCCCGCGCCACACCCGCGACCTCGAACCCGGCACCATCTTCCGCGACCGCGCCGGTGCGTTGCGCATGAAAGTCGCCCGCCTCAAGCGCGGACAAAATCCCTTCGTCACCCTGCATCCCGCCGCCGAAAGTTTCCTGTCCGCGTGGCGGTCCTGGCTCGCCGCCAATCTGCCGGATGCCAAATATCTTTTCCCGCTCGGCACCGACGACCAGACCACGCTTAACCGGGCGTTAAACCGCGCCAGCGCCGCCCTCAAGCTGCCGCATTTTAAACCGCACGCCATGCGCGCCTTCTACGTCAAGGTGCGCCGCAGCCAGGGCGAAGACGACGCCACCATTTCCGGCGAACTCGGCCAGACCACCAACGGCGAACTTATCCGCAGTGTCTATGGCGACCCGCAAGACCTCATCGGCGGACAACTCTTTGACTGGTTGCCGGAAGACACCGCGCCCGCCTGGGATTTGCTTGCTATACAAAAGCCTGTTGTCATACAGTTGCCCGCCATTGAACACGCCGCGTAAAATGCCAAATCCGATTTGCAACCAGTGGGGGGGGGGGGGGTGCGATTCTGCACCGCGTTCCGTCCGCTCTAGCATTGCGTTCCTGCGCCTTTCTCCGGTAAAACTTCGCGCCCAAAGCCCCGCGCCGCTTGCGCCCGTCTGCCGCCGTTTCTGGCGGCATTTCCATTTACACCCTCACCCTTCTGCAACGTGCAAGGGGGGGGGGGTATTCGCAATTTCAAACATGAAACACTACGTTCTCGACGACTCTGGCAACCCCGTCCACGAACCTGATTATGATAAATGGGAATCATGGTTTAACCGCAGCAACACGCGCATCTTCCAGACCGACACCGGCGGCGCTGGCGTCGTGTCCACCATCTTTCTTGCGCTCGCCTGGGAAGACGCCCAGCCCGTGCTTTGGGAAACCATGGTCTTTGGCGGACGCCTCGACCAGGTGCGCGACAAATGCGCCGGCAACCGCGACCAGGCCGAAGCCATGCACCGCAAGATGGTTGAACGCGTGAAATCTTTGCGGGCATGACCACCACCGAACCAACCACGAAGCGCATCTGCGTCGTCGGCCTCTTCGCCAATCAGGCGCGGATGGTTGCGCGCAAGACCGCGCACCTCGCCAGCGCCCAACTGCGTTTCATTGACGGCAACCCGGCGCACCGGCCTGACCCGCTGCCGGATGCCGTGGATTACGTCATTTTCTCCCGCTTCACCGACCATTCGCGCTATGCCGAAGCCCGCGCCAAGTATGCGCCCGATACTGTTTTCTTCTGTAAGGGGGGGGCTTCAATGATCATCCAGAAGATTTTCACCCTCACCAATTCCACCGCCACCACAACAAACCTCATCACACCACCACCACCAACAGGAAATAATATGGGAAGAACCATAAGAGTATTCTCCGAAGAGTTCCGAGCCAGCGCCGTCCAGCTCGCGCATAAACTTACCGTGCCCATCGCCGCCGCCCAGCTCGGCGTCGGCGAATCCAACCTCTACAACTGGGTAGCCAAGGCGAAACCAGACCTAGCCGGCGCTGGCGACGCCGCGCCGGCCCGCCGGTCCGCCCCCAACAGCGACCGCGTCTATTGGACAGACGAAGAGCTGTTAAAAGTCGCCGATGAATGGGTCATGCTCCATGTGGATAACCCGTTGACCCGCCCTTCCGACATTTTTGAGAAAGCCCAACGCAAGGCGCTCCCCGGCGACCGGCAGCGCACCATCGCCAGCGTGAACGCCTGCAAGCCGCTCGTCAACGCCATCCTCAAGGCGTGGAAAAACTTTCTGGTGAACTCGTCGCCCGCGCCCGCACCCCTGCCGCCGCCGGAACCGGTCGTCATCGAGATTGAAGTCCCGCGTCCGCTCACTTTTGCGGAAATGCTTGAGCTTTGCGACGAGCCGGCGCTTGACGCTTTGCGCTCCGCCAAGCGTCTCCAGCGTGAAAGCCAGTTCCATCAACTGCTCGCCGCTTCCGTTGGCCATCACAACAATGGCGCGAAGGTGCCGGCAGTAAAACCCTTTGTGCCGCGCATGGAGATTTACGATGCCGGCCTGAAACAGCATCCCCGCATCGCCATCGTCGGCCAGTCCAGCGTCCAGCACGACGAGTTGCTCGCCGCCGTCAAGACCGCCGCGCTTCCCGCTGTCATCCGCTACGCGGAAGGCAAAGACACCCTCGCCGTCAATCGGTGCGACTTCGCCATCATGTGCCGCCAGAACGGCCACGGAGCCACCCGCGCCGACTCCGACCGCACCATCAACAATCTTGGGCGCGACCGCGTCATCCTGCTGGAAAACGGCAGCGTGGAAACCGTCCTGCAACAGGTGCGCAACATCTGCTCGCGGAAATAACCTTTTGCCCGTGTAGTGTAAATGGATAACACAACGTCATGTGCTGACGCGAGAATACCGGTTCAAATCCGGTCACGGGCACCACTTTTACCCTCTGGTGCAATGGTAGCACGACACCTTTCTAGGGTGCGAGATCTCCGTTCAAATCGGGGGGGGGGTAGCCATGTTTAACTATGCCTCAATTCAAAGAAGACTTTGACCGCGCCCTGGCGCGCGGCTGTCAGGTGCCCGGCTGCGACCATCGCGGCCACGGCGCGCTGGCCGAGATCTACCTGCACCAGCGCTGCCACGCCGGAGCCGGGCTGGAAGCGTGCTACCGCGACGGCCTGCTCCTGCTCGCCTGCCAGCACTGCAAAACGCCCGTTGCCCTGGTTGCCGTCGCCCAAGCCAAAACATTATGAGCCAACCCATCACCACCATCGCCGACGAATGGCGGCGCTACCGCGACATCATGTATCCCCAAGGCGTTTCCGCCGCGCAAAACAAGGAATGCCATCAGGCGTTTATGGCTGGCGCGCTCCAAGCCTTCTGTCTTGTCCAGCTCATTTCCAATTTGCCCGAACCCGAAGCCTTCACCGAACTCGACAAGGTGCAAACCGAGTTAGTCCACTTCACCCTTGCCCGCGTCCTTGAACTCACGCCCAAAGGATGAAACCCATCGCCTCAATGTTGATTGATTCGGACACCGTTAAGCGGGCGCACGCCATCCGCGCGCACGCCCGCGTCCATCGCCTCACGCTCTCGGACTTGGTGAACAACCTCAACAAGTCCACCGCGCCCGGCGACGACCCCAATTTCCGGTTGGACATCCCCGGCGGCTCCAAAGTCGTTTATACCGTCGAGCAGCAGCCCGAACCCTTTGGCTGGATTGAACACCTTTCGGCCAGCATGACGCTACCGCAAGGCACGCGCTGTCCCCCACCGCCGCAAGTCGTGTATGGCCTCATCCTGCCCTTGTTCTCGCTCAAGCAAGAAAACGTCATTCACACCTATCTGGAAAAGGAGTTTGGTGCCGTCAACCTGATCTTTAAGCTGGAGGAAGCATGAAAACCCATGACTCACAAGCCCTGAACGCCGCGCTGGAAAAGTGGTTGGTCGGCTTTGTCCGCGCCGGGCAGGAGGACGGTTGCACCGGTGCGATCATGCTTATCCTGTTCGGCGACCGCTGACGGCGATTTATGAGCAAGCCCCGCGACAACTCCAAGCTACTGGCCATCCAGTCCGAACGGTTTCACGCGTTCGAGTGGGTGCGTGGTGAGGCGATGAAAGGCAACCCACACGCCGCCGTCATCCTTGACGAGTTGGTGCGGTTGAAGAACCTGCGGGCAAAAGAAGCACTGCGCCAAATCTTCGGCGATTAATTTTCCTGCGCCATAATACCACCATTCCGGTGGCGCTGGCTGGTAGTTTACTTCTTTTACGAGCAGCCAGCGGGCGCAGGAACTCGCAACCTAGAGCCGATTGATTTTACGTTCCGCCGCCAGTTTCTCGATGTCCTTTTCTGGAATGCGTATTTCCCCGCCCGGCATCCGCCAGGCGTTTGGGAAATCTTTCAAGTGCGCCTTCACCCATTCCGTCGAGCAATCCAGCCGCGACGCCACAGCGCCGCAGGACAGTTGCCGCTTTTGCGCTAGTATAGCTTCAAGGTTTGCCCACTCCTGCGCCAGCGTTCGGCTAATAAGGCCCTTTACAAAATCAGCGAAGTTGTCGGATGCAGCGCGGTCGGGCTGATTGGCAGGGTCATCAAGGATTTGTTTGGCGGCTTGGACTGCCTCCCCATCATTGGCCGACAGAGCAAAAGTGCGTTGCTTGCCAAGAATCACAAGTCGGAACAGCCACGGCTTGTGCGCCGCCTGCGCGGCGGTAAGGACACCAGCATTGAGGAGTCGCACGACCTCGTTGCGTTTGGCCAGCGTGCGGGTGCGGCCCGCGTGGGTAAATTCCAGCTTCATATTCAATTAAAGGGTAGAGCGGTTGACTCTTGATCAACTTGTATTTTCGTTACTAATTCGTTACGGAGCATTGACTCAATGTTGCGGTATTATGGGGTGACTTGCGGTAGGCTGGAAGCGCAAAATCCCGCTTAACCCAGTCAATTGCCAACAAATAAACATCAATAACCACGGCCTTAAAATGAAAAACCGCCAGTGTTCACTGGCGGTTGAGAGTGGTGCCCCGGTGCAGACTTGAACTGCAAACCAATTGATTAAGAGTTAGATGCTGTTATTCAAATAATCCAATAAACAAAGGGGTTTCATGTTTAATCTACCAGTCCGTTACTAAATTTTGCCCGATAGATACCGTGTTGGATTGACGGCCTTAAAAATAGAATTTAGTAACGGCACCGCGATTTTCCTGCAAATTTCAGACTTGTTACTACCGATAATGACACATCCTGGGTTAGTTCGTCAACATCACGGCTTGAGATAGTCTGGCCTTACAGCAGTCAACTTTTGCACAGGCTCCTTTTCGGGAACCAATTGCCAAAAAGAGCCATCGCCCGTCCAAGCGCGCCCAGTCGCCGTGTCGAAGCGAATCATGTCATGGAAATCAATTTGATACCTCCCCACCGGCGGACGAAACAGCCAGACGTTCACGACGAGCACCAGCACGGAGAACACCAAAATCGCGCCGGCGATTTTCAGGTTGCGGTGCGAGCGGGCCAGCATCGCGTCAATTTCCGAGTAGTCAGGCGGATTCATTTCCGCTTGGGATAATACTCGGCGCTGTCCTTGTCAAGCGCGCTCCGCAAAGCCGCCGCCTCGGCCGGATTCTTGTCCGCCACGGCGTCGCCGATGTCGCTCATGGCCGGACGGTAGGTGTTTCGATACCACAACCGCAAATCGCTCAAGCGGTCGTTTTGCGCATCCGTCCGCGCATCCTTGTTGATGCGTGCCAGCCGCCAGTATTCCAGCTCCAGCGCCTGCACCGGAGCCGGCAACTGCAACTCCTGCATATCGCGTTGCGCGGTGATTTCGGTTTGCGTCGCCCGTTGCGCCTCACGGAAGCCGCCATCGCTCACCTTGATGAATTTATTGACACCCGGCACGGCGGACAAGGCCAGCTCCGTGGTGTTGTTCGCCTGGGGATTGTAATTGAAAAGGTTCAGCACGCCCGACTGGTTCAACGTCCAGTGCGCCATTTCACCCGCCGCCGGCACGGGCGAGACGCCGGCCTTGAACACCGTGAACGCCTTGTCGCTGATAATCGGCTCGCCGCGAAAGTCGTCCGTCGGGTTGTGTCCGGCCAGGGCGAACTGCGCCCACTGTTCCGGCAGCGTCACCGCCGGATTGAATTCAGGAAACTGGCCCGCGCCGAAGGAAAGCATTTCACCCCAGTTGGCATCCCGTCCGCTCCAATGGCTCGCGCCCTTGGAGATCATGCCGCCAATCATGCGCCCAGTGAAATCTTCCGGGATGCGGAGATACACCACGCGCCGGCCAAACGCGCCGCCGGCCTTCCAGCCAATCGGGATGCACAGGTAGTTAGCCAGGTCATACGACGGAATGCCGTCATACAATTCCTTGAGCGCCGCCGAGAGCGCACCCATCGCCGCCGCCGCAATTAAGCAGCGCAACATCCCGTTGCCGGCCATGTAGCGGAACCACCAGCCGCTGCGCGTGGTCGGGTCGGTAGCCAGGTGCGCGTCGGCACGCCAGCCTTGCAGGAAGACATTCCAGAACGGCACCAGGGCGCGCACCTGTTTCAACAGCAGCCCGCGCTTGTTCAAGTTGGGGATGCCCGCATAGTTGCGCGTCCAGTAAGCCGCCTGCTGCGGCGTCAGGCCCTGTTTGCGCAGTTGCGTGTAAGCCGCCACCTTCGACAAATCAATCAGCACATTGCCGCCGAACTCCATCCGGTCGAGGACGGCGCGCACGGGTGCGAGCAGCGGATTATTGAAGAAGCCTTTCGCCGTGCCCGACGGCAGCACGCTCATCTTCCGCATCAAGTCGCCCATGAAGTCGTCCCGATGTCCGCGCGTGATCATGTCGAACGGCGAAGCAATCCCCAGATTCGCCTCCATCTCGCGGATGATGTCCGACGGCTGGCCGTTAAACCGGCCCGGCATATTCGGGAGGTTGCGGAGATAGTTGGGCACCTGTGCCGCCGCCGTCACGCGCACGCCCGGCAGGTTGCGCGCCGTGCGCTGGAGATCGCGCCCCGGCTGCATCATGTAAAGAAACGCCGGGTTGTAGGTGATGATGAACGGATAGACCAGCTTGCGAAATGCCCAGTCCACCGGCTTGACCAAGCTCCACAGGAGCGTGGACGGACGCGCTTCAAATTCCTTGGCGATATACGGGTCAACGTAGTAGAACGCGGGCCGGCCGTTTTCCAGCCGCTTGAAAATACCTTTGCCCTTGCGCACCGTCGGGTGCGTGTCGCCGGCCTTGGTGATCTCGTCGGCAAAATACTGTTGCAGGAAGTCCACCGTCTTGTTCTTGGCCTGCTGCGCGGCAATCAGGTTAATCACCCCGATGCTTTTCAGAATCGTCGCCGGAAAACTGTTGGCCGTGGCCTTGAGCGTGCCCACCTGCTGCTGGATGCCCGGCGGCAAATAGTCGTCCAAGTATTCCAGCACCGCGAACGTCGCGTAGCTGTTCCGGTTCGGCGCAATGACGGTTTGAAACGTCTGCCGGTTGTAAGCGCCGCACTG
>Ga0302319_10024392_pt1 | contig 10756 bp, 10 predicted proteins | sample Bog_T0_2_FD_203319 | JGI IMG/M metagenome (GOLD analysis project Ga0302319, IMG submission 203319) | Peat permafrost microbial communities from Stordalen Mire near Abisko, Sweden - Bog_T0_2 | ecosystem: Environmental > Terrestrial > Soil > Wetlands > Peat | place: Sweden: Abisko, Stordalen Mire... | reverse complement strand
GCGGAAGCCCGGCGGCGGCTTCCACGATGTCGTTGACCAGATCGAACCGCGTGGTGGGCTCGATCCGCGATTCATGCGGCGCCATGGGAGTCGCCAAAGAGCCGGATGCGGGCTTTGTTCCAGTCGCGCTGCACCGTTTTCGAGGAGATGCCCAGCGCCAGGGCGGTTTCGTCAACCGTGAAGCCGCCGAAATAGATCAACTTCACCACCAGGCAGAGGCGCGGGGCTTTGGCCGCGAGTTTTTCGAGAGCCCGGTCCACGTCGAGGATCATGTCGGCTTCCCGTTCGGTGCGGATCAGCGATTCATCGAAGTCGACGCGCTGCAGTTGGCCGCCATGCACCGCCGCTTTCTTCTTCTTGGCGTGGTCGATGATCAGCCGGTGCGCGACCCGCGAAAACAGAGCCAGAAAATGCTGCCGGTCCTCAATGCCCATGCCATCCCATTTCGCGAGGCGCAGGTAGCCTTCGTGAACCAGCGAGGTCGGACTCAGCGAACGGGCGTTGTGCTCGGACCGCAGCAGCCCCGCCGCAATGGTCCGCAGTTTCTTATAGAGATGCTGAAAGAGTTCGTCCTGAGACACGGGGTCACCCTGCTGCCAGCTGCGGATCAGACCTGTGATATCGGGTTCCGGCACGGTCGGTGGGTAAATTATAACTCAAAAAGTAGTAATTCATACGGGATACCGGCCTTACTACTTCATTTCACTCAAAACGCCGCCCGCGGAGCTCTGACGTGCCCCCGGATCGCGGCCCAGCGCGCGCGCGATGGCCCGGTCCCACCGCTCCGGCCCGCCAAATTCGCCGACGCGCGCGGCATCTTCCATCGACCTGCGCAGGGCCGCCGGCAGTAGTTCCTCCGCCGGAAAGGGACGGCGCCCGGCCGCCATCTCAAAGAGGATCAGGCCGAAGGCGTAAATGTCGGCCGCCGGCCCGTACGCCGCACTGCGAAACCGCTCGGGAGCCATGTAATCCGGCGAACCCTCGATGCCGCTCCGCATCGTTTCGGGGCCGGCGGGGCCACCATCCCATACCGCGCCGACGAACAGTCGGCCTTCCGCAAGCTGGGCACGATTGAGGCGGGCGCGGGAGGGGCGGGATCGCGCTTTGCGTTCAGTCCGGCGGAGGTGAATGCGTGGTTTCGTGCGGAGGGCAGGGCTCGCGTTCCGCAGGGCGTGCGCGATCTGCGGGTGGATCTGGGCGCCGAACGGGCGACAGCATATGCCACCGTCGATTTTCTGAAGATCCAAAAGGCGGCGACCGGGCAGGAGCCGGGTGGTTGTAGAAGAATCTGTTTGCGGGGGAGAGGCCGGTGGTGGTGACGGCGCGGTTCGCGTCGCGCAATGGGCGGGCGCGGGTGGTGGATGTGGAGCGGGTGGAGGTTTCGGGGATTGCGATTGAGGGCCACACGCTGGAATTTGTGATCGAAGATTATCTGCGGCCGACATTTCCGGATGTGGTCGTGAATGAGTGGTTCGGGTTGAGGTTTGGGGTGGAGCGGTTCACGGTCGCTCCGGGCGGAGTGACCGTGAATGTGGGGGCAGGGCGGAAGTAAGAGCTTAAAGCGCGAGCGATTTCCGAAGGGTGGATCGTGGCCGGATTGTCGCTCATGATCGTCGGATCATCAACAGGCCCGATTGCTTGGCCGTTTGAGTGCCTGACCGCACCGCGACTCTGCTCAAGTGACCAGCCCTCGCCATGGTGCTGCTGATCATTGCCACGATAGTTTGTGGCAACCCCGAGCTTAGCCGGTCCGCCTGAACCTCCAGTGCGGGTCGGCGTTTGGCTGTGCGCAGGTTCGAATCGGGGAATAGCAGAAAGGACGACGTCACCGCGGCAGGGCTTCATCGTATGCCGCCATTTCCGGCCGATCCCAGTCCTCGCGGAAATTTGCCAGACGATGGAGTAGATCGGCGGCCTGCGATTCGTCTACACCTGCCTTGCGCAGATCGACCGCCGTTTCGGGATGGACCCACGTCACAATCACGCGGGGATACGAGGCTTCCGCCAGCGGTTCCACCAATTCGATCTTTCCGTTGCGGTAGACTCCTTATTCGCGGTGTTCTCGGTTCGGACCCGTCGATTCGAAATTCTGATTTTGTTGCGGCGAATACCGTAACGGTATATCGCCCGTGAGCTGTCGGACGGGAGCGCCCAAAGAACGCCCCCGCCGAGTTTCCACCTAGAAGTGCAGCTTCATCGCGAACTGCAGGATGCGGGGATCGTAAGCTCCGGTGATCTGCCCGAAGTTCGACGAACTCAGATTCGTGCTGGCCGTGCCGAAGCTCGCGCCCGCCGGTTGTCCGGCCGGTGCGAACGCTCCCACGAAGTTCGTATGGTTCAGGATATTGAACGCCTCGAAACGGGCTTCAAGCCCGAAGCGCTCTCTGATCTTGAATGTACGCACCAGCGAGGTATCGAAGCTGAACATGCCCGGTCCCCTTAGCGCATTGCGCCCCACATTGCCATACGTGCCGATCGGATTCTGCACAAAGGCCGCCGGATTCAGGAATTGAACGCAGATTGCCTGCGACGAACAATTCGGACTCGTCGCATAAACATTGGACATCACCTGATCCGGACGGTCGTTGCCCAGGCCCGTAAGCGAGTTATCCTTACCCGAAGTGACGTTCAGCGTCTGGCCGCTGGCGGCATGCATGTTGGGAGCAAGCTGCCAGTTATTGACGACTTTGTCCAGCATTGCGTGGCCCGTGTGGAATGCGCTGATGGCCACACCCGTGATGTTGAAGATGTAACGGGTATCGGAAATACAGGGCCCCCAGTCGGCATGGCGATTGAACACCTGCGAATTGGTAGAGCCCGCCAGCGCCGCGCCGAAATCGTAATCGGAGAGGCAGTACGAATCGGTGAAATTGGTATTCACCTGGAAGCTGTTGCTGAAGCGATGCTGCAGCGAGAGCACCAGCCCCTGGTAGCGGGCAACCGCGCCGTCGTCCATGGTGTCGATACTGGCGTAATATCCGCCGCTGACCGGGTTATCGAGGTAGAGAAGCCGACGCTGATTGGTGTTGGAAGTCGTCGAGCACGCGCCCGCCGCCGTCAAACCATACTGGCCCGCCGTGCAGTTGCCCGGAATGTATATCGCCGGGTTCCTTTCTTCCGCGATCCAAAGGTGCGTTGTCTTGTTGCCCAGGTAACTCGCCGAAGCCAGCCAGTTATGGGCGAACTGGCGCTGATAAGTAGCGTTCCACTGAATCACGTAAGTCGGCTTGGGATTCAACGGCATGTTGATATAGGTACCGAATTGCGGGAAGAACAGATTCCCGTGCTGCGGAAACGGATTGCCGCCCGGATAGCCGGCCCACGGATTCGAGAGCGTGCCCGTGGAACCCACGTCGATATCGTTGCCATACGGCGGATTGGTGGTTTCACGTTCGTTGAACCAGGTTTCGGTCGAATCGTAGAGCAGCCCCGCGCCGATACGCAGCGTGTCGCGGCCGTCGCCATGCGGATTCCAGACGCCGCCAATACGGGGCGCGAAGTTTCCATAACTTCCGTTCCAGTTGGCAGCCGGAATTCCGGGGTCGCCAGGGACAGACAGTCCGGGAGGCGCCGAGGGATCCTTCGTGCTGTGGGTGCCCGCAAGGAAACCCGCCATGCTGAACGACGTGCCACGCCCGTATTTGTCGGGGTCGGCGAACGTCGGTTCCCAGCGCAGACCGAAGTTGAAGGTGAACTTCGAACTCATCTTAAAGCTGTCCTGCGCGTAGAAGCTCATCACCCACTGGCGCAGATCGTCCGGAGTCGGATTGGTCTGCTGAAAATCGCTCATCCGCCCAAGCAGGAAGTCGGCCATGCCGAGCCCCGTGAACTGCCCGTTGAAAACCGGATAACCGTTTTCGTCGAACCCGGAGACCGTGTTATTTTGAACGCGGATCATGTTGAACCCGATCGAGATCTGGTTCCGCCCGCGGATCAGATCCACGTCGTCGGCCAACTGATAGCTGTTGTTGTTGAAATGCCCTGCCGCGCAGGTTCCGCAATAGGTGGTAAAGCCGCCCGTCATACTCGAAATCGGCAGGAAGTTGGGCACCGCGCTGTACATGTTCGATCCGAGCATCGTCCAGTTGACGTCGAAAGCCGTCGGTCCGCGGTTGTCGCGGATGCGGTTGAAACCCAGGTGGAACGAGTTCACCGTTCCCGGGCCAAACGTGTAGCTGTCGCCGATCGTCGCTTCCTGCGCCAGTTCGAAATTGCCCGGCGACGTGGATGTCAGCAGGTTTTTCCCAACCAGTACCGGCGGATTGCGCCAGTCGTCGGCATAATATCGGCCGAACAGCGTGTGTTTTTCGTTAATGATGTAATCGGTGCGCCCGATGTACTCTTCGCTGTCTCCGGTCTGGGGAATTCCGTAGGTGACCGTGCCGCAGCTGCTGGCCGACGCGGTGGGGAGATACTGCGTCACTCCCACCGCCACCGGGCTGAACAAAGACAGGGGAATCTGGTTCCCCGAGAACGGCGTGTTGCCGTTGGGATTGACAAGCTGCACAGCCTTGCCGCACGCCGCCGAGGCGATGGTGCTGAAATCGCCGCTCAGCATCTGCGCGGTGGGAATGTGCGTGGTCAGCTGCGGAGGATTGGAACGATTGCGCGAACCCTGAAAGCCGCCGAAATAGAACAACTTATCCTTAATAATCTTGCCTCCCGCCACGCCGCCGAACTGATTGCGTTTCAGTGTGTCCGCGCCGCTGGTGGAAAAGAAGTTGCGCGCATCCAGGTCGCCATTGCGGATGAACTCGAACACGTCGCCATGAAATTCGTTGGAGCCGGACTTGGTGACCACATTTACCGTCGCGCCCGGATGCGTGCCGAAGCGTGAAGAAACGGCGCTCGTCTCAATACTGAACTCCTCCAGCGCGTCCGGAAACGGGAACGGCATATTGACGTTCGACATGGCGTCCGTCGCGTCGCCACCGTCCAGAAGGTACGCGGTACCATTACCCTGTCCGCCCGCCACAGAAATCCGTGTCGCATTCCAGAACGTCTTGCTGCCGGTGTCGCCGCCGTCCGCGTTGACTGCCGCGCCCAGCGTCAGGATCAGCTGCGTCGCCTGCCGGTTGTTCAGCGGCAGATCGACGATTCTCTGGTTGTCGATTACCGACGCAACCGACGTTTCCTTCGTCTCTACGAGGTTCGCCTGCGCGCTCACCTCGATCTTGTCGGAAATATTTCCGACCTGCATCGGTGCATCGATCTGAATATTGTTGTTAACCACCAGCACGATGCCGGTTTGCACGAAATCCTTGAAACCGTTGAGTTTGGCTTCAAAGCGGTAGGGGCCGACCGGAAGGTTGGGAAGCACATAATGGCCGGCCGCATCGCTGGTAGTCGTGTGTACCTGACCCTTTTCGGTGTCGGTCATGGAAACCTGCGCGCTGGCAACGGCCGCGCCGCTCGCATCGGTTACGGTACCGCTCACCTGAGCAATTGCCGTGGTTTGGGCGCGCAAGGGCGCCGGAACAAGGGAGAGAACTGCAATTAACGCCGCAGCTGAGACATTCAGCCAGGTGGCGAGCTTTCTGGACATGGAAACCCCTTCTTAATTACGCCGTTACGCGTTTGTGCAAGTTACTGTACATTTTTTGAACGTAAATGTCCAGCATCCCGGTTCCATCGGAGGCACCCAAACAGGCCCTGGACCCCGGTTTTTTCTATCGTCTTCATAACGAATTCGCGTTTCATCGGCCTCTCTCAGTTCAGTTTCTTATGCTTTTCTCATGTGGTTTTGATTAGGCTAATATCAGCGTGAACATTGAGACGCAGCCAAGGCAGGACGCGGAAGTCCGGTTAGCCCCCACGCGGGAGTTGCCGCCCGCCGCCATCGCTGGCTCTCCGTCTCCCGGCGACGCCTCCTCGACCCCCGCCCAACTCGCACTGGAATATCTGACCGGCGCTGCCGTTTTTTTCGTCGTGACAATGGCGGCGTTCGCCTTCCACACCACTTTTTCCGCGGTAGCGTTCGTTTACTTCCTGATCATTGTCGTGGCGGCGCTCCGCTGGGGAATCTGGGAAGCAACCGCGTTATCGCTCGCCTCCGTCCTCTGCCTCGATTACTACTTCACGCAGCCCCTGTTCAGCCTCCGCGTCACCGCAACGTCCGACTGGACGGCCCTTATGGCCTTCGAGGTCGCCGGTCTGATCGTAAGCCGCCTCTCCGCCCAGGCGCAGCATCACGCCCTGGTCGCCGATCGCGAACGCCGGAACATCCAGAAACTCTACAACCTCGCCAGCCAAATCCTGCTGCTCGACTCCCAGTCGCCCGCGGGCGACCAGATCGCCGAATTCGTACGTACCGCGATCGGCGTGGATTCGGTCGCCGTCTTCGATTTCGCCAAGGCTCAGGTCTATTGCGCCGGAACGCCCGACCCGAACCTCGAGCGTGTGGTCCGAAGCACGTGGATTGACGGCCAGGAACACAGCGATCCTTTGGTCCACGAATGGTCGCGCATGCTCCGCGTGGGCGACAAAGGCACCGGCGCAATCGCGGTCAGAGCCCAGAACCTTAATCCTCTGGTTGCCGATGCTGTGGCCTCAATCGCGGCCGTGGCGCTCGCGCGGTCGCGGTCCCTCGAGCAGGAGACGCGCGCCGAGGCGGCGCGCCAGAGTGAGCATCTCCGGGCCGCCGTGCTCGACGCTCTGGCGCACGCATTCAAGACACCCCTGACGGTAATCCGCGCGGTGAGTACCGGTCTGCTCGAAGCGGGTTCGCTCAATCCCCAGCAATCCGAACTCGTCAGCCTGATCGACGACGAATCGGCGCAACTGAACGAACTGGCTACACGCCTCCTTCAGACCGCCCGCCTCGAAGGGGCGGCGATTCCCGAACGCCACGGCCATTGCGATATAGTGCAGGTGGCACGTCAGACACTCGATGGATTTTCCAAGGCGCGGCAAAACCGGGTTTTGAAGTTTTCCTCCGCAGTAGCGGCAGCCGAGGTTTCCGCCAGCGCCGAGCTGGTATCGACCGCACTCAGTCAGTTGATCGACAACGCCATCAAATATTCCAGGCCCGCGTCAGCCATCGAATTGTCCGTAACGAAGGGCCAGGCGGAAACGGTTGTAGCCGTCCACAACATGGGTCCAGCCATCTGCGCCGCGGACCGGGAGCGGATTTTCGAGCGTTTCTACCGCGGCTCCGGAACTGAGCACCGCGCGCCCGGCACCGGCCTCGGCCTGTCGATCGCCAAAAAAGTCGCTGAGTCCCATCAGGGACGCATCTGGGTCGTCAGCGGCGAAACTTCCGGGACGACTTTCTTCTTCGCACTTCCCAGTAATAAGGGTAATTCCAAATGATCGACCACAAGATTCTTGTCGTAGACGACGAAACAGGCATTCGCCATGCCCTTCGGCTGACCTTGGCTTCCATGGGTTTCGGAGTCTCTGAGGCTACCACCGGAGAAGAAGCCCTCGTGATGGTCGAAAAGTCGCACTACGATGCCATCCTGCTGGACATCAACATGCCGGGGATGGGAGGCATGAACGCCTGCCGCGAAATCCGCCGCCTCGCCCCCGGTGTGCCCATTCTGATGCTGACCGTCCGGGACACACCCGACGACAAGGTGGAAGCGCTCGACGCGGGCGCGGACGATTACGTCGCCAAACCCTTTCATGTGGGCGAGCTCACCGCGCGCATGCGTGCGGCCGTGCGCCGCGCCAACGTGCCGCGGGTAGTTCAGCAGGACGATTGCATTCGGATCGAAGACATTACGCTCGATCCCGAAAGGCGCGCCGTTTTCAAGGCCGGCGAGAAAGTACACCTCACGCCGAAGGAATTCGACCTGTTGCACATCCTCATGACGAACACGGGCAAGCCGGTAGCCCACAACCGCCTGCTGAGCGCTGTCTGGGGCGCAGAATACGTCGGCCAGATGGAATATCTCCGAACCTTCATTCACCAGTTGCGCCGGAAACTGGAAGACGATCCCACCGCGCCCACCTACATCCTGACCGACAGCTGGTTCGGCTACCGCTTCCGCTAGGCCCTGTAGTGCGCCTATTGGCCTGCGGCCAGAACATCAGGATTTCATGTTTATTTAATAAGTACTCCCTGATATAAAGAAATTATGGGCTCTCTTGACCCTACGTATTTCCGCGCCAACTGAGTCAATTTAAACTTTCTATCGGCGCAATAATTACCCATTCCTCATCTTGTCCTCATGCCTTTCTTAGGCACCGCATTTTACCCTTTTGAGTGACTTACGTGTTACCAGTTGCTAACCAGGACCGTTGTTGTTCAGGCCTTTGGAGGCGGAAGAACGACTGATGAACAAGCAGGAAGGCAAGATCTTAGTTGTCGACGATGAGGCTTCCGTCCGGCGCGCGCTTCACAGCACGCTCTTTACGCTGGGTTTCGACATCGGCGAAGCCAGTTCCGGCGACGAAGCCATAGCGCTGTGCCGGATTGTCCGCTATGACGGTGTGCTGCTGGATATCAACATGCCGGGCAAGGGCGGCATCGAGACGTGCCGCGAGATGCGCCGTCTGATACCGGGCATGGCGATCCTCATGCTCAGCGTCAACGACGATCAGGAACGCAAGATCGAAGCGCTCGAAGCGGGTGCGGACGATTACGTCACCAAACCCTTTCACATCGGAGAGCTCACCGCGCGCATCCGCGCCGCCATCCGCCGATCCAAAGCATCGGCCGTTCCCGCCGAGGAAGTGATCAAAGTCGGCGAGATTGAAATTCATCCGGCCCGGCGCCTGGTGCGCAAGAATGGCGACGCCATTCACCTTACGCCCAAGGAATTCGACCTTCTCTACTATCTGATTTCTCACGCGGGCCTGCCTATCACCCATGCGCGCCTGCTGCATGTTGTGTGGGGCGCGGAGTACGCGAATCAGGTGGAATATCTGCGCACTTTTGTGCGCCAGTTGCGGCGCAAGCTCGAAGGGGACTCGGCTCAACCCAGATACGTTCTCACGGATACCCATGTCGGCTATCGTTTTGTGGACCCCGCGCAGGCTCCACGTCCCGAAATGCTTCCCATTATTACCAAGCTGAGCGCATGACTGCCGTACGGAGTCGGGGGCATCGGATGCGGGCCAACCGGAACCGGGTAAACCAATGGATCTGAATATTCTTCGCAATCCGGAACTGCAAAGAGCAATCCGAGAAAACTACGTCAGTTTTCCGGCTCAGGTTCCGATCTACAGCGATCAGCCACGAGCGGACATTCAGTGGCGTCTTGCGGTGCTCTACTTCGTACATGGATGGTCGATCCACGAGGTAGCGCGCCGTTACAAATTATCCAGGGAACGCGCCGGACAAATCATCAAAGCCTGGCGGATTCTCTCCGTTGAAGGCGGCTACATACAAGAGATCCCGCCGGATCCGGCCGCGCATACGCGCCCGGCCCCGGTTCCCGATCTTCCGTTGGTCGCACAACCGGTGGCTATTGCCGCCCGAGGACTCTATCTCTCATGAACGCTCTGATCGTTTGTTCTCTGTTTATCCTGCTGTTCCTGCTCGCGCTGCCGACCATCACACAGCTTGCCGCCTGTTTCCGCGACACGCCCCGGCTCTGCGGCAGCGAGCGTTCCAACCTCGACCAGGTTACTTCGCGAAAAATCCAGCTCGCGCGTACGCCTTCGCATTCGACACATTCAACGATACTTTGATCGAGTGCCAGCTGCCGTTCTGTGGCAGGCTTCCGGGAACATAGCCGATCAGATACTGATCGCGGATGGCCCTCGCCACCGACTGCGCGGCTTCATCCATTTCCTTCGCGTTGCGAACTACAGCCTGGATGCCGCCTGTCCGCCGCGTGACCTCTTCCAGGAATGCCATGCCATCGCGCTCTTCGCGCAGTTCGATGGGCTTCTTTGTGAGCGGCGGATCGTAGACGGTAATCGAATAGATCTGCAGATCCGCTTCGAGCGCGGCGGAGATGAGTTCGCCTTTCGAATAGCGGCTGTGATTGTCCATGCCATCGGAAATCACCAGCAGCGCCTTTCTCTCGTGATGGGCCGAACGGCTCTGCCGCAGCGCCGCGAAGATGGTATCCACCAGTGCGGTGCTTCCGCCCGCATCCGTGAAAATCATATGTTCCAGTAAGGAATTCAGGTCCTGGGTAAAGCCCGAATCGCGATTGGGTCGGGAGGCCACGGTATAAAGAAAGGCCTCGTCCTCGGGATTGGATGCCTCGAAGAAGGTCTTGAGTACCATCTTGGCTCTTGGCAATACCTGTCTCATGCTGCCGCTGCAATCGAAGACGACACCTATGGATGCGGGAACATCCTGTTCGCCAAACGACGAGATACGCTGCGGCTGGTTGTCCTGGCTGACGAGAAACGATTCCGATCGCAGGCCGCTGACAATGGCGCCGCGCCGATCCATAACTGTCGTAGGAACCAGCACCATACGTGCATCGGCGTTGAAGACCGCCGCGCCTTCCTGGTTGCCAGTGCCCGCCATCAACGTGGCTGCGACGAGAAAGAAAGATGATAGGTAGAGTGAATTGTGCATCGGACTAAACCCTTTGGGTCAGTTCGATTCTAGGAAAGAGCACATGAGAAAGGCATGAGTGGAATCTAAGGATACCCTGTTAAGTTCTCTAAAGAATTAATGCGTCTGATAGAGATTTCGGATACCAGTTGTAGAACAGGCGCTTTCGCCCGGTGCCACTTAAGTTTTCGGAAGGGCGCACTTACCGAACTTTTGTTGACTTCTTGTGTGAGGATTTCAAGGCGGGGCAGACAGTTTTGCCTTGCCGAGACGGCCGGAGAGCAGGCAAAC
>Ga0302319_10024390_pt1 | contig 10757 bp, 12 predicted proteins | sample Bog_T0_2_FD_203319 | JGI IMG/M metagenome (GOLD analysis project Ga0302319, IMG submission 203319) | Peat permafrost microbial communities from Stordalen Mire near Abisko, Sweden - Bog_T0_2 | ecosystem: Environmental > Terrestrial > Soil > Wetlands > Peat | place: Sweden: Abisko, Stordalen Mire... | reverse complement strand
TCGTTACGGACGTCGTGAATTGGCTCGGGCTTCGAATGGATCCACCGCTCCAAGATGCTTCGTTCGGTTCGATGATGGAGAAGCTCTACGGAATGCCTTCCGAACAATATATGCAGGCAACACGCGAGACACTGGCCATGCTTCGGTGGCTGCGCCAGTTCGCGGATGCGTTGAAGATGGATGATCCAAATCACGAGTAACGGAGACAAGAAATGACCCGAGCAGCCGCCGTGCCGCAGAGTGTTACAGCCGCTGTGCCGCAAAGTGTTGCAGCCGCTGTGCCGCAAAGTGTTGCAGACGCCCACTCAATCTCCAAGGCTGAGTGCGCCCCAGGGCATGCCTTCAATCTCTTCTTCGAACTTTGGAACCCGGCAGATTGGTCTATCGACGATGTACCCGCCGCTAAGGCGGTTGCATTGGGAAAGGTTCTTTCTCTCCCGCAGCATTCTAATGACATGCTGCAAGCAATTGTTGCCCGGCAGGAGCAGATCAAGATCACGGACGAGGTCCTGAAGGTGCATGCTGAGGCAATTTCTCCCTTCGCCACAGGACTCGGCATCGAACACCCAACTGAAAACGGTTTCGCCTTTCTGAACCCCTACGGCCTTCCCTATCTGGCAGGCAGCGGGGTAAAGGGTGTGCTGCGCAAAGCGGCTGAAGACAAGGCAGCTGATGTCTCGGATGAATTGAAACCCGAGCATGTAGAACTGCTCTTCGGTACGGACAACCAAGGCCCCGGCTTTGAACAGGCTGAGCCCATCGAACTCAGGCGCGGCATACTCACCTTTTGGGATGTGTTCCCCGTACCAAGGTTTGGGGCGGTCGCGGGCGGGAAGGCTCCGGCGCTTTTCCGCATCGACATCATGACCCCACACCATACGGGGTACCTGCAAAAGGGAAAGACTCCGAGTGACTCGGAGTCCCCCATACCCATTCCATTCCTCGCCATCGAACCAGGCTCGCTGTTCAACTTCGCCGTGACCTGCCAAACCCATCGCTTCACGGAGGATATGCTACCCCGCCCCTGGAAGGTGATTGTTGAGTCTCTCTTTCATGATGCATTTGCGTGGCTTGGATTTGGAGCGAAGACGGCGGTCGGCTACGGAGCGATGAAAGCGGTCGGCTACGGAGCGATGAAAAAGGTTACGGAACCGCGTGGGTCAAAGTGGGTGGAAGAACAGATTTCGTCTATCAGCAGTAAACCCGGCGTTGAGGCGAAGCACGTAATCTTTGGGAAATTACTTGCGGCTGCTTGGAGTGAGATTTCGGACCCAGCCATCAAGACCCCCGCTCGCGAATGCATCAAGGAGAAATGGGGAAAGCGATGGGATGAGCAGCTCAAGGGGGCGAGCCGAGATGCTAGAAAAATCTATGGAGACGATTCGGCGTAATACTCCTTCCAGTCAGCATAAGTTCGCCGACACAGAAGCGATTGAGGCGGTACGTAGACCGCGTCTTCCGTGACGAGGATGGAACCCGCGTCAGAAGAAGTGTGCAGGCCGTGACCGGACAAACTAATAGGGCTTAGCGATCTGATAAATATCCTTCGGCCAGGGTCCGCGTTAGAAATCCCGTGTGATAGATTACTGACAGCATTAGGAGTTGGGGCCGACGCCCCTCGCCAACCTGCCGACTCGGGCAAGGTGGATCGCGAAAGCGGATGTGGCTTCCGTAAGGAAGCAACGAAGCGAGAAATCGTCGGCCCTCCATTTCTGGAGGGTTTTTGTGTTTCTACATACTGAAGTCGATTACAACAACTGGCCAGCCGTTGAGGCACACTCCTGCGAGTGTGTGTTGAGGTCCGGCTAATCGCAATGCAACTGGGGAGCCTGTCCCCTAAAACCAGGTGTCGCCGATTTAATTGACCACTTGCGGGCGACTCACAAGTTCAGCTAAAGCGTCGGTGAGGCCTCCTGTCCAGGCTTCCCGCGCTCGCGGAGAACCGGACAAAAGGAGACCACCATGAACGAGCAAAAAACTCTACCGAAGAATGCAACAACCTCTGCCAGCAAGGGCTGGCTGGAACGACTCGGCCTGTTCGGCCTTGCGTCTATTGAGGCACCCTTACTGGCAGCATTGGTTACGCAGAATCCACTCTTACTGATCGGGGTGCACGGTACGGCCAAGAGCCTGCTGCTTACACGAGTGGCATCGGCCCTGGGACTGGACTTCCGCCACTACAACGCAAGCCTCTTGAACTTTGACGACCTGGTGGGCTTTCCCCTGCCCAGCAAGGATGGCAAGCTCGAATATGTGGGCACGCCGGCCTCAATCTGGGGTGCGGGTGCAGTGATCTTTGATGAGATCAGTCGATGCCGCCCTGACATTCAGAACAAACTCTTCCCAATCATCCACGAATGCCGTGTGCAGGGTATCTCGCTCGAAGGCTTGCGTTACCGATGGGCAGCGATGAACCCGCCCAGCACGGATGAAGACGAGAACGGGTATGCAGGATCGGAACCTTTGGATGCAGCCTTGGCAGACCGCTTCGCCTTTGTGGTTGAGATGCCGACCTGGGCGCAATTTGCCCCAGCACAACAGTTGGCGATTATCCGCGCAATAGAGACTCCTATCCAGACCGAGGATGCCCAGTTCCTAAGTGATGCCATCAATCGCACACGCAGGATGCTGGAGATGTTGCAGGACTCCTTTGCGGATGGAGCCGCCAGCTATGTACAGACGGTGGTGGCCCTGCTTGCTCAAGCAGGCTTGGTGCTCAGTCCTCGGCGCACCAATCTGCTCTATCGAGGTGTGCTGGCTGTAAATGCCGCCGCTTTGGCTATTGATTCGCATGCCGACGCTTCGGAAGCCACTCTCTGCGCGCTGCGGAGCGGCCTCCCGCATCGTGCGCAGGGTATCCCTATTTCTGAACTCAAATTGCTTACCGCACACCGTGAGGCATTCAAAACGACTCGCCTGGTCCAAGATGATCCATTACGCGCCATTCTGTGTGCGTCCGGCCCTCTGGAGAAATTCAAGCTCGCCATCAAGACCACCGGGTTGTCAAAAGAAGACTTCTCTACGGTAGTGGCCGATGTTCTGGCCCAGCTTCCGTCGGGTGAGAGGGAAGCTGTCGCCGTTCACTTGTTTGAGACGGGATCGGTGGGCCGCCTACATGCTGCCATTGCAACCCAGGCAGCGGAGTTGTATCGAGGTGTGGCCGTTCCTCCGCCTTTTCAGGAACACATGCATGAAGCAAACCTAGTATTCACAACATGGGACCGGATCAAAGACTTGAGGTCGCAACTGGACCCAAGGGATTCCCGCGCTCAGTTGCAGGCCAATGCCATCGCCTCACTCTTCGCACGCCAACAACTAGATACGCCCGACGATGCAGAACGGGCATTTGCCGCCTTTGCCGATGCGGACAGAATGCTAAGGGCCGCATGAGCATACCTCATACCCTATCTATGCTGTACAACACGTCCATGCGGCGCCACCTAGGCGCACCGTCCAACAATCACGTCAACAATAACGGCCTACAAACCGTTGTCGCGGGAGGCAAATCGGTCGGCGGTGAGATTTTGTATAGCGGGCAAAGATTCTTCGGCACTCCCATGCGCTTCCAGCTTGATGAAGAGTGGCGGCGTCTCCAGCCACGAATCATGCTAACGCGGCTAGGGGTCAAGCCGGAGCGGTCACCTGGCATAGATCCGATCCAGCAGCTCGTCCTCCTAATCAACAAACGAGCGGATGAGCTGCCACTACCGGACGGTTGCCTTGCCATCACCTCCCAACAGTGCCATCCCATCTTTTGGAGCGATCCACTCACCGCTCTGGCCATCTTGAGCAAGTCATCAGACACCTTGTGGTTGCGCAGCAAGTCGCCATCCTTGCTTGCAGCCACCTATTACCTATCCAGAACGCTAATCGTTCCACCTAACTTCTGTTCCTATCCCTCTAAGGCTAAGAAATGAACATTCAAAATCAGGGAAAAAGCTCGATTGCCGAGCGTATCCTCGACGCATTTCCCAGCGGTTCCTACGCTGTGTCCGGCCTATTGAGATTGCTGGACATCGTAGAGACAGACAGCGTGCTCTCTGCTTCGGTGGAGTGCAGGAGCCAGCCACGCATGCGGATCAATCCTGCGTTTGTGGAGACACACGCCGAGACGCCGGAGAAGATGCTGATGCTGGTCATGCATGAGCTGCACCATGTACTGCTGGGCCACACCACACTGTTCCCACGCGCAACGCCGGTGCAGAACTTCGTCTTTGATGCAGTCATCAACAGCCTACTCTGCCGAATGTTTCCCCGACCTGAATACACAGCGTTCTTCAGTGATCTCTACAGCTCCGAACGCTTCCCAGAATGTCTGCTGCGCCCTCCTATGGGCTGGCACAGCAAGGAGGGTGGCTGGGCATCTGCGCTAGACTCCGTGCCCTTGCACCATCGTTCCAAAGTACAAGAGGTGCACATGGCGCTCTATTCATCCACTGGAGCAAGCTATCAGGATGTATTCGATGTCCTTCCCGCCGTATTAGCGGCCATGGATGGTTCTGGAGCGTTGGATGCTGGGGACCGTTGCGTGAGCGATATACCTCTGCTGGGGAGCCATGGGGATGAAGCCATCCCTGACGGCCAACCTGAGACGGCGTCCCCCGTCTTGTTCGAAGTCGTGCGCGAGTTGGTGGAACAGTGGCCACAGACGCCGAACCCGATTCGCGGACGATCACTCGCCAACGTGCTCAGGAACAGCACTGTCCGCCCACGGCGCGAGCCTTCGAATAGAGTCACTTTGCGACGCCTGATCCGTAAAGTAGCTAATGCGAATGGGGTGGGCCGCGCGCGAGAAGTGTGCGACGACCGCATGGTTACATTCACGCCACTGCCCACCATGGCGCGGCGATCCCTGGTGCTGCGCGCTCTGGGAACACAGACCCTTCTATATCCGGGTACTGCACCTTGGCGGCTTCGTATTCCAACTGGCGAGAAGGTGCGGGTCTACCTCGATGTGTCCGGCAGCATGGAAGAGGTACTCACATCGCTCTACGGCGCCGTACTCGACTGCCAGGAGATGGTCTATCCGATCGTGCACCTTTTCTCAACGAGCGTCTCGGATGTGTCCTTGGCAGAACTCAGAGCCGGCAAGTGTGTGAGCACCGGCGGAACCGCCATCGACTGCGTAGCAGAGCACATGGCGCGCAACAAGGTGAGGCGTGCCCTTATCATCACGGACGGATTTGTAGGAACGCCTGCCGGCGAGCACTACGACACATTGTCGATGGCTAAGTTGGCCGTGGCCTATCTCGGCAGCTCGACAAACCGGACATACCTTCAAGCGGTCGCCAACCACACATCGATCCTGAAGACCGGAGACCGAATATGAAACGGCGCTATTGTCCGGAAGGTCCATGGATATGGCTGACTTGTCCACCGATGCGCTCGCCATCATGGCGGATAGCACGCCCCACATACCTCACTTCAGCAAAACTAACCGTGGCATGCAATCGGAGCCGGCCCAAACAAATGCATTTTGTTCCAGTCGTCTTGACATCTCTGTTGCCACTTCCAGGTCAAGACCAAAGATGAGGAAACTAGCTTCACCAGGCCATCCGTTGAATGGATGTTGGCCAACCCCTTCGATAAAGGCCAGCTTTCGTTCAATCAGTTCACTACGTAACGAATTGTTGCGTTCAGCATTTGCAGCATCGTCGAGAGTCTGGCTATTGGGATTGCAGGCAGTGATATATGCACTGGATTCTGCGCAATTCCTTTTGCATCCCGCGGCCAAAGCGGAGTTTGGTACACCAATTCGGATCGTGAAGGGATAGTCCCCGAAGACATGATATTCAGTCTCCCGGTACGCCTGAATCGTGTCAGGGTCAATTGAAGACTCGGAAAACACAAAACCTCCTTCAGCCTCTGCGTAGTCCACCCAGACGCGAGTCTCAGACGTGCCCACGAGTGAGTATCGCAGAATCGACTCCTGAGATGGCAGCCGCCCCGCTCCTTGCACAGGGAGAGGGCAGATCCGCACTTGAACCTGGACTTCTGAGTCGAGGTTGAGACGACCCTAAGGCCATCCATGTTACGCGGGTTTTCGAGGATCCCTTCGCGCCAAGCCACAACCATGGCCAGAGATGCTCATTGGCTCCTGATGGCTGATGAGTGTGACTACAGCTGTGTCCACTACCCACAGCTTGCTCGTCGGCCATTTCGATTAGGCCAGCAGTACACCAATGCGGAGAGGTTGGGCGATGGGAATCGGAATTAGGGGCGCTTGTGTTTTAGTCGCACGTGTGATATAAAGGTAGTTCTGGCGTGACAATCCGCCAGGAGCAACACAGTCTTACTTCTGGCGTGACAACCCGCCCGGACCTAGACCCACCACCAGAACGGGCAGCAGTCGCAGCACTCCACCAACCCCCCGCAACATAATCCCATAGTTCCCGCACGTGTGTCTCTGTCCTTCTCTGAAGGCTTTTTTCAAAAGCCATCTCGCCATCTGGCTGGCTTTCGGACAGAAACGCTCGGAAGCGGGAATTGGAAACGCCGTGCAGAAAAGTAATAGGAGAGAAGGTAGTTAACTCTCTCTCTCTCTGTATACCCCTCTGGGTTTCCGTTTCCCATTGCCCGTATGTTTGTGAGTTCCCGTCTTTGCTTTTGCTTTTCAGCGATAACAGAAGAGAGAACCACGCGCGGGAATCAACCGCACCAGCAACCGCAGTCGCACACGGGTCCGACTATCCACAGGATGCACAAATCACAAAAGGAGAAGATGTCAAAACCAAACACGAAGCCGAATGCACCGCCCCAATCCTTCAAAATAGACTTTAAGCTCGCATACTCCACATTCGATGCAAACGGAGTTCCCCCGCCCATTCCGTACTTGGTCGATGGACTACTCACCGAAGGCGGCTTCAGCGTTCTAGGCGCCAAGCCAAAGCAGGGCAAGTCGTCCCTTGCGCGACAACTCGCGGTCTGCGTAGCAAAGGGTCAGCCGTTCTTGGGAAGACCCACGAAGAAAGGGGGAGTAATTCTGGTGTCGCTCGAAGACCCACTCTTTCACGTTGACAATCACCTGAAGGCTCTCGGCTATGACCCTAGACCAGAAGAAGATTGTGGAATCGTAATCGTAGATAAAATGGCTCCCGAACTCATGAGTTCATTGAATGCCCTGGCCGACCTTATACGCGCCTTCCGAAATGATCCAGAGAATCCGCCGGTGCGCCTAGTCATCATTGACCATCTGGCGAAGTTGCTGCGGACCGACGATCTTAACGACTACATGCCAGTCCTCACAGGTACAGAGCAAATCCATAAATTCTCCCGCTATTTTGGCAACATCCACGTCCTTGCAGTGGCGCACTGTAAGAAGGTGAAGACGGATGATCCTTACGACTCATTCCTAGGCAGCACCGGGATACGCGGAGAGACGGACAGCAACTTCGCGATATATGAGGCAGACGGCCAACGCCTCATCTCCAGCGAGACCCGCGTAGGCTATCCAATTCAGCCCAGCATTCTGCACGCAGACATCGCGGAGGGCGCGGACTCCTGTCTCGTTACGAACTTCTCTATCGGCGAAACGCATGACGAGTGGAAGTCGCGCCAGACCGACCGGGTAGTGAAGGGCAAGAGGGCCGCGCTGGACTTGCAGATCGTGGAGTATCTGGAGGCCGCCGGTGGCACCGCGACGCAGAAGGATGTCCTGGAAGCCATTACGGGACGGGACGCGAACATCATTCAAGCGATCAAGCAACTGGTGGAAGAGAACTTCATCTCCGCTGCCGGTTCTCCACGAATGCTTCGCCTGGAGATGGAGAGTGACGCTCTCGCGATGTACAAGTTGGCGTTTGCGAACGGAAAGGGATAGCGATGACGATCCTAGAGATGGTGCCATGCTTCCGGGAGTCGGGCGGGTAGCTCGATCGCATGGGTCAGATGCCTGATCCGAATGGCTGTGTATTCGCCATTGCAACGATCACATAGCAACTCAGTAAAGCAGCAGAACACAACCGAATTTATAGAAAGGGTATATGGCAGATGAAGCGGCATCAAACGGGCAAAGCAATCGGGAACGTCGGGCTGAAATAAAACGTCGCGCAAAGCGTCACGCCAAAGCAGACCAGCGGAGGCAACAACTCGCATCAGGTAATGGTGTAGTTCAACGCTATTACATGACCAACGCAGCTCTCATCATCAACGAGGCTCTGACCGATGGCAGGTTGCAACCCCAGGATGCGGAGCGCGTCATGCGCAGCGCCGACGTGTACCTTCGCGAAGACGAAGGAGAACTGACACCGGAGGCATTTCAGGATTGGGTCGAGAACGCAATTAGTCCCAGTGTCCGTCACACTTCGTTCCAATTTTCTCCGAGGCTTCCACGCCCCATCCCCTACAGCAAACTTTGTAAGAGCCGCAAGCGTGCGCGCAAGCACATAACCAAACTCGGAAGCAGGTATTTCTGTGGCGTCTGCAAGACCATGCAGAGGGTGACGGAACTTCACTTCAGATGCGACATAGGCAGCCCAAGGCGTGCGACACTATTCACGCTTGCTTGTGGACATACACGAGGTACCGTCCTGCCCTGCAAGGCTGGGACTGTGAGCATTGAGACCATGGAAACCGGGGACGGCCAGCGCGCATTCCCGAGACTTGGCATGGCCCGCAGGAGCCGGTTATCGTGACACTTGTTGCGAAACTGGTCTGCGGCTTCCATCCTTGACTGTAACGCCTGAAATAGAAAGTATTCTTGGTAGTTCATCAACACCCGAATGCATTGGCCTTTAACCGGGCTAACAACCTTCCACCATACAAACTACAATTCAGCCGCGAAGAGACTGCTATAGCGCTTAGCGTGAGTCTGCGGACCATCGACAGGCTTATCGCTGAGAAGCATCTTCCAGTGCGAAAGATCGGGCGCCGTGTATTGATTACACATGATGCCCTCTCCTTCTTTACCAAGAGAGACCATCCGACCGGAGGTGTCCAGTGAGCGGGACACTGCTCGCCGCGGCTCCGCGCTATGTTGTGCGCTGCTGGGTGGAAGTTCCACTGTATCCGCCAGGCGATGATCGCTGTAGCGGCTGTGACGGCGAAAGCTGCTGGCGCTATGGGACGCATACTCTTACCCAGAGCGGCTTCAAGGACGATTCATGCCACCTGGCTCAGAGTCAGGCAAGGCGAGACGGGCGGACCGACAGGTAACCAATACGCCTCTGTTTAGTTGTGCCCGGCCATTGTTCGTACAGAACATGGTGGGAGGCGCGACTCCGAGGGAATCCCTTGGTCGCGCCTCCACCAATTTCTTGTTGACTTCAGTCTCAGGACCCTATAACTTGCCGGGTAAGATATGAAGAACGAAGACAAGGCCATCAAAGCGTACCTGACAAAGATCGCCAGCAAGGGCGGGAAGGCGCGTGCAGCGAAGTATGACAAAGCGACGCTGTCCAAATGGGCAAGGTCTGGCGGTAGACCGCCAAAGAAAGCAGGGAAGAAGTGAGCAACGAGGCAAAGAAGTTGCGCGGCGTCTATGAGAAGGTCCCTGACTCCGGTGTGTGGTGGGTGCGGTATGCCGATGCTACCGGCAAAGTCCGGCGCGAGAGGGTCGGCAACAAGGGCGCTGCATTGAATCTGTACCGGATGCGAAAGACAGAAGTCCTTCAAGGCAAGAAACTGCCCGCGAACCTCAGGGCGAAGGCTGTGACCTTCTCGGAACTGGCCGACGACGCGCTGGAGTGGGCGAAGGCCCACAAGCTCACATGGGAAGACGATGAGATACGCCTGAAGCCGATGCGAGAGGCTTTCGGATCGCGGGCTGCTGAATCCATCACGCCGCAGGACATCGAACGCTGGTTTCGGTCAGCGGGTACATGCCGCAACAAGGACAGCAAGCGAAACGGGAAGCAATGGAAGCCGGCGACCTTCAACCGATACAAGGCATTGGTCTCCATGGTGTTTCGCCAGGGGATCAAGAACAGGAAGATTGCCGTGAACCCGGCGCGCGAGGTTGAGCGCAGGCGTGAGAACAATGCTCGCGACCGCTACCTGTTAGCGGCAGAGGAAGTTGCGCTACGCAATGTGATCTCCGCGACGCGCCCGGAGCGGCTGCCTGAACTGGACATCGCGATTCACACAGGCATGAGACGTGGTGAGCAGTTCAACTGCGAGTGGTCCTGGTTGGACCTGGATCGGAGCGTTCTGACTGTCCCCCGCAGCAAGCATGGCGAGAAGCGGCGCGTTTATCTCAACGATGTGGCCGTGGCCGCGTTTAGGACGCTGTGGCGCTTCTCCGATGGGAAGGGGAAGGTATTTGCCCACCTCTACACCAGCAACACGACCACGGGCGCGCGTAGATGGTTTGAGCTGGCTCTCGCGGAAGCTGGGATCACCAGCTTCCGCTGGCATGATCTGAGGCACACCTTCGCTAGCCGCCTGGTCATGGCCGGGACGGACATCCGCACCGTGCAAGAGTTGATGGGCCACAAGACGATCCAGGTGACGCTGCGCTATGCGCATCTGGCCCCACAGCACCAGTTGGAGGCCGTTCAGCGGCTATGCAATACTCGACAAGCACTGTCTGGTCCAACTGACACCAGAACTGACACCGATGCTTTTGGGGCAATAAAGGACGGGACAGCGCGAACGAACTAAGTGGCTATATATATAGTGACTTAGAGCAATGCGCCCGGATGGTGGAATCGGCAGACACAGCGGACTTAAAATCCGCAGACCCGAAAGGGTCGTGGGAGTTCAAGTCTCCCTCCGGGCACCAGTCGCTCCAGGTCTGTTGGAAGGCATATTCGGCCTAC
>Ga0302319_10024387_pt1 | contig 10759 bp, 8 predicted proteins | sample Bog_T0_2_FD_203319 | JGI IMG/M metagenome (GOLD analysis project Ga0302319, IMG submission 203319) | Peat permafrost microbial communities from Stordalen Mire near Abisko, Sweden - Bog_T0_2 | ecosystem: Environmental > Terrestrial > Soil > Wetlands > Peat | place: Sweden: Abisko, Stordalen Mire... | reverse complement strand
ATGGAACGTTTCCTGCCCGATGTCGGCGGCCACGAACCGGATCCCCTCGCCTCCTTCGGCGATGGTGCAATGGGCGTGCAGGTCGATGGTCGCGTTCAGGACCAGGCCGCCGTGGAGTTCGCTGTATGGCGAGACGTCCGTTCCGCCCCCCGCGAGCCCCAGACGGAGCGGAGCCTTGGCGCGGACGATCACGGTTTGGCAGCCAGGACGTCTTCGACGATCCGTGCCAACTCTCCCTGGTACCAGGTGTCCGAGACCTCGTTGGCTACGGTGGAGCGTGCAGCAAGTCCCTGCTTTCTCCGGAGCGCCGCGTCGTTCCACAACTCAATGCAGACATCCGCAAATTTCGCCTCGTCCGCACATACCATTCCGTTGATTCCCTGCGCGATGGGCGATTCCCGAGCTGGGCCGGACAGGGCGACAACCGGAACACCATGAGCCATGGATTCGACGATCTTGACCTGCTGCCCGGTCCCTCCGAATACAGGACAGATCGAAAAGCGGGCGTCCTGGTAGAAGTCTGAGACATTCTCCACGAAGCCGAGTGGGACGACTCCGTCAAGTGGAGCTAGGCGTTCGCACAGCGAACCCGTTACGCCGAGCTCGAACTCGGGAACCTTCGCTCGGATCAGGGGGAGGACCCTGGTTGCGAACCAAAGGTAGCCTTGGGCGTTGAAGGCGTTGGGACCGGTGGCGAGGATGGCTCGCCCGGACCAAGAATTGTCCAAGGGGACGGCGGCCATGGCCACAGGAAGGTGGACAGCCTTCCCGCCTCTTGTCTCCACCAGGTCGGCCTCCCGCCGGGAGACGGAGAGGACCCTGCCATATCTCGCGCAGATGTCCAGCTCGCTTGATCCGACGGTTTGTTCGATTCCAGCAAAACAATCGAGGGCGATGATGCCTGGCGGCGTGGAACTGGGATGCAAATAGTTTTTTGGCAGGTTCCGGGAAAGGATCCTCCGCATCGCCTTGTTCACAAGGACAAGATCCGGCAGATCCAGGATGCATCGTGAGCGGTCGAATCCGGTGGCCTCGACCAACGAGTCGGACGAGGCGTAATTCACCACCAGCAAATCCGGATTCAGGGTTCGGGTGAGCCGTCCGAACCAGTTCCGCAGTAGCGGCGGCGAATATGCCCAGGAATCCAGACTGCGCACGCGGCCAGTGTGTTCGTCCATTTTCCGAAGGGCAAAACAGATGATGTCGTCCGCCAGGCTCCGGCGGACATGGACGCACTTCACGCCCAAGTCACTCATCGTTGCGATCGCCTCCAAGCTCCAATCCAGCTCGGATCCTGCCGGGTAGGTTCTCGAGGCGATGTGGATTTCATGCCCGGTCGAAAGCAACCCCTTCAGCAATTTCATCGCTCCTTGCTGGGAGCCCATCCGCTGGCGATGGAAAGCATGGGGGAACCACAGGAGAATCCTTGCCATCAAGAGTCCTTTGCAAGTCGTATCGGATTCGTTTTGCCCACGGTATCTCGGTCCTAGTCTTTCATTTGGCGGGAGATAAGCTGAGTGGATGCTAAAAATGCTTTCTAACCGGCCCATTCGCGTCCGCAAACCGGCCATGGTGGGTTTTCGCGGCCTATGGCCCTTACTAGGTTTGGCACGGAGCAGGTTTTCAGGAAGTGGATTGAAGGAGCCGCCCTTGTGGCATGTTCCGAAACGGATTCCAGGGGAAGCCACCCAAGCCATGTCGGCCAAAAATTTCACCTGCATTTTCCCTTCAGCCGGAAACGTCCACCTGGTCAAGGATGTGGGGATGATCGCCGACACCCTGGCACGCGACCATGGTTGGGATGGTCGACTCGTCTGTCTCGACCGCGGCCAGGAGCTTTCATACCTGCACGATCCGGTCGATCGGCTCAAGGTGGATTTCATCCCGGACGATCCTGGCTACCGTATGTTTCGCGACCCGCCGCGCTCATTGGAGCCCTATCTGCGTTCGCATGCGCGGAGCATCGACGTGCTCCAGCTTCTGCACAACACCAGGGAGACCCGGAGGATCGCGAAATCGTTCCGTCGCCTCAATCCGAAGGGGAAGATCTTCATCAAACTCGATGCCGATATGGAATGGCTGACCGGGGAGATCGAGCGCTCTCGCAAGAGTCCGATCCATTGGATCAAGGAGCACCTGCTGGCGGATCTTTTTTTGGGGAGGGTTCCCGATCTTCTGACGGCGGAGACTGGTGTTGCCGTACAGGCCGTTGGCCGACTGTACCCCAGGAGTCGCGAAAAAATCTCCGTTCTTCCCAACGGGATCGACGAGCGGTGGTTGTGCGCCAACGGTTTCGCCGAAATCCACCGGGACCGCAAGGAGGACCTCGTGTTGGTTGTGGGGCGGATCGGACACCACCAGAAGAATCACGAAATGCTGCTGGGGGCGCTGCGTCTGTGCTCGCCCGGGAACTGGAAAATCGCCTTCATCGGGCCTGTCGAAGATGGATTTCAAGCAGCGATCGAGGAGTTCTTCGTGGAACGACCCGATTTGCGGGACCGAGTCTCCTTCGTCGGCGAAGTCGTGGATCGCCGGGAGCTCTTCGTTTGGTACGAACGCGCCAAGGTCTTCTGTCTAACCTCACGTTGGGAGAGCTGGTGCTTCGCCTTGCTCGACGCACTGCGTTTCGGCTGCCATATCGTTTCCACGCCCGTGCAGAGCCTCCCGGCGATCACCGAAGGCGGACGATTCGCGGAAGTGATCGAGACGGTGGAGGAGCTCTCGAATCGGCTCCAGAGCGTTTTCGAAGGCCGGACGGAGCCGTTGGCGAATTTCGCCGCGGGCATGGGCTACGCCAAAGGCTTTTCCTGGAGCAGCATCTGCGAAACGCTTCTGGACCGGATCGATGCCGTTTCCCGCTGATTCCGAAGCCTCCGGGAAAACACCGCTTCTAGCGATCGTGATTCCCGCATGGAAGACAGCCTTCCTCCGCGAGGCGGTCGATTCGATTCTTGCCGGGCAGGGCGACGATTTCCATCTGTTCATCGGCGACGACGCCAGCGCGGAGGACATCCCCGCCGCATTGGGCGGACGGTTGCACGACCCACGACTTACCTACCACCGCTTCCAGGAAAACCTGGGCGGATTCGATTTGGTGGCCCACTGGGAACGGTGCATCGACCTGACTCGGGATTCGGAGTGGATCTGGCTTTTCTCCGACGACGACATCATGGGGCCTGGATGCATCCCGCTGGTACTGAGGGCCATCGCCGACGGTCCACCCGCCGACCTCTATCGATTTCCCGTCTCCTGCATTGACGAAACAGGATCCGTTGTGCGGGATTTCCCCATACGGGAATTCGCTTCACCCCGGGAATTCTCGCGGCTTCGGCTTGGGAATGAAATCGACAGCTTCGCGGTGGAATACGTCTTCCGGCGTTCCACTTTCGTGCGAAAGCAGCGATTCCAATCCTTCGACCTCGCATGGGGCTCGGACGATGCCATGTGGATGAAGCTCATGGAAGAACGTCCGGCCAGACTCCTGGAAGGATGCCGAGTGCTTTGGCGCCGGAGCCGACTGAATATCTCGTCGAACCACGGATCTCCGGAACTGGCCCTCCGGAAGGTGCGGGCCCGGTTGACCTTCCTTCGATGGATGGGCGACCGCTACCCATGGTTTCGCGACGGGGCGGATTTTCGGAACTTGTCACGAAGCTGGTTCTTCAGGAACCTGGAATTGCGCGCCTTCGCATCCACCGAACTGTACCGGCTTTCCCTCGACGCGTGCTCGGAAATGGGCTGGAGCGGAGCGCGAGTCCTCGCCGGAGGGACAGTCGTTCGAAAATTGACCGACCGGCTAGGCAATCTGCTGGCGGGGAAATGACGCCTGTTCCGGCACGTCGCTTCCCTTGGGCAGCAGGTAGCCTTGTTTCACCCCCGCCGTCGGATCCGATGTGCCCGCAAGCGGTTCTCTCGAAGCCGAATCGCCAGATCAACGTGTGGAGGATTCCGGGAAACCGGTAGCTGTCCCCGACGCATCCCCTATCGGGTCCCGGAACGGGCGAATCGACCGGCGCAGGAATCCTGTTCCCGTCGACGACGCCGAAAACCGCTTGCGATCCCGACGGCAGGATGCAAACCACCATCATATCACCACACTTTTCCCGGATGAGCCTAAATTTGCTTCGGACATGACGATCGACCGAAAGCCGCAGATCCGCATCCGTGCGAAAGACCCCGGCTTCCTCGAGACCGTCCTGGAGCTGCTCCTCTCGCTGGAGCTCCTCTCGGTTCTGATCCAACGCCAGATCAAGATGCGCTACGCCCAGACGGCCTTCGGGACTTTCTGGATCGTGATCCAGCCGCTGCTGTCCGCCGTCCTTTACACATTGGTCTTCGGCCTGTTCGTCCGGGTGCCGACCGCAGGTGTACCCTACGTCCTCTTCTCCTATTCGGGGATGGTGATCTGGACCGTGTTCGCCCAGGGGTTCGATCGTGCAGGCATCAGTCTGGTCCAGGACGAACGGCTCATCACGAAGACCTACTTCCCCCGGCTGCACCTGCCCCTTTCGGCGGCGCTTTCGGTGGCACCGGACCTCGGGATCTCCCTCCTCCTCCTGTTGCCCGTCGCTTGGTTGCTCGGGTTCCCGCCCCATCCGAGGCTGCTCTGGGCCTTTCCGTCGTTCATCGTGCCATTCCTTCTAGCCATCGGCTCGGGATCCCTCGTGGCGAGTCTCAACATCCGCTGGCGCGATCTGAGGCAGGCCGCGCCGTTTCTGGTCCAGATCTTCGTCTGGGCTACACCGGTTGCCTATCCCCTGGAGGTGGTCCCCGTGGGTTGGCGGAATGTCCTTCTCTACGGGAATCCCATGACAGCCCCGGTCCTCCTTTTCCGATACGCGGTGCTGGGAACGCCATTCCCGCCGATCTCCGCGATCTGGATTTCATTCGGCCTCAGCGTTGCGCTCCTGCTGTTTGGAACCACCGTCTTCCGTTCCGTCGAGAAGACCTTCGCGGACTACATCTGATGGGATTCGCGATCTCCGTTCAGGATTTGGCCAAGCGTTACCTCATTCGTCGCAGCCCCAACGGCAAGTACGGGACCGATCTCGCGGACGATCTCGCGGCGAGGCTTTCGGAGCTGGTCCGAGGTCGGTGGCGCAAGGCGGAATACGACGACTTCTGGGCGCTCAGGGGGGTGGAGTTCACCGTGGCGCCAGGTGAGGTATTGGGACTCGTGGGGCGAAACGGCGCTGGAAAGTCGACGCTCCTGAAGATCCTCGCGCGGGTGGTCAGGCCCACTTCGGGCGAGGCGTTGATGCACGGGCGCGTGGGTTCCCTGCTGGAAGTGGGGACCGGGTTCCACCAGGATCTGACCGGTCGCGAAAACGTGTACCTGGCGGGTGCGATACTGGGTCTGACGCGCAGGGAGATCCAAACCCGGTTCGAAGAGATCGTGGAGTTCTCGGGCGTGACGAAGTTTCTGGATACGCCGGTCAAGCGCTACTCGAGTGGCATGTACGCCCGGCTTGCCTTTGCCGTCGCCGCGCACCTGGAGGCCGACATCCTTCTGGTGGACGAAGTCCTCGCGGTGGGTGATGCCGCCTTCCAGCGGAAGTGTCTTGGAAAAATGGGCGATGTGGCCAAGCAGGGCCGTACGGTGGTCTTCGTGAGCCATTCCATGCCCGCGGTACAGTCGCTGTGCACGAGATGCCTCTGGCTCCAAGACGGAGTCATCCGCATGGACGGGACCGCCAGGGAAGTCGCCGACGCCTATTTCGGATCCAATTCCGAGACTTGCACCCAGATGTCCTGGCCGGATCCAGCTTCGGCGCCGGGCGACCGCGAGTTCAAGTTGGGATCGGTCTCGGTCCGCACCTCGGAGGGCCAGGGAAGCAACGAACCATCGACTTCCGAAGCCATCGACCTGTCGTTCGGGTTTTGGAACCTGAAGGACGGCAATCCCATCGCCTTGCACGCGGTGATCCTTTCCGACGAGGGAACTCCGCTTTTTCGCGTTGTCGCTTCACCGGATGTTCCGGCTGGCGGGCAGGCGTTGGCCAAGGGCGCTTGGACGGCGAGGGTCCGGATACCAGGCCATTTCCTCAACTGCGGGTTCCACCGAGTCCAGCTGCAGGTTTCCCGCGGTCGTCAGGAGGTCTTCCTGACCCTGGACAATCTCCTGCGCTTCCAGATGCGCGAAGACCGCGACGATCCGGTCTGGTCGGGCTACTGGCCCGGCGCGATCCTTCCGAGCCTGGAGTGGAGCGTCGTTCCGGCCTAGGGCAGACTGTTCATGACTTACAGGAGTTGACCATGGCGTGTATGGCATGCGGGCGAGAGACATCCCCGGCGAGGACATGGAAGGTCCCGAGCGACACGGAAAACCGAGAATATTTCGTCGATTTCTGTCCTTGCGGATTGGGGTCCACGCGAAGCGACAGGATCGAGAACGATGCAATCCGCGCCAACCACGCGATGTACGACAACGTGGAAGCTCGGATCGTCGTCTATTTCCACCAGATGCGCGGCCACCTGAACGCCCGATTCCTGGACACCTTGCGGATCCTGCGCGAATTCGGGAATGGAGGGACGAGGTATCTCGAAGTGGGCTCCAACATCGGATTCGCGACCTCCATCGCACGACGCGGGGGATTCGATGTGCATGCGTGCGAACTGAACGACTCGTGTCGAGAGGCATCCCGAGCCATCTTCGGTTTCCCGGTGGACCGGGATTTCCTTGAAATGGATGGAGTCTTCGACTTCATCGTGATGTGCGACGTCCTGGAGCATTTCCCGGATCCCCTGGCGGCGCTGGAGCACGCTTTCCGGTTGCTCGCGTCAGGGGGAATCCTGTTTGTCCAGCTTCCCAACCACGAGGGAGTCCAGGCGCGGAAGGCCGGACTGCATTGGAAATTCCTCTGCGTCCCCGACCACACCTTCCACTTCACCCGGGATTCCCTTTCCTCGCTCGCCGCTCGAGTTGGATTCGAACCTGTCTGGTCTAGAACGGTCGGATTCATCGATGAGAAGCCCTTGTGGAACATCCTTCCCGGACCGATACGCAGGACGATCCTGCGCCACCTCAACGCATTCGAGCCCATCGGGTTCGTCCCGGAAAAAGGGACTCGGGGAACGCTTCTGCAGATGGTGCTGCGAAAGGGCTGAGCCGCCGCCTCACCGCCGCTTGCGGAACCTTCCGCCATCGCGGCCACCGCCGCCGCCGGGTCGCGGTCCGCCGTGACCGCCTCCGCCGTGCCTGGGGGCGCGGTCGAAGCGCTCGCCCGCTCCTTCGTCCACGCCGATGGCGGACAATTCCTGGCCTGTGAGGCTCGCGTCCTTCTGGCCGTAGAATTCCTGGCGGTAGAGCTGGGAAAGGAGAAGGGCCAGGCCCATGCGGGTCCCTTCTTCCGCCACCAGGGAGGGGAGGCTCTCGGCGAGCTTTTCCGCCGATCGGCGAACGGCCCTGGAGCTGTCGCGTTCGGCGCGCTCCAGCATGGCCACGCAGCGCTCCAGCAGGATGTCCGCGGAGCTGTTGGCCTTCTGGGCGGGGACCTTCTCGAAGCGCAGGTCGAAGCGGCGCCCGATGGCCTTGACCGCCAGCTCCTCCAGCTCCGACACCACCGACCAGGCGACTCCGGTCTTGCCCGCGCGCGCGGTGCGACCGGCGCGGTGCACGTACACGTCCGGTTCCATGGGCATCTCGTACTGGATGACGCAGGGGATGTCGGTGACGTCGATGCCGCGTGCGGCCACGTCCGTGGTGACCAGGTACCGCGTCTGGCGGGTGCGGAAGCGGTTCATCACCTTCTCGCGGGCGACCTGGCTCATGTCGCCGGAAAACGGTTCGGCGGAAAGGCCCCACGACTTCAGGTAGTCGGAGAGGTAGGCCACGTCCCGGCGGGTGTTGCAGAAGATGAAGGCCATCTCGGGGTGGTCGTGCTCCAGGATGTCCAGGACGGCCTTGTCCTTCGCGAGCTTGTCCACCACCACGTAGCGGTGGGAGATCGCGTCCACCGAGCGCTTCTTCTGGGAGAGCGAGAGGAACTTGGGGTTGCGCAGGAACTCGCGGGCCAGGTGCTTGACGTTTTCCGTGATGGTCGCGGAGAACATGTAGGTGCAGCGGTCGTGCGGGAGCATGCCCTTGATGCGGGCCATGTCCGGGTAGAAGCCCATGGAGAGCATCTCGTCGGCCTCGTCCAGCACCAGGTCGCGCACCGAGCGGGGATTGAAGTGGCCCTTCTGGAGCATGTCGATCACGCGGCCGGGGGTGCCGATCACGATGTGGCTGGTCTTCAGTCCCTCGATCTGCTTCTCGTAGCCGACGCCGCCGTACACGACCACCGACTGCACGCCCTTGTCGGCGCCCAGGATCTCGGCTTCCTTGGCCACCTGGAGCGCGAGCTCGCGGGTGGGCACCAGGATCAGCGCCTGGGGCATGCGGTGGTCCACCTCGCAGATCTCCACCAGCGGGATCATGAACGCGCCGGTCTTGCCGGAGCCGGTGCGGGACTGCGTGATCAGATCCTGGCCGGCCAGCAGGTAGGGGATGGCCTTGCGCTGGACCAGCAGCGGTGTGCTCCAACCCTGCTTGCCCACCGAGATATTCATGGCGGCCGAAGCCTGCTCGAAGGTGAAGTCCGGGAGAGGAGGATCCGGTTCCACGATGTCGTCGGGATCGTCGTCCGACGATCCGCCGGGTTCGCCCGCGACAAAGGCGTTGGGGTCGAAGCCCTCGGTGTCTTCGGAGGTTTCGGAGGGGGCGCCCTCGATGTCGGACTCGATCTGCGCGATCTCCGAATCCGCCGGTTCCTGGGCGGAAAGATCCTCTTCCTGGTCTTTTTCTTGCATAGAAGGAGAAAACTAGCTCTTGGGGATGGGGTGGGGGCCCCCTCGGCTCCGCCCGGTGGGCTCCGCCCACCCCCTCTCCGCTGGCGCGGGGCCTTTCTTTTTCCGCTTCCCTCCGCATGGTTTAGATGGGCCATCCGGAGAGTCCGATCCCCCCGTGGCGGATTCTCAAGGGTTGGCAGGGACCCTTGAGCCGGGGTACAGGTCCCGGGTCGGCTGTGTAAATCAAGCGGAGCGCCGCGAAAATGCCAGGCGCAGCCTCAGGTCCCCAGGACCTCCGCGCGCAATCGCTCCAGATTCTGGTCGTTCGCCGGAACCACGATCGATTCGATCTGCCGTGCGAGCGCGTCGTTCTCGAAGGTCTGCGTCCAAGAGACGGTGGTCCCGGCCGGGTTGGGAACGAGGCCGATGACCAGCCGGTAGACGGGCTCGGAAGGATGTCCCACCACGACCCGGTGCGGGGCATCGATCTCCACGAAGACGTTTTCGTTCGGGTAGTCGGCGCCGTCTGGACCGTGCATGACCAGGGACCATTTCCCGCCCGGCCTGAACTCGCAGAGGGAAAACGTGTTGGTGAAGCCCGCCGGCCCCCACCAGCGCGCCAGGCGCACGGGGTCGACGATCGCGGCGAACACGGCTTCGAGCGAGGCCACGATTTCACAGGAATGGCGGAACTCGGTCATGGCAGCCTCCTCTCCGACGCCTGTTTTCCGCTGGCAAAGGTCGCCAGGGTGCGTCGCGAGGACGGAAGTCTACTTCAGGGAGCAGGCGGGAAAAAGTCGAATGTCATCTGGACCGATTCCAACGCGCCGATGTCGATGATCGCCACGATCCGTCTAGCAGTCCGACGGCATGGCCACGGTCTTCGCCATCATCCGCGCCGCGACGAGAGCCGCGAGAACTCCCGAGACCGCAGCGGTGCCCAGCGACCATCGCGGGCCCACGTGTGTCGCGATCCACCCGACGATGGGAGCCCCGATCGCCGCTCCCCCGAGCCCCACTCCAACTCGGGTCGCCATCACCCGACCGCGCATGGCGGGTTCGGTCGAAAGCTGCATCATGCTGTTGGTCGCGATCGTGAAGGTGAGGGCCGAAACTCCGATCACCGCGAGGGCCGCGGCGAACCACCAATATCCGGGAGAGAACGCGGCGAGGGTGCATGCGATCCCGAAGGCTCCGGTGCCCCAAAGCAGCGTCCCGAAATCCGGCTTGTCGCGTCCGGCCGCCAAAAGCGCCGCGCTCATCGTTCCGATCGCCATGATCGACGACAGCAGACCGAATCCGCGCGCATCGGTGTGGAAGACGTTCACCGCCATCGCGGAGATGAAGACCGGGAAATTGAAGCCGAAGGTCCCGATCAAAAAGAGCATGACCACGATGGATCGGAGGTCCGGCCTGGCCCAGACGTATCGAAGTCCTTCGACGAAGCCCCCGTTCGAGCGGGAAGCTCTCGCGTTCGTCCCGAGCTCGTGGACGCGCAGCTGGGACAGCGAGAGAAGGACGGCGCCGAAGGACAGTCCGTTCAGGAGAAAGGCCCAGCCGGTTCCGAATTTCGCGATGACCAGACCGGCCACGGCGGGCCCGATCATCTGGCCGGCGAAGATCGAGGTCGAGTTGAGCGCGACCGCGTTGGGCAGTTGTTCGTCGCCCACCATCTCCCCGACGAAGGTCTGCCGAACCGGCGCATCCAGCGCCGCGGCGGCGCCGAAGACGAAGGCGAACACGTACACGTGCCAGAGCTGGACGCGACCCGAGATCGTCAGGATGCCCAGCGCAACCGCCAGCACACCCATGGAGCCTTGCGTCAGCATCAGCAGCTTGCGCTGGTTGAACCGGTCCGCCGCCAGACCGCTCCAGGGCAGCAACAGGAGCTGCGGTGCGAACTGCAGGCCCGTGACGATGCCGACGGCCGTCGCGTCGTGGTTGGTCAGTCGCGTCAGCACGATCCAGTCCTGCGCCACCCGCTGCATCC
>Ga0302319_10024386_pt1 | contig 10760 bp, 6 predicted proteins | sample Bog_T0_2_FD_203319 | JGI IMG/M metagenome (GOLD analysis project Ga0302319, IMG submission 203319) | Peat permafrost microbial communities from Stordalen Mire near Abisko, Sweden - Bog_T0_2 | ecosystem: Environmental > Terrestrial > Soil > Wetlands > Peat | place: Sweden: Abisko, Stordalen Mire... | reverse complement strand
CACAGGCGACGACGCGGCCGCAGCTTCGTCCGAGCGCCCGACCACAACGAAGACCTGGCACTTCGCCATGGACAGCACCCGCGACGTCAGCTTCTCCGCCTCTCCCACCTTTCTCTGGGATGCGGCCCGCATGGAGATTCCCGCCAGCGCTGGCCATCCCGCCCACACCGCCCTCGCACAATCTGTCTATCCCATCGAGTCTGCGGGAGACGCTGCCTGGGGGCGTTCGACGGAATATCTAAAGGACGCGGTGCAGCACTTCTCCGCGCGCTGGTATCCGTATCCCTGGCCCGTCGCCACCAACGTCGCCGGTTTTTCCTCGGGCATGGAGTATCCGGGCATCCTCTTCGACGGCATCAACGACAAGGGAGCAGAACTCTTCTGGATCACGGCCCACGAGATCGGCCACTCCTGGTTTCCAATGATCGTCGGCTCCAATGAGCGGCGCGACGCCTGGATTGACGAAGGCTTCAATACTTTCATCGACACCTTCGAGTCCGACGAATTTGAGCACGGCGTCTATGGCCCTAAGCGCGATGGAGAATACGCTCCCACTGTCGCGCCCGGGGGCACCTCGATGATGGCGGAGGTTGCCGCAAACACCACTCCCGCGGATCAAATCGCAAAGGTCATTGCCAATGATGTTGCTAACCATGGACCCATCCTTCTCACCCGCGCCGACGCTATCCAGGAACAGTACCGTCACCCCATTACGTATTTCAAGTCGGCCTTCGGTCTAACGCTTCTCCGCGATGACATTCTCGGGCCTGAGCGCTTCGACTTCGCCTTCCGCAAGTTCATCCGCGACTGGGCCTACAAGCATCCGTCACCCTCCGACTTCTTCCGCGAAATGCAGTCATCGGGCGGCGAGGATCTCAGCTACTTCTGGCGAGGCTGGTATTTCAATAACTGGCAGTTGGATATGGCCATCACCTCTGTGGAGCCAGTCGATCCGAACGATCCCAGCAAAGGCCTCAAGGTTACGGTCTCGAATCTCGGACAACTCGTTCTTCCCGCAACTCTGCGCGTCCAGCTGGCCAATGGCAACCATGTGGATATCACCATCCCTGTCGAGACCTGGATGCAAAACACCAGTCACACCTTCACGATCGATACGCCGGGTGCCGTAACTTCGGTCGCCCTCGATTCCGACCACTCGCTCCCCATGATGGATCGCAGCAAGACCACGAAAGATTTGGCCGCGGCGCGAAACTAGACCCCGTTTCTCTTGCGTTCACTCGATACCGAGTCACTGCGCTCCGGATGTCGACTTTCTAAGAAATACGTGCCGGTGTCGTAAGGCGATCGTTCGAGATCGGCGCGATCTTCCATGCGGACAGGTCAATCGCCCCCATTCCCTCTGCGACGGCGACGACATCCGGCGCTTCCGGCTCATTAAAGTAGAACCTCTTCGTCACCCCGATTCTCCCGCCAAGAATGAGCTCAATGACCGAGCCGTCGACAAACCCATGCACAGTCGGCATATCGCCAGCTTCGAGCGTGATCGTCTTCCCGTCCGCGCTGAACGCATGCGACTCGGACTCATAGGACACCTTCAGCAACTCCATCGCGCCAGCACTCATCGTGCACGTGAACCCCTTGCCCCGCGTCCCTGTAAACAATACCTCGCCTGTTGCTCCGGGCAGCGTTGCGCGCATGTTCTCCGCCTTGATCCGGCCCGATCTCAACCTAGTCAGCGCAGGCAGCGTCTCCATCCTCAAAGCACCATCCGCATCCAGAGACAGAACCCGCGGCAGACTCATCATCCCGCTCCACCCCGCGGCCTTCATCGCTACCTCATCGCGACGCTCCTGGATCCAGCCCCACAGAATCCTCCGGCCTTGGGCATCCAACTGCGTCTTGGGAGCATAGAACGCTCCCCAGTCGAGCACGCCCTTTCGCTTCGCCGTGAAGGTCATCCTCGACTCATCCAGCACGCCCGACTCCCAGAACACCTTCCCCATCGTTGAATAGATCAGCACATGGCCGTTCCCCAGCGCGAAGAACTCGGGACACTCCCACATCTCTCCATCGTCACAAGGGTTCGACGTCTTCTTCCCATCCCACTCTCCGCTGGTGAGCTTGTGCAGGTACTCCCAGCTCTTCATATCCCTGCTGCGATAGAGCAGAACACATCCGCCAACATTCTCCACGCCCGAACCTACCGTCAGGTAGTACCAATCGCCCTGCTTCCATGCCGAAGGATCGCGAAATCCGGTAAATAGCATTCCCGTGGGTGGGCGGGACACAATCGGCTGCGGATCCTTGATCCACTTCACCAGCAGTGGATCATCGCTCCATGCGAGGCACTGTGTCTCCTCAATATCATTCGTCCCATCACGAATTGTCGCCAGGGCATCTGTGCTCTTCTGCGTTCCCGTGTAAACCACATACACACGATCGCCTACCACAATAGCCGACCCCGAGAAGCATCCGAACGAATCCGGCCCGCCGGGTGTCGGCGTCATGGCCACGGGCAGATGCCGCCAGTGAATCATGTCCTCGCTGACAGCATGGTTCCAACTCATGTCTCCCCATACTGCCGCTAGAGGGTTGTATTGAAAAAACATGTGGTATCGACCCTTGAAATAGATAGGACCATTCGGATCATTCATCCAGTTTTTCGCCGGCAACAAATGAAATTGTGGCCGCATGGGATCTCGCGCCAAATGCGACTCGAGCGAATCTGCTTGCGCCCACACCCCGCGCGGAGCGAACGATACCGCGCCCAGAGACGCCAGCCCTGCCAGGAACTTACGCCGTGTCGCGCGTCTGCTCACGCTCTTCATCAACATCACCTCATCCCGCCTGAAAAGCCATCCTAACCCACAAAAGCCTGGGAGTACTTGCAGAGGCTCCGGCCGCCCTTCATGAGGCTATATCCGCAGGAAACGCTCGATAGGGTTAAAGCGGTTTATTTCACTTGTTCAATGTAATTCCAGTTCTGTATAGTGCAGGGTGCAAGAACGATTACGCATCCGGTTTATCTGCTGTTCCAGGTTTTGAACGCGGCAATAACCAGTCTTCGGTTTTAGATGAGCTGCCAATCGGGCGGCTTCAGCCAAAGGAGTACTATGATCGCCCAATTTTTTCGCGTGTCTGTTCGAAGGTTTATCGTCGCCAGCCGCCCCTCGTCCCTGCTCTTGATTTGCGTGGTACTGCTGTGCGGCTCGGTAGCGATGCAACCTGCGAGAGCGCAGAAGGATTCCGCATCGAAAGCCTCCTACCTCAATACAGCGCTGCCGCCGGAAGTCCGAGCAAGGGATCTGGTGGGACGCATGACGCTGGAGGAGAAGGCGTCGCAGTTAGTTAATCAGTCGCGTGCTATCCCGCGGCTCAAGGTTCCGGCCTACGACTGGTGGAGTGAATCGCTGCACGGTGTAGCCGTGAATGGTACAACGGAATATCCAGAACCCATTGGGCTCGCCGCAACCTTTGATGTCGCAGCCATTCACGCGATGGCGACGGACATCGGCATTGAGGGCCGCGTTGTCCATGCTCAAGCGTTACATGACGGTGGTTCGGCTATCTTTCATGGTCTCGATTTCTGGGCGCCCAACGTCAACATCTTTCGAGATCCTCGTTGGGGTCGTGGCCAGGAGACGTACGGAGAAGATCCTTTCCTCACCGGTCGCATGGGCGTCGCGTTTGTTACCGGCATGCAGGGCGACGATCCAAACTACTATCGGGTTATCTCTACGCCTAAGCACTTTGATGTGCATAGCGGTCCAGAACCAACACGCCACATCGCCGACGTAGACGTAAGCCGTCACGATCAGCTCGACACCTACGAACCCGCCTTCCGAGCGGCTGTTGTCGAGGGTAAAGCCGGATCGGTGATGTGCGCCTACAACGCCATTAACGGCCAGCCTGCCTGCGCTAACCAGTATTTGCTGCAAGATCTGCTGCGGGGCTCGTGGGGTTTTCAGGGATACGTTGTGTCAGACTGCGGCGCGGTGCGCGATATCTTCAGCGGTCACCACTACCGTCGCTCTCAGGCGCAATCCTCTGCTATCTCGCTCGAGCGAGGAATGGATAACGAGTGCGTCGACTTCACCTCCCTTGTGAAGGACGACCATGACTACAAGCCCTACATTGAAGCAGTGCAGCAGGGTTACCTGAGCCAGGACGCCATGGATACTGCTTTAGTGCGGTTGTTCACCGCGCGTATCAGGCTCGGCATGTTTGACCCGGCAGATAATCCCTACGGGAAAGTCGACGATAAGGATCTGAACAGCCCGGAGCATCGCGCACTTGCTCGCAAGCTGGCGGAAGAGTCTATGGTGCTGCTCAAGAATGACGGTACCCTCCCCATCAAACCCGCCATGAAGAACATCCTGGTCGTAGGTCCACTCGCAGACCAGACGGCTGTTCTACTTGGCAACTACAACGGCACGCCGACACATACCGTGTCCCTGCTCGAAGGCCTTAAAGCAGAGTTTCCCGAAGCCACGATTACGTACGTTCCTGGAACGCAGTTTCTCCGCGACGAGGGCCAGCCCGTGCCGAATAGCCTGCTGACCACGCCGGACGGAAAACCCGGGTTGAAAGCGGAGTACGCCGACTGGGGAGCGATTGACTTTGGCCCCGATGTGAAGCCAAAGCCCATTACCTCTCGCGTTGAGCAGAATATCGACCTTAGCGAGCAACATCTTCCATCTGCCACGTCCGGAAAGAAGTCAGTTGGCGTGGAATGGACGGGAAATCTCATAGCGCCGACCACCGGCGACTACCTCATTGGCTTGCAGGCCGACGGTTTCGCGCGCGTGTCGGTGGACGGCAAGATGGTCGCTCTGCAGTATGGCTCACAGGGTGTAGAGACTCACCTTGGACGAGTTCACCTGGTGAAGGGCGAGAAGGCGACGTTGGACGTTCAGTATCGGAGCGCGGAAGAACGCAAGCCGACCGCCAAGCTGATCTGGTCGGCGGTGAACGATGCGCCTTCTCCTGAGGCAGTCGCCGCCGCTCGCAAAGCCGATCTTGTCATCGCCGCTGTCGGCATCACCAGCCGCCTTGAGGGCGAGGAGATGCCCGTCAATCAGCCCGGATTTCTTGGCGGCGACCGCACCAGCATTGACCTTCCGCAGCCCGAGGAGGCCTTGGTGGAAGCAGTTGCCGCTACGGGCAAACCGCTGGTCGTGGTGTTGATGAACGGTAGCGCGCTGGGTGTGAATTGGATCGACAAGCATGCGAACGCGGTTCTCGAAGCGTGGTATTCGGGTGAAGAGGGTGGAGCAGCCATCGCCAGCACGCTCAGCGGCAAGAACAACCCGGCTGGGAGGCTACCGGTGACGTTCTACAAAGACGTGAGCCAGCTTCCCAACTTCGAGGACTACTCGATGGAGAATCGCACCTATCGCTATTTCACGGGGAAACCCCTCTATCCCTTTGGTTATGGACTGAGCTATAGCAGTTTCAGTTATAGTGCGTTGGAACTTCCCACAAGCAGCGTAAACGCAGGTCAGCCGGTTGTTGCCACGGTGACGGTGACAAATACAGGGAAGGTTGCAGGGGACGAAGTAGCACAGCTTTACCTGAAGTTTCCGGCCATTGCTGGAGCGCCACGTATCGCTTTGCGTGGCTTTCAACGAGTTCATCTCGACCCCGGACAGAGCCAGCAGCTTCACTTCGAACTCAAGAGCCGAGACCTCAGCATGGTAACGGAAGAAGGGAAGCCCATCATCGCGGAAGGTGATTACACCCTCAGCGTCGGTGGCGGCCAGCCTGATACCGGCGCATCCGAAGTTACTGGTCACTTCCATGTCGACGGACAGATTGGGTTGCCAGAATAGCTTCCTAAAGTCCGGCAGCGCAAAGAGGTAAGAGGATACGAGACGCGAGGGACTGGGGAGATCCAGTCCCTCGCGTCGTAGCGTTGAAGCAATGACTAATTCGATGGAGAGAGTGAGCCGACCAGTGTGAGGTTTACGTCGACTTCTTTGGCTACCTTTAGGACAAACCAACTGGGATCTTTGAGGCCCCACTCCACGTAGGGTACTTTGAACGTGGTCTTGGCGGTGAGCTTATTGCCTTCGATGTGCATCTGCATGGGGACCGTGAGGGTATGCGGTGCGCCGTGGAGGGTGAAGATCCCGGTGACCTGGATCGTTGAGTCGCCGACAGGGTGGAGGGTGCCGGAGTAGTTCTGGGGAGCGAAGGTCACGTCGGCAAACTTCGTGGCTTGGAGGACGTCGTTGAGCATCTTCTTATCGCGGCTGGCGTTGCCGGTGTTGCCGCTCGATGCGGAGACGACGAGCAGGCCGGAGAGAGCGGGGCCGGCACGGTCGAAGTCGACCGTGCCCTTTTCGACGTGGAAGGTGCCGTTGGTGGTGTCGTGGTTGCTGGGGAGGGTGAAGGCGACGCTGCTGGAGTCGGGATTGATGAGGAACGTCTGGTGCTGGGCGAAGGCGAGCGGCGTGCAGAAGAGCGGCAGGAGGGCAGCTAGGGTGCGAATCTTCATCGTGTGGCTCCGTTAGAGGTGTTGATGGCGGTGGGATGGGGTTGGTGGATGATCTGCTGCAGGTAGAGGGTGAGCGAGGCGACCTCGGCATCGGAGAGATATTCGTGGCCGGCCATGTCGGTGGCGGGGATGCCGAACTTGATGATCTGGGCTAACTGGGCGGGGGTCGAAGAGGGTGTGAGATCGAAGTATGGGCCAGTCGAGAGGTTAGTGGGGAGGCGGTGGAAGCTGGTGCGCCACAGGGTACGAGTGGACCCGTTGGAGTTGTGGCAGGTAGCGCATTCCTGGTCGTAGAGTCGCTGACCGTGGGCAGCGCTAGCGTTGGCGAAGTCCGGTTGCCAGGCTAGTTCGGCAGCGCGTTGTTGGGCGGCGAGGGCGGGGGTGGGGCGACGGGTTTCGAGGTAGGCGATGAGGTCGTCGCCCCTCTGGCTCTGGCCGCGGAAGAGAGCGGCAAAGGTTGGCATGATGGAGCCGTGACTAATTTGGGAGGGCTCATAAAAATGGGCGCGGAGCCAGAGTGGGGAGCGGCGCATTGCGACGTTGGAGAGGTCAGGGCCTTGGCGGCGATTGCCAATGAGGGGCGGGCGCTCGGAGCGGAGGTCGGCAAGGGGCTGGACTGGGCCCCACATGAGGACGTCGGCGGTGTCGGGGCGGACGTACTGGGAGTGGCAGTTGATACAGCCTTCGGCAATGTAGACCTGGCGACCGCGCTCGACTTGGGTAAGCGGGGTGGGCGTGGGCATGAGGGCTTCTTGAGTGGCCCATGCAGACGCGGCGATGAAGAGGATCGCCGTGGTGGCGAAAAGTTCACGGTGCCGCGTGCGGAGGAGCATCGGCGTGAGGATAAGCGCGGCGGCGAAGAGGACGAAGAGCGGTGGGATGTGGCCGAGGTGCTGGCCCATGCCGATGCCCATCGCGGAGCCAAACCAGCCGCCGACGGCATAAATCCAGCCGGCGCGCCGGCCGCGCTCGGCGATGGTGGACGCGCCGGAGAGAAGTGCGGGGTAGGCGACGAGCGCGACGGAGTAGAGTGAGACCCCAATCGGGTAGAAGAGCGAGGCGAGGAGTGCTCGGTGGGGGGCGAGCAGCAGAAGGCAGGCGGCGCCGAGTGTGAGGAGTGCGGTGGCCAGTGTGGTGGAAAGGCCTCGGCGACGGAGAAGGTAGACGCCGGCGAGGGCGGCGAGAAAGTGGAGTATGCCGTTGACGTAGAGGTGGGTAGTGCCTTCCCAGGTGCCGGCTTTCAGGGTGGGGGTGTTTTGGATGATGAAGAAGGCGGCGGAGTCCAGCCAGATGAGGGCGGTGAAGGCGAGGAGGACCCGTGGGTATGTCGAGGTGGGTTGCGCTTCAAGTTCCCCGGAAAGCGAAATGTGGGGGTCCTTCGCTCCGCTCAGTGCGTCGGAATTTTGGGCAGCGTCGGACGACGTCTGGGCGGCGATGAAGACCGCGACGAAGCAGAGGACGGCAGAGGTTATGGCTTGGGAGGTGGGAGTCGCAGTGAAGAGGGGAGGAAAGTTACAGATCAGATAGCCGAGGCCGGTGCCTAGACCGACTTTGAGGAGCGGGTTGGAGGTTCCGACCCAAAGGCGGAGGTGGGTGACTAGAGTTACGGTGAGGGTGCCGAGAGAGGACCCTATGAGGAAGGCGGTAACGATTGCGGCGGGGAGGTCGAGCGGGAAGAGTGTGAGAAGGGCTGCGGCAGCGCAGAGAGTGAGCGCGAGTTGCAGACGCGGGCGTGCTTCGGCAAGCACGTTGGTGCGGGGGATTAAAAGACTGAAGAGGATTCCGCCCAGGGCCATGGCGGCCATGACGGTTTTGAGGTGGGCGTCAGCGATGTTGAGCTGGGCAAGTCGTTGTAGGAAAGCGAACTGCGCAAAGATCAGGAAGTAGACGTAGGTGATCGCAACGAGCGCGACGCCACGCCAGCCGTTCGTGGTGCTGGCTGTAGCGTTGACTTCGGCGATGGGATTAGCTGAGGACATCGCTGAGCCATCCTCGCGTTAGCCAGCCTCGGGTTAGGCCGGTGAATTGGATCAGGGCGATTGCTCCGTCGGAGAGGGCTACGGTGAGCCAGCCGGTTTCCAGCGTACCGGTGAAAACTTGGGTGAGGATGAAGAGGGCTACGCAGGCGCGGGTGATCGCCGTGAGGAGCCAGACGACTTCCAGCTTGGCGCGGAAGACAAGGAGGAGATTACGGGGGCGGGTGGTGAGCCACGCTCCGTAGAAGCAGGCGAGCCCGGTGGAGAGCACGAAGGCTCCAATGTACGACAGGTAAGGGAGCGCAGCGTCTGCCGGTTCCAAGCGCATCAGTTGGAGGGTGAGGGCGGGCGCGACGAGCAGGAGCAGTCCAGTCGAGGTGTCGGATGCGCCGATGAGAAGTTGGTAGAGGAGCAGGATCTGGCGGCGTTTCATGCGACCTCCGCTGCAGTGTGCTGCTGGGCGTATTGGGGTTCCCGGAGAAGTTGGGAGGCGGCGATGAGCCACTCGGCGGAGGCTAGGAACATGAGCACGCCGACGACCAGCCGGCCAGAGTAGATGAGATTGCGGGCGGTGCCGGGGATGATGGTGAAAGCGGGGTCGGAGCCTTCGCGCCAGCCAGCAGTGAACATCAGCAGGACGTAAGCGAGGACAGCGATGTTCCAGACATAGAAGGACCAGGTGCGGTTGAATATCCAGCCACCTTCCCCGAGGAGCTGGATCATGACGAAGATCAGCAGCGCGGAGACGAAACCAGCCATGGCGAGGAGGGAGTGGCCAACGAGGCCGTCGGTGAACTTGAAGTGGTCGAGCACGGAAGGGAGGAAGAGGGCCCAACCGGTCGGGACGAGGATGGCCCACCAGACAAGGAAAGCATTGCGCCAACGGCGGGTGTTGGGGTGCCAGGCGAAGGAGGCGAAGTACGCGGGGATGAGCGGAATCCAGACGAGCAGGCTGCCGAGAGCGATGTACTGCGTGGGGCGGTGATTGCTGACGTCGGCGCGACCGAGGCCGAGGCAGAGAAGGGATTCGGCGGCGAAGATGATCCAGGAGATGAGTACGGCGCGGGAGCGCGGGTGCTTACGGTGAGTCAGGCCGAAGGGGATGAGCAAAAGGATTGCAATGATGACTAGCGTGGACTCAAGCTGGCTCGCTCCCGTGGGGCCTCCAGTGGCGGGGTTGATGGGAGGGTAGAGATTGGGGCTGGCGGCGATGTAGAGGAGGATAGGGACCAGCAGGAGCAGGGCGAGGCCGATGGTCTTGCCGATGCGTGCGCGGACGGCCTGGTAGGAACTGCTGAGCGATCTGAAGAAGGAGTAGGAGAGCAGGAGCCAAACGGCGGTGATGGCGAGTGGGAAGAGAATGCGGGGGTAGCCAGTCCAATCGAGGAAGAGCTTGCCGCTGGAGTGGCCGGTGAGCCATGAGAAGGCTCCGACGGCGAGGGCGGTGGACCAGATCCAGAGGACGGAACGAGCCCATTGTGCGGCGGGATGGCGGTCAACGGAGTAGACCTTGAAGAGGAAGGCGAGGAGTGGGAGGCTGGACCATCCATAGAGCTCGAGGTTCATGTGGACGGTGAGCCAGCGGCCGTAGGTGAAGGTGTCGAAGAGGCGGTTGGTGGAGGGGAAGAGGAGCATCACGGCGAGGAGGACGCCGATGGTGTTGGCGAAGGTTAACCAGGCGAGGGAGTGCCAGGCGGCGATCGCGTAGGGGTAGGGGTCGTGGACGGGATTCTCGTCTTTGAGGGATTCCCGGGAAGACGCAAGGCATGGGTCTTTCGCTCCGCTCAAGATGACATCGGAAGTCGGGGCGATGATCACCTTTTCGACGATGTGGCTAGAGGTGCTGGGGCTCACGAATCCTCCCATCGTGCATCTCGACTAAGCGGTCGCAGCGGGCGGCGAGGGCTCGGTCATGGGTGGCCATGACAAGGGTAACGCCTTCGGTGGCGGCGATGTCGAGGAGCAGTTGAAAGACGGTTGAGCTGGTATGCTCGTCGAGCGAACCGGTTGGCTCGTCGGCGAGCAGGATGCGGGGATGGTTCATGAGCGCGCGGCAGAGGGCGGTGCGCTGGCGCTCTCCTCCGGAGAGCTTCTGAATGCGACTGTTGAGGCGGTGGCTGAGCCCCGTTCGGTCAGTGAGATCCTTGAGTCGGGCGAGGGCGGAGGAGCGGTTGATGCCTGCGGCTACGGTGGGGATGAGGCAGTTTTCTTCGAGGGTGAGATCCGGGATAAGGTTGTGGAGCTGGAAAACGAAGCCGATCTCGTAGCGCAGGAGGCGGATTCGGCTGCGATGCCGATTGAGTTCGACACTGTTGACGGAGATG
>Ga0302319_10024385_pt1 | contig 10760 bp, 5 predicted proteins | sample Bog_T0_2_FD_203319 | JGI IMG/M metagenome (GOLD analysis project Ga0302319, IMG submission 203319) | Peat permafrost microbial communities from Stordalen Mire near Abisko, Sweden - Bog_T0_2 | ecosystem: Environmental > Terrestrial > Soil > Wetlands > Peat | place: Sweden: Abisko, Stordalen Mire... | reverse complement strand
GCCGAAACCGCAGCCGGGTGTTCGCAACAATGGACTGAACCAGACCAACAATCCGCCGTTGCACCCTTTGGGGAAATCCCCGGCGGACGTTCCTCTCACGGGCTGTGTCGCCACATTTTTCAAATCGAACCTCTATTTCCTGGTTGACCATACAATTGTGACAAACCAACCCGGTGCTAGGACTGTAGTTGACAAGGATGGTTACAACGTCAGGCTGGTATGTTTGAGCCGCGACTGCCCGGAACCGTTGGTGGTTCCGCTGAAATTTGATTCGAAACTGATGCGCCACGTTATACGCCTCGGCCAATCATCATTATCCAAGTCCACTTGGATGCATTTTTCCGGAGAAAACCTTTACATCGGCCAGGCGGATACCTGGGGTATGGGGTATATAAGTACCGACACTATCGCCGAAGCCGACAAGCTGGGTTACTGGACCATTCCCATTTCTGAAATCGAAGCTAACATCGCTGCGCAAAAACCAGCCATGCTTGCGAAAAAACATGATGAAGACGAGGCGAAGCGGCAATTGCGGGATAAATTACTGGCCAAATACGACCACAACCACAACGGCATCATTGACCCGGAGGAAAAGGAGGAGGCGTTGGATGACCCGGACTTCATCGAATCGAAGTTGGATGAGATTGACGCCAACCACAACGGCTGGCTGGACGCCGAGGAACTCGTTTGGTTTGACGCCAACACGAATAGAATCTTGGAGCCGAAAGAACAGGCCGGAATTGAGATTGCGCAACATCTGCTGGCAGAACGGCTCTTGAATAAATTTGATGCGAACGGCGATGGATTGCTTGACCGGACAGAATTCGACAGTTTACAGGATTCCGTCATCGGAACCTCCAAGCCCAAGTTGCTGCTTCAATTTGTGGATACTAATAACGACGACCACCTTGACTTGGGAGAACTGGAAGCATTTCTCCAGCAGCAAACCCGCACAGGTCTCCGTCCGAGCGGAAGTCGAGGCTCGGCTGTATTGAATCAAAGGAGAACGAACCCTGGCCAAGCCGTTGACCCCAGGCAAATGTTCAAAGCCGCAGTGGAATCTTATTGGCAGAATCCCGTCGTCGTCACCAATAGACCGCCACTAAACCGAGCGGCGTCAGTTGGCGATGCGGTCACCAACGGGGCTCCATAATGCAGGTCAAAGGATTTGCCGGTTTGAATCGTCATACTACTTGAAATGAGATGGCTCAACACATGGATGGTGTTCATAATTGCCGGCTGCGTGCCGGGGGCGGCGCGCGCACAATTGCAGCTTTTACCCGACAAGGAGCCGCAACGTGTGTTCGCCGGCATCGCGCGCACCGTCACCGTCGTCTGGCACAACGCCGGGGACAACACCGTGGACGCCGAAATTCGCGCGCGGCTTTTTCAAAGCAGTTCGGCAACCACGGTCCGGCTGGGCGAAACACCCTGGAAAACACTTCAAATGCTGCCGCGGCAAACCGTGCTTGAATCGGCGCAACTGGATTTTCCCGTTGTGAAAGCGGAGACGAAATTTCTGGTTCAATGGTTGGAAAATTCAAACAGCATCATCGGCAGGACGGAGGTGCTGGTTTATCCGACGAATCTGCTGGATGAATTGAAACGGCTGGTGGACGAAGGCGGGAAAAATTTCGGCGTGCTTGATCCCAAAAACCTGCTCAAGCCGGCGCTGAAAAGTTCGGCGGTAAAATTTGTGGATTTGGCGGAAACCGGGCTGGACGATTTTTCCGGCAAGCTGGCGATTGTCGGGCCATGCGGCCCCGATGACCCGGAATGGAACGGCCTGGCAAACCGGATCGGCAAACTGGCACAGAAGGGAACGCCGGTGGTCTGGATTCAATTACCACCTCCAAAACGGGCCGGAATCTGGCCGTCATTTTGGACCGTGCCGAAAAATCAAAATGTCGTTGTCGTCGTTCAACCGGAACTGGTCGCCAATTTTCCGGAAAATCCGCGGTCGCAGCTCAATCTGATTTATTTCTGCAATCTGGCACTGAACCCGCAGCCGCCGGTTTTGCCCGTTTTGTCTCCGCAACCATGAACCACAAACAAATTATGAAACACAAATACACACTCGCGCTGGCCAGCCTGTTGCTCGCCGGCGGAATCGTCCACACTATCGGACAAAATGCGCCAACGAACAGCAGTTCGCCGGAGGTTCTCACCGTCGCCGTCTTCGACTTTGAATCGAAGGACGAAGCGGTGCGCGACCTCGGCCCGAAAGTTGCCACCCTCATCAACGCCGACCTTTCCGCCGAACCGCAACTGATCACCGTCGAACGCGCGGAATTGGACAAGGCGCTCGGCGAACAGGAGCTGGGCCTGTCTGGCACCGTCACGCCCGACAGCGCGGCGAAGGTCGGGCAATTGACCGGCGCAAAGGTTCTCGTCACCGGCCGCGTATTCAAGGCGGATGATCAGACCATCATCGTGGCCAAAATCATCGGCACGGAAACCAGCCGCGTTTATGGCGAGGTGGTCAACGGCAAGCCGGGTGAAACGATCACCGATTTGTCGGCGGAGCTGGCAAAGAAAATCGCCGCCGACGTGACGCAAAAGGGTGACACGCTCATCGCCAAAGTTGAATCGCGCGAAGATCGCGTGGCCAGAATCAAAAAAGAGCTGGGCGACAAGAAACTGCCGGCGGTTTCGGTCAAGGTTTCCGAGCAGCATTTCGGCCAGTTGGTCATTGATCCGGCGGTGCAAACGGAACTGTCGTTGATTTTACAGCAATGCGGCTTCACGGTGGTGGACGAGCTATCCACGAACAAGGCGGACGTTGAAATCAGCGGCCAGGCGTTCAGCGAATTCGGGATGAGCAAAGGTAACCTGAAAAGCTGTCGTGCGCGGATTGAAATCAAGGCGCATGACGTGGCGAGCGGAAAAATTCTGGCCATTGACCGCCAGACGAGCGTGGCCGTGGACATAGCCGAACACATTGCCGCAAAATCCGCGCTGGAAAATGGCGCGGATGGACTGGCGGAGCGGCTGTTGCCGAAGCTGGTGCAATAGTCAAAACGACATCGTGAGCAAGAAGTGCTTCAGATGAAGCCGAAACTCTGGATTGCTGAACCCCGGTGAAAAGAAAAGTAAATGGGCCATTAAACTAATACAGCCCGGCCAATAAATGCGTGCCCTGTTCAAAACTCTTTGCCTCGCGTCGGTGGCACTTTCGCTGGTTGCCAGCCACAATTTGATGGCGGAACAACTGCGGTTAGTGGTGGTCCGTCCGGACATCATTACCGAAAGCGAAAAGCAAACAACTTTGACCAATTCCGTCGCGCTCTGGCAGTCGCTGCTCGCCGCTGAACTTTCCCGGCAGAGTTCGGTGGCGCTTTTGGATCGCGAGGACTTGCCAAAATTAGCGGGCGAACTGGCTTTGATGGCCGGCAACACGACCAACTTGACCATTCCCTCCGGCTGGCTCGGCGCTGATTGCGTGGTTCTCACCCAATGGCAGAGGCAGGGCGACACCAACCGGCTTGCCATCAAAATCCTCGATGTCGAGAAGGGTGGCATCGAGAAGGAACTCAGCCGGGATTTTACCGACGACCAGATGGAGGCGGCGGCTGGTGAACTGGCAAAGGAGTTGCGGGTAATCGGCTTGGAATTGTTGAGCCGGAGACAAATTCATACGACGGTCTCGGTGCTGGACTTTGAAAGCCAGAGCCGGTTTGAGCGGGGTCGCTGGCAGGAACACGCGCTCACCCGCGAACTGCGCGCCTTCTTGAAACAACAGCCCGGAGTGCTCGTGCTCGAACGTGAGGATGTCGAAGCATTGCTCCGGGAAACCCGGCTACAACGCGGAGGCATGGCCTCGGCGGGCACAGGTCTCACCAATTCCTGGTCCGCGCTCCGGTATTATCCGCTCGTTTCCGGCACAATTGACGAGACCCAACCCGAGGGCGCTCCCCTCACGCTGCGGATCAGAACGCAGGTTCGCGATCTTGGGAATGGTCGCACAAACGAATTCACCGAGTCGTTTCCCGTCGAGCAATGGGCGTTGGGCGTCAGTAATATTGAGCAGCGATTGAAGACGGTCTTTCTTCTCGAAGGAAATGGCGGCGTGGATGATGGCACATCCGCCCCGGATCGTGCCACTGAAGCAATGGCGCTGGCAAACCGGGCGCTTCAACTTTCGACCTGGCCCGAAATCACCAATTTCAAGGCGTTGCTACAGCGTTGTCCTCATGGACTGCTTTCGTATTACGAGTTGGAAATGCTGTTCAGTCAAAGGCATAACCAAATGATACTTAGCCCGCACACAGCGTGGCGGCAGGCGCGAATCCTTCAGGCGTGCCAGTATCTGAAGGCATCCATCCTAGTCGACGACCAAAATCCGCAAATCAAACTTCTGCTGGCCTCACTTCTTGGTGATTCCCAAGTCAACGAGGATCAGATGGCGATTGAACTGGCCGAAGAAGTTGGCTGGCAATATCCCGAACACCGGTTGGTCGCCTGGTCATATGTTTATAACCATGCCACCGGTGAGCAAAAGGAACGCTATCTGCAACTGCTGATTCAGTTTTTCCCGGAAAGCGATTTCGCCCGCATTCCAGCGCAGCGAGACTTCGAGGCGTTCATCCAAAAGCACCGGACGGATTCCGATTTGACGGCGCTTCTGGATCGCCTGCGCCCTGAAATGGATCGAATGCTCACGGAAACTCAAAACGGAATTGCGCTTGAGGGTGAAGTGGGCCGCCTATTCCACATCACCCAGGTAATCGAACAAAGCCCTGACGGCCGACAGGCAACCTTCAAATTGCAAACACCAGACAATCAGGCGCGCGGCACAAATTTCCTGGAAGAAATGATCAGCAAACATCCATCCCAGGCTTTCTTCTTGTGCCATTTCTGGAGCAAGTGCTGGGACGACTATTTACAAGACGACCCCCAGGCCTGGTATTGGTTCAAGCGGGCGGCAGAGGTTACTCCTCCCGGCAAATTGACAAAGGGTGGCAATAACAACTGGTGGGATAACCGCCTTAAAATGGTGCAGCGATTGATGGATCGCCACGAATACAAGGACGCGCTGTATTACCTGGAAAAGATCGATCAGGAGGATTTGTTGTCGGGCGACCGGAACCTGATGATCGCGCATTGCCTTTTTGAGCTGGGTGATTACCAACCGGCGTTGACGGCATTTCGAGCCTTTGGCCCGGATAACAAGGAAACAGCGGAATGGGCTGCCAAGTGCGAACAAAAGCTGGGGCTGCCGCCGCTGAAATCGCCGCCCCAAATTCATCCTTATCTGGCGGTGACGAACAAGGCGGTCTGGCGCATGGCAGACATCCAGTTGCCGCCTGAAACCAAAATTCATGCCGTTGCGGCCGATGTTGATTATTTGTGGTTGGGGCTCATCCCGCCAATGCTGGAGCAGGACATGATGCTATCACATCTCGAGGAATCGCAACGGGGGTGGGAAATGCTGGAGCGACTAATGATGATGCAAGGCGGCCTGCTTCGATGGAATCGCGCCAGCGGCGAAACCCGGCTCCTGACTCCCGATGATGGCTTGCCGCATCGGTGGGTGTGGTCATTGGCGGCAACGCCCAATGGCCTCTGGGTTGGCACACTCGGGGGTGGATTGGGCCGGTTGAATCCTGGCACCGGCCAATGGACTGTCTGGACCGAGACCAACGGCCTGCCCTTGAATTTCGTCCGCAGCCTCGCGGCGGATGACGAACACCTTTGGGTTGGCATGGGAGATTTCAATCGCGGTGCCGTGGCGAGGCTTTCGATCCCCACCCGCGAATGGCGCATCTTCCTGCCAGGAGATTATCCGGCGAAAACCAATTTCCCGTCTGCAATGATCCTCTCGTCGGCTATGCCGGATTATCTGAAACATCCCGTGGTGATTTCTTATGTGCCGATCACGCCGGTCACTTTGATCCAGGTCGTTGAGGGACTCGTCTGGTGTGTTTTGCCCGGACGGCAAACCGAAGGACGCGTCTGGACCACAACGAATGGACGACAGACTGAAGAGGTGCGGGCCAACTTTGAACCGCACGGCGCGGTGATCTTTGATCGCACGGTCAACGCCTGGCGGCCAGCTATAGACGACGCGCCGACCAGCATCGTGCGGATAAAAGATCGCGTTTGGCTATCCTTGGGCGGGGGCGGGCTGGCGAGCTGCAACCTTCAGGGTGGAGACTTGCAGCGGATTACGTCCGCCGAAGGTTTGCCCATGCCCGCAGGCCCGCTCTGTGAGTGGCAAGGGCGGCTTCTCATCGCAGGAGACGGCTTGATGGTGCTGGACGCAGAACACAAGTTGTTTGAAGTTTATCCATTCCCAACCCCCGGCGATGCAGGTTTGCTGACGGTGGTCGGTGACCAGGTATATTTGGTTCGGGGAAGTCAAATTCTCTGGCTCGATCTCTCAACATTGGATCACCAAAATCCTGCCGCACTTGAGCCGCCACGATAAACCATGCAACAGAAATTTATGCTTCAGTGCCTGGCAAATCCTGACCCATGAACTTCCATCGGATCATCGCCATGAATCTCCAACGATTGCTGCTGATTATTGTCTTCGGGGTATTCACGATGGGTAATGCTGACGCCGCGACGCGCATTGCGCTCGTGGGCAGTGGAGGGAATGACGGCATCGGGAAAGTGCTCGACCTGGCAACGGCGCTCCTGGGCAAGGACACGGATTTGCAGCTCCTTGATCGCGCGGAAGTGGATCGCGTGTTGCGCGAGCAGAAATTCTCGCTGGCCGGAATGGTGCGCGCCGAGGATGCGGTCAAAGCAGGGCAACTGCTTCATGTTGACTTGTTCGCGGTTCTCGAAGGGGCGTTGACAAATGAAGTCGAAGCTTCCCCGTCCCTCGGCCTGGTCGTGTTTGATGCGAAAAGCGGAGTGCGGTATGCCGACTCGGCGCTGCTGGCATCCAACACCGTGTCTGCGGCATCGGCTCTTGCCGCTGCAGTTCGCGCGGCGGTCGTGAAATCACACCTGACTTCGCAGGACTTGCACACGATTGGATTGCTGTCGGTGCGCAACGCGGATTTGCCGCGCCAGTTCGACAGCATTTGCGACTCGGTGGGGCTTTTGCTGGAGCGTGAATTGACGGCATCTCCGGGAATTGCCGTGCTGGAGCGCCGGCGGTTGGAACAGGTGAACCAGGAGAGCGGCGCGGCACCGGACGCGGAAGGAAATCGTTTGTTGAGTTCCCTGCGCATGATGCAATTGGACATCGGCCGGGACGGTGAAGGACTGCGCGGCACGCTGGCGTTTGTCGGGGCGGACGGTGCGCGGGACAATAAGATTACCGCCAGCGTTCCGACCCGCGATCCGGCGGCATTGGCCCATCTACTGGCGGACCAAACGGAGCGATTTTTGAATGTTCCGACGGACAAAATTCCGGTTGATCGGGAAGCCGAAGCTGCGCGGTTTCATCGCGAGTATCTGCTGTTGCTCCAGCATCGAGATTTCCTTGCCGCCGTGCATCCACTCGACGCGGCCATTGCGTTGGCCCCGGAGCAAACAAGCTGGCTACAGGAGATGGCGTTGCTGCTGCCCAATGCTGCCATTGGATTGGTTGATCCCGGTGGAGAGAACTGGCACCGGCCACTTGCCACCGAACCGTCCGCAGAAAACTTATCGTCCTGTCTGGCGCTGGGTCAGCGGGGAGCCGATCTGCTGCTGGATCTTTCGCGTGAAGCGGCGGCTCAAGCCAAGCCGGGCGAGCCGGTTCCAGAAGTGCTCAAAAACTCCAATAACAACCCTTTCATTATGCTTCTGGAAAAGCTGGGAGAAGTAAAGGAGGCCGACCCTGACTGTGCCGCTGAAATCGCCCCGCTGGAAGCCAAGGGACGAACCTGGCTTATGGAGGTGATCGAACCTTTTCTGGCAAAGCAATCGACAGATCAGGCCAAGTTTGCAGCCTACAGCCAGACTGTCAGGTTATGGTTCTGGCCTCCATCGAGCCTGAATCAGAAGGATGCCGTGCTGGCCTTGAGCAGTTGGATTGAGATGTCGCACAAGCTAAATCCACCCGATGGCAGTGGAAACTACTCCCCCATGTCGGACTTTCTCTTCATTTCTCATTATGGAGGGAATCAGATCGCAGAGTTCTTGAAATCACTCGAGCAAGATCAAGACCCCATCATACGCATCTATGCCCATGCCGGTCGCGTGCTTTTGACGATGCATCCGAGCGGCAACTATTCTGATAAGACACTGGCGGCCGAGCGCGAGTTCCGCCTTTACGCACAGGACTTGTTGGCGCATGACGAAGCCGCCAAATCGAGTGCTGTGCGCAACCAAGTATGGGATTTAATCACAAAAATGTTTCTCTACTACATTCTCAACCATCCCGAATGCGGTAACGAGTCTTTGGAAGCCTGCCGCTTCGCTTTTGCCCAAGGGGATATCCAGCCAAATTTATTCTATCGTGCCGCTGAGGCGCTTGACCGTCCGCGTAACCGGAATTTGTCCGGAGAATTGGAGGTCGTGGATGGCGCACTCAAGTTAATCGTTGAAAAGCCCGAAGCATATCCAAGAATCAAGGGCAGCTATTCGGATCGCAGCGTAGTCATCAAGGACTTGCAGCAAAAGCGCGATACACTGGCGGCTGAACTGGCCGGAACAGAGTCCAAGCATACATTTAATCCGTCTTGGACAAAGAGTTGCCTCCTTGATTTATCGGAGCCAATCAATGGATGCGCGTGGCTGTTCAAGCCGGCGGTGCAAGGCGAACAGGTGTATGCCGTCGCCTTGGCCATTCAGGAATGGGGCAGCCTGGAGGACAGCTTGCAATTAATGCGAATTCCAATGAATGGTGGTAAACCGGTTTTTCTTGGTCGGTCAAAGTATTCTGTGTCGTATCCGAATGGCTGGGACCGTCGATATTTTTTGAGGTTCCGATCTTCCAGAACCACAAATGCGTTGGCCAGCTCATTTGATTATGTCCGCGCCTCCTGTTTGGGGGCAGGTAATTATTTTGCAGCCACCGGTTCTGGAATTTACGTGTTTCCCACCAATGGCGATCCGGTGTTTCATTTGAGCACGACCAATGGGATCCCTTCGGATGAGGTCCACACGCTGGCCTTCCTTGATGGCAAACTCTACATCGGGGCCGGTGAATTCGAACGCGGGGGATACATTGCCAGCTATGAACCGGCAACCGGCAAGGTCACCGTTCTTGCCTCCAGCCGCCGCAGTGAACACATTTCTCCTTTTGACGATCAGCCGCCATTCTTCACCCTCGGCCTCGTGGCCGATTCCATTCGTCACCGGCTGATAATGGCTATCACCACAGAAACTGCACCCTCACATACAAACAGGCCAGCCATAACTCCTTCCATGGGAATCTGGACCTATCTGCCTGCGACTGGCGAGTATAAACGGCTTGCTCCACTGCTCATGCCCGCCTATGACCCATCTCCCATGCGAAGCCACACGTGGTTCGGACTGGCGGATGTAAATACGGTGGCAGTGAAGGAACTTTTCATGATGGCTCTTTTTGACTTACGCAGTGACCACCTAATTTCCGCTTATGATTCCTGGGATGCCAGAACAAATGCAGCAAGCAGGCTTTGGACAAGTCCGGTTCCGGGCTTTCCTGGCAATCGGAATCTGGCTGATGGCCCATTTTTTCTTCGCGATGGATGGTTTTATTCAGCCCGGCCATTTGAGCGAATGGCCATGGCCGATGGCAGAAGGGAACAATTTCCGCCGCTGCGAACAGACTACCCATTTGAACCCAAGGAGTCCCTGCAACTCCTCGATGACGGCAAACACGTCCTGGCAGCGGATCAGATCAGCGTCTGGCTGCTGGAACTGAAACCGGAGCCGGCCCATGCCTCGGTTGGCAATGACAATGATAGTCCAGCCGTTCCTGAACAATGAACCTTTGCCCGATTTCTTTGGCCCCGGCAATGAACCGCGACGAGCCGGTGGTCAAGACGGATGACTACGGCTGGACGTTCTGTTCCTCGGCGGGTTTGGATTCGCCGGGCGGGCGCTTCCAGTTCAGCAAAAGCAAAAGCAAGTAAATCGGCGCGAAAATCGGGAACATTCCCAGGGTCATCAGAAAATAGCCGATCAGAATCAGCGGCCGTTTTTGAAACCGGCCGCTGGTGCCGTTTCGGAAAACTTCGCCTTCGGATAAAACCTAGGGCATCAGGTTGTTGTAGGGGCCGACCGCCCGGCCGCAATGGGCGCAAAACCAACGATGTCCTTTCGCGCGTGATTTGTCCTGGTGGTGTCGGATTTGAAACCAGTGCTGCGAACTGGGGGACGGGGCGCGGGGCTGGTTTCAAATTTGACGCGACCAGTCATGCTTGGGGGTGAGTGTTATCGTGATTGGCGTCCGGCTTGGCCTTCAAGTCAGCAAGACAGATGACAAACACGTGAACGCGAACGGGGAATTTGCCCGTAGAAATACGAGTCTGAAAATGATCTGATACTGTCATTTGATACTGACTGACTGGAACTCAAATCTGATACTGCCATCTGATACTGAATGCGATTTTTGGGCAGATTTGGGATGATTTTTGAGGAGAGTAAAAACCAGAAAACTCAATGTTGATAAGGCTTTAAGACGTGTGAGGAAATGTGCAAAAGTGCGTTTTTCAATTTCCAGGCGTGTGCCTTCAAACACTCGGCCATCTCTCCGGCGTTTATTACTGGCACAGAACGAGGATTCAGGATTTGCAATTTTGCTTTTTGACACTGCAACCTGATTCCGTTTGCGTGAAAGACAATATCACTGCTGCATCAAAAGACCTCTGGCTAAAGACACCGTTTGC
>Ga0302319_10024384_pt1 | contig 10760 bp, 10 predicted proteins | sample Bog_T0_2_FD_203319 | JGI IMG/M metagenome (GOLD analysis project Ga0302319, IMG submission 203319) | Peat permafrost microbial communities from Stordalen Mire near Abisko, Sweden - Bog_T0_2 | ecosystem: Environmental > Terrestrial > Soil > Wetlands > Peat | place: Sweden: Abisko, Stordalen Mire... | reverse complement strand
AGGAAGACCACCGTATTGATCGCGGCACAGCCTCCAACTAGGAACATATTCAGGACTCTCGGCGACCGGAGGTTCGCGTAACAGTTGGCGGCCCACAGGCCCATCCATGCGCAAAGCGGCGGCGCGAGAATCAGCAAATAGCCGCTGTTTACGAACTTCAGATACACGAGCGTGAAAAACAGAAGGCCCGGCGCGATCCAGAACCGCGTGAAGATAGTCTTGCGCCTGTTCTCCGTTTGAGCGCCGCGAGTTCTCAGGAGTGGCAATAAGGCCGCGCAGCCAAAGAAAAGAAAGTAGATTCCAGCAATGACCAACCCGCGGGCGATGGAGTTCAGGACGGGAGAATTGAAGACCGTTCCTTCTGCCGGCACGGTGAGCCATAGTGACACTAGAGATGAAAAATAGGGTCCTGCACCGCTGATCCAAATCATGGGAATAAACCACGCGAGAACCGTCAGAGCCAAAGCAAGAATTCCGCCCGCTGCGAGTTTTCGGTTGGTGCCGCGCATGGAGAAGAGCAACAGAGGCCCCAAAAGCAGGATTGACGATGGCCGGAACCCGGCCGCTATGCCCAAAATCACCGCCACCGGAAGGACAAACCGGGCCTCTCCGCGCTGGACTAGCCAGCAAAGATATCCGACTAAAGCCGAAAAAAACGCTTCGACGATATATGTCAGGGCAACCGTTCCGTGAAACCATGCTAAAGGGGAGAAAAGAAAGATCAGCCCGGCGAATAAAGCGGCGCTCCGGCCAAACCATTGATCGGCCAGCACATAGATCATTGCCACGGCGCCGGAACTGAAGGCGATGCTGATCGCGACGAGAGCCGAATTGGCGTCGGAGAAAATCATGTTGGCCAGTTGGCCAAGGCACACATATAAGAAATAACCTGGTGGATGTGGTTGATGGGCGCTCGGGTCGAAACGCCTCAGGGCAAGCGCGAAGTTGACGGAGTCGATGTCATAGAGATAGTGGCTTCTGAATGCAAGACGGGTCAACAATGTGGCAACGGCCAGCACGGGTACATCGAGACCTTTTCGCCAACTCATGCCGTGCCGACCGAGGCCCGAATGCGCTGATGGCCATTCATAGCGTTGGGCCACCCGTCAGCAGGACCGCGGTACGGTCGCGATAGATTTCCTGCCAGCCTTTTGCTTCAAGTGCGGGTATCAAAGGGCAATCGGGCGGCAGGAGAGCATGCGTAAAGTTCCAGCGATTGAACTCATCGAGCCAGCCGGGCCGGGCTTCCACAAGGCGCATGTAACGTTCCACGAAGTCTTTGCCGTAAAAATCGCTGCGGCCGTCGAAGAACACTTTGCGCACGCCATCAAAGCGATAGATAAGATACCCGCCAAAGCTGTCGGACGCAAGAATGCGGGCGTCTGGAGAAAGGGAAGCGACTTCAGTAGACGCACCGAGAGGGGCATCGCTGGCGGAAAACCCCGCGCTATAACGGATCGACGCAAAGATCACGATGGCGGCAAGGGGGATGATCGCATACCCGCGAAAGTCGCGCTCAATGGCTTGAAGCCGGTTGCCGTACTCCATCCAATCATCCAGGTGGAGGCGTAACCACGGCGCCAGTCCTGCGGCGCGGGAAAGAACCGCGGAAATAGACCCGTTGGCAAGGGGAAGCAGGAGCAGTGCGGCTACCGGCAGAGCGCGCACTGAGCGCAGCCCGATACCCGTCAGCAGTATCGATAGCAGGAATCGCCCGGGTTTGTGGTCGGCCAGCGCGGCAAAGGCGCCAGCGAAACAGAATGCCAGCATGGCCATCACGAACATCGCGCCCTCCTGATGAAAGTTGAAAGACTGGAACTCGGTGATCTGATTGAGCATGCCTGAATCAAAGAGATACGAGAAGACGTGCTGGTGCAAACGCCAGCCGTATGGGTTAACAAGCGTACCCGCTGACGCCGCGAAGGCGATGAGGACGTATATGCGTATCGACGAACCACCGGGTTCCAGCGTCCGCGTTCCGCCAGTCTTCCCGATATCGGTTCCCGGACCTTCCCAGATCCACGGTCCAAGTGCAACGCCTGCTGCGTATATCAGCGCAATCAGGGGTGCAAAAAAGAAACTGCCGTGCAGATTAGCCCACGCGGCAGCCACAATAACGATAAGAGTGAAATGCCGCCACCCGAGATGGCTCGGTATTCGTTCGCACAACCACACCGTCCCCAGCAGAAACAGCCAGCTGAATATGTGGGGTCGCGCCAGCCAGTGCAGTTGCGTGGTCGACAGCATCGGCACGAAGAGCAGGCAACCGATCAGAAAATTACCGCTCGCAGCCCGGTTAAGCCGGAACCACATCCAGACGGAGGCCGCAATGCACAATCCGTATATCAGCGCAATGCCTCCGAGTCCCGACACGCCATACACGGCTCCCATCAATACGTCCGCGCCCCACTCCCATGCGATCCATGGCTGTCCGGGTCTGGAGAACGAATACAAATCGGAGCGTGGAAGCCGTCCGGTCGCGATTATTCGTTCGCCGTTTCGGATATGCCAGCCCGTATCGGTATCGCTGAAGAGCGCTGTCGCCCCGTGGAACATGAAGAAAACCGAAAACAAGGTAACGAGCGCGAAGGTGAGTGCCAGATCCGGAGCTATCCATGTAAGGAATGCGCGGCTACGCCAAGTCGACTGCACGGCTGGCCGCACGGTCGTCCCGACCCGGGTTGCCGCATTCGTTGTCCCGGCGAGACTCATTTATCGACGTACCACGCAATCGGGCCACCAAATGGCGTGAGGTCGATGAGTTGCCGGGAAAGTGCGGCTCCCTTACCCAAATGACTGGTTTAGGTCCTGGGATTCCCTGCGCACGCACTCCAGCCGCGCGGGCCTTGCCGCAGAAGGTTACTGTTGCCGCGAGCTCTGTGCACGCTTAGTTACTATTAGCTGCTTCAAGGTTCGAGCAATACCACCTAAGCTGTTGATCGTTATAGTACGCCCGCTGATCTTCCCAACGGCTGTCCGGGTGCACTAGCACGATCGAGGAAAAGTACACCAATATGAAAACTCTATTCTTGAAGGGTTACGTAAAGCTGCAGGTTTTGAAAGACGCGCTGGTTCACGACGAACGAGGCCAGGACCTTATCGAATATGCACTGGTGGTCTCGCTGATTGCGCTGGGTGCCACCGCTGCAATGTCGGGCGTCGCAACCGCCATTAGCACAGCGTTTAGCAAGGTCGGCAGCAAGATGGGCACGTATACAAGCTGATGCGGGCTGAAAAGAAACCGGACACACGGAGTCGTGGTTCCCTTTCCTTTCCCGGAGCTGCATAAACATGGACCCGATCACATGGTGGCCAACCCTGATACTGCTCCTGACGGCTACGGCTATGGACATCCATAGCCGACGTATACCGAACTGGCTCGTGCTGCCCTTCCTGGGCGGCGGTCTTGTCGCGGCCACCGCGAGACACGGGATGAGGGGTCTCGGGCGGAGCCTGAGCGGTATAGCCCTCGCGGTTGCGATCACGGGAATACTCTGCTGGCTTCGGGGGATGGGGATGGGCGATCTCAAACTCTGCGCCGCAGTGGGCAGTTGGATCGGTCCGGCGCAATTAGGCGTCGCACTGGTCGCAACGGGCATCGCGGGAGGGGCATTGGCGTTGATATGGGCCGCATGCCACAGATCGCTGAGCGAATCGCTCGACGGCTCGAGTGACCTCGTTTCGCGGATCTGGACGAAGGGATTCAGCCCCCATCCGAGCCTTGTTCTGGAAAACCCCTCTGCGCGGCCAATGCCGTATGCGCCCGCGATCACGATCGGGACAATCTTTTCCTTCTTTGCAACGAGATAACAGTGCCTGCATTACACCAAGCGTCAACCAGCTTTCACCATGTCCGATTCTGCGAATTCCACTAGTTCGAACACGCTCTCCGTCGCGTTGGTCGCGCCGGTAGCGACGCGGCGCCAAACGCTGGTATCCGTACTTGCCGGAACACAACTCACTGTTGGCAAGGAGTACGATACCTATCCGACGGCAAGTGACATGCCCGACTTTGCAAAGGCGCGTTGTGGCATCGTCATTGTGGATCTCGACAACGACGCCGCACACGCGATTCGTGCAATCGGAGATATATGCAGCCGCAACCCCGCGGTTACCGTTATCGCGTACTCCGCCAACACTGATTCGGCGCACTTCATGCGGCTGGCCATGCAGGCAGGAGCGCGCGACTTCCTGATCGAACCGCTGAGCCCGGCTGTTATAGCCGAAGTATTTGCGCATGCCTCCGCCCATCGTGCCGATAATAAGAAGCCCCCCGGAAAGGTTCTTGTGTTTATCCCTTCCAAAGGGGGCGTAGGGGTAACAACCATTGCGACCAACTTTGCGCTGGTCCTGACCAGGGAGTCGGGCGCCAGTGTTGTTGTGGTGGACATGGATTTCGAGCTGGGTGAAGTCGCGCTGGGGCTCGGCATGGTTACTACCTTTTCTGTGGTCGACGCATTGCAAAACCCCGTCCGTCTCGACAGGGAGTTTCTTTCCACGTTTCTTCTGAAGCACAGCTCAGGCCTTGTGGTGTTGGGGGCTCCGGAGCCATACAACTACTACCATGCACCGCCCGATGGCGTCGGCAAGTTGTTTCAGATTCTGAGGGAAGAGTTCGACTACGTGGTCGTGGACGCCGGAACCTGCCATAGCTACATTCAGGAAACGGTGTTCGACCTGGCCGCTACGCTCTATCTGGTGACGGAAATCACGTTCCCCGCGCTTCGCAACACGCATCGGATAATCTCGTTCCTTTCGAAAATGGACAGGACAGGCGGCACGGAAGTGATTATCAATCGGGCCAATTCGCGAACCGGGGAGATCGACGAAAAAAGCGCGCTCAAAGCCATCGGGCGCCCTGTCAACTGGAGAATACCGAACAGTTACGCAATCGCACGGAGCGCGCAGGACACGGGCAACCCGCTGGCCCTCGAAGATTCACCCATCACCCGTGTGCTCACGCAGATGGCAAGAGCGGCGTGCGGAAAGCCCGCTACCGCCGCCGGGAAAAGAGGCAGCGGATTCAGCTTCTTTGGTTCGACGGCTGGGGCAAAGGTAGTGGAGACATGATGGAGGTCCTCGATTTCGAAAAACTGAAGACCAGCTTGCACACCACCTTGCTCTCGAGGATCGACCTTGAAAAACTGGCTTCGGTGGACGACGCCAAGGCCCGGCGCGCCGTCGCAACCATCATCCAGGAGATTGTTGGCGGTCAACAGGTACCGCTCAACGGTGCGGAAAGAGACAGGGTGGAGACTGAGTTGCTTGACGAGGTGTTTGGCCTTGGCCCGCTCGAGCCCCTGCTACGGGATCCGGTCGTCTCGGACATTCTGGTCAACAACCGGAACATGACTTACGTAGAACGCCGCGGCATTCTGGAGAAGACCAGCATAAAATTCCGGGATGACCGGCACCTGATGCAGATCATCGACCGCATCGTATCCCGCGTCGGCCGGCGCATCGATGAGTCCTCACCCATGGTCGATGCCCGCCTACCCGATGGCTCCCGGGTCAACGCGATCATTCCGCCGCTGGCTCTGGACGGCCCGTGCATGTCGATCCGGCGGTTCGGCGGCGGTCCTTCCGCGGCCGAGACTCTCATCAAACTTAAAAGCATCTCCCCCGAAATGATGCAGGTTCTGGCCGCCGCCGTTAAATCCCGGATCAGCATTCTGATCTCGGGCGGAACGGGAGCCGGCAAGACCACATTTCTCAACATCATGTCGAGCTTCATTCCGGAAACGGAACGACTCATCACCATCGAGGATGCCGCTGAGCTACAGCTCAAACACGAGGACGTCGTGCGTCTGGAGACGCGTCCGCCAAATGTGGAGGGACAGGGAGCCGTTCGCCAAAGACAGCTCCTGATCAACAGCCTGCGCATGAGGCCGGACCGGATCATCCTTGGAGAAGTTCGTGGTGACGAGGCTTTCGACATGCTGCAGGCCATGAATACGGGCCACGAAGGATCCATGGCTACGATCCACGCGAATACCACCCGTGACGCGCTGTCCAGGCTGGAATCGATGGTCGCGATGGCCAGCGTCAATATTCCCGAGAGATCGGTTCGTCAGCAGATTGCTTCCGCTGTTTCGGTCATCGTTCAGGTATCGCGCATGAGCGACGGCACGCGCAAAGTGGTCGCAATTTCGGAGATCACGGGTCTCGAAGAGAACATCATCAGCATGCAGGACATTTTCACCTTTGTCCGAAAAGGCATCGGGCCGGATGGAAAGGTTGTGGGCGCGTTCGAGCCAAGCGGTATTCGCCCTAAGTTCCTCGATCGGTTACGTGTTGCCGGCATCCTGCTTCCCGCGGAGATTTTTGAGCGCTCCGTGGAGGTGACTTGACCATGCGACCCGGAACGCAAAAAGAAGGCACGCTATGTTGCTGATCATACTCGCGATGTGCCTGGGAATTCTTGCGATCACGGCGCTGATCACAATGACCATGAAAAAAAGCGGACCGAGGTCTGTAGGTGCGAGACTCGCCGCGCTGGATCAGGAGTTCGCCCCAACGGGCGACGAGGAAATGGTCACCGATATTCGCCGAAAACAACGCCAACTGTCGGCGATTCCGTGGCTCAACAGATGGCTTACCGGAATGAACCTGACGGCGAATTCCAACCTGTACCTGTACCAGGCCGGAGTAACGGTGACGTTGAGTACTCTGCTCATTACATCTATAGCAGGTTCCGCCGTCCTGGGACTGACACTGTACTTTTTCGTGGGGCCTGGACTTCCGACGTTACTCGTCGCCGCAGCCTTCCTTCCGCTTCCTTATCTGTACGTCCGTCGTAAGCGAAAGATACGTTTAGGCAAACTGGAACAACAACTGCCTGAAGCCCTGGGCATGATGGTCAGCGCTCTTCGTGTAGGCCACAGTCTGGTCGCAAGCCTGGGCGCCGTGGCTCAGGAGTCCCAGGAGCCGATAAGCGGAGAATTTCGCAAGTGTTTCGAGGAACAGAACTACGGTGTCGAGCTTCGAACCGCGCTCGTAAATCTCACCAACAGGGCACCTATTCAGGACCTGCGGATTTTCGTCGCCGCGGTGCTGATTCAGAAAGAGAGTGGCGGCAATCTCGCCGAAGTACTGGAAAAAGTGGCCCAAACCACACGCGAGAGATTTCGCCTGAAGAAACAGGTGAGTGTTCATACTGCGCAGGGGCGGATGACCGGATGGATACTTTCGCTTCTGCCGGTTGTCCTGGGGCTCGGGATGTATTTCATGAACCCGGATGGCATGAGCGTCTTGTGGAAAGACCCACTGGGCCTGAAGCTCCTCTGGACAGCCGTGGTCATGGACGTCATCGGCGGGCTCATCATCCGGAAGATCGTCGGAATTCAGGTCTGAGAGTCACACTATGGGAATTGCCTTAGTAGCGTTCATTGCCGGGTTTGTGCTGATCTCAAGTCTGGGCATTCTGATTTTCTACAGACAGACGGCGCTGCGGAGACTTTCGCAAGTAGTTTCCCGTACAGCCGATGCCAGTCTGCTGGGGACTATCACGCCAACGACGGGATCGCGAGTCGAAAAGCTCGTCAAGCCGTTTCAGAAGGTGGTGCCGAGATCTGCTCAGGATGTCTCCACCATTCAGAGGCGCCTCGCCCGCGCGGGCTATCGCGAAGAGTCCTATGTAAACATTTTCTACAGCGCTAAAGTACTGGTCCCGGCTGCGCTCTTCGTCCTTGTTTCAGTTACGAACCTTTATTCCTATTCTCCGCTTTTTGTTTACGGGCTGGCCATTGGCTTGGGTTTTTTGGCTCCTGATTTCTGGCTGAATCACCTTATTTCTTCGCGGCAGAAGGCGCTTCGTTTGGGCGTTCCGGAGGCCTTGGACCTCATCGTGATTTGCGTGGAAGCCGGTCTCAGCATGGATAAGGCAACCATGCGAACAGCGCAGGAACTGCGGATCAGCCAGCCGGCCATCGCCGATGAACTGAACCTCGTCTATCTCGAACAACGGGCCGGACGCCCGCGCAGCGAAGCCTGGAAGCATTTCGGGGATCGGACGGCCGTCGACACGATCCGATCACTGGCGTCGATCATCATTCAGGCCGACAGGTTTGGCACAAGTATCGGAAAGACTTTGAGGACCCATTCCGAAACCTTGCGCACGCGAAGGCGTCAGGACGCGGAGGAACAGGCGGCAAAAACTACCGTGAAACTCGTCTTCCCTCTGGTTCTATTCATTTTTCCGTCGCTGTTTGTGGTGACGATCGGGCCGTCTGCAATCATCATGGTCCGCGGGTTTGCGAAGTTCCTGAGCTGACCCCCGGCGGCGAGCGGGGCGAACTCGGGAGAAAGGAGAGAACATCGTGGATACTACAACAATCATTCGTGTCGTAGCGGGCCTTCTGTTTGCAATCGGCCTCGCTTTTTTGGTCCAGCGGCGTCGCAAGAAGGTCACATAGTCGCCGCAGCCCCCGCGATATCCTGATCCGCTCGGAAGGGATTTCGCGGGGGCGTTCTGGCGACGGACGGCGTATTACATGAGGTGAGAAAGAATGAGAGCGCCTTTGTGCGTGTTTAACCGAAATCGCGAATCGTTCCTCGGACTCCGCGTCGCTCAAGCGGATACTCTGCTGATGAGGCTGAAGGGGTTATTAGGACGAATCGGGATGAAACCCGACGATGGAATCTGGCTGAATCCGTCGCTCGGTATCCACACCATCGGGATGCTGTTTGCAATCGATCTGGTTTACCTCGATTCGTCGAACCGCGTTATTTATCTCGTCGAACACCTCGGGCCATTTCGGATCTCGCCCATCCGAATCAAATGCGCCAGCATTCTCGAACTGCATCCCCGTTCGATCTTTTCCTCCAATACGAAAATCGGTGACGAGTTACTGATCTGCACCCCTGCCGAGATCAAGAATCATTGTCGGGAGGTCGCGCAGGAACTACCCTCGCCGACGGCCCGGAATGGAGTTGAGTGATGTTTGCGAATTCGTTGCGCAAGATGAGTCGGTGGCTTCTTCAGGAACCTGCGGAACCCAGACGTGCGCCGAGAACCCCGGCGCCGGAGGTCGTCGTGCATTATTGGGATGGCTCGGCGCCGGAGGGCCGCCAACTCCGCGACATCAGCGAAAGCGGCGCCTACATTTACACGTCGGAACGCTGGTATCTGGGCACTGTTATCCGGATCATACTTCAGGGGTATCAGACGGAACTGCGAACGGACGGCACCATAGGGCCCAAAGCCTCAACCTGCATACCTGCGCGAGTTGTCAGAGAAGGACCCGATGGCGTGGCGGTTGAGTTCGTCTTCCGCGACGCGGAAGAGGAGAAGACTCTGAAGGCCTTTCTCGCCGCCATTCCGGTTCAGCCCGCGCGCGCCATTGTTCCCGCGACGCCTCAGCACAGGGCGGGGCAGGCTCTTGTCGAGTTCTCCCTCATCATTCCAATGGTGTTTCTGCTGGCGGTGAACGCCGTGAACTTCGGAGGTTTTCTCTTCGCATGGATCACCGTGGCCAACGCGGCTCGCGCGGGCGCGCAGTACATGATCATGTCCAGCGATTCACCGGGAGCCCCAACTCCCCCGAATAATGCTCAGATTACCGCCCTGATAACGAGCGATGTGGCATCCCTTCTGAATCGCTCCAGCGTTGTGGTCGCCACATGCTCCAACCAAACCACCTCCGCAAATGGCTGCACGACGCTTTTCGATCCGGAGGCGCCAACGTACACGCTGGTGACCGTCGACGTGACTTACACCTACAACCCATTCATCCCGCTGTTCTCTTTCCCGAGACTCGGAATCAGCGCGACCCTGCCGTCTGCTGCGATCCACCGGAGGGCCGTCATGAGGATGCTTCAGTGATCGTTGCCGGGGGAAGGAACCGGCGTTCGGATTGTTCGGGACAGAGCATGGTGGAATTCAGTCTGGTGGCCTTCCTGACGGTCATGATGCTGCTTTTCGTGGTGGAAACCGGTCGCATGGTCCTGGTTTACACCGCGGTTGCCGATGCCGCGCGGGAGGGCGTGCGGTACGCCACTGTACACGGAAGTTCGCGTCCGGTCGGCACCGGGCAGACCGACGCCAGCGGTCCAGGCAACAACCCGGCTCAGGTTCTTACGGTCGTTAGTAATTTTGCTGGCACCTCTCCGTTGACCACCAGCCTTCTGGTGGTAACTGTGACTTACCAGGGATCTTCAAATGACCCCGGACACTGGGTAAGTGTCACTGTCGTGTATCCTTACAACCCATTGGTTACATTCTTCCCCGCGACGCTTCGGCTCGGAAGCACGTCACAGGGAATCATCCAGTTTTGAGACTTGCCGCCATCCAGTACGGACCCCGCGATGGTCAGGCCATCATCCTCGTGGTTGTGGTACTGAGCCTGTTTCTGGTTGGCGCGCTTGGTCTCGCGATCGACGTCGGGCAAATGTACGCGCAACGGCAGATGGCGCAGGCCGCCGCCGATGCCGCAAGTCAGGCCGGCTTCATGAGCATCTTCGACGGGACCAATGCAACGTCGGGGCATCCGTTCGGGACAGGAGCCACTCCTATAGCGTCTTCGGTCTGCACCACCTCGGATGGGCGAACGCCCTGTGTCTATGCACGATACAACGGATTCGGCGGAACCGCCACGGACACGGTGACGTTGAGTTATCCTGCGGGCGTTGCCGGGGCCACTCTATCGTCGGCGACAGTCCCGGCGCTTCAGGTAGCCGTCCAGAGAACCGTGCAAACGGGATTCCTCCGGTTTGTCGGCGGGGCGTCCACTTCCAGCGTTACGGCGCAATCGTTCGCGGGA
>Ga0302319_10024377_pt1 | contig 10762 bp, 8 predicted proteins | sample Bog_T0_2_FD_203319 | JGI IMG/M metagenome (GOLD analysis project Ga0302319, IMG submission 203319) | Peat permafrost microbial communities from Stordalen Mire near Abisko, Sweden - Bog_T0_2 | ecosystem: Environmental > Terrestrial > Soil > Wetlands > Peat | place: Sweden: Abisko, Stordalen Mire... | reverse complement strand
GGCTTCGCCGAAGCCGTCGACAGAGAAGCTGCCGCGCTGACCGAGAGGCACCTGATTGGCGTACATCTGAAAGATTTGCTGTTTGGTGAAGCGGTGCTCCAGCTGGAACGTGATGACGATTTCTATTAATTTGCGCTTCAGGTGTTTTTCCGGCGAGAGGAAAAAGCCTCGCGCCAGCTGCATAGTGAGAGTCGAGCCGCCCTGGCTGTAACGGCCGCTGCGCAGATCGTCGAGGACCGCGCCGGCGAGGCGGAAATAGTCGACGCCGCCGTGCTGGAAGAAGCGGCGGTCTTCTATGGCGGTGACGGCGGGAACAAGGTATTTCGGCAGCTCGTCGTAGGTGACAAGGCGACGCTTGGCGCGGTTCTCATCGGAAAGGCCTGTGACGAGGAGCGGTTCCAGCTCATAGGCTGCGAGCGGCTGGCCGTTATCGCCGTTAATCTCGCTGACAGTGTTATCGGCGAAGCTGATGGTCGCGCCATCCTGGGAGTGGTACGACTGCGGTCCGGGATGGATAGTGACGGCATGCGCGTTGACTGCGTAGGTGCCCATGGGCGAGGCCGCGCCTTCACCGTCGGCGGAATAGCCGGCTTGCTGGAGCTCCTGCGCAATTTCGGCGGGGCGAAGGTTCTGGCCAGGCCGGACTTCCGGCGGAGCTGCGAAGATTTTGGCGGTCTGCGCGAACAGCGGCTGCTTGAGGCGGTCGTCGACGATGTGGCCGTACTTGTTCCAGTAGAAGGTGAAGACCAGTAGCCCGAGCAACAAGCCCACGCCGCAGACGAAGGCGGCGACAATGAGAACCTTTTTGCCGGTGATGTTCACCCGAAACCGCCGGTTCTTCAGCTGGGGAATTTTGACCTTGACTGCCAAATCCGATTTCCGCCTTCCTGTCGCGATCATGACCTCGACAGATTGCAAGGTGCGGGCCAGTTGGCACCCGCAGATAAAAAGGGAGTTACGAGCTCACGAGGCACGACTCGTCGTGTGCGAACGGACACGGTGAGGCGTTGCTGACACGCACCGGGCGCCGGCAGACATCGGTGCGCTACGAGCAACCCGGTTTCCGCCTTCTTTCCTCTTCCATGTCCCCTCGACCTTCGATTCAAAACGTATAGCCACCCTGTTCAAACCAATCTGCGCAAAATCTGTTCAGCGAATCGGATGCAGAATCGCCGTCAGGGTGTGTACGATTTCGGATCCTATGTGGTTCCTTGCGTCAGATTGCGCAGCTCAGCGACGATAGCGGCGATGGGAAGATCGCGCGCCGAGGCGGTGGAACGTTCGACCAGCTCGACCTTGCCTTCGGACACTTTCTTGCCCACGGTGATGCGATACGGGACGCCGATGAGGTCCGCATCCTTGAACTTTACGCCCGCGCGGTCGTCTCTGTCGTCGAGGAGCACGTCGAAGCCCGCCGTCTCCAGCTCCGCCGCGATTGCCTCGCCGGCCAACTTGAGCGCGGCATCGGCGACGTTGGTGACGGTGACCACAACCTGGAAGGGCGCGATGGAAGGCGGCAGCCAGAAGCCGTTCGCATCGTTACCTTGCTCGACGGCCGCGGTAAGGATGCGCTCGATGCCGATGCCGTAGCTGCCCATGATGGGGGTCACTTCTTTGCCGTTGGCGTCGAGAACGCGCGCGCCCATGCTTTCCGTATATCGTTTGCCGAGTTTGAAGATGTGACCGACCTCGACAGCCTTGGCCACTTTGAGGGGCTGGCCGCATTGCGGGCAGGCTTCTCCTTCGAGGACGTTGCGGATATCGGCGAGCATGGTCCAGGAAAAATCGCGGCCGGGAACGACGTTGCGGTAGTGGTAGTCGAGCTTGTTGGCGCCGCAGACCAGGTTGTGGCGATTCTCAAGGCCGGGATCGAGGATGACGTTGAGCTTGCCGTCGTTAATGGTCTTCGCCGGATCGAGATTCATCGGGCCGAGATACCCGGCGGGCCCGTGCAGCCATCCTTCCAGCTCCTCGGGTTGCATAGTCCGCAGTTCGGTCCCTGCAAGAACGCCGAGCAGCTTCGTTTCGTTCACGAAGTGGTCGCCCCGCAGGAAGGCAACGACGGGCTGCAAGGTCGATTTGCCGTCGGCAGCCTTGTTCGGCACGGTCGCCATGTACGCCACGCACTTGATGTCGGAGCTGGATTCGATGTTGAAGAACTTCGTCACGTCGGCGATGGAGGCCTGGCCAGGAGTGGACACCAGCTCAGGCTTGCCGTCGCCGGTGGGGGCCATTTCTTTGACGGGCGCGAGGCGCGAGGTGGCCTTCTCCATGTTGGCCGCGTAGCCGCAGGCTCCGCAGCTGGCGATCAGGTCTTCCCCAGCGTCGGTGTAGACCATGAATTCCTGGGACTGCGATCCGCCCATGGCCCCGGAATCGGCCTCGACCGCGACGAATTTGAGGCCGCAGCGGGTGAAGATATCGCGGTAAGCGGCGTCGTGGAGGTCGTAGCTGCGATCAAGGCCGGCCAGGTCGATGTCGAACGAGTAGCTGTCCTTCATGATGAACTGGCGGACGCGCAACAAACCCGATTTGGGGCGCGGCTCATCGCGGAATTTGGTCTGGATCTGGTACCAGATCTGCGGAAGCTGCTTGTAGCTCCGCAGCTCGTTGCGCGCGATGTCCGTCATGACCTCTTCGTGGGTCATGCCGAGACAGAGATCGGCGCCCTTGCGATCCTTGAGGCGGAACATGTTGTCGCCCATGAGTGTCCAGCGCCCGGACTCGCGCCAGAGGTCGGCTGGATGGATGGTGGGCAGGAGAAATTCCTGGCCGATACGGTCCATCTCTTCGCGGACGATCCCGATGATGCGGTCAATCGAACGCTGGCCGAGGAAAAGGTAGGAGTAAATGCCGGCGCCGAGCTGGCGGATGTAACCGGCGCGGACGAGGAATTTATGGCTCGCGACTTCGGCGTCGGCCGGAGCTTCGCGCAGGGTGGGAATAAAGAGCTTCGACCAGCGATGCATGAGTGATTGCCAGGGTACAGGGTGCGAGGTACAGGGTACCAGAGCTTCGCACGGCCCATCCGGCCTGTTATCGCGCCCATGCGGCCTCGATCCGTCTGGCGAGCGCTTCGATGTCGATTGGATTTGTAGTATCGACTTCGATGACCGGGCCGAGCCCAAAAGGCTCTTCATACTCCGCCATGCGCTCCGGGGGCAACTCTGACAGCACATGCGCGGGGTGGTGGCGCTCGTTGCGGGCACGCTCGGCGAAACGGCGCAAGGCTTCTTCGCGCGGAAGGCGGCAATACACTTCGACGATTTGCGCGCCTCTTTGCGCAAGCGCAGCAACCTGCGCGCGCTCATCGGGACTGTGCGTGCGGAAATTCGCTTCGAGCACGACGGAGGGACAGTGAGACGCGAGCGCCCAGAACACTCCCATCGCAGCAGCGCTCATTCTGCGCGAGAACTCAGCGTCGCCCGGAAGACCGTCCATCGCGATGAAGAGCGCTTCCTTGATGTCGTCCTTGGTGAGGAGCGCAAAGCCGAGAAGCGCGGCGAGCGGGCGCGCGATGGTGGTTTTGCCCGCCCCGGGAGGGCCAGAGACCAGCACGATGAGGTTCTTGCTCGAAGGAACCATCCGGCTTTATTGAAACAGGAATCGAAGTGACCCTGCCGCGGGTTATCTCGAATGACACGGATTAGCCATGCGCGAAGCGGTTCCACAACGGGTTTTCTGATGACTTTCGCCGCCCCGCTATGACATGCTGAACGCACTCCCCTGTGCTCTGTTCACCGGCCCCGCGAAGGCCCGGCTCGTTCTCAATCAGGGGACGGGCTCACGGGTTGTGGAGGTGTTCAAAGAAGCGCTCATGTATACGCCTTTCCTGATGTGCGGTTACGCCGCGGCACTGGTGCTGATGCTGGTCGGTTTCCGTGGTGTTCGCCGGAGCACCCCCAACCTGCACGGCAGCCGGCAACTGACCTGGTTTATCCTGTGCGGATTGTTCGGAGTTCTGCTCATCGGTCTGCGCCCATGGATTCCTGCGTTTTTCAGCATCGTGGTATCGAACCTGCTGCTGTTTGCCGGCGCCCTGTTTCTGTATCTCGCGACCGCGGAGATTCTGGAACAGAAATCGAGACTGTTCCCATGGCTAGCTGGAATTTGCCTCCTCGCTTTTCCCCCGCTTGCCTGGTTTACGTACCTCCACGACGATTTGCGCGTCCGCCTTGCGATTCATGCGGTGGTCATTGGGGCTATCTTCGCCACTACGGCGCAGATGCTGTTCCGGAAGCCGGAGCCGGAAACCCGCCAGGCCGCCCGGGCCTGCGCGTGGCTGCTGATTCTGGCGACGTGCCTGCAGGGCTCATGGTGCCTCTTCGAGTTTCAACTGGGGCCGGGCCGCGCGGATCTCGTCCACCCGGATCTGGTCAACGTTGGCTTCAGTTATCTATCGATGGTGCTGGGCCTGGCCACCGTGATCGGCCTGCTGTGGCTGTCTCTCTCCGTCCATCGTCTGGACCTGCACAAGATGGCGCAAACCGATTCTCTGACCAGCCTGCTGAACCGCCGGGCCTTTGAAGAAATTCTGCGCCGGGAGTTGCTGCGCTGCGATCGCGCGGGAGGCTCTTTGGGCATCATGCTGATCGACCTCGACTACTTCAAGCAGGTGAACGATTCATTGGGACATTTCGCCGGAGACGATGTGCTCCGGCGCATCGCTTTGGTCCTGCGCGACGGAACGCGCCCGTCGGATGTGCTGGCGCGCTACGGCGGCGAGGAGTTCGTGGTGCTGCTCAGGAACGTAGGCATCGACGAAGCCAGATCAGCCGCGGAACGCATCCGTCAGCAGATCGAGAGCCAGTCTGGATTACCCGGCAAAGTCTCCCTGACCGCCAGCATCGGTGTAGCCGCAAGCAAACCGAAGGAAACCGCCACCGAGTTCTTGTTACGGGCCGATGAGGCGTTGTATCGCTCCAAACGCGAGGGACGCAATCAGGTGAACGTTTACCGCGCATCGGAGGAGCAGTTGGATCAGCCGGAGCCGGCGCTCAGCCCCCCGCGCTAGGGTCGTGTCCACGCAAAAAGGGCTGCGCTCATTGGCGCAGCCCTTTGGTCTCGATCCCGAAAATGTCTAAGCCGGCTGCTTCGCGCAGAGCTCGTTGAACGCCCGCGACAGCTCGTTGGCGATGGCCTGGGGTGTGCTGCTCTCGATGATGAAGCGCTGCATGAGGTAGACCAGCTTGCCGTCGCGGAGAAGCGCTATCGCCGGCGATGTAGGCGGATTGCCCTCAAAATACGAGCGGGCGCGCTCGGTCGCCTCGCGGTCCTGTCCGGCAAAGACGGTGACGGAATGATCGGGCGTGACGGCATTGCGCAGGGCCAGGCGCACGCCGGGCCGCATCTTGCCAGCAGCGCAACCGCAGATCGAGTTCACCACCAGCATCGTCGTGCCGGGTTGTGCCACGGCCGCGTCCACCGCTTCTGCGGTGCGCGCCTCTGCGATGCCGGCGCGGGTCAGTTCCTCGCGCATGGGAATGAGCATTACTTCTGGATACATATTGGGGATTCCTCCGGGGTCAGGGGCGTCACAACTCCATCATCATTGTACGGTCCTTGTACGCGGCGCGCCAGAGTCCTTCGGCGGACTCGCGCCTGCGCGTGAGGCATGGCTTGGCGGGGCTCACGATGACCATTCCGCTCGCCACTGTTCCGCCCTTGCGATTCGCTGGTATATCTCAAGGGGTGCTGCTGCGCGAACAGGTTCCGCTCGCTCCCTATACGACCTTCGGGATCGGAGGACCGGCGCGGTGGTTCACCGAGTGCGCAGACGAGCAATCGATCGTCGAGGCGGTGCGCGTTGCGCGGGAGCGCAGCCTTCCTCTGTTCGTGCTGGGCGGAGGCAGCAACCTTCTGGTCGCGGATGTGGGCTTTCCCGGGCTGGTTTTACGGGTTGCGCCGGTCGGCGTGGAACAGCAGGACAATCTCTTTCGCGTGGCGGCGGGGGAGCCTTGGGACGGCTTCGTCTCGCTGGCGATCGATCGCGGCTTTGGCGGCATCGAGTGCCTGGCTGGGATTCCCGGCACGGTGGGAGGGACGCCGGTGCAGAACGTCGGCGCATATGGTCAGGAGGTTTCCGGAACCATTGTTTCGGTGCGCGTGCTCGATCTGCACACCATGACCTTCGCCGAACTGCCCGCCGCCGCTTGCGGATTTGCCTACCGCCGCAGCATCTTCAACTCGACGCAACGTGGCAAGTTCATAGTGACGCGCGTGGATTACAAGTTGCGTCCCCACGCTTTTCCGGTGCTCTCCTACCCCGATCTCCGGCGCCATTTCGCCGGACGCAACGACACGCCTTCGCTGGCAGAAGCCGCGACCGCTGTTCGGGAGATTCGCCACGCGAAGGGGATGCTTCTGGTCCAGGGCGCACCAGATTGCCGCAGCGCCGGAAGTTTCTTCAGAAATCCTGTTGTTCCGCAAGCGCGCTACGATGATCTCGCCGCGGAAGCAGCGAAGGCGGTCCCCTGCTTCGCGGTAACGCGCGGCTTTGTGAAGATACCGGCTGCGTGGCTGGTGGAGCACGCCGGATTCCGAAAAGGATTCGCGATGGGAGCAGCCGGAATCTCGAGCCGCCACACACTGGCGCTCATCAATCGCGGCGGTGCGACTGCTGCGGAAATTCTCACATTGCGCGATCGGATCGTCACTGCCGTTGAAGCACGATTTGGAATTCGCCTGGAGCAGGAGCCGGTTTGGCTGGGCCCCTGAATTCACGGCCCTGAATTCATCAACGGAAATCATGCAGGGAAACTGCACAACTTGACCTGAGGGGGTTTCAGATGAACATGACAGGCGTATCGAGAAGAGATTTTGTGAAAGGGGCCGCGGCCTGTGCGGCGGTGCTGCAGACGGGCCGCGTCCGGGCCAACCCTCTGGGGTTGCCGGTGGGGCTGCAGCTCTATTCGGTCCGGGAATTTCTGCCGAAGGATTACGCAGGCACGCTGCGCCAACTCGGCGCGATGGGCTATCAGGAAGTGGAGGCGGCCGGATTCTTTGGGCACTCCGCAGCGGATGTCAAACAGGCAACGGCCCAGGCGGGGTTGCACTGCGTGAGCGCCCATTATTCGCTTAGTGACCTTCAGCCGAATCTCGACCAGCTCATCCAGTTCGGCAAAGATCTGGGGCTGAGCTATCTGGTTTGCTCTGCGCCGATGATGCGGGATCCTGCGAAGGCGAAAGGGCTGAGCTGGGTCGCCGGTCTTGAGGCCATGAGTCTCGACGACTGGAAATGGAATGCGGAGCAGCTCAACACAATCGGGAAGCGGGTCCGCGGTGCGGGCATACAGCTGGGCTATCACAACCACTACATCGAGTTTCACGCGCACGATGGATTTCTGCCGTATGACGTGCTGCTCGAGAATACCGATCCAAAGCTCGTGACCATGGAGATGGATTGCGGATGGGTGGTCATCGGCGGATACAAGCCCGAGGATTACCTGACGAAGTATCCAGAACGTTACTCGATGCTGCATATCAAGGAATTCAAACTGGACGGTTGGAAGCCAGGCATGGAACCAGTTTCGACCGAGATGGGACGCGGCAGCATCGACTACCAGAGCATTTTTGCCGCCGCAAAGGACGCGCATCTCCGGCATATCTTCGTCGAGCAGGAGGCGTTTCCCGATATGCCCGCCATGGAAGCCCTCAAAACAGACGCCGACTGGCTGCGCAGTGTCCACACCTGAGGCGGGTTCAGCGCGCCATCGCGAGAATCGCCAGGTTGAGCAGGACCATCAGCACCGACGAAGCCGGAATCACCAGCAGCGCTTTGCGGAGCTTTTGCGGATCGGCGCCAGCAATGGCGCCAATGATTTGGGAGCTGACGGCCAGCCCGGCCCAGCCGCAGGTAATGACGATGCCGATGGCAGTGCCGGTCATGCGCGGGAAGGCGTCGCCTACGATGGCGAGGGTGGTTGGAAAAACCGGAGCCATGGAAAGCCCCGCAAGAAACACCAAGGCAGCGGCCGCGGAAGGCTTGTCGGTGCGCAGCATCAGGAAAGTTGTAACCGTCATGGCGACAGAAGCGCCCAGCGTCACGTAAATCGGCGGAACGCTGATCAGGACAAACGAAGCGGCGAAGCGTCCGACCAGCAACCCCAGCGCAAATCCCAGCGAGAGGATATTGAGCGCACGGGATTCAGGAATGCCCTGTGCGATGAGGTGACGCACGAGCCAGTTCCACACCCCGACTTCGCAGCCGACATAAAGAAACAGGAGAAACCCAAGCAGGAACAGGATGGGCCGGCCGAGCACCGGCCCCGCGTCCGCAAAGATAAATCGCCCTGAGCCCGTTGGCGGAGGCATATGTGCGGCGGCCTGGATCGCCAGGGTCGCGACCGTGAGTCCCGCGATCGTGTAGCAGAGGCGGACCCAGTTGCTCTTGAACAGATTGGCGGCGATGAACGGCGTGGCGAGCCCGCCGAGCCCAAAGCCGATATTGACGAGGTTAAGCGCGATGCCGCGATGCGCTTCGCCCACGTCGCTCGTCAGCGCGTTGGCGCCGGTCACGACGATGCCGCCGCCCATGCCGAGAAGAAACAGGAGAAAAACCACCCTGCGGAAGCCGCCGCTGCGTGGAAGCGCGAACAGGGCGACTGCGATGAGAGCGAGCCCAAGAACGAGACCGGTTTTCTTGCCAAAGTCATCGAGCAGCGGCCCCACGCCCAACGACGCGAGCATGAGTCCAACGGCCTGGGCGAGCGCAATCGTGCCATTCTGGCGCGGCGTGAGCTGAAAGCGGCTCGAAAGTTCCGGCAGGATGGTGCCGAGCATCGCGGCGGTCATGCCGTACACGAATATGGCGACAACAGCGGCGAGGATCAGCAATGGGTCCCTCTCAGATGGCTCAGACGATCTCGGCCCAGCTGCGGTTGCGATTGCTTGCGAGCTCCGCGCCGAGAATAACAAGCTGACGCAGGCCGTCGGTGAACTGAGGATAGTCGCGCGATGCTTCGGGCTCGCGAATGGAATGGTAGAAGCGCCGGAAGACCTGCTTGAAGGTGTCGTCGTAGCCTTCGCTGTGCCCCCCGGGCAGATCCGCGAATGCACGCGCGGCGGGTTGGAGCAGCGAGGGATCTTTCACGATGATGCAGTTGGCGCTGTCGCGATGGCCGATCCATAGCTCGTCAGGGCGCTCCTGATCCCACGCAACACCGGTCCTGGTGCCGTAAATTTCAATGTTGAGGCGATTCTTGCGGCCCGCCGAGACCTGGCTGGCGGTCATGGAACCGCGGGCGCGGTCGCCCATGCGGAAGAGGACAGCGCCGAAGTCTTCAGTGTCGACGGGGGTATCGGTCGTCTGGGATTCAGAAAGCATTTTGTTGGCGAAGGTTTCGACCGGACCCTTCGGCTGCTGGCGGAGTTTGTGAACGGTGTTGAGATCGGCGCAGAGCGAGCTGACGCGCTGCCCGGTTACGTGCTCCGCCATGTCGAACCAGTGGGAGCCGATGTCGGCCATGCAGCGGGAGGGCCCGCCATCCGCGGCGCTCACACGCCAGTTCCAGTCGGTCGAATAAAGGAGCCAGTCCTGGGAATAAGTTCCCTGAACCACGAGGATTTCCCCCAGTTCGCCGGCTGCTCGCATGGCGCGCATCTGCTGGACCATGGGGTAATAGCGGAGATTGTGACAGACGCAGTTACGTAATCCTTTTTGCGCAGCGAGGCCGACGAGTTCCTGGGCTTCTGCGACACTGACGGCCAGGGGCTTTTCGCAGAGAACGTGCTTGCCGGCCGACAACGCAGCTTTGGCCATGGGAAAGTGCTGCGCGTTCGGCGTGCAGATGTGCACCGCATCGATCGACGGGTCGCGCAGGATCGTGTCGAATTCGGCATGCGGGACGCCAAAAGCGGAGCCGAGCCTCTCCGCGGCGGCGGTGTTGCGCCCGGCAATGGCAGCGACTTCAACGTGCTCGACGCGGCGCAGCGCCTCGAGATGAACGCGCCCCATGAATCCTGTGCCGATAACGGCGGTGCGAATGTGGTTGGTCATCAATGTCTGAACCCTTCTGCCGAAAGTCCTATACCCACCACGCCGCTCCCGGCTGCTCGCGAACGACCAGATCGTTCAGGAAGGCGGCGGCTTTGGTCAGGCCTTCTTCGGCGGAGAGCAGCGAATCTTCGTGCTCGATGGAAAGAACATGATCGTAGCCATACATGCGGAGAGTCGAGACGAATTCCTTCCACCACTCGGCGCCATGGCCGTAGCCGCAGGTGCGGAAGATCCATCCTCGGTTGCGCTCGTTCGTGTAAGGTTTGGTGTCGAGCACCCCGGTGCGCGGCAGATTCGCAGCGTAAAGCTGCGTGTCCTTGGCGTGGACGTAGAAGACGGCGTCGCCGAGGACGCGGACGGCTGCAATCGGATCGATGTTCTGCCAGAAGAGATGGCTCGGATCGAGATTGGCGCCGACCGAGGGTCCGGCAATGGAGCGCAGCCGGAGCATCGTCTCCGGCGAGTAGACAACGAAACCGGGATGCATCTCGATCGCGATGCGCACACCGTGATCTGCGGCAAATTTGCCGTGCTCGGTCCAGTAGGGCGTAACGACTTTGTCCCATTGCCAGGCGAGGACGTCGAGGTAGTCGGGCGGCCAGGGGCAGGTGACCCAGTTGGGAGCTTTGGCCGAGGGCGAATCGCCGGGACACCCCGAGAAGTCGACAACAAACGGGACGCCGAGCTTTTCGGCGAGCAGGATGGTCTTGCGGCTGACGTCGCGGTCGTGCGCGGCGCGGGCGGGGTCAGGGTGCAGCGCGTTGC
>Ga0302319_10024376_pt1 | contig 10762 bp, 11 predicted proteins | sample Bog_T0_2_FD_203319 | JGI IMG/M metagenome (GOLD analysis project Ga0302319, IMG submission 203319) | Peat permafrost microbial communities from Stordalen Mire near Abisko, Sweden - Bog_T0_2 | ecosystem: Environmental > Terrestrial > Soil > Wetlands > Peat | place: Sweden: Abisko, Stordalen Mire... | reverse complement strand
GGCCGCGGGCGATGGCGCCCATGGAGTGCGGACGGCGGCTTTCAATCTACCCAACGACGAACGGGTCGTCCAGCAGAAGGGCAGCAAGCGCGTGATGCTGAAGAATATTCAGGAGGCCAAATTCGAGAGCATCCTGGTGCCCATCGCCGGGCGCGTGCTTCCCAAGGCCGCCAGGGAGGACCTGAGCTTCGATTACTTCTTCATGCACATTCTGGCGCACGAATTGAGCCACGGCATCGGGCCGCACCAGATCAAAGTGGCCGGGCGAGATACTTCGCCGCGCCAGGAATTGAAGGAACTTTACAGCGCCGTGGAGGAGGCCAAAGCCGACGTCACCGGCCTGTTCATGATGCAGTATCTTTTCGACCATGGCCTGGCACATGGCCCGGCCGCCGAGCGCCAACTTTACACAACCTTTCTGGCGTCGGCCTTCCGCTCCCTGCGCTTCGGGTTGACGGAAGCCCACGGCAAGGGGATGGCGCTACAGTTCAATTATCTGGCCGATAAAGGGGCTTTCGTGGCCAACTCCGATGGCACTTATACGGTGGATATGGCCAAAGTGAAGGGCGGAGTGCGCGACCTATGCCACGACCTGCTGACCATAGAGGCGCAGGGCGACTACGCCGCCGCGAAAAAGATGCTCGATACCCTGGGCGTGGTGCGTCCGGGTATGCAGCACGCCATCGATGGGCTGAAGTCGATTCCCACCGACATCAATCCGACGAACGAGCAGTAGGGCGGCCGCCGACCAGGGGGGTCCGCCCCACTCGTTTAATCCGGCAGCCACACCCGTGGGGAAATTGCGACACGCGGCTCTTCGAGCGATGGGTCGGCGAACTCGGCGGGTTTCGCCGGACCCTCCCAGGTCACAATGTGCTCCCGCAAACAGCGTTTGCATATGTACTTCCCGTGAATCGGCCACATAGCTTCCGTGTGCATCTTCCGGCACCACAAATCAGCCATTCGATCCCACATAACGAACCTCCCACTTGACACCTTCATAGCAATTCGCGGTCCGATGTCCGAAATCCTCCTATCGGCTGCTTCTTGACTTTCCATTAATTCAAACGTATGATTAAATCACTCGAATGACTGAAACACAGGGCAAAATCCTCGATACGGCGGAACGTTTGTTCGGGGAACAGGGATACGCGGCCACTTCCCTTCGCCAGATCATCGCTGAAGCCGGCGTCAACCTGGCGGCGATTCACTACCATTTCGGGTCCAAGGAAGAACTGCTGGACGAGTTGATCATGCGCAAAGCCGCACCGGTGAACGAGGAGCGTTTGGCGCTGCTGAATCGTTTTGAGGCCGAGGCCGGTTCCGGGCCCGTACCGGTGGAGAAAATTCTCCAGGCCTTCCTGCAGCCGCCGTTCCTGCGGATGAATAGCAGTCCCCGCCTGCTTAAGTTGATGGGCCGGATGTACGGCGAGGGACTGATGCCGCTGATCGTGGAAAAGCACTTTCAAAGCATTGTGACCAGATTTCTCGCTGCGTTTGGCCGTGCCCTACCGCGACTGACTCCCGCGGAGCTTGCTTTGCGGATGCAGTTTCTGGCCGGAGCCATGGCGCACACTATGTTCATCGGGGGGACGTCGCTCATGCCGAACACCGCGCCCACCGATGGCGCAGTCCTGCTGCGTGAATTAGTGGTCTTCCTGAGCGGCGGTTTGCGAGCCCCGTCCGTGTTGGCCGAATGTGTGGAGGAAAGTAAATGAGAATCGCCTGCATCCTTCTCTTGCTGGTACGGCTGGCGCCGGCCGCGGGTCCCATCTCGCTGAGTTTGAAGCGAGCCGTCGAGGTGGCTACTTCCCCCGAAGGCAATGCCCGCATCCAGCTCTCGGAGGAAGCGCTTAAGCAGGCGCAGGCGCGGTCCCTCGAGTCGCGCGCTTCGCTCCTACCCAACGTGGACGCGGCGTTCAGCGACCAGAGCCGCACCGAGAACCTCGCCGCGCTGGGTTTCAACCCGGCCATTTTCAGCAGCATTCCCATCGCCGGTTTCAGCTTCCCGACCTTTGTGGGACCGTTCACCACGGTGGATGCGCGCGTCACCGGGTCGCAGAGCGTTTTCGATTTCAGCACTATCCGGCGGTATCAAGCGTCGAAAATAGGTATCTCCGCCGCCCGGTCCGACTCGGACGCCACCCAGGAAGACGTGGCGGCCCAAGTAGCGCGCGCCTATCTGGCAGCCGTCAAAGCCGACGCCGACGTGGAAACCGCGATGTCCAACGTGACGCTTTCGGAGGCGCTGCTCAAACAATCGGAAAACGAGAAGGAAGCCGGCACCGGAACGGGCATCGAGATCACCCGCGCCAAAGTGCAGCTCGCCAATGACCGCCAGCACCTGTTGGTGGCGCAGAATGCCCGCCACAGCGCGCACCTGCAACTCTTGCGCATCATGGGGCTGCGGCTGGATACCGAAGTGGAATTGACCGACAAGCTGCAATACGTTCCCGTGGACGCGGTCACTCTGGAAGCGGCCAAGGCACAGGCGCTGAAGGAGCGGCCGGACCTCAAAGCGCAGCAGGACCGGGAAGCCAATGCCCGTCTCTCCGCCAGCGCCACCAGATTGGAGCGGCTGCCTTCGCTCTCCGCCTTCGGCGACTACGGTTCCAATGGCACGGCCCTGAACAACTCGGTGCCCACGCGCACGGTGGGAATCCAGGTGAAGGTGCCGGTCTTCGATGGCGGCCGGCGCGACGCGCGGCGGGCGGAATCCGCTTCGCAATACCGGTCCGAAACGGTGCGCACCAACGATCTCAAGGAGCAGATTGAACTGGATGTGCGGCTGGCGCTGGACGGTTTGGAATCCGCCGACCAGCAGGTGAAAGTCGCGCAGGAGGGCCTGGAATTGGCCAACAACGAACTCACGCAGGCGCGCCGCCGGTATGACGCTGGAGTGGCCATTAGCGTGGAAGTCACCGACGCGCAGACGCGGCTCGAACGCGCGCGCGATAACCAGACCGCGGCGCTCTACAGTTACAATGTCGCGCGGCTCGATCTGGCGCAGGCCACGGGCCGGGTGCGCGGTACGTTGCAGTAATCGGGTGGAACAAACATGAAAAAGCCAATCCTCATTATCCTTGTGCTGGCAGCGGTAGCCGGGGCGGGCGTTTATGCCTATCGCGGCGCCAACAAAGCCCCCGACAACCGCATCGTGGTCTCGGGCAATATCGAGCTCACCGAGGTCAATATCGCCTTCAAGACCGCCGGGAAACTCATCGAGCGTACCGTCGATGAAGGCGACACGGTGAAGAAAGGGCAGCTCATCGCGCGGCTCGACCGCGATCAATTGTTGGCCCAGAGAGATCGCGAAACCGCCGGTCTGCAATCGGCGGAATCGCAACTGGCGCAGGCCCAGACCGCGCTGGAGTGGGAGAAGAGCACGCTCGCCGGCGATATCGAACAGCGCAACGGCGATGTGAGCGCGAACGAAGCTCACCTGGCCGAGTTGAAGAACGGCGCCCGGCCGCAGGAGCGGCTCGACGCCCAGGCGGCCGTGGATTCGGCGCAATCGGAAGTGGAGCGGGCCAAGAAAGATTGGGACCGCGCGCAGGTGCTGCATCGCGACGATGACATCTCTACCGCCCAGTTCGATCAGTATCGCAACCGCTTTGAGACGGCTACGGCGGCGCTCAACTCCGCCAAGGAGAAGCAGGCGCTGGTTCTGGCCGGCCCCCGCACCGAGGTGATCAACGCCCAGCAGGCGCAACTCGAGCGCGTCCGTGGGGCCCTCAAGATGGCGGAAGCCAACTCGCTCGAGCGGAAGCGGCGGGAGCAGGAACTGGACACGCGCCGCGCGGAAATCGCCCGCTCGCGCGCCAGCATCGCCTTGATCGACGCACAACTGGCCGACACCATCGCCGTCTCTCCGGTGGATGGCGTGGTGCTGGTGAAATCGGCCGACCCCGGCGAGGTCCTCTCGGCCGGCACCACCATCGTCACCATCGGGGACATCGAACATCCCTGGCTGCGCGGCTACATCAACGAAACCGACCTGGGCAGAGTGAAGCTCGGGTCCAAAGTGAAAGTGACCACCGACTCGTACAAGGGCAAGGCTTACGACGGACGGGTCACCTTCATCTCTTCCGAGGCCGAGTTCACACCCAAGCAGATTCAGACAGAGCAGGAGCGCGTGAAGCTGGTCTATCGCATCAAGATCGAGCTGGACAACTCCAGCCGCGAGCTGAAATCGAATATGCCGGCGGACGCGCAGATTGTTTTGGAATAGTGGTTCGACAAGCTAAAGCGGGCCCTACCAAACCGCCAGTGTCTTCAGTAGTGGGGCATGCTTTAGCTTGCCAAGAACGGTGAACCGACCCATGGAACCGATCATCGAAACCCACGATCTTACCCGGCGCTTCGGCGCGCTGACCGCCGTGGACCATCTCAACCTGGCAGTGCCTCGCGGGGAGATCTTCGGTTTGGTGGGGCCCGATGGCGCCGGCAAAACCACCACCCTGCGGATGCTCTGCGGCCTCATGGACCCCACCGAAGGCTCGGCGCGGGTGGCCGGGTTCGACGTGGTGCGTGAATCGCAATCCGTGAAAGACCAGATCGGCTACATGGCGCAGCGCTTTGGGCTCTATGGCGACCTCACGGTGCAGGAGAACATGGATTTCTATGCCGATCTCTTCGGCATCGTGGGCGCCGAACGCGCGCGCCTGACGGTGGATCTGCTGCGCATGACGCGCATGGAGCCGTTTCGCGGACGCCAGGCCGGCCGTCTCTCCGGGGGCATGAAACAGAAACTGGCGCTCATGTGTACCCTGTTGCACCACCCGCAGATTCTTTTCCTGGATGAGCCAACCAACGGCGTCGACCCCGTCTCGCGGCGCGATTTCTGGGCCATCCTGTACCAATTGCTGAAAGACGGCATTACCATCTTTATGACCACCGCCTACCTGGATGAGGCCGAACGCTGCAACCGCGTGGGGTTGATGCACAAAGGCAAGCTCATTCGCTGTTCCGCGCCCGACATCATGAAGCAGGAGACCGGGTCGGCGAATCTGGAAGGCGCGTTTATCAAGACGATTCACCTGGTGGAAGAAGAGGCGGCGCGGCCATGAATGGCAACGGATGGGCGGTGGAAATCGTCGACCTGGTGAAGACGTTTGGCGCCTTCGTGGCCGTCGATCACGTCTCGCTCCAAGTGCGCAAGGGCGAAATCTTCGGCTTCCTCGGTCCCAATGGAGCGGGGAAGTCTACTACCATCCGTGTGCTCTGCGGCCTTCTCACGCCCACTTCCGGGCATGCTTCCGTCAACGGGCTCGATGTGGCCACGGAACCCGAAGCCATCCGCAAGAGCATCGGCTACATGTCGCAGAAGTTCTCGCTCTATGACGATCTCACCGTGGAAGAGAACATCGATTTCTTCACCGGCATGTACGGCGTGCCGCGCGAGGTCCGCGCCCAGCGCAAACAATACGTTTTGGAAATGGCTAACCTGACCGACCGGCGCAACGCCATGACGCGCACCCTCTCCGGCGGCTGGAAGCAACGGCTGGCGCTGGGCTGCGCCATCCTCCACGATCCGCCTATCCTCTTTCTGGACGAGCCTACTTCGGGCGTCGACCCCATCGCGCGCGGCGCCTTCTGGGGCCTGATTCACGACCTGTCGGAAACCGGCCACACCATCTTCGTGAGCACCCATTACATGGACGAAGCCGAATTCTGCCACCGTGTGGCGCTCATGTACCGCGGCAAAGTGATCGCTTTGGGCACCCCCGCGGAGCTCAAGCACGGGTTGGATTCGCATAACCTGCTGAACCTGGAATCTTCCGAACCGCTCGAAACCATGCGCGTCCTGGAAAATCTGGAGGGCGTGCTGGATGTGGCCATCTTCGGGCGGGGACTGCATGTCATGGTGGACGATGTCGACACCACCGGCGCACGCATGCGCCAGGCGCTGGCGGCCAAGGGCATCGCCGTACAGGGCCTGGAACGCATTATGCCGTCCATGGAAGATGTTTTCGTGGCGCTGATCGAGGCCGAGGAGAAAAAAGTCGCATGAGCTATCGCCGTCTCCGCGCCATGTTCGTCAAGGAACTGCATCACATCACGCGCGATTCCCTGAGTCTTGCAATGGCCATCGCCATGCCCATGATGATGCTCCTGCTTTATGGCTACGCCCTCTCGCTGGACGTGGACCACATCCAGACGCTGATTTACGATCAGGACGGCACCTCCGCCAGCCGCGATGTGACGCGCCAGTTTCTAGGCTCGCGTTACTTCGAGGTGATTGGTTTTGTGAACGACTACAAGTCCATCGAGCACGCCATCGATACCAGCCGCATCCTCATCGGTGTGGCGATTCCGCGCGGCTTCGGGAAGGATCTGGCGGCCGGCACAGGGACGGTGCAACTGCTGGTGGACGGCAGCGATTCCAACACCGCATCCATCGCCATGGGGTACGCCGAAAGCGTGGTGCAGAGCTATTCGGCCGCCGCGCGCACCGACCTCATCAACCGCAACGGCATGCATCCGCCCGGCCCCATCGACGCGCGTATCCGCGTCTGGTATAACAGCTCGCTAGAGTCCAAGAATTTTGTGGTGCCCGGACTGATCGGCGTCATCCTGGTGATTCTGGCGGGACAACTGACTTCGCTCACCGTGGCCCGCGAGTGGGAGATGGGCACCATGGAGCAAGTGCTTTCCACGCCGCTGCGGCCCACCGAAATCGTGCTCGGCAAAATGCTGGCCTATTTCGTGGTGGGATTGGTTGACGCGGCCATCTCTGTGGTGGTGGCCATCACCATCTTCACCGTGCCGTTCCGCGGCAGCTTTGTGGTGCTGGCCGTCTCCACGTGTCTCTTTCTGTGGTGTGCGCTCTTCACTGGCATTTGGGCTTCCGCCGGCGCCCGCAGCCAGGTGCAGGCTTATCAGATCGGGATTCTGCTTTCCTTTCTGCCCGGCTTTTTGCTCTCGGGATTTACGTTCTCCATCGACACCATGCCCAAAGTCATCCAGGTGATCAGCTACTTTTTCCCCGCGCGTTATTACGTGACCATCGTGAAAGGCGTCTTTCTCAAAGGCGTGGGCTTTCGCATGCTGTGGGTGGAATTGGCATTCCTGGTCTTGTACGGCACGCTTATTTTTTGGCGGACGGTCCGCAAAATGAATCAGAAAGTGGCCTGAACCATGCGCGAACGAATACGAGTCATTCTGCGGAAGGAATTCATCCAGGCTCTGCGCGAACCGCGCATGCGGTTTCTCCTGTTTATGCCGCCGCTCATCCAGTTGCTGGTGTTCGGCTACGCGGTCACCCTGGATGTAGACCACGCGCACATTGCCTGGATGGATATGGACCGCACGCCGGAGAGCCGCGCGCTGCTGGCGCGCTTCGAAGGCTCCGGGCGGTTCGATGTGGTGGCCACGCCGCGCAACGAGCAGGAGACGCAGTCCGTGCTCGACCGCGGACAGGTCCATGCCGTAGTCCGCGTGCTGCCCGGTTTCGCGCGCGACCTGGCGCGGGGCCGCGCCACCGAGGTGCAGGTCCTGCTCGACGGCACCAACTCCAACACCGCTTCGCTGGTTTCCGCCTACGCCCAACAGGTAATTGCGGCTTACTCCAGCGATGTGATGACGGGCCAGACCAAGAACCAGCAGACCATCAAGGTAGCGATTCGCGGCCCGGGCGTGGCGCGCACCGTATTGACGCCGGCCGCGCCGGAGAGCCGCGTCTGGTTCAACCCCGACCTGCATAGCCGCAACTATTTCGTGCCCGGGGTGGCCGCCAACATTCTGCTGATGGTGACCCTGATGTTGACCTCGCAAGCCATCATCCGCGAAAAGGAGATCGGCACCATGGAGCAACTGATGGTGACGCCGATGCGCCCCATCGAGCTGATGCTGGGCAAAACGCTGCCCTTCGCGATCGTGGGACTCGTCAACATGTTGGTGATTACCGGAGGCGCGCTGCTGATTTTTCACGTGCCGTTCCGCGGCAACTTCTTCCTGCTGATGTTCTGCGCCATGTTATTCCTCATGACCAGCCTGGGCGCCGGATTGTTCCTCTCGACCATTTCGCAGACGCAGCAGCAAGCCAACATGGGTTCCTTCTTTTTCACCACGCCGGCCTTCATGTTGAGCGGCTTCATGTTCCCCATCCGCAACATGCCGGTGGCGGTGCAATATTTCGCCTACCTGAACCCGCTGCGGTATTTCATGGAGATCGTCCGCGGGATCTTTTTGAAGGGCATCGGGATTACGGTGTTATGGCCGCAGATGCTGTGTTTGTTTGTGTATGGAACGGCGATTTTGGGATTGAGCGCGGCGCGATTCCGGAAGACGTTGGACTAGAGGGGGGGCAGGCACTCCCTCATTTGCATGCCGCCGCAATCAGGGCTACTGTAGGGATAGGTATGCAAGACCTCCAGCTCCAAGTTCCCGCGACCGACGATGTCGAGGTTGACGCCGCAACGCTCGCTGCGATCGATCTGGGCGCCAAAGCCGCCGACGAGGGCCGCACGGTGTCTCTTGATGAAGCTCGGAAGATGATTCCCCAGTGGATTTCCAAGTTCGCATCTCAGACCCGGCGTTAGCCGATTTCGAGGGCATCCTGGAGTATTCCTGGGTCAACTTTCCGGCCACCGCTGAAAGCTTCGGCAATGCCCTTCTGAACCACATTGGCTTGCTACGAACCTTCCCCTATATCGGCTGCCCGGTGGCCGGTAGACCCGGCATCGCTAGCTTGTCCATACCCGATTCTTATCGACTACCGCGTTCAGGAGAGTTCCCAGGTAGTCGAGATTCTGCACTTCTGGCATGCGTCCAGAAGTCGCCCACAATTTTGAACCCGTACGGAGCGCGACGCGGGCAAGGCTGCCGCGGGTTCACTGGTCGATACCAGCCCTGCACGCCCGGCGAGCAGATCAGCGATGGCTGACGACATCTGGCCGGACTGTCCCGTTTACGTCGCGGATGATGGCAACCCGACCCGCTGGTTTACCAACTGTACGCTCGGAACGCCATCGACAAACGCCAGCAGGTTTACGGCGGCGTGATCCTGCGCGAGGCGGAAAATGCAGTCGTCCGGCATCCGCAAAGCCCACGCCATCAGGATGCGGTTGACCCCGCCATGGCTGACTATCGCCACGGTCTCCTCTTCCCGCTCCCGCCGGATTCTCTCAAACGCCCGCAGGACACGGGCCCGCATTTCCGCGAAACTTTCTCCGTGGGGAAACTGGACCTCGGTGGGCCGCTCCATCCATTGGCGGTAGAGATCCGGATAGCGGAGCGCAATCTCGTCGTAGCTAAGGCCCTCGAAATCGCCGAAGTCGATCTCCCGCAATTCCGCCACAATCTCCACGGGGCACGCGGGGGCGGCGGCAAGTATGTGGGCACTTTCCAGGGCCCGCGAGCGCGGGCTGCTATGGATCGCGGCGATGGGTTCCCCTCGCAGCCACCCGGCAACCTGCGCCATCTGGTTGCGGCCGGTCGCGGAGAGCCCCACGTCCAGCGAACCGTAACAGCGTTGGCGGGATTCCTCGGCGGGCTCTCCGTGGCGGATCAGCCAGAAACGCCTCATCGCGGGTGTCCCGCCCACAGAAAAGTCAGCAACGCGGCGCACTCGCAGAGTTGCAGATTGGCGCCCAGCGTGTCTCCGGTTATGCCGCCGATGCGCCGCCGGCAGTAGCTGCCAAACGCCGCGGTGACGGCCACCACCACGGCTAGCGCGATCCACACGCGCACCGCCATGCCGGCGCCCAAAGCCACGAACAGAATTCCCGTTCCCCAAAACAGAGATCGTTTCCCCATGCCCACCACCACCGATGCGGTAGTCCTGGCGTATGGCAATGTCGCCGCTAGAAGCAGAATCGACCACCGGCCCAAAGCCGGCGTCAGGATCAGCGCGAGCCTCCAATCGCCTTGCTGGAGCAGCGCGGCATAAGCCGTCACTTTGAGAGCTACCAAGGCGGCCAGCGCAGTGCCGCCATAGCTGCCGATGGCATGGTCGCGCATGATGCGGAGAACGTCTTCGCGGGTTTTGCCTCCGCCGAATCCGTCGGCCGTATCGGCCAGGCCGTCGAAATGCAGCGCGCCGGTGGCGGCGGCGTCGAGGATGGTCAGCAGCACCGCGACTACCGCCAGGGGAAGATGGTCCTTGGACAGCGCAGCCGCCAGGCTGTAAATTGCGCCCAGCAAAATCCCGACCAGGGGGAACCAGCCGGAGGAACGAGAGACGTCCGCGGCGTCAAACGTCACCCATCGTCCCACGGGAATCCTGGTCAGGAACGCAATGGCAGCCAGCAGCGTTTTCACTTGTTGGAGACTCCCGCGCCGGCGAACGTCGCCATTTGGGTGAACGCCCGCACGGCCGCCTGGATAATCTTCATGGCGAGGGCAGCCCCGGTGGCTTCGCCCAGCCTCATGCCCAGATCGAGCAGCGGCTCCTGTTGGACCACGGCCAGCAAGTGTACGTGCCCGGGCTCTACGGAACGGTGGGCGGCAAACAGATAGCCCGAGGTCGCCGGAGACATGCGCACCGCCAGGGCAGCGGCGGCGGTGGCGATGAAGCCGTCGGTAACCACCGGTACGCGGCGAGCCGCTGCACCCAGGCAGAACCCGCACATGGCGGCGATTTCCAGACCGCCGACCGCGCGCAGAATCCCCAGCGGGCTGGTGAGACTCGCGGCGTGCAGGGCCAGTGCCCGGCGAATGGCGGAGCACTTGCGCGCCATGCCGGCGTCGTCGGCCCCTGCGCCCCATCCAACCACGGCGTCGATGGGTTCGCCCGTCAGAGCAGCGGCAATGGCGCTGG
>Ga0302319_10024375_pt1 | contig 10762 bp, 11 predicted proteins | sample Bog_T0_2_FD_203319 | JGI IMG/M metagenome (GOLD analysis project Ga0302319, IMG submission 203319) | Peat permafrost microbial communities from Stordalen Mire near Abisko, Sweden - Bog_T0_2 | ecosystem: Environmental > Terrestrial > Soil > Wetlands > Peat | place: Sweden: Abisko, Stordalen Mire... | reverse complement strand
TGGCCTCTCGCCACGATCCAGCGCCCACAGCACGCGTTCACGCAAATCCTGCGAATACGATTGCATCCTGCCTCCTTTCTGTCGGCAGGAATATTATCGCACATAATGTAAATACTTAAATTAGAAAGTCTCTAGTACCGGGGATAAATCCCCGGCCTACCGCCCGGGTGAGTTTCTCCGCAGCCTGCTAGTGGATGCGCACGGCAACCACGGTCATATCGTCGTACTGCTCAGCGCCCGCGGCAAAATTGTCGACGGCGGCGCAGAACAATTCCGGCAACTGAAGGAGCGGGGCCTCGCGGTTGGAGAGCAGGACGCGCTCAACCTCGGCTTCGTCCCAGAAGTCACCTGCCTGGTTGCGCGCCTCGACAATGCCGTCGGAGACGATTACCAGCGTATCGCCGGGCTCGAGGGCGGTGCTCGATTGTTCATAGCTCATGACCGGAAACAGCGCCACCGGGCAACCCCCTCCCGGTAATCGCTCGAGGCGGCCGTCGGCATGAAGCAGCAACGGCGAGATGTGGCCGGCGTTCACATAGGAAAAGCTGCTGCGATCGCTGGAAATGACGCCGCACAGCAGAGTCGAGTAGCGCTCCGGCATCGAGGTCTCATACAGGGTGAGATTGAGCGCGGCCAGCAGCGCGGCGAGGTCGTGCACATTCTGTTTGAGCAGGCTGCGCAGCAGCGTCTGGATGCTGGCCATCATGACCGCCGCTGGAATTCCCTTGCCTGAGACGTCACCCAGGGTGAGCGCAAACTGCCCATCGGGGAGGGGAAGCAGGTCGTAGTAGTCCCCGCCAATGGAGCGCGCCGGCCGGCAGAAGCCCACACACTCCAGGCGGTCCACACCGGTTGGCGGCTCGGGGAGCATGCGCGCCTGAACCTCGTGCGCCAGGGCCAGCTCATGCTTGATGAGCCGCGCCCCTTCAGCCTCCTGGCGGAGCCGCTCGCCCTCGATGGCGGAGGCCGCGAAGTGCGCGAGCAGGCCAAGCAGCCCGGCATCGGTCTCGGTAAAACCGGCCGGCTTGTTGAGCAACTGCAAGGCGCCGATCACCTTGCCTTCAGCATGCAGGGGGACGCACAGAACCTGCTCGGTGCGATAACCGCTAAGGGTATCGACTCTTCGCAGCAGCCGCGATTCCTCTGCCGCGTTGTTTACCAGCAACACCTGGTTGTCGCGAATGCATGCGCCGATCAAGCCCTCGCCCATGGGGATGCGAAGCTGATCCACCCCATGCGCCACCTTGGTCCAAAGCTCGTTTTTGTCGAGGTCGATGAGCCAGAGACTACAGCGGTCCGCGCCAATGAGATCGCGGGCGAAGTCCGCATTGAGGCGAACCAGTTCTTCAATCCGCTGCTCGCGGCCGATGCAGGCCGCATGTTCAAAAATGGCGCGGATGGTGCGCTCGGCAGGACTGTTCATTACCGCTGCGTCGGAACTCATGGAATCACCTTCCCAGACTCCAGTTTAGCGAGTGGTCCGGCGGGGGGTCGATAACCACGACGGTACGGGGAAAGAATTTGGGCTTGATCGCGGTCGGGCGAGATGTCGATGGCTTTCGTTGGGCGATGAGAGCCAAGACTGGCGTCACAGCACAGTATGATTGGAACCGACGATTCCGAGGCGAGATTGGTGTAGTATCCTGCGCGAAACAGAATTGAGGACTTATATGTTCTGGAAGTGCTCTGACTTCGGGATTTGTGGGCGCATTTTGACGCGCACTTGCTTTGTGGTTGTCTTGCTTTCGCTTATGCCGCGCGCAACTTTCGCAATTAGTTGTGCGGTTGTGCACCATCCCGTGCCGTCGGATGCGGACACTGCGCTTTTGGCTGGCAATTACGAATTGGCAACAGGGCTCTACCAGTCGGATCTCGCGAGGAGGCCAGACGATACGGATTCGATCATCGGGCTGGTTCACGCGTTGTTGAAGCGGCAGAAGTTGCAGGAGGCATCGGACGCCTTGCAGGCATTCAGCACGTCCACACCTGAGTCACCCGCGATAATGACACTGCGCGGCGAAGTGGAACTCAGGCAGGGCGAGCCGCAGAAGGCTGCGGAGGCCGCTGTAGCTTCAGTAAAGTTGGATTCCTGCAATCCGCGAACCTTGTTCCTGCTTTCCAGGCTGGAGGATTTGAACTCGCAATACGCAACGGCGCGCAAGATGTTGATGAGCGCGCATCAACTTGATCCCGAGGATCCTCAGATACGTGCGGCATGGATAAAAACACTCCCGGCCGATCAGCGGATTTCGGAGACGGAGGCCTACCTTGCGGCTCCCAGAGGAGACAGCGCAGACGAACGGCACGATCTGCAAACGGACCTGGATCATTTGAAGGCTTGGGCCGCCGGGCCTCGCAAGCCCTGCACCATGGTTTCGACGGCGACAAAAGTCGAGATACCTTTCGCTCCGATCGTGGGCAATTCCGACCGAACCGTCGCTTACGGTCTGGCTGCGAAGGTAAACGACCGAGCTGTCCGGCTGTTGGTCGACACCAGTTACAACGCGCGGCTCCCGATTGACGGCGCCAGTGGGGTGCTCGTCAGCCGAGCTGTCGCCCGCCAGGCGGGTCTTAAGGCAATTTACCAGAACGACGTGCTCGGAACTGGAGGCCAGGCGCCGCGGGCAGGCTTTGTCGCAATTGCCGACTCCATTTCAATCGGTCCGGTCGAATTCCATAACTGTGCCATCCAGGTGATGGACGTTGCTTTCCCAAATGGCGCCGAAGGCATAATTGGAATGGATATTCTTTCCAGTTACCTTGTGACGCTTGATTTCCCGGCGAGAAAGATGACTCTGGAAATGCTTCCGGCGCGACCGGAAGGGAGTGGGTCTACAAACGGACTCTATAACCGTTATATCGCGCCGGAAATGAAAGACTATCACCCCATCTATCGCTCGGGCAGCGACTTGATTTTGCCCGTGTCGGCAAACGGAAAACAGCCGATGCTCTTTGTCGCGGACACGGCTGTGGGATACAGCTTTTTTTCTCCAGGAGTTGCATACGAGGTTTTGAACGGGCGCAAAAACCCAAAATACGAGGACAGGGACGCACTGGGAAAAATGGATTCCAGCATTACGTTAAACAATGTCCAGCTCAGCTTTGCGGTGCTTTCCTGGAACGAAGCCGTAATGGGCAGCTTTGATACGTGGCCGTTCACCGATGACTCCGGAATGGAGGTTTCCGGTTTGGTTGGGCTGAGAACGATAAGCCGTATGACCGTTCACATCGACTACCGCGATGGGCTGATGAAGCTTGACCTCGATCCGAAAAGCAAGAGCTTATTTTAGTTTTGGCGGGGCTATGCCGGTCTGATGTGGCCTTTCGTGCGTAGAATCCTGGTGTGCCCGGTGGAATCTGGGCAAACTCGGCGAAGTATGGGTCTTGCGAAGCGGGTCATGATCCTTTCTAAAGAGTCTTACTTCCGCATCGCCGATCACAAAAATCTCCGGCTGCAGCGGGTGGCTTGAGGTGTTTGTAATCTAGCCTTTCGGTGTTTTGGCGGCGGCCAGCATTTCGATTGCTTTTTCTATGCGGTTCATGCGTGTTTCAGGCTTTTTCGCGCTCTCGATCCAGTCGACGTATTCCTTTTTATGCGAGTAGGAAAGCGCGGCGAAGGCTTTGGCCTGGGCCGGAGCCTTGGCCAATGCTGCTTCAAGGTCGGTTGGAGTCTCGACCGTGCGGGGTGCGTCGTCAACCACAAGCTCGACCTGGACGAGGTCTCCCGGGACTGCGCCGGCGCCCGCTCGAATGTCTTTTCCCACGCCCAGAATGTGGACCCCGGAGCGGGGAATGAGGGAGTTGCGATAGGTGAATCCATTGATGGTGGCGCGGACGGGCACCTGGCCTTTGCGGCCGAAAACCGCGGGGACGCTGAAGGGGATTTGGAGGTAAGTCCATGCGCCGCCGGGGCCGCGGCCGACTAGCTTGGCCTTGAAACTGAGGGGATTCGATTGGGATTTAGGCAAGGGAGCTTTCTCCGGGGATTTCGGTGGTGGGGAATTCGGTGGGAGAATCGAAATCCCTTGTGTAATTTTGCCTTGGATTTGAGCGCGTTGCAAGCGAGATGATGCGGGCGCGTGGGTTGCGGTTGGATGGGGTAATCTGGCTGGATATGGCGGGCACTACTGGCTGGTATGCGAGGGACTTGCGGAGGGAACTGGGGTTGCGAAACCGTCGCTGGGCGCGCGGCCGGGCCCATGTGGAGAGCCATGGGACGCCGCCGGTGGTTGTTTACGCGCCCGAAGACGACAAGCATGGGAATTTCTTTGATCCGGCGTATGCGGCGATTTTGCGGCGGGCGGAGTGGATGCGGCGCTTCGACAAGATTCATGCGCAGGGACGGTCGCTGCCCAGGGCGGAGAGTGGGCGGCGATGGCGGGAGCTGGACTCATCGATGAGCTCGGATGCGCTGCTGATGAATGTGTTTTGCGCGCCGGGTGTGGCGGAAGCGGCGGAGGTGCGGCGGGCGCTGGGAGTGGATGGCGATGCGGAGCCGATGTTTGGATGGAAAGCGCGCGTGCCGCTGGCCGGCGGACGAAGCGACCGGACCGAGGTGGATATGCGGTGGGGCGGGCTGCTGGTGGAGGCCAAGCTGACGGAGGGAGATTTTCAGACTTGCAGGGCGGTGGTGGCCCAGGGGTATCGGGACTTCGATGCGGTGTTTGAGCGGGAGATGCTGCCCCGCGTGGAGTTGAGGGCGGCGAGGCTGCGGACGGCAGTGGAGTTTGCCGAGGAGTTTACGCAGGAGTGGGAAGAGGCAGCTGGGGATGAGGATTTGGCGCTCGAATATCAGGCGGGGATTGTGGCGCGGGCGCGGCAGGCGGAGCCAGTTGAGGCGGGGTATGCGGGGTATCAGCTGATCCGGAATGTGCTGGCGGCGTATGCGGAAGGATGCAGCTTTTGCGTGATTCACGATGAGCGCAGGCCGGACTTGCGGGAGGCGTGGTTCGAGGTGATGGCGGCGGTGAAGAACGCCGAGATGCGGGTTCGGCTGAAGGTGCTGACCTGGCAGGAACTGGCCGCGGTGCTGCCGAAGGAGTTGCAGGAGTTTCTGGATTTGAAGTATGGAATTGTGCGGGCGGGGCGGGTTGCGTCGTTGGCGAAAGAAGTTTGAAGACGGAGTCGGCGGCGCACGGAAGAAGACCGGATTGATGGCAACGAAAAGCCCGAGCCGAAGCTGGGGGCTTTAGTAACCTGCTGCTGAGTCTATAGTGGCGCCTTGTCAATGGGAGTTATGAACCCGATGCCGGGAACATTGAGGGAATGCAAACGCTGATCGTTGGTTAGAAACAAATCGACGCCAGCGTGAGCTGCGCACGCCAACTGAATTGCGTCCGCGCTGCGGATATTGTGAGTGGCGCGCAGGCTGGCGAAACGCCATGCTACTTGCGCGTCAAAGCTTATAACCTGCGCCGTTGACCGCACCGCGCGGTCGTATTGTTCGATCAGCGAGGCTTGTCCGAGTTTCGTCGGCTTCACCAGCACTTCGCCAAGCGTCATGGCGGAGGTTACGATTTGGTCTCCCCGCTCCAGCATTCGCCGCCGGATTTCAATCATCCGGGTCCGTTCCGGCTCAAGCCCCTCGAACATGTAGATGAGCACATTTGTGTCAAAGAAGATTCGGCTCATGCGGGATCTTCCCGGCGCAGATTCTCAACGTATTCGTCGGCGTGTTCGTCGGCCCAGATATGCTTGCCGGAACCGATCAGGCGAATGAGGGGGTCGTCCTCCCATTTGATTGGCGTGTGAGGAGAGTTGAATTGGCTGCACCAATCGTCATACCAATCGAGCAGGGGCCAGTATTGCTGTGGAATCTCTTCGCGTATCGGCACTGATTTGGACGGTTTGCGCTTCTGGTATCTCGATGCCCAGGTAAAGTCGCCGGGACGGAAAAGTCGAAGATTGCCTCCCGGAGTTGTCTCGTACAGCATTCGATATTTGCCCGAAGACGGAGGTACATTGGCAACGCAGTGCTGATCTAAATGAGCATTAACCGTACTGCGCTCGACCCCTTGAGACAATCCCTCATCTACCAGTTTCTGTCTAATCTCATCTCTGGTGAAATCATTTCTCAAACAGAACTGCTTGTGGAGCAGGGCCGTTGCGATCCAAATTCGATCCGCAATCAGGATGCTCACCGTCAATTGTGTATTCACTGGAATTCCTCAATATAATTGGTATACCAATTATACCTATAAAGTCAAATTCATAACAAAATGCCCCCAGCCGAAGCTGGAGGCTTTTTGTAATTCGACTTGCGAAAGAGGAGTCAGAGGGCCGTGTTCTTACTGATCACTGTCCACTGACCACTGTTCTTAGTACATGCCGTCCATGCCGCCGCCGTGGCCGCCGCCGGCCGGAGCCGCCTTGGGTTCCGGAATCTCGACAACCAATGCTTCGGTGGTGAGCAGCAGACCTGCGATCGAGGCTGCGTTCTGCAGCGCCGTGCGGGTTACCTTGGTGGGATCGATGACGCCGGCCTTCACCAGGTCTTCGAACACGCCGGTAGCCGCGTTGTAGCCGAAGTGCGGCTCAGTGGACTCAAGCACCTTGGCGACCACAACCGCGCCCTCTTCGCCGGCATTGGCGACGATTTGGCGGAGCGGCTCTTCGAGCGAGCGGCGAACGATTTGCGCGCCGATCTTCTCGTCGCCTTCGAGCGTCTTGATGAGCGCGTCGACAGCGGGGATGGCGCGAACCAGAGCCACGCCGCCGCCGGGGACGATGCCTTCTTCCACGGCAGCGCGGGTGGCGTGCAGGGCATCCTCGACGCGAGCCTTCTTCTCCTTCAGCTCGGTCTCGGTTGCAGCACCCACCTTGATGATGGCAACGCCGCCGACAAGCTTGGCCAGGCGCTCCTGCAGCTTTTCCTTGTCGTAGTCGGAGGTGGTCTTCTCAATCTGGGCACGGATCTCGCGAACACGGCCTTCGATGTCAGAGGACTTTCCGGAGCCGTCCACGATGGTGGTGTTGTCCTTGTCGATGGTGATGCGCTTGGCGCGGCCCAGATCTTCGAGCTTGACGCCTTCCAGCTTGATGCCGAGATCCTCGGTGATGGCCTTGCCGCCGGTGAGGGTGGCAATGTCGCCCAGGATGGCCTTGCGGCGATCGCCGAAGCCGGGAGCCTTGACGGCAGCAACATTCAGCGTGCCGCGCAGCTTGTTGACGACCAGGGTTGCCAGTGCTTCGCCTTCCACATCCTCAGCGATGATCAGGAGGGGCTTGCCGCCGCGGGCAACCTGCTCTAGCAGGGGCAGAAGGTCCTTCATGGCGCTGATCTTCTTTTCGTAGATCAGGATGTAGGGATCTTCCAGGACGACTTCCAGGCGTTCGGTATCGGTGACGAAATAGGGGCTGAGGTAGCCGCGATCGAACTGCATTCCGTCCACGGTTTCAAGGCCGGTGTGCATGGTCTTGGACTCTTCGATGGTGATGACGCCGTCCTTGCCGACAACTTTGACGGCTTCGGCAATGATGTCCCCGATTTCCTGATCGCCATTGGCGGAGATGGCGCCGACCTGGGCAACAGACCCCTCGTCGACGGGCTTGGAGAGCTTGCCGAGAGCGCCGCCCTCGGTCCACTTGCCGTCCTTGTCGCGGGTGCCGATGATCACGGTCACGGCCTTTTCAATGCCGCGCTTCAGGGCGGTTGGATTTGCACCGGCCGCGACGGTCTTCACGCCTTCGCGGAAGATGGCCTGGGCCAGAACGGTGGCAGTGGTGGTGCCGTCGCCGGCCACATCGCTGGTCTTGGAGGCGACTTCGCGGACGAGCTGCGCGCCTACGTTTTCAACCGGGTCTTTGAGGTCAATTTCTTTGGCCACCGTCACGCCGTCTTTGGTGATGGTGGGCGAGCCGAACTTCTTCTCGATTACAACGTTGCGGCCCTTGGGGCCGAGCGTCGCCTTCACGGCGTCCGCCAGCGTGTTTACGCCGCGCAGGATCGCCTGACGGGAATCTTCACCGTGCAAGATTTGTTTTGCCATGTTTCAATTCTCCTAGTTCGTAGTTCTTAGTTCGTAGTTCACAGTTGCCCGCCCACAGCCATCGTTCACTACGAACTGTGAACTGAGAACTGTGAACTTGCGCGCGGCGCGCTTACTTCTTGATGATGCCGAGGACTTCTTCCTCACGCATGATCAGAAACTCTTGGCCATCGAGCTTGATTTCGGTGCCGGAGTACTTGCCGAAGAGGATATTGTCGCCCGCCTTCACGTCGAGGGGGAATATCTTGCCTTCGTCATTGGACTTGCCCTTGCCCACGGAAATGACTTCGCCTTCCTGGGGCTTTTCCTTGGCGCTGTCGGGGATGATGATTCCACCACGGATGGTTTCGCCCTCTTCCATACGGCGGACGAGGATGCGATCATGAAGCGGGGTGAAGGTGGTTGTAACGGATGTTGTTGCCATTGCTTCGCTTCTCCTTCACACACGGGCAGGGTTGAGCCCTGGCCGCGGGTATTGTCGTGACAAGTGAAAATAGACCTTGGAGGTGGCAGGGTACTCCCCCTTTGACTGGCAGCGGAGGATCTGCTTCAGCAGTTCCGCTCTCGGGGTGCTAGCACTCTCGCCTTCCAATTGCTAACGATAGGGAAGTGAGCGTGGGGTTGTCAAGAGAAAATTGATAAAAATATGAGTGTAGTGCGCTCATAAAGTATGACATTCTCGAATAAAGTGAGCTGTTTGGGTCTTCATGCGGGGCTTCGTGTTCCCAGTCGATGTCAGAGAACGGTTGTAAGTTTTCAGGGATCCGTTGTCAGCGAATGCAATTTCGGAACAGGCGTTCTCAACTTGCAACTGAAAACTGACGGCTCGTGGCTTACCTCTTGATGATGCCGCGGACTTCTTCTCGCGAGGTGTGGTGAAAACCATTTACAATGGGCAGCATGTTTCACCGCAGTCTCATTCGCTTCAGCGTTATCGTGGCCGGGTTGAGCCTGGCTGTGTGTTTGTTTTCCGCCGGTGCGCAGCAGGACACCAGCAAGCGCGGCCGCAAGTACAAGGCTCCGCCACCCACGTCCCGCATTGAAATCACCATTCTCCGCGACGTGAACGGGAAGCCGATTGAGAACGCGGCTGTTGTTTTTCATCCCATGCTGGGCGACAAGGACCAGGGCAACATGGAGCTGAAGACCAACGAGGACGGCAAGGCCATCATCGATGTTCTCCCCGTCGGCTCCACGGTGCGGCTGCAGGTGATTGCGCACGGGTTTCAGACCTTTGGAGACGACTACAAGATCGACAAGGCCGACATGGCGATTGAGATCAAGTTGAAGCGGCCGGGTGCGCAGTACTCGATTTACGATAAGCACGACGGGTCCTCGATTGGCGGCAGGAGTCCGGACGCGGCGGCGAAGGATGCGGCGCCGGCTACGGCCAAACCGGCTGACTCCACAGCGCAACCGGATGCGCCGGCCAGCCAGCCTCCGCCGAAGTAAGACCCTGGGCCATGCCACCTAAGCACGATTGAAGCTTTTTCCCGTAATGGCGAACCAACTCCTCAGCGGCAAATCGGCACTGGTAACCGGGGGCGCTCGGCGCATTGGCCGGGAGATTGCCCTGGCCTTGGCCGAGTCGGGCGCGGATGTGGCGATCACTTACCGGACTTCGCGCGGTGAAGCATTGGAGACCGTTCGCGAGATTCAGTTTTTCGGTAGCCGCGCCCTTGCGGTGAAATGCGATGTGCGTTCCGAGCGCCAGGTGCGACGGGCGGTTGAGGCCGTGGCGAACGGATTTGGCCGACTCGACTTGCTGGTGAACAATGCCGCTGTGTTTGAGTCTGCGCCGCTGGAGCGGATGAGCCTGGAACAATGGGATGCGGTCTTTGAGACCAATGCGCGCGGGCCATTTCTGGTGGCGCGGGAGGCATTGCCGCACTTGCGCGCCGTGGAGGGACGGATTGTGAACATTGGCTCGCTGGGCGGGATTCAGGCCTGGGCCGATCATGCCCACTACTGCGGTTCCAAGGCCGCTGTGCATATGTTGACCAGGGCCATGGCGAAGGCATTTGCGCCGGAGGTGAGCGTGAACTGCGTTGCGCCGGGGCGGATCGAGATGGACGATCACAGCGAGGACGAGGTTGCCCGCTTTGCGGCGAAGACGCCGATGATGCGCAATGGGACGGCGGAGGATGTGGCGCAGGCTGTGCTGTTTTTTGCTACAGGGCCGCGGTTTATTACCGGGCAGATTCTGACGGTGGATGGCGGGCTGGGGCTGGTGTAGAGAGCTGATGGAGTCGAAATCTCAGATCTCAAAATCGAGATCCTTCGGCAAGCTCAGGACAGGCTTTGGGGCACCCAGCGTACAGACGATCCGGGTTACGCCTTCCCCGGCGGCTTCGCGCGCCATGGCCAGCGACGTGGCCAAATCCGGCGCTCCGTTGTCCACTCCATAGATCAGGTGTTGATGAATGTCGATCAATGCTTGCCGTTCTCCCGCCCCAACAACAGCTTCAATGGATTGCCAAAGCCTCGATCATCGAAGCAAAGATCTTCCAGCCGTCCGCCGATCCCAGCAACTGTTCGCTCGACCGGTCGGGGTGCGGCATCATGCCCAGCACATTTCTCTTCGCGTTCAGAATGCCCGCGATATTACCCAATGAGCCATTGGGATTCGCTTCGGGCGCGATATCCCCATGCGGTGTGGCGTAACGGAAGGCGATCCGGTCCTCGGCCTCAAGCTCATGCATATCCTCGGGCGTGCAATAGTAGTTGCCCTCCATGTGGCCTATAGGAATCCGCAGTACATCTCCTTTTACAAG
>Ga0302319_10024374_pt1 | contig 10762 bp, 8 predicted proteins | sample Bog_T0_2_FD_203319 | JGI IMG/M metagenome (GOLD analysis project Ga0302319, IMG submission 203319) | Peat permafrost microbial communities from Stordalen Mire near Abisko, Sweden - Bog_T0_2 | ecosystem: Environmental > Terrestrial > Soil > Wetlands > Peat | place: Sweden: Abisko, Stordalen Mire... | reverse complement strand
TAAACAGCCAATTAGAGCACCCCCGCTACACCGTAGCGGCTTGTCCGCGGCCGGACCCGGAATTGCCCATGCCGACCAGCGCGTCCGAGCCTCAACCGGACAGGCATGCCCACTCATCCGGTTTCCGGGCTACGACCCGCTGCCGCCGCGCCGGCCGCTGATCGGCTCGACCACTACCCAACCGATTGCGGGCTTTAGCAAGAAGTATTGGCGCGCCGGATCGGCGCACCCCGCAGCCGGCGGATGCGATTGTCTTCACGAGGCACGCGAGAGACAATCAGCAACAGATACCGCATCCCATGACGCCCCGCCAACGCCTGCTTTGCGCCCTCCGGCGCCAGACTCCGGATCGGTTGCCCGTGACCACGCATCACGTGATGCCCGCGTTCCTCGAATCACATTTAGGAGGCATCTCCGCCGGCGAGTTTTTCGACCGCTTCGGTCTGGACGCGATCCACTGGACCGTGCCGCACACGCCGGACGCCGGGGCCGGCGAGTACCCCGATCCGCTGGAAGGCGAGATCGGTTTTCTGGAGAGCCGGCGTGTGTCGTCTCCGGAGTGGCACGTGGAGTCCGAGGACTGCTCCGAGGGCGCGCGCCGCCTCACGCGCTATCGTTTCGTGACGCCGCGCAGAGAGTTGAGCATGGTGATCGAGGATGCCGGATACACGGCCTGGGTGCGCGAGCCGTTGATTAAGCAACAGCAGGACATCGACGTGATCGGCGAGTTCGCCACGGCGCCGAAGTGCGACGTCGCGGAGGTCAATCGGGCGGCCGGGGAGATGGGCGAGCGCGGCATCGTGCGCGGCCACATCTGCTGCTTCGACGTGTTCGGTCAACCGGGCTGTTGGCAGGACGCCTGCTGCCTGGCGGGCACCGAAGCGATGATTCTTGCAACCCAGGACGACCCGCACTGGGTACATGAGTTCCTCAAGATCCTGCAGCGCCGCAAGCGCGCGTTCGTGCGGTCGCTGCAGGGCGCGCGCTACGACATTCTCGAACTGGGTGGCGGCGACGCCTCCTCCACGGTGATCTCGCCGCGCATCTTCGAGCGCTTCGTGGCGCCGTACGATTGCGAACTGATCGAGGAGGCCCACCGCGCCGGGCAGCGGATCGTCTATCACACCTGCGGCGGCATGATGCCGCTGCTGGAGCGTATCGCCGGCATGAACCCCGACGCCATGGAGACCTTCACGCCCCGCGGCATGGGCGGCGATACGGACCTGGCCGAGGCCAAGCGCCGCATCGGGGATCGAGTCTGCATGATCGGCGGGTTCGACCAGTTTCACTTCCTGAAAGGCTGCACGCCCGAGGAGACCCGCCGCGAAGTCCGCCGCTGCTTCGAAGCGGCCGGCGCAGGCGGCGGTTATATTCTGAGCCCCTCGGACCACTTCTTTGAAGCCGATCTGCCGCTGTTGGAGGCGTTCGCCGACGAAGCGCGGCAATGCGTGTACTGAGCCCGACGTCGGGATTCTCTTAACAGGCGCACTAAGTTCCGCACGGGACGTCGCGGTGCCGGCTGGATTGAGCCCAACCTCTAAAGTGCGGCCCCCTCACTTGGCGGGAGCTGTCTCCACTGCCTCTCGGTCCGCCCACGCCCTCTCGATTTCCTCCAAAGTTTTGTTCTTGGTTTCGGGAACCCAGCGCCAGGTGACGACGGCCTGCGCGATGGCCATCGCCGCGAGGAATCCGAATGTGACGGCCTTGCCGATCTGGTTGAACGCGAACGGGAAGAAGAGCACGACGACGGCGTTGGCGATCCACTGCGTGAGCACGGGCACGGCCATGGCCGTGCCGCGGATGTTGTTCGGAAAGATCTCCGAGACCAGCGTCCAGAAGACCGGGCCGATGCACGACGCGAAGAACGCCAGATAGCCCAGGATCAGGATCAGCACGACCGTGCCTTGGAATCGGCCGGCTGCAACGGTCGCGGCGAGAAGCATCAGGGCGGCTGCCATGCCGAGCGAGCCGACGATGTAGAGCGGCTTGCGTCCGAAGCGGTCGATCATCCAGAACGACACCAAGGTGAAGACGAGATTATTGACCCCGACGATGAAGGTGGAAAACAGAGCGGCATCGAGCTTCCAGCCGGCGGAGCGCAGGATGGTGGGAGCGTAGTCGATGATGGTGTTGATCCCGGAGACGTGCACCAGGATGGCCAGGACAAAGCCGACCACCACCGCGCGCCGGATTCCAGGCCGCAGCAGATCGAGCCAGGCGTGGCGCTTCTCGGCCAGGCTGGCGCGGATTTCGACGGCCTCCGATTCGGCGCTCGCGCGTCCCGCAATGCGCTCCAGAATCGCCAACCCCTCGCTTTCCCGGCCAGCCAGAAACAGGTACCGCGGCGTCTCGGGCGCGCGCAGCAACAGCACAAAGAAAATCACCGAGGGGATCACCCCGGTCATGAACATCCAGCGCCAATTGCCCGCGCCGGCGTTACGCAGCAGGTAGTTGATGCAATACGACATCAGGATGCCGACCACGATGGACAACTGATATAGCGTCCCCATGCGCCCGCGCAGCGAAGGCGGCGAAACTTCCGCCACGTACATCGGCGACAGAATGGACGCGCCTCCGACCGCCAGCCCGCCGATGAAGCGCGCCAGTACGAAAGTGGCGAAACTTGGCGCCATGCCGGTGGCGATGGAAGTGGCGGAAAACAGCACCGCCACCCACAACAGAATGCTTCGCCGGCCGTACCGGTTCGTGAGCCGCCCCGCCACCGTCGAGCCGATCACGCAGCCGAACAGCAGCGAACTGAACGCCCAGCCCAGGCTCAAGTCGTTCAGCTGAAAGTGATGGGTCAGGAACGGACCTGCGCCGGTGATGATGGCAATGTCGAAGCCGAACAGCAGTCCTCCCAACGCCGCCGTGGCAGCCAGGAAGATCAGGTAGCCGAAATTGATTTTTCCCGCCAAAACTCCTCCCATGAATTCTCCATTGTATTTACATTGCGGGCGCTTCCCGGAGAGCCGCGATCAAACGCCAGAGGCTGCTCCTGGCCGTACCAGGCGCTGAACTCGTCGAGCGCGAGATGACACTCTCTTCGCGTGATCGGCGACAAAACGATTTCACTCCGAAAACTTGATGCTGCGCGTGTCGGTTTCGAGACCGGTGCGCTTGGTCAGCACCGTGTAGAGTTCCGGGCGCCGCGCCCGGATCCACTGGCGGCCGCTGCAATTCTCGAGTAGCGAAGCGTCCAGTCGCGCCACCACCATGTCATCGCCCGCCTTCCAGGTTTCGGCCAGGATGCGCCCATAGGGATCCAGGATCATCGCGTTGCCGGTGCGGATTTCGTCGTCATCCACGCCCACGCCATTGCTGAAGACGAGAAAGAGGCCGTTGTCGTGCGCCCGGCTGGGCAGCCAGCGCATCAACCAGCCGCGTCCTTTCTCGCCGCGCAGTTCGCGCTCGATGGCCTCCGGGTCGCTGGCGCGGTTATCCCAGATCTGGCGGTCGATGAGGCCCATCAGATGCGGGTTCTTGGTACGGCAGCCGCCGGTCTGGTGCGGGGCCAGCAGGATTTCCGCGCCCAGCAGGGCGTTGGCGCGCACGTTCTCGATGAGATTGCAGTCGTAGCAAATCAGCACGCCGACGCGGCAGCCGTGCGGCGTGTCGAACACCGTGTACTGGTCGCCGCTGGTCAGATGGGGGCTCACGAACGCGTGCAGCTTGCGGTGGCACTTGGCCGTTCCGTCCGGCATGGCGACCACGTAGGGCTTGTAGAACTTGCCGTCTGCGCCCTGTTCGATAAAACCCGCGCCGATGGTAATTCCGTACTCGCGGGACATGGCCATGAGCGCTTGTGAGGACGGCCCTTCGAATACCGGCTCGGCCAGCGCCGCGAACTGCTCGCGGTTCAAGTTGCGCAGGAACCAGTACCCGGTGATGCAACACTCCGGAAACGCGATGATCTCCGCTTTCTGCCGGGCAGCGCTCTCGACAAAACGCCGTATGGTGGCCAGGTTTGCCCGTTTGTCGCCAGGCTTGGATTCGAACTGGACGGAGGCAACCGTGATGTCGCGCATGTCTGGGCTCTATTATATGGCGCGCTTGGAATAACCGCCTCGACAAGCGTTTTGGATGACAATACCGCCCAGATCGCGATGGCCAGCGCTCCGTAATCAAACGCCGTGGGAATTGTGAATTCAATGGTCGCACCGGCCGTCTTGGCCCGGCGCAACTCGTCAAGCACCGCGTCGACGGGGACAGTCGCGAGGTCCGCAAACCCGAAGTCCTCAACGACCTTCGGCTCCCAGCGGGCCACCTACAATGGAAGTGGATTGCACACCGCCGGCATAATCCACGTGCTCGGAGCCGGGCTGGCCGGCAGTGAAGCCGCGTGGCAACTCAGTCGCGCGGGCCTGGGCTGCATTCTTCATGAGATGCGGCCCGTGCGCCAGACCCAGGCGCACCGCACGGCCGGCTTCGCCGAGCTGGTGTGTTCCAATTCGTTGAAGAGCGACAGCCCCAACACGGCGTCGTGGCTGCTGAAACACGAACTGCGCCGCCTCGGCTCGCTAGCCATGCAGGCCGCCGAAACCGCTCGCGTGCCGGGCGGGCACGCGCTCACCGTGGACCGGGCCGTGTTCGCGGCCACGATCACCGCGGCGCTCGAAGGCGCGCCGGGCGTGGAAATCCGCCGCGAAGAGGTTCTGCAGATTCCCGAGGACGGGATCGTCCTGGTGGCCACCGGTCCGTTGACCTCCGGCGCGCTCGCTAGCGCAATCGCCCGCTTCACCGGCAGCGAGCGGCTGTACTTTTACGACTCGATCAGCCCGATCGTCGACGCCGCGAGCATCGACCGCTCGAAGGTTTTCGCGGCGTCACGCTACGGCAAGTCGATCGACGGCGGCGACGACTATCTGAATTGCCCGCTGAATCGCGAACAGTACGAGGCCTTCGTCGACGCTGTGCTGGCGGCCGAGAGCGCCGCGCCGCACATCGAGGACGACGCCGAGATCCACGCGGGCCGGGTCCCGTTTTTCGAGGCCTGCCTGCCCATCGAGGAACTGGCCCGGCGCGGGCGCGAGACGCTGCGCTTCGGCCCGATGAAGCCGGTGGGCCTGGTCGAGCCCGGCAGCGGGCGGAGAGCCCATGCCATCGTGCAACTGCGCCAGGAGACGCAGCGCGCCGATAGCTACAACCTGGTCGGCTTTCAGAACCACATGACGTTCCCCGCGCAGAAGCGCGTCCTGCGCCTGATCCCGGGTCTCGAAAACGCCGCATTCCTGCGCTATGGCCAGATGCACCGCAACACCTATATCAACGCGCCCGCGCTGCTCACGCCGGCGTTGCAGCTCATCTCCGATCCGCGGGTCTTCTTCGCCGGGCAGATCTCGGGCGTCGAGGGCTACGTCGAGTCGATCGCGACGGGTTTGATGGCCGGACGCTTTGCCGCGGCGCTAGCTCTCGGCGAGCCATTGCGTCCGCTGCCGCGCGCGACGGCCCTGGGGTCTCTCACGCACTATCTGACCCACGCCGACGCAAAGCATTACCAGCCCGCCAACATCGCTTTCGACCTGCTGCCCGCGCTCGAGGAGGAGTTGAAACGCAAGCTGCGCCACGACCGCCCGGGCCGCCACGCCGAAGTCTGCCGGCGCGCGCAGGCGGCCATGGATGAGTATCTGGGCGAGTCGTTGGGCGATCCGTTGGCTAAGTCCACGGGGGAGGCCCATGCCGCTCCCCGCTGACGACGAACTCGCGCGCCGCATGGGGCAATACCTAGACGAACTGCGCCGCCAGAACGCCTCCGTTCACACGCTGCGCAACTACCAGTCCGATCTCGCGCAGTTCCACGACTACCTGGCGCGAGCCGGCGCGCCGCCGCCGCCGGCCCAGATCGACGTGTTGCTGATCCGCGAGTGGATGGGCTCGCTCTACGCCGCCGACCTCGAGCGCGTCTCCATCCGCCGCAAAATCTCAGCACTGCGCGGGTGCCTCGAATACTGCCTGCGCGAGGGACTGATCGCGGTCAACCCCGCGGCGCTGGTCCGTACGCCCAAGATCGCGCGCAAACTGCCCGACGTGCCCAGCGAGGAGCAGACCATCGCTTTGCTGGACGGCGCGGCGGCCGGCAAACTCGAGCGCCCCATGCCGGAGCGCGACCGCGCGCTGCTCGAGATGCTTTACGGTTGCGGTGTTCGCGTCAGCGAACTGGTCGGGATGAACGCCGGCGATATCGACTTCGGCGAAGGCTGGGTGCGGGTGCGTGGCAAACGCAAAAAGGAGCGCCAGGTGCCCGTCCCCGCGCAAACCATGGCGGCGCTGCGGTCGTGGATGGAGGTGCGCCCGGTCCAATCCGGTGCGCCGCCGGAGCAACAGGCCGTGTTCCTCAACCACCGCGGCGGCCGCCTGACCGAACGCGGCGCGGGCGGCATTCTGAAGATGTACGCCATCGCCGTGCTGGGCGACTCCTCGCTGCACCCGCACAGCCTGCGCCACGCCTACGCCACGCATCTGCTGCGCGCCGGCGCCGACCTGCGCGCGATTCAGGAACTGCTGGGCCACGCCAGCCTCTCGACGACCCAGCGCTACACGCAACTCTCGCTGCTGGACCTGATGCAGGTCTACGACAAGGCGCATCCGCGGGCAAGATAACGCCTCGCGGCGGCGCGATTCCTCGGCACTTGGAGCAACGCCGCGGAACTTAGTTGTCGGATTCAAACAGCGACTTCGGGAGTTCCGACTGTCGAATGATGCACCGCAGGGTTCCACGCCGGAGCGGATCGTGGAGCGGGACAGGAACGGTACTCGTCGTTCCCTCCAAGCGCTATCGCATGATTCGGTGGCTGCCTTGTTGCCGGACTGCGGCGAATCCGTGTTGTTCGAGAATCCGGCAAACCTCCGTGCCCGAAAGAACCCGGAGCTTACCCAACCGGCACCTCAACCTGAGTGACAAAAACCTCGTCGTGAAGGCGGCGGGCGACTTCGGAAGGTGCGGCCGTTTCGAAAAAGAGCGTTAGCGCCTCGATCAGATTGACTCGCGCTTCTTCAATCGACGCGCCCTGGCTCGCCACATCGAGTTCAGGGCACAATGCCACGAAACCGTCGTCCTCACGCTCGATAATCGCAGTCAAGCGGTGCGCCGGCTTCATGATCCGAGTCTACACCAGCTCAAGTTGACGGGCTGCCCCCATGAGGACGGAGTGCCCGCCCTTCCCAGATCAAGGCCAATTCGGAAACTCGCGCGCTACCGAATTGCACTGCCCGGCGGGGCGATTCCTCGCCGCCGGTCGCAGGCAAGTTGGGCAGTTTTGCCCAACTCGTTTTCTTAAATATTTGATTCGAGGCCAGTTATTTTCTCAATTGGGCAATCATTTCCCAATCCGTCCCCGGGGCGTGCCTTTTCCGTAGCCCTCCAGGCCACTCCGGACGGCCCCTCCAAGGGAAGTAGAATGAATGCGGTTCTCTTGGAAGGAGACATCATGCGCTGGACCAGAATTTCGCTCATCCGCTCGCTGGGTGGCGTCGCGCTGAGTGGGCTGTTGGCATCTTCTCTGATGGTGGGCCTGACGGCGGCCGTGTCGGCGGCGAACGTAGAGCTGAAGCGCGGCCACGATCAGGTCGAGGTGTACATCGGCGGGCAGCTTTTCACGACCTACTACTTCTCCGCCGACGTCGCCAAGCCCTACCTGATGCCGCTGCGCACGCCCGCCGGCGTCGTGCTGAGCCGCGACTTTCCCGTGGCCAACGACGTCGGCAAGGCCGATCCGAAGGAATCCTCGTTCGAGCCGCACCAGCGCCCACTGTACTTCGGCCACGGCAATATCGACGGCCTGGATTTCTGGGGCGAGCAGGCTTTCGACAAATATTACAACGACCACGCCAAGCAGGCGTTCGGCCACATGGCGCTCGAGAATGTCGAAGTCGAAACGCCCGCAGGCCGCGTGCGCGCCCGCTTCCGTCTGGAGGATCCGAACCGGCGCGTGATCGGCGAGGAGACCCAGACCTACACCTTCGGCGGCGACGGACAGACGCGCGTCATCGACTGTGAATTCATCCTGCACGCCACGACCGGCCCGCTGGTGCTGGGCGATACCAAAGAGGGCACCTTTGGCATCCGGCTGCGCCAGGAGCTGAGCGCGCCCAACGACCACATGATCAACTCGAACGGCGCCCACGGCGAGCCCGCTATTTGGGGCAAACCCGCCGATTGGGTGGACTACTCGGGCGCTATCGCGGGCAAGACAGTGGGCATCGCGGTCTTCGATGCGCCGGCCAGTTTCCGCCATCCCACCACCTGGCACGCCCGCGCCTACGGCCTGTTCTCCGCCAATCCTTTCGGCCGCCGCGCTTTCACCCGCGACAAGAGCCAGGACGGAAGCTGGACGATCCCCGAAGGCGAATCGATCACGTTCCGCTACCGCGTCGTCCTTTACGATGGGGAGTTGCCGCCGGCCAGACTGGCGGAGATGTACCGCGAGTATTCACAACACGAAGGAGCACGCCGATGAACCGCCGCTATTTCCTGATGGGCGCCGCCGCCGCTGCCGCAGCCCCGCGCGCGAGCCTGCTGGCCAGTCCCAACGACACCGTGCGCGTGGCCTGCGTCGGCGTCCACGCCCAGGGCCGGGCGCACATCGAGCATTACGCCAAAATGCCCAACGTCGAGATTGCCGCCGTGTGCGACATCGACGAATCGGTCCTCAACGCGCGGCTCGACGATATCGAGAAACTGGGCCACAAGCGGCCCGTGGGCTTCACCGATTTCCGCAAGCTGATCGAAGACAAAAGCATCGACGCGGTCTCCATCGCCACGCCCAACCACCATCACACGCTGCAGACCATCTGGGCCTGTCAGGCGGGCAAAGACGTCTACGTCGAGAAGCCCTGCTCGCACGACATGTTCGAGGCGCGCCAGATTTCGGTAGTGATGGAAAAGTACGGGCGCATCGTCCAGCACGGCACCAACAGCCGCTCCGGCATCGCGCGCGAGGCCGTCGGCAAAATTCACGCCGGCCTGGTCGGCGACGTCTACATGGCCCGCGGGTTGTGCTTCAAATGGCGCGACACCATCGGCCGCGCGCCCGTCTCGCCGGTGCCCGCGGGGGTGCACTACGACCTGTGGCTCGGGCCCGCTCCGCTGCACGCGTTCACCCAGAACCGTTTCCATTACAAGTGGCACTGGTTCTGGGACTACGGCAACGGCGACTTCGGCAACCAGGGCATCCATCAGCTCGACGTGGCGCGCTGGGGACTCGGCGTCACCTATCCCACCAAGGTCAGCGCCATGGGCGGCCACGTCATGTTCGATGACGACCAGGAGACGCCCAACGTGCTCGCCGCCAGCTTCGAATTCGACGCCCAAGGGAAGAAGAAGCTACTGAACTTCGAGGTCCGCCATTGGATCACCAATCATGAAGCGGGCATGGGCGAGAGCGGCTCGTCTCCCAATACGGTCGGCACGGTTTTCTACGGCCCCAAGGGCTACGTGGCGATCTGGGATGAGGACCACGGGCGCTATGAGAGCTTCCTCGGCAAGGAGCAGAGTCGCGGTCCTTCCGGCACGGACATCGGCAACAACTGGGCCAATTTCATCGCCGCCGTGCGCAGCCGCAAGCGTTCCGATTTGAACGCGCCGATCGAGGAAGGCGCCATCTCGACCGTGCTGCTGCACCTGGCCAACATCAGCTACCGCGTCGGCCGCACGCTGTACTTCGACCCGCAGACCTTCTCGTGCAAAGGCGATGCGGAGGCCAACGCATATTTCCGGCGCAGCTACCGGCCGGAGTTCACTGTGCCCGAAATCGCTTAGGAGTACCTATGCTGATCCGCATTGCCCTGCTGGGGGCGGCGCTAACCGCACTCGCTCCCGCTCAACCGACCGTCATCGCCCGTCCGAAGATGATCGACGATGTGCTGGTCAATCCCAATATGGGCATTCAGACCTTCCAGCACTACGCCCGCCAGCCGCTGTTCGCCGGCACGCGATGGTCCGAAGTCGGGCCCGAGGCCGCCGCGGCCGACGCGCGCGAGCCGGTGGAGTTTCCGGCTTCCTCGGTGGCGTACCTGCGCTGGTTCTGGTCGCAGCTCGAGCCCGCACGCGGCCAATATCGTTGGGAGATTCTGGACACGGCGCTGGACGAAGCCCGCAAGCACAACCAGTCGCTGGCCATCCGCCTGATGCCTTACGATCAGTCCAATCCGCTACCCGAGTGGTATCGCAACTCCGGAGCGCGCCGCGCCAACAAGCCCTCGGACGAGGATGGCAAAATCTGGTCGCCGGATGCCTCCGATCCGCTGTTTATCCAAAGCTGGAGCGCGCTGGTGCGCGAGGCCGGCAAGCGTTACGACGGCCACCCGTATCTCGATTCGGTGGACATCTCGACCGTCGGCTATTGGGGCGAAGGCTGGGGGCCGTATCTGCCCGAGTGGCCGATTCACAAGGCTCTGATCGACGTCTACTTCGACGCCTTCCCACACACACCGCTGCTGGTGAATTTCGATTTCCTCGATGCGCTGGTCTATGCCACGAAACGCGGCGCGGGCTGGCGCCTGGACTGCTGGGGCGACATGGGCCGGCCCGGCCACGCCAACTGGGCGCACATGTTCGACCTGTATCCCGAGCAAGTGGCGCGCGCCAATCTGCAGGACGTATGGCGCCAGGCGCCGGTGTCGCTCGAGGCTTGCGGCGTGCCGGGAACGTGGAAGCAGTGGGGCTTCGAGTTGAAGCCCATCTTCGACCAGGCGCTGCGCTGGCACGTCTCCACCGTCAACCTCAAATCCACCGCCATCCCGGCCGAGTGGAAAGCGGCCTTCG
>Ga0302319_10024372_pt1 | contig 10763 bp, 7 predicted proteins | sample Bog_T0_2_FD_203319 | JGI IMG/M metagenome (GOLD analysis project Ga0302319, IMG submission 203319) | Peat permafrost microbial communities from Stordalen Mire near Abisko, Sweden - Bog_T0_2 | ecosystem: Environmental > Terrestrial > Soil > Wetlands > Peat | place: Sweden: Abisko, Stordalen Mire... | reverse complement strand
TGCTGCGGCGCTCCATTCTTTTCAGCCAGCGCACCACGAAGTGCTGCTCCGGCAAACGATAGATGCTGCGAAACAATTCCGGCATCGGGTCGTGCAAATCCAGGATCACTTTCGCGCCGCGCAGCTTCGGCGCCAGCGCGCTAAACACCAGAAAGTCCGGCATGTTGTGAACGTGGACGAGCCGGTACCGCTTCCAAAAACTCCGCTGCGCCAGAAATAAAAAGGCGCAGAGCAAAAACCAGCCGTATTGTGCCATGTAGACAACCTTGCCGGCGCGGCGCCGCTTCAATGGCGCGTGAAAAACATTCACGCCGTTGATGACTTCATGCCAGGGCTCGGAACGGCTTTGGCGCAGGCAAAGGACGTCCACCTCCATGCCGGCGCGCACCAACGCCTCCGCTTCGCGCTTCGGTCGCGGGTCGGTGGCGTAATACGAATACAATATGACCGCCGTGGATGCCCCCTGAAACACTTGGCCCAGCCCCGGCAGGTCGCCGGCGACGGCTTTTCCGTTCGTCGCCGGGTCGGGGGCGCCAAGCACGCTGGTTTCGCGAAACCACCGCGACAATTGACGCGGCAGGGGCTGCCAGTATTGGCCGCCGTATTTTTCGGCCGCGTACTTGAGAAATTCCTCGTAGAACGCCGCCGGATATTCCGAAGATTTTAATTTGCCGCCGTTGAAGCCCAAATAATCGGGATGCACATTAATGAGGGCCATGCCGCCGCAACTGACAATCCAATCCAATTTCTTCTTCCAGATTTCGGGAGATTTTTCCTGCAACACCAGAAACATCGTTGAGTCTTGCGGTAGCGTATAAGGCAGTTCCACATACCCGCCGCGTTTGGGTCGGGGCACCCAAAAAGGGAAGATCGTGTGCGCGCCCTCGGGCTGCGGCTCAAACGGATCAGTGTCAAAGGTCGACGCGTCGTACTCGATCTCCAGCTCGTTCAGGCATTCCAAGTCGTGCAGCATGAAACCGGCGCGAAAACCGGCCGCCCCCCATTTCCGAATATAGCCGTTGATGCTGCTGGCGTTTACCGAGAAGTTCTTGCGATGCCAGAATAATTTTCCGTCGTGCCGCAGGTCGTGAACGCCAATTTCGAAATCATGGCGCATCAACTCCTTGCGCAGGTCTGCCGACACCTCATATTCCCCTTCGGGAATAAAATTGAATGAGGAGTGAAATCCCATTCTTTTTTCCATCTCCATTAAATGAAGGCATTTGGCGAGACCCATGGCGCCCTCAACATCGTGCGTTAAAACAAGGGCAAATTTCTTGCCCTCCGGCCAGCCCAGCCAGCCAGCCGGCGTAAATCCGGCCGCCTCGTTGATCGGCCAGATTGACTGGGCTGATTTCCGCCGATGGCGGGCCAGTATTCGCCGCAACTTGATTCGCAACCGCCAAGGCAAGAGTGGCTTGAACCGATAATAAATGTGATTCAGCACGCGTGGGATTCTGTGACGGCGATTTTGGCCGGACGGGATGATTTCGGCAAAACGGCGCTATCTGACATCAGTCAAAAAATCGCGGTGCAGCCGTTCGGGCACATATTGGTGCGCCTTGTTGAGAACCGCGGTTACGTTGGCCTTGGAAGGCGCCAGCAGATCGGTGGCCTGTTTGACAATTTGCACGTCCGTCTTTTCCGATTCCAGGACCAACAATACGGAATCCATGAATCCGGCCAGACGCGTGGTGATGCTCGTGGGGGAAACCGGCGGCATGTCGAAAATAATGTAATCATAATCGCTGGCCTTCAATTTCGGAATGAGCGAAGCAAACCGCTTGGGCAGGGCGCGCGGCAATTTCTCCGTGATCGAACCTTCGCTCACCAAATAAAGATTCTCCTGCACTCGGGCCGTGTCGCGCTTGCCGCTTTCCAAAGCATCATCCAGCTTGCAGCCCGGCTGTCCCAAAAAGAACTGCTGAGCCGCGCCATTCTCCGCATTCATGTCCACCAGCAAAACGCGGCCATCTCCGGTTTCCGAAAGTGACGCCGCCAGGCCCGCCGCAATGGTGCTCACTCCAGCCCCTTTGTCCGTGCTGGTCACCGCCACCAGTTTGGGCGTGCGGGTCAGATTGATGGATTCAAAATAAATCACGAGCCGGTCCCGCAAGGCATCATAATACGATTCCAGCTTGCGGTTGATTTCCCAGGAGGTCACTTCCGCCCGCGACGCGTTGTTGGGCAGGGTCACCGCCTGGCTGGTACTTTCCCCGTTATGGGAATTACGATAAGCCAGCTCCTTGCGGCCGGATGCCAGCAGCCGGCCACGCCGGCGGCGCAGGTCGGGAATGGACAGGAAAAACGGAATCTTCAATTTATTCTGAATATCCACCGGGCGTTTGATCGTTCGATCCAGAAAAAACTCGATTAGAAAGGCCAGCGCCAATCCCGTAAACATGCCGCCGGCGGCCAGCGCCCCGACGTTTTTATAAAATTTGCCGTAATCCTTTGACGGCGGCGACGGCTGCTGAATCGTTTTGATATTGGAGATTTTTCCCGGTCCCAAATCACTGTCGATGTGTTTCTGCTCCAGATTATTCGCATAATACTGGTAGTTTCCCTCCTGAATTTGTTTCTTCCGTTCCAAATCGGAGATTTTCGCCTGGGCGCTGTCTAAAGCCGCGGCTTCACCTTGCACCTGCGCCAACTGATCGTGCAACGTCTTGATGCGGGTCGTCAACGTGAGCAGGCCAATCGGATCGGCCATTTGGCTGTCGCTCGGCAGAGAATTGGAGACCACCGAGGCGGTGTCCATCGGAATCAGCCAGGGGTATTTGGTTTCCAGATTCGTTTTTGCCATGGTCACCGCCGAAATCTGTTCCCGATTCTCCTTCACTAGTTTGTTATCCTCCGTGTAGCCCTGATTCGAGAGATAGTCTTCGTCCCGGTTTTCCAAAAACTTCAGGCGCATGCAGGCGCTCTTGTATTTGTCCAGATCCTCGCTCGGGATATTCGTTTGCGCGGACGTCAAGGCCGCCGTGCTGGCGCCCACCGCGGTCCGGATGAGCGGCTGCCCCGACAGCCGGGCATAGGTCGCCTGCCGCTCCGCCAGTTCCGCTTCCGCCTTGAGTAATTCATCACGGATGCGGGCATTCTCGTCGGAATAAGCCTTCTCCTCCTCCGGCACGGAAATGATTCCTGCATTGGTTTTGGCAATGCGCAGCTCGTCTTCCGTCCGGCTGATCGCGGCCCCTAGCTGAACAGTTTCTTCGGTCAATAAATCGTCCGAAAAACCAACCGAATTGTGAATCGATACGTGTGCCTCGAGATATTGGTTGATAATCTCGGCGAGGACTGGCTGAACTACCGTCGGATCGGGATGCCGGAAAATGATGTGAATGACGCTGCTATTGCCCGCAGGCATTACTTTAAGACCGCCTCGCACGACTCCAGCAGCCTGCATGGCATCGTTACCGCCTCCCAACTTTGCCAAAATTCTGGCTGGACCCACGTTTGTGGCCACCTGCGCGGCCAGATCGAAAGTGCTCAGAATCTCCGTTTCTGATCTCATGACGCTGTCCGCTAGATCGAACAGCGAGGTAACCCGGGAGCTATTTTCGCTGGGATTGACGTTCCGGGTATCCGAAACATAGCGGATCAGCAACGCCGCCTCCGATTGGTAAGGCGGCTGTCTCTCGTTATAATAAACCGCCGCCGCGACAAACCCTAAAAGAGATAGAATGATGATTTTCCACTTATGACGGAAAATAACGAAATAAATATCGGCCGGGCTGATCCCTGCTGGCGATTCACTGTGTCGGCTATTATTCATTTTTCATTTATTTCCCATTCTAGTGCGATTCATCACAAAAAATCATTAAAATTATGCCCAATGTTTGTACAACATCCAACCGGCCAGCCGTGACAAGCTGCCCGGCAGGGCTCGAAATACCTGATTATGCCAGCCAGATACTTCATCCGGGCTGGTCGTAAAACCGCCCTTCTTCAGGTCGTATTTGACGTATTCTATTATTTCCTCCCGCGTGCCCCATGCCAGTTTAAAACGACGCAAACCGTCGTTCCTCAGCGAAGTCCGGCCAAAATGCAGGCTCTTCGCCCCCCGCTGGATCAGCCACTTTATGGCCGACCACATCGCCAGATTGTTCGGCCGCAACCGCTGCCAGGCAAAATCGGAGGCCCCAAACTTGTATACCGCCTGGCCCCCCAGATAAAAATAAACCGCCGCCGCTATCGGCCGCCCCTGCTGCTTCGCAATGCTCACCATTCCCATGTCCTGCGACACGACCTGGCGATAAATGTTCAGAAAAAAAGCAAACGGCTGGGGCGGCAACCCGTGTCTCCTTCTGGTCTTGCACTGGAGTTCATAAAACCACCGCATGGCCTCGATGGTTTGGAATATCTCCACGGTCACTTCGTCCTTTTCCGCCTTCCGAATCCCGCGTCTGATGGCGCTGTCCAACGAATCAAAAACCCGCGCCTCCCCCGGCACCAGATCCAGCCGGTGCCCGTAAAAGGACAACGAAGCCGTCGCACCTTTAAACTTCTCCCGCCCGCCCCGATATTCAATATACTTCCAGCGTCTTTCCCGCCCCATCGCCAGCGCATCCTGAAACAGCTCTTGGGCGTCCGAATCCTTCTCCATAATCGGCGCGCACTCGTCTGTAAACGGCAGGCCAATCCCCCGTCGGCCCGTCAGCCAGCTGCTGACTTCCATCAACGGCAGCACCGACCCCCATTTGCCCGGACTGCCTTTTGCCAAATAGACCGGCGTGTACCCATAAGTGTCGGTCAGTGTTCTCGCCCACGCCGAAGTGTGAAAAAAACCGGTCTGAGGGTGCTGGGCTACCCAGGCATCCCAGCCTGGAGCAGAGCAAGGCGATATTATTTGCACGTAAGTCCTGCCGATCCTCTGCTGTCGACGATGGCGTCAACCTGCTGAATTCTTGCTCCTTGTTGATTTTGGTTTGATGATTCGCGCTGGATTTCCCGCCACCGTGCTGTCCGCCGGAACGTCCTTGGTAACCACGCTCCCCGCGCCGACCATCGCGTTTTCACCGATCGTGATCCCGCAAAGTAAAATTGCCCCGGAACCGATCGAGGCGCCGCGCTTAACCACCGTGGGCACGCACACCCAGTCCGCTTCGGATTGTAGCTGGCCAGCCTCATTGGTTGCGCGCGGATGGCGGTCATTGGTAAATACCACGTTGTGTCCGATGAATACACCCTCCTCCAGAGTTACACCTTCACAAATAAAGGTGTGACTCGAAATCTTGCAACGGTTGCCGATCTTCACCCCCTTCTGAATCTCCACAAACGTTCCGATCTTCACATCATCGCCAATCTCACACCCATAAAGGTTCGTAAAACTGTAAATGCGAACATTCCGCCCCAGCTTCACATCGGCCGCAATCCGCTGAAGCGGTTGTTCGAACGCACTCATCAACGGCAAAGATTAACCAACGTTCCCGTTACCGTGCCCATTCCCGTTGCCGGTCCGGTGGGAGTGCCCATTGCCATTCCCGGCCAATAAAATTTGAAGTTGATTTTTGCGGCTGGCCTGCGACGTCCGCGCTTTGGCGCGCACAATCGAATGGTTGGCCTTGGGCAGCTTGATGCTCAAAGGTTCTTTCTTGATGGCTGGACGAGTCACACCGTCCGCCGATTTTTCAAAGTTTATCGCGCCTCCGCCCGACCGCAAAGACTCGGAAGAAGCCTCCAAAATCCTTACTAGCTCCGTCCCCCGCCGGCCGCAGCTGATCGGAGTGGTCCCGTGCTTGATGCAATCCAGAAAATGCTGGCATTCCGTCTTGAGCGGTTCCTCCTGCTTCACGTACGGCGCGTACATATCTCCATAATGATACGCAAACTGGAACTCGGCAAAAGTGTCATAATGCGGCGGATGTTCCACGCGGGTGTCAAAAACGCGGATCTTTTCCAAGGGCGCCAGATCGTCATACACTATCATCCGTTTGCTCCCCACAATCGTCATCTCCCGCACCTTCCTGGGATCCAGCCAGCTGCTCTGGATGATCGCCGACCGTTGATTGGCGAAAGTCAGACACATCGTCGTCACGTCCTCCACCCCGGCTGTGATATTCGCGCTGCCGCGGCAATTCACCGTGATCGGCTCCTCTCCCATGATCGAAAGAATGATCGAGAGGTCGTGCGGCGCCAGATCCCAGGCGACATTGATATCCTTCTGGAACAGCCCCAAATTCAAGCGCCGCGCGCAAATGTAACGGATTTCTCCAATGTCACCGTGATCGATGATTTCCTTGATTTTTCGAACGACCGGCGAATAGAGGAACGTGTGCCCAATCATCAATATTAGACCGTTCTTTTGCGCAATTTCCACCAGTTCTTCGCAATGCTCAACCGAGGATGCCATCGGCTTTTCAATAAAAGTGTGTTTGCCGGCCAGCAGACTCGCCTTGGCCATCGGAAAGTGGGAGCCCACGCCGGTGGCGATCACGACGGCATCCAAGCCCGCTCCATGAAGCATTCGCTTGTAGTCCGTCTCCGCCTGAACTTCGGGATAAAGCGATTTGAGGTGCTTTAGACGCGACGTGTTCAGGTCGCACATCATTTTAAGATGGCAATCCGGCAGCGCCCGAAAATTCCGAATCAAGTTCGGCCCCCAATATCCGCACCCGGCGACACCAATTTTGATACGCTTTGTCATATTATTAGGCTGTTTTTTGTACTATTCGGCTTTGGCACCGTATAAGCAACAAAAATGCCGCTCTTCAATTTTATTGATTAATTGCGCGCGCCGGAATGACGCTTTCTGAGGACACGGGACGCGGCGCCCCGGATTTCTTGGCTTGACGCATGTCCCACATCTGAACCAGCAACGCTGGAACAGTCATTATAATGATTCTCAAGTCCAGCCAGAGATTGCGCCGCCGGCAATAATCAATGTCCAATTGTATCATCCGCGTGAAAGTAGTCCGATTCTTGCCGCTGACCTGCCATAATCCGGTAAGACCGGGGGCCGTGGTGAACCGCTCTTTTTGCCACGGAAGGTATTTTGTGGCTTCATACGTGATGCACGGCCTGGGTCCCACCAAACTCATCTCGCCCTTCAAAACATTAATCAACTGCGGCAGCTCATCCAGCCCGGCCGCCCGCAGCACTTTTCCACAGGGGATAATCCGGGAATCGCCTTTGGCGTCCATTTTAACCATCGGCGCGTCGCTTGAAATTAAATCTTGCAGGTGCCCCTGATGAGTGTTCGTTTCCGCTCCACAATGCATCGTCCGAAACTTAAGGCACATAAATCCCCGCCCCCGGTAGCCCACCCGCTCTTGTTGAAATAAAATGGGTCCCGGCGAGACCCTCCAGATGATGATCATAATTACGGCCGCCAATGGCAATAAAATCGGCAGCGCCATGATAATCAGAATAATATCCAATGCCCTCTTCCAGCCCGGTATTGATTTTTGTTCTTTTGAGTTCATCTATGCCCGATTGTTTACAAAGCTCCGCACTTGCTCGTTTGAGCCGCCCCGGCCCCGAAACCGCCGGCTCCAACCGGTGGCGCCTGTCTTCCGTAATATGTGATGCCCTTATTCAAGCAGATAAAATCTCCCGACTCGTCGGCGTTGCCATTAGCGGCGCCAGATTCGTCAAAATGCTCCGATTAAGTGTGATCGCCTGCCTCTCTACCTCGACTGGTGTTGGCCGACCCAAAATATCAAGCAATACCTGTACCCGTTTCTTCGCCGGCAGGTTTCTGAGTACATACGCCTGCATTCCCGCAAACGTGCCCCGCGTCATGGTAACCTCGTCCCCCGGCTCAGGATGGTTCTCCACTATAATCGCTTCATCCGAGTGAAAACAACATTGAAGCTCATCGATGATCAGATCGGGAACCGACGGAATCCTATCGCCGAAATGAACCAGCCGGCTGATGCCGGGACTGTACTGGATGGCAGCCATGCTGTTTGCCAAAACACAGCGGACAAAGATATAACAAGGAAACAGCGGTTCGACTATGCGGGCCATGCCTCGGCGCGTCATTTTCTCGACTCGAAATCTGGGGAAAAAAACTTCCAAACCAAGGTTCTTACGAAGATTGGCAGCTGCAATGTGTTCGTGTTTAGGCTTCGTCCGCGCGCTATACCAAGCTGGGGTTGGCAAATGCATTTTTGGGCCTTAATTTCCGGTTTCTGATTTTGTTCTGTTCAGTATGAATTCTTTTTCCACGTCCGACTTATTCTGTGTTCCAATTGTCCAGTGACTCATAAATAAATATGTTTCGCTTTTGATGCCGATTTCGAACCTGCCGCTACTCTCTCACAACCGAACCAAACTCCATGTCCTTAAATTATACAACAATGTGTGTTTTGTCTACAAAGAAATTAATCCGATTTTTTACTGCCCTCTTAACCTGCAATCCACCGCCACTCAATTCTCTTTTTTGCCAATTATTCCCGAAAATTCGAACATACAAGAGCTCTTGTGGTGTGCACTCCTAGAAAACAAAGACGAAAAAACTAACGAAGATGTTACATTCCCGCTCCAATTTTGCCATTATAATTATGTCTAATTATTAGGCAATTTTATGCCGCCCTCCCCCGCCCCCATCAAACCCGCCCGCCCAAATCGCACAATTAACAGTCCGAAGGGAATTTGACTTCCTTTCTGACCGGCTCCTCCCCGAAATGAAATCCCGTTTCATCTTGATAGCCAACGGGTACGTTCAGTTTAACGGCCGTGCGAAACTTTTCCACTAGGGCGCTGAAACTAAAGCCAACGCCTTCGTAGTGAAGCCAGCCTTTTCCCATCGTTAGATCTTTATTTGTCATATTCAATTTATTATTAAGCACTATTTATGCCAGAGTTTTGTCAAGGTTGAATGATTCGGTAAAAAATCGTCGGCCCGCTGGCCGGCAGCGTAACTTCCTGTGTCAAATTGGTCTGCTCATAACTCAACACCGTTTCCCAAGAATGCAGATCGTCCGAGGCCTGAACTTGATAATCCGATTCGGGATTCCCGTAAACCGTCAGCATTTTCCCTGTATTTAGTGAAGGGACGGGTTTCAGGAGGGGTTGGCTTCCCACTACAACCACGGACCCAACGGAACTCAAAGGAGAATTGAATTGCGATGAATCCGCTTTGGTGGCCACGGCGCCGCCGGATGCCAAACTCAGCTCTCTGGTGGTCAACTGGCCCGCAACTTGGAAACTTAATTGCCCAATTTGGTTGCTGCCTGCTGGTATCGGTCCGTTGATTGTCCAAATATGAAGCAAGAGATGTGTCCCAAAATTTTGTAAACTGCAAGCGGTTTGCGGGAGAGTGGCCGACAAGGTCGGGTCCAGAAGCAGCGTTCCCGGCCAAGCCAGATCAAAAACCACGTTGGTGATGCCGGAACTGCTGCTAAGTATGATCGGGACCCGGCCGTCTTTTCCCGAAGATGCCACTATCGGACCCGTATGAATTTCGAAATAATCTCCCACTTCGATTTCCAATGTCTTTACGGTTATGGCGTTGGAGTTCAACGTGTCGGCCAGAAGAATAGAAACATAGTTCGTCGTTGCGGCGAAACTCAAATTCGGATTCCAGGTAAAAGTCCCGTTCGTTGGATTCACCGAAGCGCCAGTTGGCGCGCCGGATGCCAGGCTGAACTGATACTGCCCGGTGGTTGCCAGTGGATCTGCCGTGAGCTGTAAAATTGTGCCGGGTTGGGCAGGGGCGCCGGTAAAAATTGTCTCGTTGGAAAAACCGCTTTCCACTCCCGCCGCATCATAGCTTTTCGCTGCGAAAAAATACGTGGCCCCGTCGACCAATCCATTCACCGTAACGTTGGTTACATTTCCAGCGGTTATGGCATTGGTGTAAAAACCGCTCGCGGAACCATAATAGATTCGGTAGCCGCTGACGCTGGAATCCGCGCTTGCATTCCAAGTGAGGCCGACGTTCTGAATTGCACCCGCCATCTGCGAACTCAATATCCAAATCAACCAGAGGCCAATGACTCTGAGTGCTTCATTCGATCTGATTACCGTGACACACATCGTTCCTCGCCATAACGCAGAATCGTTGCCAACTTTTTTAGAACGGTTGTATTATTATAATTATTTCTTTCGCGAGGATGAAACCCGGCGCCGTTTTCTGAAAACCCCAATGATCTCAAGGTGTTCCACCATATTTGCCGGTGGCGATTCCTCTTGCGGCCAAAATAAAAGTCAACGGTGGCGCGGGCATTTCATGACACTCTGTCTAGAACTGTCTTGAAAAGATGCAGCTAGAATAGATTCTTATCTCCACCTGCTTTTGGCGCCCCGAGCCACCGCCTTCAGCGCCAAAATTCTATTGTTGAGCCAGCCGGTAAAAGATGGCCGGCCCGCTGTTAGGGAGAACAACCGACTGTACCAAATTTGTCTGCGTATACGTCAGTGCCGGCTGCCAGGCCACGGGCGCCGTCAAATTGGTGGCAGATTGCACCTGGTAAACTGACTGGGGGTTGCCATAGACCGTCAGGAGGTTGTTGGCGCCTGCCGACGCCGGCGCCAGCAGCGGGTGAACTCCAATCACAGTCACCGTGAAACCCGGGCAAATCACATTGTCATAAATGGTCGAATCCGCCTTCACACATTGGGAACCTATAACCGGAACCGAAACCACGGCGGAATCTTGACCGGCCGAGGCTTGGAATTGCAACTGCCCGAGGGCGGTGCTCCCCGAAGCAATTGAACCGTTGGAGATCTCAATAAACAAAATGCCGTCGCACACATAAGCCCGCCCGCTTATATTCGTATCGTTCAAAGTCAGCGATACGTTCGTCAAGATA
>Ga0302319_10024371_pt1 | contig 10763 bp, 7 predicted proteins | sample Bog_T0_2_FD_203319 | JGI IMG/M metagenome (GOLD analysis project Ga0302319, IMG submission 203319) | Peat permafrost microbial communities from Stordalen Mire near Abisko, Sweden - Bog_T0_2 | ecosystem: Environmental > Terrestrial > Soil > Wetlands > Peat | place: Sweden: Abisko, Stordalen Mire... | reverse complement strand
GTATAAGTTACCGGCGGTATCCACCGCCACCCCAAGCGGATTGTTCAGCCCGGACGTTACCAGCGGAATCATCTGCCGATTCAAAACCGTCCACTGCGCGATCCGGTTGTTATTGGTATCTGCGATGTATACGTTACCCAACCCATCCACAGCGATTCCGTTGGGATTATTCAGCCCTCCCGAAACCAACGTGCCCACCTCCTGCGTGTCCGCCGTCCACTGCTGGACGGTGCCCGCAATGCCATTGCTGAAATACACACTTCCCGAGCTATCCACCGCAGTTCCCGTGGGATTGTTCAGCCCCGCCGCGAGCGTGACTATCGTATCCGGCTCGATATAGTTCGTCCCCGCTTGCGTTACCGTGACCGTCAGACCGGCGACACTCAATGTGCCGGAGCGCGTTCCAGTGCTATTGAAAGGATCGTAAGTGAATATCACCAGCCCGTTGCCCGTTCCGCTCGCGTTTCCTGCTGAAAAATGCAGGAAAGATGCGTTTGAAGTGGCGGTCCAAGCGCTCGCATTAGTCACTATCACCGAAGAAGTTCCGCCGGCGCTTCCCACCAACAACGCATTGGTTCCCAGTCCCTGGAAGGTCGCTTCAAAGCTCTGGTTCACTGGCGGCGCAGCGCTATATTGGCCATAGCCCGACTGGGTAGCCTGGATCGTGCAGACGCCCATCATTAAGAGTGTCACCGTGGTGCCTGAAACACTGCAAACCGATGGCGTAGTCGAGGCAAAACTCACCGGTAGACCGGAGGATGCGATGGCGCTGATCGTGAACGGCGGCGTGCCATACACCTCATTCGATAGCGCCCCGAACGCAATCGTTTGGTTGGCCGCGATCGGCGCAAAGTTTGCAGTGATGGAAGCTGGCGCGTTCATCGACAGCGAGAGTGGATTACTGATCGAGATCGTTGCCCCTGTGTAGTTGATGAAGGAGTAGCCCGGAGCGGGCGTCGCGCTGATCGGGGCGTTAGTTCCCGCCACGAAGTATCCTCCAGGGCTTACCGAACCTCCCGTCCCGGCAGAGGTTGTCAGCAGGTAATCTGTAGTGAAACTAGCGATATAATTGGCGGAGCTCGACGGAGCGATGACCACATCGGTCGCACTCGTAGTCCCGTCTCCCCATTGCGCGAAGGCGTACTGCACCCCCGCCGCCCCGGACTGTGTCCCGGCCACACTCACTGTGCAAGTGTTTCCCGGGGTCCAGTTCAGCGTTTGCGGCGTTGTGTACGAGCCGGGCGCGCAACCCACGCCGGAGACCGTGAAGGCTAGGCCGGAAGGCGTACTGGTAAGCTCAACCTCGCTCGACGAAATGATTCCCGATCCTAGGACCAGCGGGCCACTCGACCCAAGCGCGAAAATAATTCGCGTGTAAGTGACGCCGTCGACCGTGTAACTCACTAGCGGGAACTGGCCGCCCGCATTGGATGGGATATTGTATGCCCAAAGGGCTTGACCTCCCACATTCATGTCCGCTAGCGCCAGCCAATGCGAATTCACGCCCGCGATATTGAAATCCATCATCAGCAGATTGTGGCCATTAGCGGGATTTAAGCTCATGGTGTGAATCGATCCGCCAACTGCAGCCCCATCCGCGGCGGAAATGAATTCAGGCCCAGTCGAGACCGTGTAATCCACCGCCCCGCCCGTGCCAGTTCCATCGTCAACGCAGTACAGATTGGATACTCCAATCAAATAAAGCCAAAGGCACCCGCGGCTGTCCAGAGAGAAGCCGCTATGAAAGCCCGCCGCATTATTCGGGAGCGCCGTGCCGCCGGACTCCCGCGACCCCGGAAGACTCGACGTGCAAAGGGTCGGACAACTAATCGTTATAATTCCGGCCCCGCTATTCACCGAACTGATGCCGAACGTCTGGCCATCCAAGGCGGTGCTCGTGTTAGCGATATAAATGGCTTGGCCCGCAGTGAATGCCGACACACTCGCAAAGGATAAGCTGGCTGTGTTGGTGGCACTTGCGATGGCGGTTATCGATTGCGCCGTTCCGGTGGCAGTGATTTGCGCCGTTCCTATGGGAAATCCCGGGCAATTCGTGAAGCCTGAAGAACCGCCGTTGTCCACCAGGCATTGCATCTCGGTGTTGAAAGCCGGCCCCGTAACACTAGCTCCAGAATCGAAGAAACAGTGCGCGTTGCCGCTCAGCATTTCACAAGCGGTGGATGCCCCTTGAGTCTGCGCGCCCAGCATGGGGATAGTGGAAGATGTGTTGCCGGCCACCGGCCCCGAGCTGCTAATGTCATACCGTTGTAAGAACAGCCCATAGGGCACTGCATTGCATTGGCCGGCCCGATAAATAGAATTGCCGATCACCGACACGCCCTCTTTATTGGAACCGATGCTACCCCCAACACAGGCAGGCGCGAGTCCGTTGCCTTTAATCGTCCCGCCAACGGTCTCAAATGTGGCCATCGGGCCGTTGATCGAGAATACTGTTGCAAGTTGATTTGAGGTTACAGCGATCATGCCGGCAACTAACCCGCTGGCATGCCAGGGCAATTGTGTGGACCAGAGAAGTGTTCCGGTGGGGTCGAAGCGGTAGATATTCTGCGCGTCGGCAACCATCATCCCGCCGTCCGCCCCCATGACCGGCGTAGACACCTCGCCGCCAACGATGCCAGCGGTTGTATAAATAATATTGCCTGCGCCGTCGTAAACGGTTATATGCGGATTACCAGAGGATTGCGTGCAGGCCGCATAGGCGCCGTTGCTGCTGCAGCCATCCGCCGCTGCGTTCGCGCCACTGCCGGACATGACGTTGATCACGCCGATATCCGACAGTGGAGGGTATAGCCCACCTTGCATTACATTATCCCCGTTTTGCGTGCCGTGGACGTTCGGCAGGCCCGATGTGGCCACCACGAATGGCGACACCTGTGCCATCGCAGGAAAGGCTGCGAAAGCCAACAGCAGCCCCGGTAATCTCATACGGAGACACGGGATGAAGTGTTCATCCCAACAGACCTGGGTGCCCAGATCGCAAAAGTCTTCCAACGTTGCATCTGAGTTGTGTTTGCGGTCTGCGCGCTGTCAGTGCCACTCGCCACGATCAGAGGGCTTCCAAGTTCAATGAGTGCCCTCCCCGCCATGCGCAGATCGTTCTCCAGCGCCGCCCGCGTCCTCTTGGCTTCCGAGCGATCCTTTACGATGCGCAGCATGGCTGCATCCATTTCTTCGTTGCTTACTAATGCTGCTTTCTTTGCCGCTCCCGTCCGGCCATTTGAGCCTTTGGCTTCATCCATGGTTCAACCTTGGCGCTGGCGGGCTTGGAAACGCAACCATATCCGAAGTCTATGCATTACGATTGTCACAGCCCCAGCTTGCCTGAGGCATTGCCCTTAAAGAGGTTGGAAGGCCGGAAATAACGTTTGAGGCCATCCACGGATTTATGACCAACCATACGCTGCATCCAAACAGTACTATTCCTGCAAGCAACCCGATTGCGAGCCACCGCTGAACATCGCGTCTCCCTTTGCCTCGGCCTACGGCCTCAATCCTCTCTCGGCCGCCCGCCGCTCGACGCGGCCGTCGCACGCGGATGGGCGACGCGAATCGGCGACGGGACGCTAATACCATCCGCCGCTAGGACCCAAGCCGCTGGAGCGTTGGTGCGTTGAGCCATAGGCGCGCGCAACCCGCCGCCCGCGCCAGCGCCCGTGCCCTTCCCCGCCGCCGCCCGTTGCGCCCGCTCGCCGCGGCCATCGTGAGCGTGATGGAGGATCAGCACCGGCGCCGCATGATCCGACTACCATGGAGTCGACACGATGGTAATTCTGATTTCCGCCGCTGGTCCGCTGCTCCAGCGTTCATGGTGGATGGAATTCCCCGATGGGAAACTTCAGCCGGGCCCATATCCATTGTTAGTTCCCTCGCCCGCTGAAAGGCCCAGCCAAGCCCATGAAAACGTTAGGTTGCTCTCCGGATTTAACCTTCAAATATCTGTCGATATGATTTAGACATTGACATCGATTACATGCGGACATATCCTTTGCACAGTGGAATAATAGTGTCCCCTGGGTATAAGTAAGTGTGATTTGATCACTTTGCCAGGAAAGAGGTCTCCGGAAAATCGTGCAGACTCGTCATTCTGTTGTCCCGCCATCGGAGATTGGGCCGAGGCGTCCTTCGCGTTGCGGTCCTTTTCAGATCGAATCGAAGAGCGCTATCTCTGGCGGCACAGGACCCAAATGAATGCTCGCCTTCGAAGAAACGCGATGACGGTGCTGGCGCTCCTGGTTTGCGCGGTGGCGGCCGGAGCTCAGCAATATAATTTTCAATACTATGGCGTCGACCAGGGATTGACCGATCTTGCGGTCAGATCTCTCTTTCGGGACAGCCAAGGGTTTCTTTGGCTGAGCACGGAGACCGGCATCTTTCGCTACGATGGCGCGCGCTTTCAGTCGTATGGAGAGACGGATGGAATCCCGGCCTCCAATGCGGCCGTGTTCGGCGAAGCGCCGGACGGGAGTCTTTTAGCGGGCACCAATTCCGGGCTCTACAGACTAACCGAAAACCAGTTCAAAAGAATCCCAATGCCCGGTGCCGCCAAAGTCAGCTTTGGCTCGGGAATCCAGTCCGATGGCCGTGGGCGGTCCTGGATCGCCACCGACGGCGGCCTGGTGGAGATGACTAGGAGCGGGGCAGCAGACCAGGTAACGCTATCGATGTTTTCGTCTCCCCCTCATCTCGGAAACCCAACGGCTTATGGCGTCCTTGCGGAGGAGGGCGTCGTCTGGTGGGGCTGCGGTATTGAGCTCTGCGTCGCGGAGGGTGGGAAAACAAGGGTCTTTGGCAAGTCTCTTGGCCTAGCTCCATCTCCGTGGAAAGGCATCGTGAGGGCGGGTAACGGGGACCTATGGGTTCAAAGTAAGGCCGGAAATATCGCAGTCATGCGCAGGGGTAAAACTGCTTTTGAGATGCCTGATTTGCCGACGTCGCGTTTTGGTCCCAAAGGGCTGCTCAGCGTTGATAAAGGGGGCAGCGTAATAGTCCCGGTCGGTGCGGGCCTAATGATCCAGGAGGCCAACCATCACTGGAGAAAAATCGACCGACGATCCGGTTTGCTCGGCCCGGTTTATGCCATCCTGCAGGATCGTGAAGGATCTCTTTGGCTAGGTTTATCCGGCCACGGCCTTGCTCGGTGGCTCGGATACCGCCAGTGGGAGCACTTTAATTCCGACAGCGGCCTTGGTAGCGATGTGGTGTACGAGGTGCTACCAGTATCCGGTGGGGCGGTTTGGGCAGGTACGGATTCAGGGTTTTTTTGGCCAGAGAGTTGGGGGGGACTGGAACTGGCGAAAGCAAACAAACATTGGAGATACCCCGATCCATTCTGTCGTTACAGACCGGCAGGGAAGGCTATGGTTAGGGACAGAGGGCCAGGGCGCCGCACGCTTGGACACTCAAACCGGACAGATCGAGTGGTTCAACAAGAGCCGCGGTTTGGCGGAGAGCCCTTATACGCTGATGATCGACCGCGAGAACCGGATCTGGGCCGGGACCCTTGCGGGCCTTTTTATGGCGGACTTGAAGACCCTCCAGTTCCACCTAGTCGACGAGGTCCCGGCGGTCCCTTCCCTCGCAGTTATCGAGGCTCCGGATGGAGAGATCTGGGTTGGCACCGGCAAAGGGTTATTTCACCTGGCAGGAGAACGATGGCAAAAGTTTACGGCGAGCAATGGCTTGACTCACGATGAGGTGCTAAGTCTGGCGGCCGACAACAATGGCGACATCTGGGTGGGATACCAATTCGCCGCAGAAGTTGATCGAATCCGGCCGAGTGGCGGCCGCTTTGCGGTTGCGCGGGACGTCAGCTCGAAAAACGATTCTAAGGGAACAACCTATTTTCTGGGATTTGACGCCGGGCACAGGCTTTGGGTCGGAACGAATCGTGGACTTGACGTTAGCGATGGGGTCACGTGGCGCCACTTTGACGAGCACGACGGTATAGTCTGGGACGATTGCGATTTGAATGGTTTCGCCGCGGCTGCGGGCGGTGCGGTCTGGATCGGCACCAGCGGCGGGTTGGCCCACTATACGCCCAGGGCAGAGGCGCCATGGAAAGATCCTCCGGTTGCCATCTTCACCAAGGTGACATTAGGTAAGACCAGTATGGATCCGGCACAAAATGTCTCCGTAGCGTTTGACGCCAACGCATTGGCGACGAGTTACTCGGCGCTAACGTTTGCGCGGGAGAACGCGGTGATCTTCCGATACCGGCTCGCGCCTCTCTTCAGAGAATGGCGGGAAACGCGGGCTCGTGAACTTCAATTCCCAGGTTTGCCTCCGAATTCTTACCGCCTGGAGATCCAGGCCCGCGATGGATGGGCAAGGTGGAGCGCAGAGTCGGCGACATTCTCGTTTGTCATCAGGCCGCCATGGTGGCGTTCATGGTGGTTTGTTTCGCTTCTTGCCGCTACGTCTCTAACGGTGCTGGCCATGATATATCGCTGGCGAGGTCGGGCGGCGCGACAAAGAGAACGCGAGTTGGTCCGTTTGGTTGACGCAAGAACGCTGGAACTGAAGCAGGCCAATAGCAGCCTGCAACAAGCATCTTCACAACTGGAGGGTGCCAATCGCGATTTGACCCGGCTGGCTACCATTGACGGACTCACAGGCATACCGAATCGGCGAACGTTCGACCAGACGTTAAAAGTCGCGTGGGCACTGGCTCGGCGATCGGGAGCGCCCCTCTCTCTGCTTATGGCGGACATAGACCATTTCAAGTGGCTCAATGACACAGCCGGCCACCAGAAGGGAGACGAGAGCCTTATGCTCATTGCTACGGAATTGGCCCAGACGGCAAGAAGGTCTACGGACCTCGTGGCCCGTATCGGGGGCGAAGAATTCGCCCTGATCCTGCCGGGTACCGATTCGCTTCAGGCCGCAGAATTGGCGGAATCGGCACGTTTGGGAGTGCAATGTCTGGGGATCCAGCATTCCGTTCTGCCTGCCGGAGCGACAGTCACGATCAGTCTGGGAGTCGCAACGACAGTTGGCGACAACTTTCCGTCGGCCGAGGCGCTGATGGGAGCGGCCGATGCTGCTCTCTATGCAGCCAAACGTCAGGGACGAAATAGGGTCGTGTTGCACACCGGGCCGGGTCGCCCAGACGATTCGATGCAAAATGCACTACCGCCAACCCGCCGTGGACAGTCGCGGGAGCCGCACTCTGGCGCGATTCGCGCGGGCTGATGCCCGCCACTCCGCCCGCTCGGCGCGCCAGCACCCCGTCGTCCCCCGCCGCGACCGCCGGCGGGCGGATGGGCGACGAGATTCGGCGAGGAGCCGCGGCGTCTTCCTGCAATCGTTCCGGCGATCCCGCCGCTCGACGCGGCCATCGCGGGCGCCGCGCCCTCGGACCGGCGCAGCCAGCGGCCCAAGCGCATGGCGCTGGAGGCGTGCGAGGCGCACGTGATACGCCGCCCGGGCCGACGGCCCCTTCCACGCCGCCCCGCCGGCCGCCCCGCGGCTCGCAGCCCAGGGAGGGCGGCTGGCGCTTTGGCAGCATGCGGGCAGTCCGGCACCCGACCGCCCGTCGTCCTTCGCCGCGACCGCCGGCGTGCGGATGGCCGGCGCGATCGGCGACGGGCGCCATGGCCTTCATCCGCGGCGAGAGCGCCCGCCGCTCGCCGCGATGACCGCGCCCCGATCGCCTGGAGCTGGGGGATGCGAGCCGTGCCGCGCGACCCATCGCGAGGGCACCGCTTCCCATCGCGCGATTTGGCGAGGGCTTTGGGGTGAGTGGCCAATTTTAGTTGCTATCCCTTGACGGATGGGGACAGCGCTTTCATCAGCCCATCATTGGGGCTTCTTGCGAGAATCGCGGTAGGCACTTAAATCCCGTTCTACGATTGCGGCGGTCCATGAGCACGTTTTTCCAATCGCGTAGGGACGCGATTCTGGCGACGTGTTCGATTGCGGGGTACATAGGCCGTGCGCTATCCTCAAGTAGCGGCGGAACGCAGCCCCGCGAATCATTAGGGGCGGTCTCCGGATCGCCCCTCGCCATTCCCAGCTTACCAGGCTCAGCGGTCGACTTCGTCTTTGCGCGCCTGTTCCGCCATCAACACGATGTTCACGGACCAACCACGAGCGATGCGAAACGCGCCTGAATCGTCGCCACGTCAGACCGCAGCAGATTCGCCGTACGGATTGCCTCATACCCGACGTTGGACATTTCCATCCCGTTCGAATTGAACGGCCTTCCGGCCGAGGTTACCGAGCGCGTGCGGGCGGCGATGGACGATTGATTCTTCGAGAGACAGGGCGCTGGCCGAGACGAGGCCGTCATCCGCCGTGGCCGCGCGCGACACGCCTGGACCATGGCGCCATCGTCTTGGTAGCAACGCTGGTAGCAACCTGGGCATCAACCAGCCTGTCTCCATGGACGCATTGAGACGTCATCAGCGCTAAGTTATTGATCCATAGACGCACTGAAACGCCATAGACGGAGTACCTACGAACTTCGAACCAGTAGGCCGGGGGTTCGAGTCCCTCCGGGCGCACCAGATTTCCAGCCTCTTCCACGCTACATCCACCCCTCGCCGTCCCCTTTTAGGCATGTATCCATCGGACCACTGCTATGAATTATGGCTCAAAGAATAATAATAATTAGTTTAATGTCTTATATACTCGTTCATCTCTGGCCTGGCAAAATCCACCGACAGCGCAGTTTCATGCTCCGGCTCCTGAGGGCGGGAGATTGGTCCGCCTGTTGGCCAAGATGGCTGCCGCACCCAGATCTGTCGTTTATCAGCTTGATCCCGACACTGCGACCCAATCCCAACCCAGCTCCCGCGATAGGATGACAAAAATGTTAGGGATTAGCTCGGCCCGTTGCTTTGCTGCACTGGGCGGATCGCGCTGGTACTGTTCCATGTCTAGTACAAAGCGCCAAACTTCACAGGGAAAAACTCTATCGAACCAGTAGATAAAGCTTGACAAGGCATGCCTACTTGAGTAATTCTATCTAAAATAGACCTCGAGAACAGTTCGGGGCAATGCTATGAAAAAGAGCTAGTTGACGGGAGACCGTGATTGGCTCCCAGGTTGAGGGGTTACGTTTCACCGTTAGTCGACCATTCAAATGGTAATAGATGTTATCCATCGTCTACCTTAAGCCAGCCGAAACGATTTTTAGACCGCGTCCGGCAAGGGACAACGACTCCAGCCGACCAAATTTATAGATTCTTTGGAGGAAGTGCAATGAAGAGCTTCATGATGCTTGGGACCAAGACGTTAGCGGTCCTGTTGATGTCCGGCGGGCTGGCTACAGGGGCTTTCGCTCAGCAAGCCGCCGCGGCTGGTAACGCGACAGCCGCCCGCCCCGACGACCAGTCCTCCGCCGGCGGCTATGCCGAATCCGGCAACGGCGAACCGCCCAGTCCAATTTCCACCGTTCCGCTGTTGTACCCGAAGCTGACTGGAATCTGGGGGGGGCAATCTCAATCGCCGTCGCTGTCGGAAAAATTTAACCAGTTGCTCCCCAAGTGGCTGCGTTTCTCGGGCGAATTCCGTGAGCGGTTCGAAGGCTACGATGGGGGCAGCTTCAAACATAAGTCGACCAACGACGACGACCTGCAGCGCATCCGTCTAGGCATGGAGATTAAGCCCACGAATTGGGTGCAGTTCTATATCGAAATGCAGGACGCGCGCGTGTTTGGCATCACGCCGGCCCTCCCGCCGTATGAAGACACCACCGATATCCGCCAGGCGTATGTGCAATTCGGCCACGCCGAAGGCAACGGCTTCACCTTACAAGGCGGCCGTTTCGATATGACCTATGGCAATAACCGGCTGATCGGCAACTCCTGGTGGACCAACGTGTCGCGCAGCTTCGACGGCGTTCGCGCGGCTTACCAGCAGGGTAGATTCCGCATGGACGCGTTCGCCACCTCGGTGGTCATCATCCGCAACGGCGTGATCGATCATCATCTGGAAGGCAACAATTTATACGGCCTCTATGCCACTGCCAAAGACGTTATTCCACATGCCACCTTCGACGTTTACGAATTCTGGAACCTGAGGCCCACTTTTGCACTGCAAGGGCTCAAGTCGGGCAAGTTGGATGAGTGGACTACCGGCTTCCGCTGGGTCGGCGCGCTGCCCTTGAGCTTCGACTATCGCACCGAGATGGCTTATCAACTCGGTACCCTTGCGGTGGACAGAGTGCGGGCCTGGATGGGCCACTGGGTGCTCGGCTACTCCTTCAAGGAAGCACCCCTCCGGCCGCGGCTCTTCTTCGAATACGATTACGGCTCCGGCAGTCCCAACGACAAGAGTGGCGTGGACAATACTTTCGATCCGATTTATCCCAGCACGCACGATAAGCTGGGCCTCGCGGACCAGTTCGGCTGGCGGAACATCCAGGATCTCCGTTTCGGCCAAGATTGGCATATCGCCCGCAAGTGGACCGCGGCGACCAGTTTCCACGACTTCTGGCTGGCTAACGCGCATGACGCTTTATACCCAACGCGCGGATCGTTTATCCTGCAGAGTCCCAAGGGCGTGGACGGCACGCACGTCGCCGAAGAGCTGGATATTCAAGCCATCTACACTCCCACCCGGCAAACGCAGGTGGATTTCGGACTAGGACACGTTATCCCGGCCGAATTCTTGAAGAAAACCACGCAGGGAGTGGCCTACACCTATCCGTACATCATGCTCGAGTACGTGTTCTAAGCAAGACCGTCCACGGCAGTTCAATTTGTTGGGGGGGCGGAACGGCGCTCAGCCTGCCCCTC
>Ga0302319_10024370_pt1 | contig 10763 bp, 8 predicted proteins | sample Bog_T0_2_FD_203319 | JGI IMG/M metagenome (GOLD analysis project Ga0302319, IMG submission 203319) | Peat permafrost microbial communities from Stordalen Mire near Abisko, Sweden - Bog_T0_2 | ecosystem: Environmental > Terrestrial > Soil > Wetlands > Peat | place: Sweden: Abisko, Stordalen Mire... | reverse complement strand
TCTGAGAAGGAAGGCATTAACGCCACGCGCGATGAAGTAGACCGCGAAGTTCAACGGATTGCCCAGCAGGACCGTGAGCCCATCCCGGTCGTCCGGGCCCGACTGGAAAAGGATGGCACGTTAGCCCGTATCGCCAGCCACATCCAGACGGAAAAGACTCTACAGTTTCTCTTCGAGCAGGCGCAAAAACAAGTCTAAATGCTGACCTTGAACTTACTCAGTACGAAGCAGGAGCCGCGCCGAATCGGAGCCGGGAGGGTTAGCGACTTGGTTCGCAGCCCCCTCAGTTTTTCCTTCCCCCAAACCTCCCGTAAACACCCTAGTGCTGTTATACTGGAGCTGAAACTTCTTCCGGTCAGGTCCGAAAGATCCTGTGTGGTCTTTCAACGTTTAGGAGACTTAGCTTGAAGCGCACAACAGACGATTCCCTCCGCTGTTCGTTCTGTCATAAAAGTCAAGATGTTGTCGGTAAGCTCATCTCCTCCCCCAGTGACTACCCGCGCGCCTATATATGCGACGAATGCATCGCCGTATGCAACTCGATCATTGAAGACGATCGCCATGAAAAAAGCTACGGTTCGCCCGGTAAGTTGCCCCGTCCGTTGGAACTGAAGGAATACCTCGATCAGTACGTCATCGGTCAGGAAGCGACCAAAAAGAAGCTCGCCGTCGCCGTATACAACCACTACAAGCGCATCCAAATGAACAAGCAGCGCGGCAGTGAAGTGGAGCTTTCTAAGTCGAATATCTTATTGATCGGTCCTACCGGTACCGGCAAAACGTTGCTGGCACAAACCCTCGCCCGCATTCTGGATGTCCCCTTCGCCATTGTCGACGCCACCACCCTCACCGAAGCGGGCTATGTGGGCGAGGACGTGGAAAATATTATCCTGCGCCTCTTGCAGAATGCCGATTGGGACGTGCAGCGCGCGCAAACCGGCATCATTTATATAGACGAAATCGACAAGATCGGCCGCAAGGATGAAAACCCGTCCATTACGCGCGATGTCTCCGGCGAGGGCGTGCAGCAAGCGCTTCTCAAGATTCTCGAAGGTACGGTCGCCAACGTTCCGCCGCAAGGCGGTCGCAAACATCCTCACCAGGAGTTCACGCCGGTCGATACCACGAACATCTTGTTCATCTGCGGGGGCGCTTTCATCGGCCTGGAAAAAGTGATTGCGCGGCGCGTCGGAACCAAGTCGATCGGCTTCATTCCGCCTGACGAAAAGGATGCCCGCCGTTCTAGCATAGTGCGTCGCGATGTAGATCTATTAGCCCAATGCCAGCCCGTTGACCTTATTAAATACGGTTTCATTCCCGAGTTCATTGGCCGCATGCCCGTGACCGCGATTCTCGAAGACCTCTCGAAGGAAGCATTGGTCCAGATCCTCACCAAACCCAAAAACGCCATCATCCGTCAGTACCAGAAACTTTTTGAGTTTGAAAATGTTAAGCTCAAGTTTAGTGATGATGCCCTCGAAGCTGTCGCGCAGCTTGCGATGGAAAGAAAAGTGGGCGCGCGCGGTCTCCGCATGATCCTTGAGGATTTAATGCTGGACCTCATGTATTATCTTCCAACGTTCAAAAAGATTCGCGAATTTGTAGTGACCAAAGAAATGGTCTTGTCGCAGAAAATCAACATGGCTGTGCTTGAAAAAGCCGGCTAGGCGGCGCTTCGTAAGCTTAATTAAATTCCGATCCATGAAAGCCGCCGGTATGGGGCTACGATCTGGACTCACCAAAATTTTTCCTCGCAATTGGGTGGCATAAGCCGCCCAGAAAGTCACGATGGTTACGACTAAAGACAAAACGGATACTAAACGCTTACCAATGATGCCCATTCGGGACGTCATCATTTTTCCGTATATGATGACCCCGTTTGTGGTCGGTCGGGAATCAAGCGTACGCGCCTTGGAAGAGGCTCTGCTAGGTGATAAGAAGATTTTCCTGGCAACGCAGCACGATGCTTCGGTGGATGAGCCCCGGCCCGACGAGATCTATTCGGTCGGAACCGTCGCCAATATTGTGCAGAGCCTCAAACAGCCGGATGGCAACATCAAAGTTCTGGTAGAAGGCGTCGAACGCGGCAAGATTATCTCTGTTAGCGAAGAAGAAGGTTATTTCCGCGCCGTTATCAAAACCGTTAGTTATAAGGTGGAGTCCGGCAGCCAGTTAGAAGGTCTCATCAGCCGTGTTACAACGCTGTTCGAGCAATACGTCAAGCTGAGCCAAAACTTGAATTACGAAACCATGGTCGCCGCCATTCGCGTCGACGATCCGGGTAAGCTCGCTGATACCGTGGGCGCCAATCTGCAGCTCACCATTGAAGAGCGCCAGGAACTTCTCGAAATTTTCGATCCGATCGACCGTCTCACCCGCGTCGCCGATCTGCTCGACATCGAAATCGAAAAGCTCAATGTCGACCGCACCATTCAGGGCCGCGTCAAGCGCCAGATGGAGCGCGCGCAAAAAGAGTATTACCTCAATGAAAAAATCAAGGCCATCCAGAAGGAACTCGGCCGCGGCGAAAAGAGCGAGTACGACGAGCTCAAAAAGAAAATCGACGCTGCTGGCATGACCAAAGACGCGCATGAGAAGGCTATTGCCGAACTCAAGCGCCTGGAAGGCATGCCTCCCATGTCCGCCGAGTCCACCGTTTCCCGCAATTATCTCGATTGGCTGCTCGCCGTACCGTGGAAGAAGCGCACCAAGGAAATTCGCGATCTGCGCTACGCCCGCCAGGTGCTCGAAGGCGATCACTACGGTCTTGAAAAAATCAAGGAACGCATTCTCGAATTTCTCTCGGTCCGCCGCTTGGTGCAGAATCCCAAAGGCTCGATCCTCTGCTTCGTTGGCCCTCCCGGCGTAGGCAAAACTTCGCTTGGCATGTCCATTGCTAAGGCGACCGGCCGCAAGTTTGTGCGCCTCTCGCTCGGCGGCGTACGCGACGAAGCCGAAATTCGCGGCCATCGCCGCACTTACATCGGCGCGCTCCCGGGCCAGCTGATTCAGATGATGAAAAAGGCCGGCACCAAGAACCCGGTCATCATGCTCGACGAGATGGACAAGATGTCGATGGATTTCCGCGGCGATCCCTCCGCCGCCTTGCTCGAAGTTCTCGATCCCGAACAAAACTACATGTTCATGGATCATTACCTCGACGTCGAATACGACTTGCGCGAAGTGTTCTTCATTGCCACCGCCAACGTGCTGCACACCATTCCTCCGGCTTTGCAGGACCGCATGGAGGTCATCCGCCTTTCCGGCTATACCGAAGTCGAAAAGCTTGAAATCGCCAAGCGCTTCTTGGTCAACAAGCAGCGCAAAGACACCGGTGTGGGAGAGGAGCAGGTGGAATTCGCCGATGCCGGCTTGCAGACGCTGATTCAGAGCTATACGCGTGAAGCCGGCGTCCGCAATTTGGAACGCGAAATCGGCAATCTGTGCCGCAAAGTAGCGCGCAAAGTGGTAGAAGCTCAATCGGCCAATGACGAAGCGCCGGTGCAAGCCGATGGCCCGCTCGAAATGATTGAAGACGAAGTTCAACCCGTGGAAGAAGCTGCTGCCGCGGTGGCGGTCGCCGCCGAGCCCGTGAAGAAAAACGGCAAGAAAAAAGCGAAAAAAGAAGAAGCTCCGCTCATTCCGATTCCCAAAATTACCATTACGCCCGAAGTCGTCACGGAAATGCTCGGGCCTGCCAAGTTCCGCGATACCGATCTCGATAAACAAAACGAAATCGGCGCCACCACGGGATTGGCGTGGACCGAAGTGGGAGGTTCCATCCTAACCACGGAAGCAACCGTCATGGAAGGCCGCGGCAAACTCACTACCACCGGCAAACTGGGCGACGTGATGCAGGAATCTGCCCAAGCCGCCATGAGCTATGTCCGCTCGCGCGCGCAATACCTTGGCCTTCCCAAGGATTTCTACCGCCATCTCGATATCCACGTGCATGTCCCCGAAGGCGCTATCCCGAAGGATGGACCCTCCGCCGGCATTACCATCGCCACCAGTATTTGCAGCGCGCTCACCACCATCCCGGTTCGTTGCGATCTGGCCATGACCGGCGAAATCACCGTCCGCGGGCGCGTTCTGCCCATCGGCGGCCTTAAGGAAAAATTGCTTGCCGCTCACCGTCACGGCATCCGGGAAATTATTCTTCCCCGCGAAAACGAGCGAGACCTGGTCGATATTCCGGAAAATATCCGGAAAGATATGAAGATGAATTTCGTCTTCTCCATGGACGAAGTTTTGAAGATCGCGCTGGAACGCGAGCTGGTGGCCCTGCCGCTTGCTCCGGCCGGAGCCGCCGAATTGGTGGCCCGCCCAGCCGAAGATAATTTGACGCATTGATTCTGATCGAATTGAAAAAAGAGAACTGAGGGCAAGCCGTGGCAACGCATGTAGCAGAAGCCAGCGCCAACCTGATCATTAGCGCGGCGAGTCCTCAGCAGTTTCCCCCTGAACCTCCGTTGGAACAGTGTTCGGAAACCGGCCCTTGGGAAGTCGCTTTCCTCGGCCGCAGCAATGTGGGCAAGTCAAGCTTGTTGAACGCTATCGTGCGTCAGCCGGGACTGGCGTTTACCAGTTCCCGGCCCGGTTGCACGCAATTGATAAACTTTTATCGTATCGGCGACGACCTTCGTTTCGCCGATCTACCAGGCTACGGATACGCGCAGGTTTCGCTGGAAGAGCGTGCGCAGTGGAAGGACCTGATTGAAAGCTACCTGCTGTCTCGCGATAGCTTGGCGCTTTCTTTCCTGCTCCTCGACGCCAGGCGTGGCTGGATGGATAAGGACCTGGAACTCAAGTCCTGGCTCGAGTTCCATAACCGTCGCTTTCAGGTGATCGTCACCAAGGTCGACAAACTCAAAAGCAAAAATCAACTAAAAACCGGAATGGATGCCATCCAGAAGCAATTGTATGGACAGCAAGCCATTCCGTTCTCGGCCATCGACGGCCGGGGAGTGAGGGAAATTTGGCAAATCATCTCGAAGATCAAGAACAAGCAGTAGCCCCCGCGGCCGTCACCGAAGACGCGCCCAACGAGAAGCCACTAGAAGTATCCGGCGAAGGCAAACCTGCTGAAGAGGCTAGCCCTGCTAGCGAAGAAAAAATCGGCGTCTCTGAAGCCAAGGATTTGAAAGCGGAAAAACCTGCTTCCCGGCCGAAGACAGCCGAAGCCAAGGGCAACGGCAAAGCGCCTGAAGCCAGACCCGTGGCTAAGGCTGTCCCTGAAATTAAACCGCCTGTGGAAAACAAGGCCCCTTCTTCGGAACAGTTGCAGGCCGCTCAGCCACCCATCCCACCGGCGGTGCTCGCTCAGGCCCAACCCGCCCAAACCCAACTGGGTCCAGGTGCTCAGCCGCGCCGCGGTCGCCATTCCATCGGCAATACCGGCCAACAAGGCCAAAAGAATGGCGCCGTCACTCTCGACCTGGTCGAACTCAAGGACATGAGCATCCAAGCCTTGAACCAGATCGCCAAGGATCTGAACGTCCCCGGCGCAGCTGGCCTGCGCAAGCAAGAGCTGATTTTCAAAATCCTCCAAACGCAAGCTGAAAAGAGCGGTCTCATCTTCTCCGAAGGCGTTCTCGAATGCCTTCCCGATGGCTTCGGCTTTTTGCGCGCGCCGGAGTACAACTATCTGCCCGGTCCCGACGACGTCTACGTCTCACCCTCGCAGATCCGCCGTTTCGATCTGCGCACCGGCGATACCGTTTCCGGCCAGATCCGCCCTCCCAAGGAAGGCGAACGCTACTTCGCGCTCATCAAGGTTGATGCCATCAACTTCGAACCGCCGGAAGAAGCGCGCAACAAAATCTTCTTCGACAACCTGACGCCCCTTTATCCCGATAAGCGCTTTAAGCTCGAAACTTCCAAAGATAACTTCTCGGGCCGCGTGATGGATCTCCTCACCCCGGTCGGCAAAGGCCAGCGCGGCTTGATCGTCGCGCCGCCCCGCACCGGCAAAACCATGCTGTTGCAGAGCTTGGCCAATTCCATCACCACCAATCACCCGGAAGTCAACCTTATCGTTCTGCTCATCGACGAGCGCCCGGAAGAAGTCACCGATATGCAGCGCTCCGTGCGCGGCGAGGTCATCAGTTCCACCTTCGATGAACCCGCTTCCCGCCACGTGCAGGTGGCCGAAATGGTCATCGAAAAAGCCAAACGCCTGGTCGAGCATAAGCGCGATGTAGTCATCCTGCTCGATTCCGTCACCCGTCTGGCGCGCGCCTACAACACCGTAGTTCCACCCTCCGGCAAAGTGCTCTCCGGCGGTGTCGATTCCAACGCACTGCAGCGCCCCAAGCGCTTCTTCGGCGCGGCCCGCAACATCGAAGAAGGCGGATCGCTCACCATCGTCGCGACCGCGCTCATTGATACCGGCAGCCGCATGGACGACGTCATCTTCGAAGAATTCAAAGGCACTGGCAACATGGAAATCCACCTTGACCGCAAGCTTGTCGACAAGCGCGTTTTCCCCGCCATCGACATCAACAAAAGCGGTACCCGCAAGGAAGAGTTGCTCATGCCGCGCGAAGAACTCAACCGCGTTTGGGTCTTGCGCAAAGTGCTCAATCCGCTCTCGCCTGTCGAATCCATGGAACTGCTGCTCGATAAACTCGGCCGCACCCGTTCCAATGCCGAATTCCTCGCCGCCATGAGTGGCTGATCGCTTCCTTAATCGATGGGCCGCATCCGCATTCTTTCCGATAACGTCGCCAATAAAATCGCGGCCGGGGAAGTGGTGGAGCGGCCCGCTTCCGTTGTAAAAGAACTTCTCGAAAATTCGCTCGACGCCGGCGCTACCGAAATCCGCATCGACGCCGAAAACGCCGGCCGCCGCCTCCTCCGCATTCAAGACGACGGCTGCGGCATGTTGCGCGACGACGCCATGCTCGCCTTCGAGCGCCACGCCACCAGCAAACTCAGCGACGTCAAAGATCTCCTCGCCATCTCGACCCTCGGTTTTCGCGGTGAAGCGCTGCCTTCCATCGCCTCCGTCAGCCGCCTGATTCTCGAGACGCGCTCCGCCGACGAGCAAACCGGCGCAAAAGTCGAAATCGCCGGCGGCAAGTTATTGAAGTGCGATGAAATCGCCCGCCCGCGCGGCACCACCATCACCGTCCGCGACCTGTTCTTCAACGTTCCCGCCCGCAAAAAGTTCCTGCGCTCCGATCAAACCGAACTGGCGCACATCGGATCGCTCGTCACTCACTACAGCCTCGGCCATGCCAACAAGCGTTTCGAGCTTTATCACGAAGGCCGCGAACTGCTCAACGTCAGCCCGGTCGAAAGCCTGCGCGACCGCGCCTTTCAGGTCTTCGGCTCGGAAATCATGCAAGACCTCATCGACTTCCCCTCGCGCACGTTCGAAGTCAAGCTCCCCACGCCCGAACCCGAATCGGCCGATTTCACCCTCGAAGGTCTCGTCTCCGGCCCCCACGTCCAAAAACTTAATCGCAATTCCATTTTCCTCTTCGTAAACGGCCGTCTCATTCGCGATAAAGTTCTGCTGCACGCGCTCTCCGCCGCGTATCACAATTTGATGCCGCCCGGCTGCTATCCCTTCGCGTTGCTTTTCTTGAATTGCGATCCGAGTGAAGTCGACGTCAACGTTCATCCCTCCAAAACCGAAGTGCGCTTTCGTCACGGCTCCGCTGTCCACGATTTCGTCCGCGACGCCGTGCGCGAAATTCTCATGGAGAGCCGCCCCGTCTCGAACATCCCCATGCCCGCGTCTCCGCTGCCGCAGCGCCGCTCCGAACTCGTCGTACAACGCGCCGCCGCGCTCCCGTTCTCTGAATACTCCGCCATCTCCGAACTAGATGAGCCGCCTATTTCCGAACCCGAAACGCAGGGCACGGAACTGCCCTCCGTCTCTGTCGTCTCAGAGTTTTCACCTACTCACAACTGGCCCACGCCGGCAACTGCTGCCGCACCGGCTCCAATTTCGCCAACGACGACCCTCCGCCGCATCCCCGACACTCACGGCGCACTCGACGGCCTCCCTGCCGACTGGGAGCGCATCGATTCTCTCGCTGCCCTCACCGATCTCCGCCCCCTCGGCCAGCTCCACGACAGCTTCATCGTCGCCGCCGGTCGCGACGGCCTTTGGATCATCGATCAGCACGTCGCCCACGAACGCATCTTGTTTGAACAGGTGCTCCGCCAGCGCGCCGCCGGCAATGTCGAGATTCAACAGCTTCTCATGCCCATCGTCCTGCAGCTAACACCTGGCCAGGAATTCGAATACGCCCGCATCGCCGACGAACTCAACGCCTACGGCTTCGAGGCCGAACCTTTCGGCCAGCGCACCATCGCCATCAAATCGTCTCCTGCCGGCGTCGGCCCCGCCGACATCGAAAAAATCGTCTTCGAAATCCTCGAAATCGCCGAACGCGAATTCCGCTCCGCCTCCCTCGACGAAATCCGCCGCAGCCTCTGCGCCACCATCGCCTGCCGCGCCGCCATCAAAATCAACATGCGCCTCGAACCCAAGAAAATCGACTGGCTCCTCCGCGCCCTCGCCGCCTGCGAATACCCCATGACCTGCCCGCATGGCCGCCCGATTGCCCTACGCTATAGCACCAAAGATATTCTCAAGAGTTTTCATCGAATTTAAATGATGCAAGTCGGACGCTGAATCGATCAGTGTGTCGCGCTCTCCCGAGCAACTAACAATGCGTGCCCCGTTTCATAGAACTGACGAGTCATCTCGTGGATCAGCTTAGATTGGATGCCCCTGGTCCCAATCCAACCGGCACGCACACTCGCAACGAACTCCGAAATCGTGAGGTATCGGGTGGAGTTCTCAAATGTAATTTGGGGCCCGCCGTGCTTGCCCTTCGGCCCGGCAGGCCCGAGCATGAAGCGCATGTACTCGCGAGGGATATACATTCCCTTGATGAGCTCGCCCGACGCGGGATTGAGACCCTTGTTAGGAACCAATTTCAGCATGAAGCCATCGTCACTCAAGCGGTACTGTTCTTGGGACTGAATCGGCTCTTTTGTCAGGTGCGCTTCAAGGAAGTCGGCCATCCGCGCCAGTTCTTTATCGAGCTGAGCGTCGGGACGGTAGAGTACAACCTTGTGTTCTGTCCGCATCAGCTTGTATTGGACCAAGACAAACGATTCATAGGTCTCGCTGTAGTAAATGAGGTCAACCCCCAAAGTAGCCTCGAGTGCATTCCTATTTGCATAAACCACATCCAGTCGGCGATCACCCTGCCAAAAGGTTAAACTCCAGCCTCGTGCTTGGGAGTCAGGCCTTCCCAGTTAAACAGATCATGCTGGATCGTTGCTTCCTCTTGTAAGTAGCGCTGCGGAATTCCCCGTAGAAAGGAAGAGGAACCGGCCGGAAGACCTCCGAGGCTGGCCGTCCCCTCTGTCTCATTGATATCCCTAACCGTGTTCCTGCGTGGAGCCCACTGGCTCAGAACCTGATCGCGCAACCGATTTGAACCAGAAAAAATATCGAGTGAAATGCCCAAAGCGTCACGCTCCCGGAGAAGTACCTCAGCAGCGTGACCGAGGAGCCGGAACTTCGAATAGGCCTGCAACGATAGGAGCCTTTCGATATCTGCCTGCAAATTCGGACGAATTGCCTTCACCGCGTCGATCAGGGCACTCCAGGTTTTATCGGGAATCGCGCCGCCCATACCTCGAGTTACTCTGGTGAAAAACCTCCGAATCTTTTCGTTTAGCCTCGTCTCGAGCTCCGCCACCCTGACCGCACCAAGATCGACCATCCCAGAAAACTCAATCCGAGACTTAGAAGTAGCAACGCGCTTTCCCTTTTTCGCAAGTGAAATATAATCAACGGTGGACTCCGAGAAGCTAAGCAAAGCGATATTGAGTGCTCCAAGGTCCCAGTCAGGGACACTCAGCGCGTCAGTAAAAGATTCGAAGCCACCAGCATCCCCGGGCGTATGAAGTCAGTTCGAAAACCTTCCTCGAAGTATATGAGTAGCCCAGTTTTGCTTTTTGACATAATCGTCGCCAGGTCGGCGTTCGCATAACAAGCAGTGTCGCATAAGCTCAGCTTGGTGGATGCGTGCCCACCCAACCACCAAGCGTTCGGCCGTTTGCGAAGTGCCCCCGATATAATTTGCAAATCCTGGATGCTTATCCGCGCTCGTCAGTCTGCATAGCGGACGTTAAAATCCGGCGGGGCATGGTCATTCCAACACACTTGGATCAAAATGCCGTGGAACATACTGATGGTCGGCATTTCAAGATCAATTCTAAAGTAAGATGCCTCAAGGAATGCACCTTACAAAAACGCTGGCCGCATGAATAGTGAAACATCGATATTGCCGGAGTTACCTCCGGCACAAGGTCTTCCTGTGGGATGATTATTGTTATTAAGGCCAACGCCGATGCCGATTCTCCGAAAGAGGCGGCCTCAGACTCGTTCCATCTCCATACGGTCAGCGGTGAACTCGTCCAGCCGAACCTCGACCTCGACCGCACTTCTGCGCTGCTCGTCGCAGAGGACGAGCTAGCCTATTTCGCGCCCAAATCCGACCGATGAAACGTCGACCGTCTACCTCCCCGAACCGCGCCCCCCACCACCAACCCTAACCCCACCACCCACAGCCACACCGTCCCTCCCTCTGGCGTCTGCGTCGTCCCGTCAATCTCAAACTCCACCGGCTCATAGCCCACAATCGACCATCCCCCCGATCCATCCGTCTGCACTGTCGTGCTCAACGGCGAGTTCGGCGCACCGTTCAACACACCCCAACTCACCT